>Ga0316232_1000617_pt1 | contig 52901 bp, 45 predicted proteins | sample TBHtaG_FD_206006 | JGI IMG/M metagenome (GOLD analysis project Ga0316232, IMG submission 206006) | Freshwater microbial communities from Trout Bog Lake, Wisconsin, USA - TBH18025_13 | ecosystem: Environmental > Aquatic > Freshwater > Lake > Hypolimnion/Profundal zone | place: USA: Wisconsin...
CCACGCGCAGAACTCCCTCGGCGACATCGTCTTTGTCGAGTTGCCAAAGATGGGCGCGGAACTGATCGCCGGCAAGACCTTCGGCACGGTCGAATCCGTCAAAGCCGTCAGTGACCTTTTCGCTCCGGTTTCCGGAACCGTAACCGCAATTAACGCCGACCTTGCCACCTCTCCCGAAAAGGTGAACAGCGACCCCCACGGAGCATGGATGGTGAAGATTACCCTCTCCAATCCAGCCGAGGTTGACGGACTGCTCTCGGTTGCGGACTATGAAAAGTTCATCGCTGAAGAGCAGTAGCAGAGTGCGGATGTGAGGGCGCCCCATATCTGCCGTAGTCAGCAGATGTGGGTCTTTCGCCAACAAAGAAATTTTCGCACTTTGTAATCTGACGACTGCCGGACGTCTTTCACACAGGACTAATCATCATGCGTTATCTTCCTAAGTCTCCCGCCGAGCGCCAACAAATGTTAAGCGCCATCGGCGTTCGTTCCATCGACGAGCTTTTCGCACCCATCCCCGCCCAGTTTCGCCTCACTCGCGATCTCGCCATTCCTCCCCAGATGGCAGAAAGCGAAATTGTGGACTGGTTCCGCGCCCGTTCCAATGAGAACGCGACTGGGTACGACATCATGCTCGGTGCTGGAGCTTACAACCACTACCGCCCGCTAGTGATCGATTCGCTGATCTCGCGCGGCGAGTGGTTCACGGCCTACACGCCCTATCAGCCGGAAATCGCGCAGGGAACCCTGCAAGCCATCTTTGAATTCCAGACCATGATCTGCGAACTCACCGGAATGGAAGTCGCCAACGCTTCCATGTATGACGGCTCAACCGGCGCTGCCGAAGCCGTTATGATGGCCATCCGCATCACCGGGCGCAGCGAGGCCATCCTCGCCCGCAGCGTTCACCCGGAATATCGTGAGGTCATCGCTACATACGCAAAATATCAGGGGCTTCCGCTTACTGAAGTCGCGTTCACCGAGAACGGCCGTGTCGATCTCGCAGCTCTCGACGCAGCTATCACCCCACAGACCGCCTGCGTGCTCATCCAGTCGCCCAACTTCTTCGGAACCATCGAAGACGTTTCCGCCATCGCCGAGGTAGTGCACGCCAAGGGTGCGCTGCTCGTAGTTTCTATCGCCGAGGCGCTTTCGCTCGGCATCGTCCGCCCACCATCCGAGGCCGATATCGTTTCGCTCGAAGCGCAATCCTTCGGCGTCCCCCTCAGCTATGGCGGCCCTTACGCCGGAGTCATCGCCACTCGCGAGAAATTCATTCGCCAGATTCCCGGGCGCCTCGTCGGGCAGACTACCGACCGCAACGGCAAGCGCGGCTTCGTGCTCACCCTCTCAACCCGCGAGCAGCACATCCGCCGTGAGAAGGCGACCTCCAACATCTGTACCAACCAGGCGCTCGTCGCGCTCATGGCAAACATCTACATGGATGTCTGCGGTCGCGTCGGCCTCAAGGAGTTGGCCGAGCAGAATCTAGCCAAGGCCGCTTATGCCCGCAAAACGCTCGGTGCAAAAGCGAACGTCCTCTTCGACGGCGCGCCACGATTTAACGAATTCGTGATCCAGACCCGAGAGGATGCGTACGAAATCTCACACCGCCTCGCCGACAAAAAGAAAATCATCGGAGGCTTCCCTCTCCGCAAGTTCTATCCCGAACTCGGCGACGCCGCCGTTTGGTGCGCCACCGAACTCACATCCCGCGCCGCAATCGATGCAGCCGCCAGCGAGGTGAACCGATGAGCAACATCGCCCCTACGGCCAGCAGCGCAGCGTTACCCGATTTCCCAGCCGATACGTCAATTTTTAGGAGTGTCATCCTGAGCGAAGCGAAGGCCCCCTATACCGCCCAAATCTCTCGGCACGGCTTTAAGTTTTTCTGCTCGCGACCGATCCTTCTTGCCCCGCTCTCGCAGGAAGCGCCCGCCACTATCGAGGTGAATCTATGAGCAACGCAGACATCAAGAAGGTCACCACCAACATTTCGCAGAACGAAGGATTGATCTTCGAGCATTCCTCGCCCGGCAAAAAGGCCTATCGCCTCCGCGCCCTCGACGTGCCCGAGATCGATGCCGCAGCCGAACTCGGTTCTGCTCTGCGCACCGAATCCGCCGCTCTCCCCGAGGTCAGCGAGATCGAGATCATCCGTCACTTTACCCGCCTCTCCACTTGGAATTACGCGGTCGATCACGGCATGTATCCGCTCGGCTCCTGCACTATGAAATACAATCCCCGCGTAAATGAGGTCGTCGCCCGCCTCGACGGAATCGCCGGAGCTCATCCCTATCAGCCCGAGCAGAGTTCGCAGGGCGCACTGCGCATTATGAAGGCGCTCGCCGATCAGCTCATCGAAATTACCGGCATGGACGCCATCACGCTCCAACCCGCCGCCGGAGCGCATGGCGAGCTTACGGGAATCTTGCTGATGCGTGCCTACCTTGAGTCAAAGGGCAACGCCCGAAAAAAGATTCTGATCCCCGACTCCGCTCACGGCACCAACCCCGCCACTGCCGCCATGGTCGGATATCAGGTCGAAAACCTGCGCAGTAATGAACGTGGCATGGTCGATCTCGCGGCCCTCGAAGCGCAGATGAACGAAGATGTCGCGGGCCTCATGCTGACAAATCCCAACACCCTTGGAATCTTCGAGGAACAGATCGCGCAGATTGCCGAAATTCTCCATCGCAAGGGCGGCCTGCTCTACATGGACGGAGCCAACATGAACGCCCTCGTCGCCAAGGCGCGCCCCGGCGATTTCGGCGTGGACATGATGCACCTGAACCTGCACAAGACTTTCTCTACGCCTCACGGTGGAGGTGGTCCCGGCTGCGGTCCCGTTGCATGCAAAGCGCACCTTGAGCCCTTCCTACCTAAGCCGATCGTCGTCGAATCTGCCAGTGGCGTCTTGCGGCTGGACTACGACCGCCCGCACTCCATCGGACGCGTCCGCGCCTTCTTCGGAAACTTTGGCATGCACGTCCGCGCCCTAGCCTACATCATGGCGAACGGCCCCGACGGACTCCGCCAGACTACCGAGGATGCGGTGCTCAACGCGAATTATCTTCGCAAGAAACTCGAAGGCACCTTCGATCTTCCTTACCCGACTCCAACCATGCACGAGGTGGTTTTCAGCGATAAGCTTCAGGCCAAACTCGGCATCAAGACCGGGGACATCGCCAAACGCCTCATCGACTACGGCTTCCATCCTTACACCGTCAGCTTTCCCATGGTGGTGCACGGGGCGCTCATGATCGAACCCACCGAGAGTGAACCGCTCGAAGAACTCGATCTTTTCGTCGACGCCATGAAGTCAATCGCCCAGGAAGCCATTGACTCGCCCGACTTGATCAAGAACGCTCCACAATCGACCCGCCTCTCACGTCTCGATGAAACCGCCGCGGCACGAAAACCGATCCTGCGCTGGAAGCCGGAGGCAGGTCAGAAGTAACTTTCAGGGTGCCCCGTTCAAGTTTTCTTTTGGCTTGGGCGGGGTTTTTGACTTTAGCAGGCATACTTCAATCGGGGATAACGGCGAAAGATGAATCGGTCGCCGGGTAAGAAGCTTGGAGCGGCATTAGGGGTTGGGAGGCGCTGGGATCCTTCCGTCCGGTCAGGATGAGACCCTCTTTTTGCGGCTAGCCTCAGCAGCGTCCAACGGGTTACTCTGATAGTATGCGAATCGTAAAAGCGAGCTTCCGCCTTCTGTTTTTGCTGAGCCTGCTGTGCGCTCCGCTGTTGGCCCAATCTGTTTTCAAGGCTCTCTCCGGCGGCGTTTCCGGAGCGCAAGCCGCAGTGAAAAGCACTGACCCGCTGGGCCGCGACACTCCGCGTGGGACCCTCACCGGATTCATGCAGGCCGCCCAGAAAGGCGATAACGATCGCGCCGCCGAATATCTCCAACTCCCGCGCCAGGAAACTGAGATCGACTCGGCACGTGTGGTGCGAGACCTGAAAGCCTTGCTCGACCGCGCCTACGTAGGCCGTCTCGGAGCCATCACCGACAATCCCGACATCGCTTTCGATCCTCAGCTTGAACCCAATCATCAGCGCGTTGGCGAGTTCACAGTCAACGGAAAAGACCTGCCTTTGCAGGTGGTCCGCGTGCCTGACGGCGACAAAGGACACATCTGGCTCATTGCCTGGAGTACCCTCAGCAAAACCGGGGACCTCGCCAACGATACGCGCTCGCATGAGTTGGAGCAGCACATGCCCCAGATTCTCGTGCGGCTCACCTTCCTGTCGATCCCGCTCTGGATCTGGGCGGCTTTCCTGCTGCTCATTCCGGTTGCATTGCTGGTCGGAACTGCCGCCGTCGCGTTATTGCGTGCCCCAGTATGGGTGCTGGCCCGTATCCATCACCGCGCCGCGCAGTCGGAAATCTGGACCAACGTTCGCGGTCCGGTGCTTCTCTTCGCCACCGCTGCCGCACACGCAGTCGGCATGCTCATGATCGCCGTGCCGTTACTCTTCCGCGAGTACTACTTCAAGGTGCAGGGCACCGCGTGCCTGTTTGCTGTGGCGTGGCTGCTGTGGGATCTCGTGACCGTATGGACGCAAAGGTCGCGGCGCCGCATGACCTCGCTCGATGAGCGCGGCACGCTCTCGCTCTCGCTGCTTCTGCATCGCATGTTGAAGCTGGGTATCGGCGTCGCAGCACTGCTCAGCATTCTCTATCTTGCCGGACTCAATCTCTCTGCCGCACTCGCCGGACTCGGCATCGGCGGCATCGCCGTCGCATTGGCCGCGCAGAAGACCATCGAGAATCTATTCGGCGGGATCAGTATCCTCACCGACCACGTGATCCGGGTCGGCGATCTCTGCCGCGTGGGTGAAACCATCGGCACAGTGGAAGACATCGGCCTTCGCTCCACCCGCATCCGCACCTATGAACGCGGCCTCATCTCGGTGCCCAACGGCTCTCTCGCCACGGCAAACGTCGAAAACCTCAGCGCCCGGGATAAGATGCGCGTCTTCTGCACAATTGGTCTGCGTTACGAAACCACTCGCGAACAGCTCGAGCAGGTGTTGGTCCAGGTGTCGGCCATGTTGCGCGAACATCCCCGCGTGGAATCCTCATCCGCGTGGATACGCCTTGCAAAGCTCGCCGACAGTGCTCTCCAACTGGAGATGCAAGCCTACGTTTTGACTCGCGAGTTCAACGATTTCACCGCCGTACGTGAAGACCTTTTGCTGCGCGTCATGGATATCGTCGAAAGCTGCGGAACCTCGCTCGCCTTCCCGTCGCAAACTGTCTATCTGGCCCATGAAGCAGAAGTGCCCGAGGCAAAAGCCCTGGCTACCAGCGAATAGTTGCTGCTCGGCCCCTATTCCTTCCGCACCCGATACAAAATCAGAGGCGTCTCCTCGAAGACCTTGTCCGCAACTTCGGCGATTCCTCTCTGATACCGCTGGTCGCCATAGCTCCAGATGTAGTCGTAATCCTCGGCGACGAGTTCCCACTCGGGCTCGACGTCAAAACAGTGGGCCCAGTAATCGTCAGAGGTATACGGATCGTAGATGACTCGCATCGGTGTCTGTCCGGGGATATCGAACAGGAACGGCGATATCGCGCCGCGCCGAATGACCGCATATGCCCAGTAGTGCGTGTAGTAGTAATCGAGCGGGTCGTTGTCCTTGCATACATCTACCAGCGGAAAGACATTCGCGCCGCGTACGATCTGCTCGATGCCGTGGTTCATCGCCACGGTTTTTTGTGTCTCCATCTGGAATCCCGTGGCGATATCAAATACGCGCAGCACGGTCAGCGCTACGGCAAGCGCGGCAATCCAGTTTGCCCGCTTCCCTACCTGAAATATGGCAAGCAGCAGGAAGCAGAGCGGAGGAACCAAACGCACGTCGAGGTCAGAACCCGCTCCCCACTGATAGGGCAGAAGGAGAAAGATTCCGAAGAAGCCCAGCCCAACCACCAGCCATCGCCAGTTCGCCCGCAGTTCGCGGTTGCCTATCACTGCGAATGCGAAGCACAGCAACAGTCCGCCTAGAAAAATCTCGTCGAGCCCTTTGTGGTAGCCGTGTGTGGGGATCACCCGCAGTTCGTGCAATTTCCCCAGAAGCGGACGCCACTCTACGGCGCTTTTCTCTGAGAGGCCGGGGCGAGCCCACAGAAATAGCAGCGACGGTGGAGCAAGGAAGCACGCCAGGCGCAGCCACTCGCGCCAATGGAACGAAGTCAACTCATACAGAACAAGGATGAATGCCGCCGACGCAAAACCAAGCACATGGGCAAAGTAGGCGAGAAAGCTGATGACGACAAACCCCGCGGCACGCATTGTCGAAGGCTCTCGCCGGTACCATAGCCACGTGCCCACCATCAGGAAACAAAAACTCACGCTGAGGTGATAGGCGGTGAACCCCCAAAGAAACAGGGTGTAATAAGACATCGCACACGCCAGCAGCGAGAGCTTGATGGCATCGCGGTTCGCCTGCCACAGAAACCACGCAACCGAGACCGGCACCAGCATCGTCGCCAGGATCAGCAACAACTTACCGGCAGTCTCCACTGGCAGCACTTGCGCCGATGCCAACAGCAGCAAGTCCCACAGGATGTAGGGATATGGCTTCCAGTCGGCGCGGTAATACTCAGCAAAGTGGAATGCGGGATCGTGAAGATGATTGAGTACAAACGTACGCGCAAGGTGATTCGCGTAGTCCAGTAGAGGAGGCTCGCGCACCACGAGAAACGGGATCGCCAGCGCGGAAGCCAGCAGCACGAAGAGCACGATCCAGGGGGCATTGCGTTTCTGCTCAAGCTGGGTTGCTGGCACAGGGCTCTCCTTCAGCGTACTTCGCTTTATCTGAAAGTGGGCCATCGCTTATTCCTGGGCGAACAACACGTAGGATGACTGCCAGAGCGCGGTAGGAATCTGTCCGCGCGGACGAGCCGTGACGATGATGTGGTACTGACCTTGGCCATCAATCGTGTTGAGAAATTCCGGTCCGGTACGCGGCGCAACCGTGGCGAGGTATTCCAGGAAGCCATACACATCCGGACTTCCGGTAAGCCCAGGGGCAGCAAAACTGAGTTCCGTGTTTTCCTGGAAGAAATGCCAGGCGATGGAAGCCGACAGGTTGATGGCCCGCTCGTAATGCAAGGAGTCGAGAGCGTCGGGAGCGGGATTATCGAACACAATGCACACGCATCGCTCATCTTCGCGGGTGAATTCGCGAATCTTGAGTTCACCGGATTTTGCGGTGGCCTTCCAGTCAACGTGGCGGGCGCTATCCCCGGCTTCATAGTCGCGAATGCGGTAAAGATCTGAACCGCGGCCACGCTGGTTTGTTTCCACTTCGCCGGAGATCATCGGCAGTACCTCAAACAATTCGTCAGTGGACTCCACGGAAGGAAAGACCAGCACCTCCTGGTTGAGCGCGATCGTGCGTGTCTTTGAAAGGAAAGAGAATGGAAAACGGGTCGAGACGCCGATGCCTCGCTGTGCGTAGAGCCCGCGCTGCGGAAACCTCAGATTCACCTCGACGCTCTGGCGATAACCTCCGGGAAGATAAGGGAAATAGACGCTCTGTTCAATGACTGGCGGCGGTTGTCGCGGCCCGGGAGTCTTCACGTATGAAAGATCTGGCCAGCGGATGATTGCTTTGCGTCCGGTACGCGCCGGGGGATACACAAACTCAGAGCGCTGCCAGTGCCATTCAAAGCGATCTCTCTTGCCGCTTGGCGGGACCACGGAGATGGAGAATGCCGGAAGCCACCGCCGATTATGAAGCAGCACTGCTCCTGCGTAGCTTTGTCCGGCAAAGACATGATGCGGAAGATGCAGCTCAATTTCCATCCCGCTGATCATGACTGCTGAAACTATGCCGCTGACCAGCACCGCTCCGAGCATCGCGGCAACGATAATGAACAACAGATTGTTTCCAGTGTTCAGCGCGGCGATCCCAATCAGCAGTGTGAGGGCAAGATAGATGAGTCCTTCGCGCGTGACTTCGTAGTTCAGTGCATCACGCACTTGATGGGCCACCACACGGCGCGCCAGATAGGGGACGGTGCTGACTGCAACCACTCCTGCCAGCAACAGTGCCGAGGAGGCGAAGACTGCCGTGGCAAGTGCATCTCCTGCTTCTCGCGAAGCGGTAGAGAGCAGTGCCGACGCAAACGCCAATGCCAGCCCAAAAATAGCGACAAGCAACCGGACCCAGGCGCCTCGCTCGACATTGTGAAGCGCTTCCACGAACTGTTGGCGCAAACTCATGTGGCTATGGTCATTATGACATCTGCCGCTTTACCCGGCGCGGGGGCGACTGCGCTACGACTCCAGAAACCGCAGCAGGCACCGGTTGAATTCTTCGGGTGCTTCCTCATAAGGAAGATGGCCAACGTCGGGCAGGACTACATACTCGGCATTCCAAAAGGATTCGCGCAACAGCAACCCGGAATCGCATGCGACCGCCTGATCCTCTTTACCCCAGAGCAGGAGTGTCGGAATGGCAGCAATCGAGGGCAGCAGTTCCTGGAGTTGGTGCATGTCTTCCCGCCAGGTGCGAACCACTTCGAGCGCATAGTCATAGGATCTCGTATCGCCGAGATTCACGTCATAGCCAGCACGCGTCTCCGGAGTGATCCGCGAATCGTCAGCATACATGCGTCCGATGGCCTGGCTCCTCAAACCCTTGCTGTGCGCAGCCAGACTACGCATCACCATTCGTCCAAACGGCGTACGGAAAAATGCGAGGCGCATTCGTGCATTGATCATGAAGGGATGGGCAGGAGCAATCAGCGCCAAGCGGCGGATGAGCGGCTCTGGAGCGGAGCGATCCTGGCTGGCCGCCATCATGGCAACTGCTCCTCCATGCGATGTGGCTACCAGATCAATCTGTGAATGTCCCAGTGAGCGCATGAACTGCAACAGGCGAGCGGCTGCCGCCGAGAGTCCGAAATCCATTGAGCCAGTCTTTGGACGGTCGGAGTGCCCTATCCCAAGCAGGTCCACGGCATAGACATCCCGATACTTTGCGAAAAAATCGAGGTTGTGCCGCCAACTGAAGCTGTAGCCCATCAAACCGTGGACAAAAACCACGGCAGGCAACGCTCGCGACGCATCGGCTTGCACAGGCACATGAATGGAGCGCATGCGGTACACCCCAAACGAATGCCAATGCTCTCGCTCCTGCAGAAATCGACTAGCCTCCTGCAAATCGCCGTCTCCTTAGGTCGCGTGAATACCCTCACCGCCATGCAACCGTATTGTACACAAAGGAATCTTAGTCACTAGATTTTGCCTCTGTTGCTCCCGGGGGGTCTCTCGAGACTCCCCCATTTTTTGGCCTGTCTCCTACGATAAATCATAGGTATGTTCCTATTTCAGGAGTATTGATGCCCTTGCCGCTGTATAATCAGTTGAATATCCTTGTATTAACAACGCATTACAAGCATCGTAACAATCTATGATGAATGGGAAGGTGGCAACTGACTTGCAAACAAAGCAGTGGACCACTTCCGCGCCCGGGATAAACCTCGCTCGGAAAGGGTCGCGGCCACCCATGACGAAAGAAACTCAAATACGCTTCGCCGCGATTGTCTTCTGCCTGCTGACCGTAGCCGCGGTGGTCTTCGCCTGGATCAACTTCCAGAAGGAGCGTGAGTTTTCAACGCCCACGGATGGCGTCTGGTGGGTCGAATCGCAAGGGCAATTAGTCGCGCGGCGGGTCAACCCTCTCGGCCCCGGTGACCGTGGCGGCGTCAAGGCTGGCGATGTACTCGTATCCGTCGGCGGAAACCCCGTGCATAATACCGCCGAGGTGGCCCGCCAGATGTACCGCTCCGGAGTCTGGACCAAGATCTCTTACACGCTGAACCGCGATAGCGTCAGTCTGGATGTGCCGTTAATTCTCCAACCGGTCGATAAGAGCTTGAATCAGGGCTTGCGGCTGATTGCGCTGGTCTACCTGTGTATTGGCATGTACGTTTTGCTGCGCCGCTGGACGGCGCCGAAAGCCGGCCATTTCTATCTCTTCTGCCTGGTTTCCTTCATCTTTTACTCCTTCAAGTTTACCGGCAAGCTGAACCAGTTCGACTGGACCATTTACTGGTCAAACGTGGTTGCCGGAATGTTGCAACCGGCGATGTTTCTGCACTTCGCGCTAAGTTTTCCGGAGCGCAAGTCGTTCGTGCAGAACCGGAGCTGGATTTTTCCGCTGGTCTACCTGCCCGGACTCCTTCTGCTGAGCCTGTGGGTGCTGTTGGTGACGGCGGCCGTTCCCAGCGGACTGCTGCTCTGGAACCTCGACCGAATGCAGATGGGCTACGTAGCGGCGCTGTTCCTCACCGCTACAGTCGTGCTCTGGCATACCTACCTGCGCGCCGGCACGCCAATTCTGCGCCAGCAGATGAAGTGGGTGACGCGAGGCACTTTCCTGGCGGTCGTCCCTTTCACGGTTTTTTACGTGATCCCCTTCCTGTATGGGGAGGGGCCTACGTCGGCAATGAAGATCAGCGTGCTCTCACTGGTGTTTCTGCCGCTGACCTTCGGCTATGCGATTGTGCGATACCGCCTGATGGATGTGGACCTGATCTTCAAGCGCGGCATGGCCTACACGATCGCTGCGGGTACCATCGCTGCCGTGTACTTTGCAGCTGTCGGCGCAACTGCTGAACTGTTTCACAAGAATTTCCCCAGCATCGGCCCCGGTGGACTGATCGCGGCCATCGTGGTCACAGCCGTGCTCTTCGATCCGATCAAGAACTGGATTCAGGAGCGCATCGACAAGTTCTTTTATCGCAAACGTTACGATTACCGGAAAACGCTGATCGCATTCGGCCGTGAGCTGAACTCTGAGCGCGACCTGGGCAAGATGCTGGAGGCGATTCTGGAACGCATTCAGCGCACCCTGCTGGTGGACCGTATCGCCGTGTTTCTTGCCGACGATAATGGCACGGGCTTCGTGCTGGCAAAGTCCAGCGGCATTGCGAATGCCAGCCGGTTGGATTTGCGATTCCTCAGCAGCGAACGACCTGAGTTCGCAGAGGGGCATCTGTTCTTCGATAACACCCACCAGGCTGTGCGAGAGGAACCGCGGGCGAAGGAAGCGATTCGCATTCTCGATCTGAACTACTACATCCCCTGCACCGTGATGAACCGCACCATCGCTATGCTTGGGCTTGGCAAAACCAGCGACGGCGACTTCCTCTCCAGCGAAGACGTGGAACTGCTGGAAACGCTCGCAGGCTACGTTGGCATCGCGCTGCAAAACGCCCGTCTCTATGCCTCGCTCGAAGAAAAGGCGCAGGAGTATGAGCGGCTCAAAGAGTTCAACGAGAACATCGTCGAGTCCATTAACGTCGGCGTTTTTGCCGTCGATCTGCAGGACAAGATCGAGTCCTGGAACTCGCAGATGGAAGTCATGTACGCACTGCCCCGTGCGGATGCTATAGGAAAGTCGATACTAGACGTTCTGCCGCCAGCGTTCGTTGAAGAGTTCTTCCGCGTGCGCAACGACCCCGGCACTCACAATCTTTATAAGTTCAGGCTCGGCACCACAGCCGGAGATACGCGCGTGGTCAATGTGGCGATTGCACCTCTGATCAGCAAGGATTACAGCGTCGTCGGACGACTGGTCATTGTGGATGACATCACAGAGCGTATCGACCTCGAGGCCCAACTCTCCCAGGCAGACAAGATGTCCTCCATCGGATTGCTGGCCGCCGGCGTGGCCCACGAGGTGAATACTCCGCTGGCTGTCATCAGTTCGTATGCGCAAATGCTGGCTAAACAATTGCAGGGCGACGAGAAGCGCTCCGCGCTGCTGGACAAGATTACCAAGCAGACCTTCCGCGCCTCTGAAATTGTGAACAATCTGCTGAACTTCTCGCGTACCAGCGGCACCGAATTCGGCAGCGTCGATCTGAATCGCATTATCCATGACACGCTAGCCCTGCTGGAGCATCAGTTCAAAACAGCGCGCATCCGCGTGGTCGGCGAATTGCCTCCCGACCTGCCGCAGATTCATGGCAACCAGGGAAAGCTACAGCAGGTATTTCTGAACCTGTTTCTAAACGCCAAGGACGCAATGCCCCAGGGCGGCACTCTCACCGTGCGCACCGCGCATGATCATGGGGTTCGCGTGCATGTGATTGACACGGGAACCGGCATCGCTCCCGAGCATATTCATCGCATTTACGATCCATTTTTCACCACCAAGGGAAGGCCCACGCAGGGCGGAAGCGGCGGAACAGGACTTGGGTTAGCCGTAACCTACGGCATTATCCAGGAACACGCCGGCAAGATTCGCGTCGAGAGCAGCCCGGGCGAAGGCACCAGTTTCCATATGGAGTTTCCGATGTCCAGAAAGGCGATCCATGTCTGATGTAGCAGGAGCGAGGCGGACTTCCGCCACGGCGGAGCGGTCGACGGCTGGCAAAGTGCTGATCATCGACGATGAGGCGGCAATCCGTGAATCGCTTCAGATATTACTGGAAGAAGAAGGCTACGAAGTTACCAATGCCGAGGACGGCGAGGAGGGCCTGAGCCTTCTGGACGCGCAGGCATTCGATCTTGTCCTGCTGGACTTTCAGTTGCCGGGGCGCAACGGGTTGGAGATTCTGAAGGAGATTCTACAGCGCGACCCGGAGACGCCGGTAATCATGCTCACGGCCTATGCCACGCCGCAAAATGCCGTGGCGGCCATCCAGGGCGGGGCAAAGAATTTCATAGCAAAGCCTTGGAGCAATGAAAAACTCCAGGCCGACGTACGCGAAACCATTGGGCGCAAGCGCGTTCAAGAGGAGAACATCCAGCTCAAGCGCCAGCTTAAGCAGCGTTATAACTTCGAGAATATCATCGGCAAAAGTGACTTGATGTTGCGCACCTTTGACTTGGTGGCGCAGGTTGCGCCTTCGCGCTCAACCATTCTGTTGCAGGGCGAGAGCGGTACCGGCAAGGAGCTGATCGCTAAAGCGATTCACGCTAATTCGCCGCGCAAAGACCGTCCGTTTGTACCGGTCAACACCGGTTCCATGCCAAGCGATCTGCTGGAGTCCACTCTCTTCGGCCACGTCAAGGGAGCCTTCACCTCCGCGATCAGCAGCAAAAAAGGCCTCTTTGAAATGGCTGATCGGGGCACCATTTTCCTCGATGAAATCGGCAACATGTCGATGGAAACCCAGGCCAAGCTCCTGCGGGTACTGCAAGACAAGCGATTCATGCATCTCGGCGGAGTCCAGGAGATTCAGGTAGATGTGCGCGTCATCGCCGCCACCAACAGCGAGTTGCGGCAAGCAGTAAAAGACGGAAGATTCCGCGAAGATCTCTTCTATCGCCTCAACGTCATCACCATCGACTTGCCTCCCCTGCGCAATCGCAAGGAAGACATTCCGATGCTTGCGCAGCACTTCCTCATAAAATATTGTGCGGAAAACGAAAAGCCCGCGCGCACCTTGGGACCCGACGCATTGCGTGTTCTGTTGGATTACGCCTGGCCGGGCAACGTACGCGAACTGGAAAATGCAATTGAGCGCGCCGTCGTGCTCTCCGCTCATTCGACGATTACTGCTGACCTGTTTCCGGAGGACATCGCGGGCCGGGGCGATTCCCTGCCCCTTAGCGTCAGCAAGCCTGATGCGTCACTTTTTGACATCATGGAAGATTGCGAGCGCCGCGTAATTGCCGCAATGCTGGAGCGTTGTGGATGGAATCAAACCGATGCGGCCGAGCGTTTCCATGTGCCGCTCTCAACCCTGAATCAGAAGATCAAGCGGTTGAATATCGAGATCAAGAGACGTGGACAATGAACCAGGACACCGCCATCTGGTAGGTGGTTTGCCCTGTGTTTTGATATAGTCGCTACTGAGCCGCGAACAACGCAGCGAAATTGATAAACCGCGTCCCGTGCCGATGGCGTTCTCTATTACTGAATACGCGAAGAACAATGTTCTGGCGGTGCAGGAGTATTCCATCCTCTCCTGGCGGGGCCTTGCCAATCTCTTCAGCCAGCCCCGGTATCTCGGCGACATCGTGCAGCAGATGGATACGATCGGTGTCGGCTCCCTGCCCATCGTCGTGCTCACAGGATTCTTTACCGGTGCGGTGCTTGCGCTGCAGAGCGCAAATTCGCTGGCACGTTTCGGAGAACTCTCCCTCACCGGACAATTGGTCTCCATGTCGATGGTGCGTGAGTTGGGCCCGGTACTCACCGGCCTGATGGTGGCTGGACGTAACGCCAGCGGCATGGCCAGTGAACTGGGATCCATGAAGGTAACCGAGCAGATCGATGCCATGCGCGCGCTCGGCACCGACCCCAGCCGTAAGCTCGTAACACCGCGCCTGACGGCCACCATGTTCATGCTGTTCTTTCTCACCATTCTATCCGACTTGCTGGGACTGGCTGGCGGTTCGGTGATCGCACTATTGCTGCTGCGCCTAGATTTGAATCAATACTGGACCTCCGCCTGGCAGACTCTCCGCTACGCCGACGTATTCATGGGTCTGGTCAAGCCCGTACTCTTCGGCTATATCATCGCCACTATCGGCTGCTACTACGGACTAAGCGCCAAGGGAGGAACGCAAGGCGTGGGCCGCGCAACCACCCAGGCAGTGGTCGCCTCAAGCGTACTCATCCTCGCTGTCGATCTCTTCGTAACCCGCTTGCTGATGGTGCTCATGGGGCCTCTATAAACGATGAGCGAGGCTGGCCAAAACTCGACGGAGAAGGCTGTAGTCTTTGAAAGCGTCTGCCTGCGATTTGATGAACAAGTAGTTCTGGATGACCTCTCCTTCGAACTGGAGCACGGAGCCACCAAGGTATTGCTCGGAGTAGCTGGCTCCGGCAAAACAACCATCCTCAAGCTCGCCCTTGGATTGCTGTGCCCTGACAAGGGCCGTATTTTTGTGCTGGGAAACGAAGTAACCGCGATGCGCGAAACAGAACTGTTCGAACTGCGCCGTCGTATCGGAATCGTCTTTCAGGAATCGGCGCTCTTCGACTCACAGTCAGTGGAGGATAATGTCGCGTTTCGCTTGCTGGAAGAGAAAGTTCCGGCAGAAGAAATCCAGCGCCGGGTTACAGAAGCACTGCGCTTTGTAGAGTTGGAACACACGCTGAAACTGTTTCCCGCGGAACTCTCAGGAGGCATGAGAAGGCGCGTTGCCATCGCGCGAGCTATCATCAGCAACCCCGAGGTGCTGCTCTACGATTCACCAACGGCAGGGCTCGACCCGGTAACCTCGACCACGATTATCGAACTCTTGGTGAAGCAGCGCGACGTTTACAAAACCAGCGCGCTCCTCGTCACCCATCGTCTGCAAGATGCTTTCACCATGGCGACGCATTACTTCAATCCCGAAAAGAACAAGATGCTTCCGGTGCCTCGCGGCTGGGACTGGGATTCGAAAACCACCTTCCTCGTGTTGAACGAAGGCAAGAAAGTATTCGAAGGCGATGCTACTGAAATCGCAAACTCAGACAATCAATACATCCAGGAATACTTGACGCTTTAGGACAATTATTGAAGGGAACATTCCTTCGTCCAGGATGCCCTGTCTATTTTTTGGATATCGCGCTGAGCGCCATATCCGCGATGTGCGCAGCCGCATCGGGATGCGCGAGCGTGCGGGCTTTGCTGGCCATCGCCGCCATTCGCGCTGGGTCTGCGAGCAGTGCCGTCACTTCCCTCACAAATCGTTCCGCGCTCAACTCGCTCTCTGGAATCAGCAGCGCGGCGTCTTCGTGCGCCAGCAACTCTGCATTGCGCAATTGATGGTCGTCGGCCGCGCCGGGAAACGGCACAAACAACGCGCACTTTCCCGCCGCGGCAATCTCGGCAACCGTGGATGCGCCGGAGCGGCAGACAATCAGATCGGCATCCGCAAAGCTCTGCGGCATATCGTCGATGAACGCGCTCACTTCAACGTTCATCCGCTGATTTGCATAGAAATCGCGAACGTCTTCAAACTCGCGTGGGCCAGTCTGGTGAACGATATTGAGATTCGGAATTCGCTGGAGCAGTTCTGCCGCGGATTCGCGAACAATGCGGTTCAGCGCGCGCGCGCCCTGGCTGCCCCCGAATACAAGAACGGTGGGCTCCCCGCTACACCGCTTGGGCAGAGCGAAGAATCCCGGCCGCACGGGAACTCCGGTCACTTCAAAGCTGCGAAACCACCGTCCCGTCTGCTCGAAATGAACCGCTGCTTTTGCTGCAAAGCGGGCAACCGCGCGATTGGCATAGCCGGGAACGACATTCGGTTCAAATAGCACAACCGGAATGCGCAACAGCACAGCCGCAATGGTGGCCGGGCCAGCCGCATAACCGCCCACGCCGATGACGGCTTGCGCATGAAAGCGTCGCAAAATTCCCATTGCCGCAAAGATCGACAATGGTAAATCTATTAGAGTGCGCACGCGGGTGGCGAAACTTACCCGGTTCAGCGCTCCGATCTTGACCAGGAACAGCGGGAACCCAGCTTTGGGCACCAGGCGCGTTTCAATGCCTCGCTCCGTGCCAACAAAGCCTGCAATGTGTCCACGATTTCGGAGCTCCTCCGCGATGGCGAGGGCAGGGATCACATGGCCGCCAGTGCCGCCGCCAGCGAGCATTACATTCATATCAATCCGTCTGCTGCGTGATATTCAGCAGCACTCCCACGCTGGCGAGCGTCACGATGAGAGACGAGCCACCGTAGGAAATAAACGGCAGTGGAATCCCCTTGGTTGGAAGCAACCCGAGCACCACGCTGATGTTGAAGAACGCCTGAATGCCGATCATCGCAGTGATGCCAACCGCGAGTAGACGCGCAAAGCTATCGTGCGTATTCCACGCGGCGCGCAATCCTCTGAAGCAGAAAAATCCAAAAGCGGCTACAAAGCAAACCGCTCCGACCAGCCCCAGTTCTTCGGAAACTACTGCGAAAATAAAATCGGTCTGCGGTTCGGGCAAGTAGAAGAGCTTCTGCTTGCCTTCCATCAAGCCCAGTCCGAATGGCCCTCCGGTCCCCACCGCAATGAGGGATTGAATGATGTGGAATCCCGAGCCCTGCGGATCTTTGAACGGATCCCAAAAGGCCATCATGCGGCGCGCTCGCCAGGCGGTGCGAAAGACCAGAACGTAAAGCAATGGGGCGGAAGCGGCGAGTGCCCAGAAATAGTATTTCAATTCCATTCCCGCGATGTACAGGATGGCCGCGGTAATGAAGGCGCACGACATTGCCGTCCCAAGATCGGGTTCGATGACGATCAACCCGCAGAAAAAGGCTGTGGGCAAAATCGCAGGTAACAGCGTATGGCGCCCATCCGTGATTGAGCGCAGGCGACTCTCCAAAAAGTGCGCCATGAAGAGGATGATCGCAGGCTTAGCCAGTTCCGAGGGTTGAAAAGAAATGATGCCAAGCTTGATCCAGCGATGAGTGTTATGCGAACGATCCAACAGAAAAACAGCAGCCAGTAATAACGACGTCACGCCCAGTATAGTGAAGACCAGCGCCGGACGATTGAACTTGCGGTAGTCCACATTCATCAGCCCGAACATGGCGGCCAAGCCGATCACAGCATACAGGCCCTGCTTCAAGAGAAATGCCGTCTCAGAACCATATTTTTCTTTTGCCACAATGGCCGACGCGCTGAAGACCATGACCAATCCAGCGAAGACCATCAACATGGTCACGCCAAACAGCCATCGATCAACGCTCACACGCTTGGCCACTAAACCCCTCCGGTTGGCGAAGCAGATTGCAATGCTGCCAGGGATTGCACGAGTTCCTTGAACACTCGTCCACGATGTTCGAAACTTGGAAACTGATCGAAGCTGGCACAGGCCGGCGCCAGTAGCACAATATCGCCTCCCACTGCCAGGTCAGCAGCCTTGCGCACAGCAGACTCCAGTGTCTGCGCGCTGGTAACCGGAACTGTGTTGCCGATCTGCGATTCAATTTTGGCGGCAGCCGCGCCGATTGTGTATACGCGCTTCACTCGCTCTGCGATCAACTGACTCAGTTCGTTATAGTCACTACCCTTGTCTTTGCCGCCGATGATGAGGTGTATGTTCCCAGGGAAAGATTGCAAAGACTTGATGGTTGCATCGACGTTAGTGGCCTTGGAATCGTTATAGTACTGCACTCCACGCAATGTCGCGACGTATTCTAGGCGATGTTCCACCGCGCGGAAATCCTTCACCGCACGGCGAATTGCAGCGGGTTCCACTCCGGCGGCCATGCCGATGGCGACCGCGGCCAGAACGTTCTCCACGTTATGCGAGCCCTTCAGCGCGATCTCCGAAACCGGCATGATCTCCCCCTCAGCGCCATCGCGATATACAATTGCTCCGCCCGATACAAATGCGCCGCGCTCCACCGGATGCTGACGGCTAAACCACAGCACCTGCGGCTTCAAACCCCCGGCGAGATCGCGGACAATCTCATTGTCAGCATTGAGAACCGCATAATCGCTCGCGCTCTGATTCTCAAAGATGCGCTTTTTTGCCGCGATGTAGTTCTCCATTGAGCCGTGCCGGTCAAGATGGTCTGGTGTGATGTTGAGAATGGACGAAATGTGTGGCCGGAAGGTCTCAATGGACTCCAACTGAAAACTGGAAATCTCGAGCACGACCCACGTATCGACTGAGGAGTGTTCGACAAAGGTGATGGCCGGAGTGCCGATGTTTCCCCCCACCAGCGTCTTACGCCCGCCGGACGCAATGATTTCTCCGGTCAGCGTTGTGGTGGTCGTCTTGCCGTTCGAGCCAGTAATAGCAACAACTTGCCCCTGCAAGAAACGGGCAGTGAGTTCGATTTCACCGATGACCGGAATCCCCAACCTGCGCGCGTGCTGCAGCGCATTCACGTCGCCAGGTACACCAGGGCTCACCACGATCAGGTCCTGATCGCGAAACGTGCGTTCTCCGTGCTTGCCGGTCTCCACTGTTATTCCGCGGTCGAGCAGCGCAGGAATCTCGTTACGAAGCTGTTCCTCGCTCTTCGCATCGCTGACGGTTACGCGAGCACCGCGCGATTCCAGAAACAGCGCGGAGGCCACGCCTGACTTGCCTAGTCCTACCACCAGAACTCGTTTGCCTTTGACTTCCATAGCTTCTTTCCTGCCTCTGGGCAGCTTGCTTTTAACTTACCGCAATTTCAGCGTGGTCAGCGCGAACAATGCAAAGATCAGCGACCCTATCCAGAATCGTACAATAACCTTCGACTCCGACCATCCAAGCTGCTCAAAATGATGGTGCAGTGGCGCCATTAAGAATATGCGCTTGCCTCTAAGTTTGAACGAACCTACTTGCAGGATGACCGAGAGCGCTTCCAGTACAAAGATTCCGCCGAAAAACGGCAGCAGCAACTCCTGCTTGATAATGACCGCAACCGTGCCAATGGCGCCTCCCAGTGCGAGTGAACCTACGTCGCCCATGAAGACCTCAGCCGGATGCGCGTTGTACCAGAGAAATCCGATTGAAGCTCCCACCATCGCCCCGCAGAACACTGTCAACTCCCCAACCATCGGCATTTTCTGCAGCTCTAGATAGTCGGAGAACACCGCATGGCCGCTTACGTAGGTGAGCACGGTGAGCGCACCGGCGGCAATCAACGTACACCCGATTGCAAGCCCGTCGAGACCGTCCGTCAGGTTCACCGCGTTGGTCGAACCCACCAGCACAAAGACTACAAAGATGATGAATGGAAGAAACGCAATCGGCCACAAGTGAGGGTATACGGTCAGCGAGCCAATCACCAGGTCTGGGCGGAATCGCTTGAAGAACGGCACCATCAGGTGCGTGGAATATTGGCCCTGCGCCTGAAACACGATCAGCATCACGGCAATCACAAATGCTACGAGGGTCTGCAGCAGCAATTTGCTGCGTCCGTTTAGTCCGAGATTCTGTTTGTGGATCACCTTCAGGTAGTCGTCGGCAAAACCAATTGCGCCAAAAGACAGCGTGGAAAGCATCGCGAGCCAGACGAACTTGTTCGACAGATCAGACCAGAGCAACGAGGGCAGGACAATGGATACCACAATCAGCAGGCCGCCCATGGTTGGCGTCCCAGCTTTCTTCTGGTGCGAACGCGGTCCTTCCTCGCGGATGTACTGGCCAATCTGGAATTCCCGGAGACGGCGGATCACCGCAGGTCCGATGATCAGCGCCATGAACAGCGCGGTCAGACTCGCGAAGGCCGTGCGAAAGGTCAGGTAGCGGAAAATCCTGAACGGTCCCACGTTGAAGTGGCGAAAAATGTATGAATACAAGAGCCAGTAGAGCAATAGGTCCTCAATCTTTATGCGGATTCATCCCGCCGTTGAACTAAACTTTTCGTCGCTCCTCAAAGACCGCCAGCGCGCGCTCCAGGCCCACACCTCGCGAAGCTTTCAGCAACACTGCATCCCCTTTACGCAGGTTCAGCGCAAGCCAATCGCCGGCCTGCTCGGGAGTCTCCAAAAACTCGGCAGCCACGCCTGATGCCGCCGCGCCCTCCGCAATGTACTCACCGTTGCCACGCACTCCTACCACATAATCCGCCTTGTGCAGGGCCATCTTGCGCCCGCACTCGCGATGCAACTCAGGCGCGCTTGGCCCCAATTCCAACATCTCACCAGCTATAACGATGCGCCGTGTGGCAGGCGTCTGCTCAAGCGCTGCAACCATGCTGTCCAGAGCTACAGGATTGGAATTGTAGCAATCATTAATCAGTATTGCGCCCGACACTTCACGAACTTCACCGCGCTTGTCACCTGCGCTCAACGAGCCCAGACGGGCCACCGCATCTGAGGGCGGCACGCCGTGCTCGGCCGCAACCGCGACCGCCACCAGCGCATTCAGCACGTTGTGGAGGCCGATCAGCGGTACCTTTGCGGCCTCCCGGAAGCCTGGGCCAACGATGTCAAACTCCGAGCCCAGCACTCCGCGTAATGCAAGGTTCTCTGCGCGGTAGTCACTCGGGTGCTCAATACCAAACAGTGTGACCTTGCCGTGAAAGTCGCGACCGAATTGCGAGGCGTAGGGATCGTCGGCATTGAGGAAGGCGTGTCCTCCCGCAGGTAGAGACTCGATCAATTCATATTTGGCGCGGGCGATTCCGGCCTGCGTGCCAAAGCTCTCAAGGTGCGCCAGCCCGATGTTAGTCACCACGCCTTCATCCGGCGCAGCAATCTGCGCCAGCCTCGTGATTTCGCCCGCGTGCGACATACCCATCTCGATTACCGCGATGTCGTGCTGATGCTCCAAGCGCAGTAATTGCATCGGAAGGCCAAAGTGGTTATTGAGATTTCCCAACGACTTCAGTACGTGAAACTGTGCACCCAGTACGTGAGCAACACATTCCTTGGTGGTCGTCTTACCCGCCGAGCCCGTCACGGCAATCAACTTCTTGCCCCAGAGTCGCCGCGCCGCCGCGCCCAGGTGTTGCAAGGCCAGAGTGGTGTCCTCAACGGCCATCAATCGAGAGCGGTCGGTAAAGCGCGAGAGTTCACCGCGAGAAACCACGACCGCCACCGCACCCGCCTGCAGAGCTGCTTTCACGTAGTCATGGCCGTCAAGGCGCTCGCCTTTGATAGCGAAGAAAAGATCACCGGGCTGCAACGTGCGTGTGTCAATCGAGTAGCCCTCGGCAACAGCGGCGTGATCAAAACTGCCGGCTGCCTGGATGAATTCCGCAACTCTGCCTAACGGGAGTTTCATACGCGCGCGCCTCCTCGTTGATATCCCATGCGGTTGAGTTCCTCGGTTGCAACCTTGTGGTCGTCGAACGGAAAGACACCTTCCCTCGACGTTTGCGTGAGTTCATGGCCCTTGCCCGCGATCAGGACGATATCCCCTGGCTTTGCTTTGCTCATCGCCAGCGCAATCGCCTTCCGACGGTCAGGCTCAGGAACGAAGCATTTCCTGGTCTCCCGTAATCCCGGTATGATTTCCTCGATGATCGCCAGCGGATCTTCACTGCGCGGATTATCCGAGGTCACCACCACAAAGTCGCTTCCTTCTCCGGCGGCGCGTCCCATCTTCGGACGCTTGCTGCGGTCGCGATCTCCTCCACATCCGAAGACGGTGATGACCCGCCCATTGCTGCGTGAGGCGAAATCTCGAGCGAGGCGAGTCAGATTCTTCAACGCATCGTCAGTGTGTGCGTAGTCCACCACCACGGCGAAGGGTTGCCCTTCGTCTACGCGCTCAAAGCGTCCTGGGACGCGGCTCATTCCCGCAATACCCTGTGCAATCTGATCGGGCGTGCAACCGCGGGCGTAGGCTGCAGCGCAAGCCGCAAGCACGTTGTATACATTCACCCGGCCGATTAGCGGAGAGCGCAATTCAATGGGACCATCCGGCGTGGTGAGAACAAAATTGTTTCCCTGCGGCGTCATTTTCAGGGACCCAGCATGGAAGTCGCCCTGCTCGATTCCATAGGTGAAAACCTGCGATCGCCGATGCGAGAATTTCGCAAGTTCGCGCCCATACTCATCATCAGCATTCACAATCGCACAGCGCGGAGGCTCCGTGCCGCACCCCTCAAATAGAATCCGCTTCGCTGCAAAGTACTCGGCCATCGTGCCGTGATAATCGAGATGATCCTGCGTTAGATTGCTGAAAATCGCAGCATCAAATGGAATACCGAAAACACGCCCCTGTTGCAGAGCATGCGAGGAGACTTCCATCACCGCCTCAGTAGCCCCGGTAGCCAGTGCGCGGGCAAACATCTGATTGAGTTCGAGCGACTCCGGCGTGGTGTGAGGCGCGGGAAGGATTTCTCCCGGCAGGTGATATTCAACCGTCCCGACCAGCGCGTTCTTGCGTCCCGCGGCTCTCAATATCGCTTCAACGATGAAAGTCGTGGTGGTCTTGCCGTTAGTTCCCGTAATGCCGGTAACGCGCAGGCGCTCAGCAGGCCGCTTGTAGAAGTTCGCGCTCAGGCGAGCCAAGGCACGCCGTCCGTGCGCCACCACGGCCCAGCTCACGCCATCGCGGGGCACTTGCTCAACAGAATCCGTGACCACTGCAACCGCACCAGCGGCAATCGCCGCATCAATGTAGCGATTCCCGTCCGTGCTCTCACCGCGCATGGCGACAAATAACCATCCGGAGCGCACCCGCCGCGAATCATAGTCGAGCCCCTTCACTCCGCAATCGCCGCTCTGCGAGAGCACCTCTGCGCCGTCGAGAATGTCTAGAAAGTTCATCACACCGTTTGTCCGAGACCTGAATTCTAACGCTTGAAGCGGACTGCAATCCTGGACCCCAAAGGCAAATAGGCGCCCGGCGGAGGCTGCTGTTCCCGCGCCGTTCCGCTACCCACAATCTGTAACTCAAAGCCAGCTTTGTGCGCGGACTCAACCGCCGCGCGCATTGAAAGGCCCAGCAATGATGGTACAGTGGAACCGCCTCCCACATCGAGCACCACGGTGCCGCCACGTGCATCCACGTTCGATCCTGAAGCAGGAGCGCGAAGTGGTTGCACCGCAGCCACAGCGGTGCCGGCGGGTGCGACCGTAGTCGTCGTTACATTTTCCAATTCGATCATTTCGCCCGGAACATGTGGTTGTGCGTCTTCAGTATCGCCCTCGGCGGCCCGCGCCACCAGCGAACGTCGCGCCAGATTCCTCTTCGGCTCTACGTCGTGCGCCACCCCATAGTAAGCCAACACTTGCTCGGCAACCCGCTTGAACACGGGAGCGGAAACCTGCCCGCCCTGATGCAGTCCGCGAGGCGAATCCAGAATCACGGCAATCGACAGCGCAGGATTGTTGACCGGCGCGAAGCCGACAAAGCTCGCAACATAATCTGTTTTCGAATAGGCGTGAGTGCGCGGATCGATCTTCTGCGCAGTGCCCGTCTTACCCGCCGAAGTGTAACCGTCAAGAATGGCGCGGCGGGCTGTACCGTCCATCACAACTTCTTCCGTCAAGCGGCGCATCACCGCCGAAGTCAAAGACGAGATTACCCGACGCTGTTCCTGCGGATGAAATTCGATACGCTGATATTTCTGATTTGGCGGAGTGACCCCGGCAACAATTCGCGGAGGAGAATACAACCCGTCATTCGCAATCGCCGACATCATCGAAACCACCTGCAATGGCGTAACCCCAACCTCTTGGCCAATCGCCATCGAGCCAATCGAAGAGGCCGCCCAGCGTTCCGGTTTGCGCACCAGTCCGCGAGTCTCGCCGGGCAGTTCCACATTCGTGAGTTGTCCAAATCCGTACAGATGGATGTGCTTGTAGAAGCGCTCTGGCCCCATGCGCAAGGCCATCTTTACCGCGCCGACGTCGCTCGATTCAGCGTAAGCCCTCTCCAATGTCACGGTACCTATGTGGTGCGAATCGTGAATCTTAATTCCGCCGACCACAATGAAGCCGGGATCGCAGTTGATGACCTCTTCCGGCCGCGCAAGATTTTCATCGAAGGCCGAAGAATAGGTCACCGTCTTGAACACCGAGCCCGGCTCATAAACGTCGCTGACCGCATGGTTCTTCAGTTTTTCCGGCGTAATTTCACGGGAGACATTTGGATTGAACGAAGGTGCATTGGCCAGCGCTAGAATTTCGCCGGTGCGCGGATTCTGCACCACAACCGTGCCGCTGATCGAGTGCGTCTCCTCCATCGCTTGCGCCAGTTCCTTCTCAGCGATGTACTGAACTTTTTCGTCGATGGTGAGCACAACGTTTTCGCCTGGCTCCGGCGGATGCTCCAGGTGCCCGAACCACTTTCGGCGCGCGTCCATCGTAATCACCACGCGGCCCTTCACTCCATTGAGTTGGTCCTGGTAGAGATGCTCGATTCCCGCCAAGCCCGTGTCCTCCATGCCCACGTAACCGAGAACCTGTGCCGCCAGTGCCCGCTTGGGATAGAAACGTTTCAGTTCCTTCTGGAAGTAGATGCCGCGAAGATTCAGCGACTTGATGCGCGCGGCAATTTCGCCGTCCACCTTGCGTGCAACCCATGCAAAGTTGCGCTGCGCCTGGATGCGCTCCAGCACGCTGTTGGGATCGTCGCCGGTGACATTTGCCAGTAATGTTGCGGTGGTTCTCTGGTCGGGAATTTCACTGGGAACAGCAAAAACCGAATCGACCTGAACGGTCATCGCCAGTTCCTGCCCGTTGCGGTCGTAGATGATTCCGCGCTGCGGAGAGATATCCACGGTGCGCTGCTGCTGGCGCTGCGCCCGCTGCACCCATTCGCCATAATGCACAATCTGCAGCATGGCCAATCGTGCAGCGATGACCACAGCCCAGACGAAGAGGAATATGCCAAACTTCAGGAGGCGGGACTGCACGTTTATTGGAGTTCTGCCGCCTGCTGCCATCGCTTACACCTGCACTGCGGGGAAATCGGGAATTTCCCCTGCATAACAACTGAAAATGCCGGCTGAACCCGAACCACGGAACGAGCTCCAGAAAGCTGGAGAGATGCGCTGACCGCGCCAGAATACACGAAAGAGATCGGAAACCTGCACTCTTCCAAGTTAATACAGCGATGACGGCCCGTACAGGTGCTTGGTTGTGCAAATCCTGCACTAGAACCGTCATTCGCCTGAACCCGACTTCGGGTTCGTACTTAGTTTGGAACTGAAACCACTGAGATGCTGTTTGCACGAGCCATCACCGGAGCGCCAGTATCAAGTGCACCGGTTTCATCCAGCCTCTGAACCTGTCCCACCGCGGGTAACGCAAATCCCATTTCGCGCGCCAGAGAACTGATCCGCTCGGGGTCCTTCAGCGTGGCCACTTCAAGCTTTAAAGTGCGATTCACATCCGCCATCTGATCGCGCTTAGAGCGCAGGTCCTCAATTCGATAGCCGTATTGAATCGAACTGCAGTGCTGGCCCAGATATCCCAACGCCACCATGAAGCAGATAAACACAGCCGCAATAAATATACGCATCTCGCGCTTGCGCGCCGGATCGGACGTGCGCACCAGGCGAGAGTTATCGATCACCTTGTGAAAGTAGATTTCGGGAGCTCCCGGCATGTATCGGCGCGGGGCGGCCGGAACCGTGTCCTGTAATGTTGCACTCATTCTTTGCGGCAGTGCCGCTGCCCAGTTCGCCATAAGCCACCCCTGTTTCTAAAAAGTTCTCCACAGCATCCACAGGTTTTTCCACATGATATTGAGAATTATTCCAAAAAATCTATCTTTTCCGAATACGGCCGCGAACTTCCATCCTTACGGCCGCGCGCATCTTTGCCGAACGTGCCCGCGAGTTTTCCGCGGTCTCTGCTTCTGAAGCAATCAACGGCTTTTTGGTCAACGGCTCCCACACTCCATCACGGGCCCCGTCTCGCAGGGCATCTTTCACCATGCGATCTTCCAGTGAGTGGAAGCTGATTACCACCAGTCTTCCACCCGGCTTCAATACTTGGGGCGCTGCATTGAGCAGCGCCCCTAAATCCTCCAGCTCGCGATTCACGTAAATTCGGATCGCTTGGAAAGTTAACGTCGCGGGATGAATACCTTTTCCTCTTGGCTGATTCATTGGCCGGGCGGCGGCCGATACAACTTGTGCTAGATGAGCGGTCGATTTTATCGGCCGTGCCCGTACAATGGCTCTGGCGATTCTCCGCGACCTCCTCTCCTCACCGAATTCGTAAATCAGATCAGCGAGATTGCTCTCGTCGAACTGGTTCACCACCTGATCGGCGGATAACTCGGCATCAGGATTCATCCTCATGTCAAGTATTCCATCCGCCTGAAAACTAAATCCTCTGCTGGCATCGTCAAACTGCATCGAACTGACGCCTAGATCAGCCAGCACACCATCTACGCTGCCAGGGGCCACGCGCTCTGCCATTTCGGCATAAGACGCATGGTGCAGCGCAATCGCAGGCCAATCCTGTTGGCGCCCCTCGGGGGCCGCCAATCGTTTGCGAGCCATTTCCAGCGCTATCGTGTCTTTGTCGAAGCCTATCAGAGTACCCCCGGGGCCCAGCAACTCCGAAATTGCGAAAGCGTGCCCGCCTAGCCCAATAGTGCTATCGATATATGTCCCACCGCGCTTAACGGCCAGGAAGTCGATCGCTTCATGTAAAAGAACTGGTGCATGGCTGAATCGTCTCCCACCATGCGCGCCCGTCAGAGCGCTTTCGTCACCTTCAGACTTCAACTCGTCATCCACTTACGCGATCTCTCTTCCGCGTAAGTTCGTCCATGTCTTCAGGCGTTAGGAGATTCGCCTTCACCTGCTTCTTGTAATCCTCTTCGCGCTGAATCTCGATGTGCTCCCTTTTGCCAACCACCGCAACTTCGCCCTTCAACCCAAATTCTTCCCGGAGCCACTCAGCAATCGTCAGTCGCCCTTGGTTGTCCATCGTTACCAGTTGGCCGTAAAAGCTCGTTGCATCCAGAAATTTCTGCCGCCTTTGGTACGAGTTCGACGGGTCCGTGGCCTGCGCTTCAAACAGCTCCCACTCTTTGAGGGGATACAGTTGGATAACAACGCCATCGAAGCTTGTGATATAAAATTGGCCGTTCTCGTAGATCTTGTCGGTTTCACGCTTGAAATCGGCGGGCATCTTCAATCGGCCATTGTCGTCAAGTCGAGTTGGGAAGTGGCCGCGATACATTTTTGCAAGCCCTCTAGGGCGAACTCTCAATCTGGCTAGGCCAGCAAGGAGGAAAGATCATTTCGAAGCCTGACTACCCTAAAAGATAGGTATCAGACTCCGTTTTAGTCCTATTCAGTCTTATCCCATCCAAATTTACTGTCAAGGGCCAAATGGATTTTTCTTCATTTATTTATTGCTGTCCCGAGCAGAATTTACCGGTCTTCGGGAAGAGAATCTCTGGATTCCCATGGCGGGAATGAGCTAAGCAGCTTATTTGTTATGCAGTTCAGGTGTTTCCAACCACGGATACTTGGGCTTCATAGCTGCTTTGAGACTTGAGACTGCTGGGGCGGCGGACGCGTGACTTTCCAACCTGAAGGTCCAATCAGACAGAAAAAGAGGCAGCTACACCCCCCTGATTCCCCTAATCAGGGTTCGGCAACTGCCTCCGGGACCTTTGAGCGGCCCCCAACTTTTCCAGGGCCAATGAAACGGCCTCGCGCCTTCTAGCGAATGCCAGCGGCTTGCAAATGGGCGGAATATTTCTTGTCGCACGCAACGATATGCGCTTGCAGCCATTGGCGCAGAAACTCGAGTAGGCCCATGCTCAGCACGGCTTTGCCCGCCTCGAAGTCACGCACCATATTCACCACTTGACCGGTCAGTTTGTCGTGCTCCGCCTTGTGGCTGGCAAATGCCGGATAGCGAGCCCGGTTCATCATGCTTTCTTCGCTCCCAAAGTGTTCGCGAGTGTATTGCACAAGGTTTCTCAGAATCTCCGGGGCTAACTTGCTGCCGGTGCCAGACTTCATGGCATCATGCAGTGCGTTCAGCATCACGAAGAGTTTCATATGCTGCTCGTCGATTGACAGAACCTCAACGGAATATTCGTTGGTCCACTCCAGAAGCGCCATTGCTGCCCTTAAAAATTCTGGTGAATTCTTAATAGGACTATCGGCGGAACCATGGGGAACTTTACCGGGCAGGCAGTTTTTCCAGCTCTTCCAGTGCTGCGGGCCGTTGCTCCTGGATGTCGCTGTAGCCTTTAGGGTCGAACGCTGTGGTGTAGTAGTGGTGAGCCCTTTCCCAGGCCATATCATCGGGCGGCGCTCCAAATGTTTGCAGGTAGAGGGGCGACCCTGGAAAGGGATACATCGGCACTGGTTCGCTGACCCAGACTCCCTCGGCCTTCATACGCTCCTGCCAGCGCCGAATTTCGTTGCGATCGTCGTGCTCTGTAAGAATGAGGTTCGCCTGCACCCAGGGTATGCGCTGCCGGGCGTGGATCAGCAGTTCGCTAATGCGTTCCGTGCTCATGCGGCAGTTCTTATTCAGTTCGTCGCGTCCGGCGTCGGTGATCGATTCAATGCCGCACTCGATTGAGATGGTGTGAGCGCGCCCCAGCAGATCGAGCTTCGCTTCATCCCACAGGTCGATGCGGGTCTGGAATCCAATTCGAACATTGCGTTCGGCAATTCCCTCCAGCAACCGCAGCACGTTTTTCCCCACACCAAATATTTCGTCGATGAAATAGATGTAATCAACTCCACGCGCAATCAGGAGGTCGATTTCCTGCAGCACGGCATCCACGTCTCGCTCACGAAATTTGTTGCGGAAGAGCTGTTTGTTGCAGAAGGTGCAATTCCATGGGCATCCGCGGGCAAACTCGACTTCGGCTCCGCGTCCACTGGCCTGGTTGAAGACGTGATGCCGATGCCAGTGTTTCTCCACGTTGTAGTCTGCGTAGTCGAGTGCTGACAGCGTACTCATGTCCACTACCGCCAGGCCCTGGCTGTAATGCTCGTGTCCATCACTACCGCGGAAGCACACGCCGTCGATCAGTTCCCAAGCCTCTGAAGCCAGTGCCGTGAGCGCGTCCTCGCTCTCGCCTTTTATGACCACGTTGGCACCGGTCTTGTGCATCGCTGCGCGTGGCGTTGCCGAACTGTGCGGACCAATCAGTACCTTGATCGCTCGTCCTCCGATGCCGGCGAACCATTCACGCGGAATCCGAAGCTCCGGAGGGGGGCAGCGCCAGAATAAGTAGGAGGGCGCGGAGGGTATAACCAGGAAATCCGGATCGAAAGCGGCCACCTGTTCACGAGTTTCGGCCAGCGTAAGGTCATCGGTTTGAGCATCGATCACCAGCGCACGGTTTCCTTTCGCGCGAATCTTCTGAGCCGCAAACAGCAATTCCAGCGGGGTATGCGGATCGCGGCAGCCGAAGTACGTCGAGCCTGCGAAGTCCCAATTCGGATTCACCAAGGCGTACCGTGCCACTAGGCTGTCCTCCGAAGAGGGGTCAGGAGCCCTGCCTGCTCCAGGCGCTCAGCGCGGGAGGGCACAAATAGTTCGCGATTGCCGCGATACCACTTGTGTATGGCTTTCAAGGTGCTTTCCAGGTCCACTGCCGGCTTCCATCCGGTATCACGCGAGAACTTGCCGTGATTGGTGACATAGATGAGTTGATCGCCCGATCGCTGTTCGCCAAAGTTATAGCCCGTTCGTGCACCGGTGAGTTTCTCTACGCGGTCGATGAGTTCAAGCAATGAGACGGTGTTCCCTTCTCCGCCCCCAATGTTGTAGATCTGTCCGGCGGTCTTCTCGCGATTCTCGTAAGCCAACTCGAAGGCGTGCAGCAGATCTTCCACGTACAGAATGTCTCGCACCTGGCGGCCATCGCCGTAAATTGTCAGAGGCTTACCCTCCAGTGCAGAATACAAAAAGTGCGCGACCCATCCCTGATCTTCACTGCCGAATTGGCGCGGTCCTGCAATACACGACATCCGGAAAACCACCGAGCTGACGCCGTAAATGCGAGCGTAATCGTGAACATACTGGTCAGCCGCGCCTTTGGAGCAGCCATAGGGTGAGTGGAAGTCCAGCGGTTGCGACTCGTCTATTCCTTTGCGCCCCAGTTCCACGTAGCGCTGGCCCTCAACGCGCACCTCGCCGCCGTTTGAATTGCCATAAACCTTGTTGGTTGAGGTGAACAGCAGATAGGGATTTTGCACGTGCTGCCGGATGCCTTCGAGAATGTTGAAGGTGCCGCCAAGGTTCACGTCGAAGTCCAGTTTAGGGTCCACCAGCGACGTGGTGACGGCAACTTGCGCCGCGAAATTGTAAATCTCGGTTGCATACTTCAAAACCCGGCTCACCATTGAGGCGTCACGCACGTCTCCCACTGTGATCTGCAACCGCCCGGTACGTCCTGCCACTTTCTGCAGGTATTCCAGATTGTGTCGCGAACCCTGGCGTGAGAGGTTATCAAATATATGTACCTTGGCGGCTGTGGTCTTCAGTAGCCGCTCGGCCCAGTTAGAGCCGATGAATCCAGCTCCCCCAAAGATCACAATGGACCGAAACTCAGACTTCGTCGTTCCCATTTCGTAAGTCCCCTGTTTTTCGCCCGGTAGCGCAGAAAGCATCCACGGGGCGTTGATTTCGAGTCAACTAAGGTAAGTAGATGCGACCACTCGTTCATTCGTTGACTCGAAAGCGAATTTCGCCACGAGTGCGCCTGGGCTCATGAATCGCTTATACTTGATACAACCTTCCGCGAGCTTCTTAAGCCCTATGGACTAAGTGCATCGCATTCAGGATATAACTCATGCCCACAGGCGCGGCAGCAGCAATGGTGACAGTTGACGACGTGAGAAGGGCTCACGCGCGAATCCGTGAGTCGCTTTATCTTTCCCCCTGCTCGCTTTCGGAGACATTTTCGGAGCTTTCCGGCAACCAGATTTTCCTCAAATTGGAAAATCTCCAGATGACCGGCGCTTACAAAGAGCGCGGTGCGCTCAACAAGATTCTGGAGCTAACTCCAGACGAGCGCGATCGCGGTCTGATTGCCGCTTCGGCAGGCAATCACGCTCAGGCTGTCTCTTACCACGCCACCAAGCGTGGCATTATGGCTCAGATCGTCATGCCGCTGGCCACTCCTCTGAACAAGGTAATGGCTACGCGCCGCTTCGGTGGGGAGGTTGTGCTCCACGGTGCCAACTACGACGAGGCCTGTGACGAGGCCAAGCGCCGCGCCAAGGAATCTGGCCTCACGTTTATCCATGCCTTTGACGATGATGCCGTAATCGCCGGACAGGGTACACTGGGCCTCGAACTGCTGGGCCAGACCCCTGACATCGACGTTGTGATTACCGCCATCGGAGGCGGAGGACTGATCAGCGGGATGGCCTGCGCCCTGAAAGAGATCAACCCGCGAATCCGTGTGATTGGGGTGCAAACCTCGCGCCTGCCTTCCATGAAGGCTGCTGTCGATGCCGGGCATCTGGTCACCTTGCCCGTGGCATCTACCCTGGCCGACGGCATTGCCGTTCGCCGCGCCGGGGAACGCACCTTTCCCATGGTGAACAAGTACGTAGACGATATCGTCACGGTTGAAGAGGAAGAAATCGCCAGCGCAATTCTGCTTCTGCTGGAGCGCGAGAAAACCGTAGCCGAAGGGGCGGGCGCTGCTGCAGTGGCCGCCATCCTGCACCACAAAATCAACTGCACCGGAAAGCGCATTGCGGCGATCATCAGCGGAGGCAACATCGATGTTGGCATTCTCTCCCGCATCATCGAGCGCGGCCTTGCCAAGGATGGGCGCCTCATCCGTCTCCGAATCCACCTGCCGGATTACCCCGGAGCTCTGCACACCCTGACTGGAGTTCTGGCCGAACACCGTGCCAACATCGTCGAGACCTCCTATGACCGCAAGTTCGGGGTCGATCTCGGCTATTCCGCGATCGATCTGACAATGGAAACGCGAGGCAACGAGCACGTCGACAATCTGCTCACAGCTCTCGCCAGCTCAGGCTATCAGTTCGAGCGCATTCAGTAAGCCGCAATAGGCGTCAACGGTGTTGGCATGCGATGTTTGGCATGTCTGGAATATTGGCATTGAGTAAATGACTGGTGTTTTACGGAGATGTGTTAGTAAGAGGGGTCATCCTGAGGGAACCGAAGGACCCCACCACAGCACAAATCTCCAATGCCGCGCCAAGGCCCTGACCATAAGCCCCTCGGGTCCCTGACGACAACTGTCCGCCTCTGATCTTGCTTCCTGCCACATCCACATCTACACTCGAAGCCATTATGAAACGATTGTTCATCGCTGTTGTACTCTCCGCTGCGCTCCTCCCCTCGGCTTCCCTTTCAGCACAGCAATCTCCGGCAAATGAGATTCACGGCATTCACGTCGACCATACTGACCGCACTGTGAATCCGGGCGACGATTTTTTCCGCTATGCCAACGGCGAATGGCTCAAGCGCACCGAAATCCCTGGTGACCGCGGGCTCGTCACCGTATTCAGCACTCTCACCGACACTGCGAGCAAGCGTACTGCCGGAATCATCGAAGAGTCAGCCAAATCCAATGCCAAGGCGGGGTCCAGCACCCGCAAGATCGCGGATCTCTATAACTCTTACATGAACGAGCAGACGATCGAGGCCAGGGGTCTCGCGCCACTCCAATCCCAGCTCAAATCCATCAATTCGATTAAAGACAGACGAGAGTTGGCTCGGGCACTCGGGGAGTCGCTCCGCGCTGACGTCGATGCGCTGAATAACACAAACTTCCATACCGCGAATCTCTTCGGACTCTGGGTAGCTCCGGGCTTCCATGACTCTGGCCATTATGCTGGCTATCTAATGCAAGGTGGCCTTGTGCTTCCGGATCGCGAATACTACCTCTCCGACAGCGAACACATGCGCGACCTCCGCGCCAAGTACCAGGCGCACGTCTCCAGAATTCTCAGTATCGCGGGATTCACCGACTCCGACGTGCGTGCCAAGCGAATCATTGAACTCGAACACTCCATCGCCGAAAAACACATCAGCCTCGCCGACGATGAAGACGTACATGAGGCAGACAACACGTGGAAGCAAGCCGATTTCGCTACCAAGGCTCCCGGTCTCAACTGGAACGAGTTTTTCCGCGCGGCTGGCCTCGGCAAACAGGCGAGCTTTATCGTCTGGCAACCCACGGCTTTCACCGGTGAATCCGCGCTTGTAGCCTCTGTGCCACTGGAAGCATGGAAAGACTGGCTCGCCTTTCATCTCATTGAGGAGTATGCAGGTGTACTGCCCAAGGCCTTTGCCGATGAGCGGTTCGCCTTCTTCGGACAGACGCTCACAGGCACACCGCAGCAGCGGCCACGCTGGCAGCGGGGTGTGGCGGTCGTCAATGGATTGCTCGGGGACGCCGTCGGTCAAATCTACGCCCAGCGCTATTTTTCACCCGAGGCGAAAGCCCAGGTCCAATCGATGGTGACCAATATCATCGAAGCCTTCCGCAAGCGTATCGATGCGCTGGACTGGATGGCTGCCTCGACGAAGGCGGAAGCCAAGGCCAAACTTAGCACCCTCTATGTTGGCGTGGGATACCCTGAAACCTGGCGCGATTATTCTGCGCTCGAAATAAAGCCGGACGACATTCTCGGCAATCTGCAGCGTGGCAGTCTCTTCGAATATCACCACGAGGTGAACCGCCTCGGCGGCGCAGTCGATAAGAAGGAATGGTCGATGACGCCGCAGACGGTGAATGCGGTCAACCTGCCTCTGCAGAATGCGCTGAGTTTCCCGGCGGCGATCTTGCAACCACCGTTCTTCGATCCAGATGCTCCCGCGGCAGCCAACTATGGCGCCATTGGCGGCGTCATCGGACACGAGATCAGTCACACCTTTGACACCGAAGGCAGTGCATTCGACTCCACTGGTGCCTTGCGTAATTGGTGGACTCCGGAGGATCTTGCCCACTTCGGCGCGACCACCAAGAAGCTCGCCGCACAATATGACACTTACAAACCGTTTCCGGACCTCTCCCTGAATGGACGGTTGACCCTTGCGGAAAATATCGCCGATTTAGCTGGGGTCTCTGCCGCATATGACGGTTATCGGGCTTCGCTGGGTGGCAAGCCCGCGCCCGAGCAAGACGGCTTCTCGGGCGATCAGCAGTTCTTCATCGCATTTGGCCAGAACTGGGCCTCCAAAATGCGCGATGCCACACTGCGGCAGCGGGTGATGACGGACCAGCACGCACCCGGGCAATACCGCTCTGCTACTGTGCGAAATGTAGATGCCTGGTACTCTGCCTTCTCCGTGGAACCAATTCGCAAGCTTTACCTGGCGCCGTCGGAACGGGTGCGCATCTGGTAGCAACCTGAAGCGGCACTGGCGATGCGTCCGGCATTTGCCAGTGCCGCCTGCTTCAGATAAACCCCGAGGAGCAATGACTTGCTCCCGCGTTAACCTTTCCGCTTCTTGTCTGCTTCGAGGTAACATTTATCCATGGCTCTAGTCTGGCTGGTTGAATGCAAAATCTGTACCCTGCGCTTTCCCCTGCTGCCGCGTGAAGCGGTCGCGGGAAAGAGCACCGACTCACTCGTCCGTAACACCGCAGTAGGACGCTTTGAGTGCCCCCATTGTCACGAGTTTCAGGATTATTCAACCGACGACTTCATTCCCGGTGAAGGCCGCATTATGCCTTCGCGTGAAACGGAATGATGGAGTGTATCGCCTGCATTTAGGCGCACGCAAAGGCTGGCGACAAATCGCCAGCCTTTGCAGCGAATCACCGCCCTCTACCGCTTTAGAACCGTGCAGACCGAAGCGCAGATCGCGCCGCCAACGTTAAACGTAGCAGCCGCCTTTGGATTCTTCATCTGCAGCCCTTCCGGCATTCTTCCCATGAGTTGCCAGAAGCACGAACCCAGCATCGCGACTCCCGTAGCTCCGATTGGGTGCCCCTTGGCGATCAGTCCGCCGGAGAGATTGATGCCGCACTCGCCATCCACGCGAGCCTTTCCTTCTCCCCAATATTTTGCGCCCTCGCCTACCTTCGCCTTGCCAATTACCTCGGCTCCGATTGCGCCCATCACACTGAAGCAGTCATGCACCTCCGCCACATTCACATCCTGCGGCGTCAGTCCAGCCATCTCGTATGCGCGCTTCATCGCCCGGTTGGCTCCAACAGGACGCAGAACGTCACGGCCTTCCTTCAATAGAGGATCGGTGGCTTGCGCATATCCGGCGATCTCCACGGCATCCGCCTTGTGTACGCCCAGCTTCGCCAATCCCGCTTCAGTCGCCAGAATCACTGCTGCGTAGCCATCAGTAATCTGGGAGCAGTCGTAGGTCTTCAGCGGCAACCCCTCGACGATGTAGCGATTTCTGTCGCCGATCGTTGTGGCTTCCTCCAGCGTGATTTTTACTTTGTTCATCTGCGCCCACGGATTCTTATTGGCGTTGGCGTATTCTTCCACGGCAATTTGTGCCAGTTCGGCTTCCGTCACCCCGTGTCGCCGGATGTAGCACGCCATGATTTCCGCGAAGAGATGCGGAAAAATGTAGGTCTTGCCCGCCCGCTCGTCCGGATGCGAGTATGCGCCAAGGGCTTTGCCGATGAGTTTACCGTCCATCTTGCCCTCGGCATCGCGCATTTTTTCATAACCCATGGCAAAGCCGGTTTCACCCCATCCGGCCTGCAGTTTGAGAATTGTCGAGAGAATGGCTTGACCGCCGGAGGCACAGGCGTTCTCCACGCTCTCGATTGGTTTGCTCGCCAGCCCCGGAACCGAAGCCGCCAGGCCGGAAACTAGTCCCTGATCATTGAGCGAAATGTTGCACGCAGCGCCCACCGCACCCACGTCCAGCAGCGATGGATCGGTGCTGATTTCCTTGCAGACACCTTCGATGCAGTTCTTTGCGATTTCGGGAACGGTCATTCCGAGCAACTTGCCGAACTTGGATTGGTGATACGCGACCAGATATATGCGTTTCATTTCGTTCTCCAATGATAAAGATGCGCGCAGATGCGGATTAGAGTTGTCTGTGAGCAGCTCACGTCGACGCTGGATTTTACTCGAATACCCACGAAAGTGGAAAGCATTTCTGGAAACATAGGTAGCGCAGGCACAAAATTGTCCTTTCCGAGGGAGGGTGGCAACCCGAAACACTGCCCGAGATTCGAAGTTCCGCATGAAAAAACGATTCGGTCTGCCAATCGCGATTGCGGCTCTAGTCACACTTTCCGTTCTGACACTCGCCTCTCAACCAGCAATGGCCGAGGCTCCCGCCGCAACTGCTGCAAAGCCCGCGCAGATCAATGCAGTCAAAGTCACCGTGCTTTCCACCATGCTGGTGGGCGACTTAGCTGGTATCGGCGAATGGGGGTTTTCGGCGCTTGTGGAAGCCGACGGTCATCGCATCCTGCTCGACACCGGAAGTCACCCCGACACGGTGCTACAGAATGCACGCGACCTGAATATTGACTTGTCGGATGTGAAAGAAGTGATCATCACGCACAATCACCAGGACCATGTGACAGGACTGATGACGCTGCGTCGCGAGATGATGAAGAAGAACCCGGCGGCCCTGTCCGTGTTGCATGTGAGCCGAGGGGTCTTCTACAGCCGGCCTTCGCCGAAGGGCGAACAGAACCCGATGATCGCTATTCGCAAAGAGTACGAAGCTACGGGCGGGAAAATTATCGAGCACTCCGAGGGAGCAGAAATTTTTCCGGGCGCGTGGCTTACTGGCCCCGTCCCACGCAAATACCCCGAACGTAATTGGAGTGTCACCGGAAAGGTTCAGACCCCAGATGGACTGGTCGAAGACACCATTCCCGAGGACCAGACTTTGGTGCTCAACACCTCGAAGGGCCTCGTGATCGTGACTGGCTGCGGACACGCCGGCATCGTCAACATATTAACGGACGCAGGAGCACGTTTCCCCGGTGAACCGGTATATGGGATTGTGGGCGGCCTGCACCTATTCGCAGCCACTGACGATCAATTGAATTGGACCGGGGACAAACTGAAGGAGTTCAAAGTCGCGAATCTGGTTGGTGCGCATTGCACCGGAATTGAAGCCCTGCATTACCTGCGCGAGCGGGCCGGGTTGACACGCCAGTCGGCAGTCGTAGGCAGCGTCGGTTCAAGCTTTACTATTGCTGATGGTGTCCACCCAGGCGCACTGGCAAAATAGGTCGATATTGAAATCTTGGGGGTCTTTGTTGAGGTGTCATCCTGAACGAAGTAAAGGACCCCGGCGCTGCTCATTGCGGCAAAAATCCTCAAGCCGAAACCAATTCTCCGGATTTCACCGCGGCCAGTTTTTCCTCCAGCCACTTCGTCCATTGATCCAGTCCATCGCCTTTGCTTGAAGTCTCGATAATCTCGATCCCCGGGTGTACCGACCTCGCGTTACTCTTCGCCAGTTCGGCGTCAAAAGGCACATATGGCAGCAGGTCTACCTTGCTCAAAATCATCAACTCCGACTTCACGAAGATCGACGGGTACTTCAGCGGTTTATCCTCGCCCTCGGTCACGCTCAAGATTACGACCTTGAAGTGTTCGCCCAGATCGTAACTGGTCGGACACACCAGATTGCCCACGTTTTCAATGATCAGAACGTCGAAGCCGTCCAGCGGCCAGTCCGCCAGATGCTTCTCGATCATCTTCGCGTCCAGATGGCAGGTGCCTCCGGTGATGATCTGCCTCACCGGAAATCCCCATCGCGCCAGGCGCTTCGCATCGTTTTCAGTTTGCAAATCGCCGGTCAGCAGCACTACGCGCTTGCTCTTATCCCAGCGCTCCAGGGTGCGCTCCAGCAACGTGGTCTTACCCGATCCCGGTGAACTGATGATGTTCACTACCAGAATCTTGTGCTCGCGGAATTTTTCGCGCAACTCGGCGGCAAGCTTCTGATTTTCGTTCAGTACCTTTTTCTCAACCACGATCTGGCTCATTCTTCCACCTCTACGTACGCGATTTGGAGCTCTTCTCCTGCGATGATGACGGTTTCGACTTCGCCACACTTTGGGCACGCTGTAGCCCAGTTTTCCGCTCTGAATTCCTCGCTGCACTGCGGACATCGTTGCCGCCGCGGAATCTGTTCGATCTCCAGCACCAGGTCTTCCCAGTGCGTTTCCTTGACCACGCATTCAAAGCCAAAACGCAGGCAGTCCACGTCCACGCCCGCCAGTTCACCAACCCGCAGCCCTACCTTGGTGAACCTCTCGCCCTCGTGCTGTTTCTTCAGTTCGTCAAGCTGGTCAAGAACCGAAGAAACAATGGATAGCTCGTGCATCAAGCCCTCTAAACACGGGCACAACGGCCCGCGCCTGCCGCCATGTTACTCCTTATTCTCTCACGAACACCCTGCTGTGATGGTTATCACAGCAGGGTCGGATGTTCCCGCTGCGGTAAAATCAATTCTTCCGGAGTTTACATGTCAGACCATAATCTTCCTGATCCACAGGACCCTCAGGCGTGGGCCCGCTACGTTGAAGACTTTCGCCAATCCGCGCACAGCAGTGTCGAGTGGATCGCAGAGTATCTTGGCAACATTCGCGATTATCCCGTTCTGCCCACCGTCAAACCCGGCGAACTGATCGATGCCCTTCCTGCACACGCGCCGGAACAGGGCGAGAGTTTCGACGCAATCCTAAAGGATTTTCGCGCCACCATTCTCCCCGCCGTCACCCAGTGGAATCATCCCGGCTTCATGGCCTACTTCGGTACAACGGGCTCGACCCCCGGTATCCTCGCCGAAATGTTAATTGCGGCCATGAACACCAACGGCCTGCACTGGGAAACTTCTCCCGCCGTGGTCGAGTTGGAACAGGTGGCCCTGGGATGGCTGCGCGAATGGCTCAGCCTTCCGCCGGAGTTCTTCGGCATCATCTATGACACGGCCTCCACCAGCACCATGCACGCGCTCATCTGCGCCCGCGAGTTCGCCCAACCTGAAACACGCGAAGAAGGCTATCGCGGCAATCTCGTCGTCTATACCTCCGAGCAAGCGCATTCCTCGGTCGAAAAGGGTGCAATGGCCGTAGGCTTCGGCCAGAAAAACGTGCGCAAGGTGGGCACCGACTCCGAGTTCCACATGAAGGCCGGCGCACTGCGCGCCCTCATTGAAACCGATATTCGCAACGGTCTCCAGCCCTGCTGCATCGTCGCAACAATTGGCACCACATCCTCCACCAGTGTCGATCCCGTCGCCGAATGCGCCAAGTTGGCAGAGGAGTTCAAACTGTGGCTCCACGTCGATTGCGCCTACGCCGGCCCTTGCGCTCTGCTTCCTGAGTGCGCCGAACACTTCAAGGGCATCGAGCGTGCCCACTCGGTCGTCACCAACCCCCACAAGTGGCTGATGACCCAGATGGATCTCAGCGCCTTCTACACCCGCAAGCCTGAAATCCTGCGCCAGGCGCTCTCGCTTGTACCCGAATACCTCCGCGCCAGTGAAGACCCGCGCGCCATTCACCTGATGGACTACGGTGTCCCTCTCGGCCATCGCTTTCGCGGGCTGAAACTCTGGTTTATCCTGCGCTACTTCGGGCGCGAAGGCATCATGGAATCCCTGCGCCGCCATAACCAACTCGCCCGCGAATTCTCGGGATGGGTCGATGCCGACGAACGCTTCGAACGTGTCGCGCCAGCTCCCTTCTCTGTAGTCTGCTTCCGCCTGCGCGGTAGCGACGAGTTGAACAAAGCTCTGCTGGATAAAGTGAATACGAGCGGAACCACCTTCCTCTCCCATACCGAACTCAACGGCCAATACGTAATCCGCATTGCCATCGGCAACATCGCCACAGGCCTGCACGATGTGGAATTGGCATGGAAGTTGATCTTGGATGCAGCAGAAGAAGGGCTGAAGAAATAACCAACCGGGTGCCCCACGTTAGCCATCTTTTGGCTAACATGGGGCTTTTTGATTTTGCAGGGTGCCCCATCTTCGACGCGCTGTTTTTGCGCGGCTAAGGTGGAAGGCAATTCCCTTCACCTCTGCAATGTTGTTTGCTTGTGCAGCTAGAGCTCTCCTGCCCTGCTTTCGTGGATTGCTCTAGCCCTTGAAGTAGTTCTTTGCCATAAACAACACGTTCGCAGGACGCTCAGCCAAGCGCCGCATAAAATACGGATACCATTCAGTGCCAAACGGGATATAACACCGGACGCCCCAGCCCTCTTTCGCTAGCTGCTCCTGCAGGTCGCGCCGAACCCCATTCAACATTTGGAACTCAAAGGATGTCTTTGATACGCCCTCTTGCAGTGCCCAGGCTTTCATTGTGTTGATGATTTTTTCATCATGAGTTGCGAGACCGTGAAAGACTCCACTCTTGAGAATCTTCTTGGCGACCTTCACATAATTTATGTCTACATCCCGCTTGTCTGGATAAGCGATTCCGGCAGGCTCTTTGTACGCTCCCTTGCAGAGGCGGATGCGGATTCCCTCGGAACAAAGCAGCGCAGCGTCCTCATCGGTGCGGTACAGATAGGCTTGCAGCACCGTACCAACATGGCCAGCGGCATTGGGACGACGATGCAACTCACGGACAAAATCAATGGTCTTCTGGGTGTAGCTCGAACCCTCCATGTCAACGCGAATGAAGCTCTTTATTGCGATGGCATGATCGAGTAATTCCGCCACCGTATCGCGGGCCAGCGCCTCATCCACATCGAAGCCCATGTGTGTAAGCTTCAGGCTGACATTGGCGTCGAGTTTCCGTTTATCAATCTCGTCCAGCAACTGATGGTAGAGCGCTTTGCTGTGCAGCGCTTCCTCACGATTGGTTACATTTTCACCGAGGTTGTCAACGGTGACGCGCACGCCTACCCGGTTCATCGCCTCGGTTGCAACGATTAAATCGTCTATCGTCGTGCCTGCAACAAAACGCCGGGAAAGCTTTTGTCCAACAGCTGAATTCTCTGCAACAGAACGAATGTTTTTACTTTCAGACAGCGCAATAAAAAAGGAACGAAGCATCGCGACCCTTCAAACCGGAGCCAGCAGCCCCGGCACTTCCATGGATTATGAATGGTCATCGCGGCAGGCAAAACCCGCACCACTAAACGGTGGTGCGGAGGCTTTCACTGGGACGGTGACTTACGCTTGTATCATACCGCCAGCAACTCTGCGTTTGAAATTGGAATCGGCCCCGGGAACATCGAAACCTACCCTCAGTGTCCCGACGCTTCCAGATACCGTTCCACCTCGATCGCCGCCATGCACCCGGTGCCGGAGGCGGTGATGGCCTGCCGATATCGCCGATCAGCAACGTCGCCACAGGCGAACACGCCGGGGATGCCCGTATGCACGAAGTCGCGCGTTTTCAGGTAGCCATCCTCATCGGCCTCAAGGGCACCGCGAAACATCGACGCGTTAGGGGTATGTCCAATGCCGAGAAACATTGCGCTCGTCTTAAAATCCCATACTTTTCCGGTCAGCAGGTTGCGCAATTTCAGCGCAGTCACTTCCTTGGCCGCAACGTCCATTACCTCTTCTACGACCGTATCGGTCATGAAGTGAATTTTGCCGTGAGCCCTCGCCCGGTCAAGCATGATCTTGCTGGCGCGGAAGGCATCCCGACGATGGATGAGGGTCACGCGGCTGGCGAAGCGGGTGAGGAAGAGCGCCTCTTCCATAGCGGAGTCTCCGCCGCCGATCACTGCAATCTCCTTGCCGCTGAAGAAAAATCCATCACAGGTGGCGCACGAGGAAACCCCGTGGCCAATCAGGGCCTTTTCGCTCGGCAAGCCAAGCCAGCGCGCGCTCGCGCCACTGGCGATGATGAGCGCCCGCGTCTTGATCTGGTCTTTACCTGCAGTAAGCACAAAAGGACGCTGCGTGAGATCGGCTGCCGTCACATGACCAATGCGGAACTCCGTTCCGAAGCGTTCAGCTTGCTTGCGCATGTTCTCGATCAGGTCCGGTCCTTGAATTCCCTCAGGCCAACCCGGAAAGTTCTCGACCAGGGTAGTCATGGAGAGCTGGCCTCCGGGTTCATGTCCCTCCAGCAGCAGCGGTTTCAGGTTGGCACGCGCCGCATAGATAGCTGCAGTTAAACCGGAGCATCCCGATCCCATGATCACTACATTACGAATTTCGTCTGCCATCGTTCTCTCTTCTGCCTCTCGGACTGTTGAAACTCAGCATCCGGACGCCGAAAAATGATTACAAAGAAGATCGTAAACCCTCGAGCTCTCTCTTAGTGATTCGCCGGACGGGTTTTGGATTCTTTGCGCCCCGGCAGATGAGCAAATTCAGCGGGAACCACCGTCTTCACCGCCATTGCCACGCGATACTTCTCAAGAACTCCCCTCGCCGCATCGAACAGCGGTTCATACGCCGACTGATCGATTCCATTACATCTCGCCAGCACGATGGACGCTTTGCCGAAGCGCTCAATCCGTATACGGTCCGGCGGGGTGTCCGCCTGCGCCACCTGTGTCGGGCTCCCGGTCACTGAATCCGAAATGATGATCTGCAGCACTTCCTTGGTGTCGCGTAGGTGCAGCGCGAGCACCTCACTCGAAGAACTTCCCTCGGCGCTCAGCGAATACTGTGCGTCCGTCAGAACAGCCTTTTCCGGAAATTCCTTGCGAATTCTTACCCATGCCGAGGGAGTAGCCGCGCTTCCGTCAGGCGCTCCCGCAGCCCTTGCCTCCGCTTCATTCAACGTGGTGATCCCGCGCGAGATCTCGAAATCGGAGGCAAACATCGGCCTGTCTTTTACTCGCACAAGGGCTCGCCGCATTTCGTCCAACTCGCCCTGTCCCGGATGGCAGGTGTTCAGAAAATTCACCTGTATCTTAGTTTGGGGCGTTTGCGGCGAAGGTGTCTGCGAAGCCGGCGCCTGCTGGCCCAGTAAGGGCTGCGCGGCGAGTAAAATCGTCAGCAACCCGCTCCGCAAGGCCTTCGCGCTCAGACTTTTCGACATTAGCAATTTCGGCAAACATCGCACCGCTGGATTGTAAATGACTAGGCGGGAGACTGCTTGTTCACTTCCAGTTATAATTCGGCAGTCCGGCGGACATGAGTAATCCGACACTCCAATCCGTGCAGCGCACCCTCTCTGGCTACGGTCTAGTCCCGCAGACCCGGATGGCGCGCCTTGGCCTGACGCTCGCCATCGTCCTCGCAGGATGGACTTTGCTTGGTGTTCACGGATTCGCTGTCTTGTACCGGGTCACTCTGCTGGTCTTCATCGGCGTATTGCTTATCCTGGGATATCGAGCTTTAACCCAGCGCTTTATGTGGCGACTGCGTAACCGCCTCATTGTCACCTATGTGTTCATCGGAGTGATTCCGCTGATTCTGCTGGCAACGATGGGCATTGTTGCCGGATATCTGTTCGCGGGGCAGTTCTCCACCTTCGTCGTTACCACCGATGTTCACAACGAGTTGCGCCGCCTTGAGAGTGCAAATCGCACCATCACTCATCAGGCTGCCGAAGCCTTGAGGCGGAACGGCACCTTCGATCTCCATCAGCTCGCAATCAGCAATGAAGCTTTCCCGGGACGCCAGGTAACAGCCTATTTCCGGGGACGCACCTTGAATCTTACGGGTGACACATCGACCCCCGAACCAACTCCGCCCCCGGCGCAGGTGCCTGAGGCTGTCCTCATCGTAGACAATGGCGAACTCTATTTGCGCGCGGTCAACCGCGCTAAGCTTTCTGGCGACGAATTGCTGCTGGTTTCCAGCGTCCCGCTCGACAAGACGCATTTCGAAGCAATCGTTTCCAACATAGGGGTTGTCACGGTGTACGGGGAGGGGACAGGAGGGCTTGCTTCTTCGCAAAGCAAGACCAGGGTCAAAGTCAACGATACGGAGATGGACATGGCGCCCAAAGTCGCCTGCGGTTTCATACCCCCGCCCGTGTCCCGATTCGATCCGGAGTTTACCTCTTTTGCCCCAATCCAAAACGTAGTCCGTTGGCAGAGCGGAAAACCCAACGTTCTGCTGCTTACTGTGCGTACGCGGCCTTCGTTGCTTTACAACCGCCTCTTCCGCACTCTTGGCGAGATGACGAATGCCATCGTCATATTGCTTGTCGCAATTGGCGTGATCTTCGCCCTGATCGAGATTGTGGCCTTTATCATCGGCGTGCGCCTCACCCGCACCATGACTTCTTCAGTCGCAAAGCTCTACGAGGCCACTCAACACGTAAACGCCGGAGAATTCTCGCATCGCATCCAGGTTAGCTCACACGATCAACTCGCGTCGCTGGAGTCCTCCTTCAACTCCATGACCGAGTCACTGGAGAAACTCATCGGCGAACAGAAGGAAAAGCAGCGCATCGAGAGTGAGCTATTCATTGCCAAAGAAGTGCAGGACCTGCTCTTTCCTCGTGACGTGGCCGACCTCGACGGCCTCGAACTGCACGGCATCTGCCGTCCTGCCCGCACCGTCAGCGGAGACTACTATGACTTCCTCCCGGTAGGTCCCAACGCGGTAGGCCTGGCCGTGGGAGACATCAGTGGCAAAGGCATCTCTGCCGCTCTGATGATGGCTACTGTCCACGCCTTTGTGCGCGCTCATACCATGGTGGAGCGCCTGCCCGCCCTCGTCGCTGCACAGGGTGGAGTTGCCCCAATCATCCTCAGCGAAGACAGTTCCTGCTGCCCTTCCCCGGGAATCATTCTTGCGCTGCTCAACCAGCAACTCTACCGCAGTACCCCGGCGCAGAAATACGCGACCATGTTCCTCGGCTTCTACGATCAGCAGACCCGCCAGCTCACCTACTCAAACGCGGGACACTTGCCGCCCATCGTCATCCGCGCCAATGGCTCAACCCAACTGCTCGACACTGGAGGCACGGTGGTCGGCCTCTTCGGCGACATGAGCTACCCCGAGGGCCGCGTCACCCTGAACCCCGGCGATATCGTAGTGGCCTACAGCGATGGCATCACCGAACCCGAGAACGACTTCGGCGAATTTGGCGAGGAACGCCTCACCCAGATCGTCCTTGAAAATCACGATCTGGAACTGCCCCGAATCTCCGATGCCATCCTCAACGCCGTCACCGACTGGATCGGCGGCGAGGAGCAACCCGACGACATGACCATCGTCATTGCCAGGGCAAGATAGGTCGCTTCCTCCTTAAACCGAAAGAGTTGTTGAGCCTTAGCGGGACAGGTGGCCCACATCCGCCTTCTTTTGGCGAATGTGGGAGACGATAAAAGCTCACCTCTTGTGATGACGGAACACGCTCATCTGCTCATTTCAAACGGGCCGAAGATTGGAAGTGGGGCAGCGTCCATCACTAGCACTACACGAGCAATGCTTTGTGGAAATTGAATCGAAGTGGACAGCAGGCAGAAGAAACTTAGAAGACATGTAAGTTACTGCACTCCCACATTCGCCAAAAGATGGCGGATGTGGGCCACCTGTCCAATTAACGCAGCGCTTTTCCTGCGGCTTCAAAGAGTAGAGGCATTGTAGAGTTCCAGGTCTGCCAATCGTGAAAACCGGGTGTCGTGATGCCTTCGAGTGGAACTCCGTGGGCATGCATTTCACGCACAAAGCGGGCATTGATGGCGTAGAGCGGGTCATGGAATCCGCATGACTCAAACCAGGTTACGCTCTGAAGGTCAGTGGCCCGGTTGAGCAGTTCGAAAACATCCTCTTGCATCCGGTCGCTCTGGCGCAGGCCAAAAATACTCCAGATCATCCACGCCTGCCGACCACGCCGAAGAGTTGCTGGACGGCGCGTGATATCGAGCGCTCCACTCATGGTTCCGGCAAAAGAATAAAGCTCCGGATGCTTGAGGGCGAGTTTCACCGCGCCGTAGCCCCCCATCGAGATTCCGGCAACGCCACGATGCTGGCGGCCTGACAAAACGGGAAATCTAGCTTCTACGTCGCGCGAAAGATCGAAGGCAATGGCGTCTTCCCAGTGGGCGTGGCGGCGCAGTTTGGCGTTGGTGTAGTAGGAGTCATGCGCGGATGGCATCACGACGATGAGTCGCTCGGCGGTGGCGAATTTCGCGGCTTCGGATTGCTGCTCTAAATTCGCGGCATCGCCGTCTCCGCCATGGAGCAAGTACAAGACCGGGAGACGCTCACCGGGCGCAACGGTAGGGACGATGACGCGGTACCAGAGCAAGCCTCCGATCGAAGCACTGGGGAAGCGGACGTCGGTCACGGTGACGGCACTGGTGGCCGATACGGGCTGAATCGATGTCTGGGGAAGCTCAGGGGCGCGACAGGCGGTACAGAGAATGAGTAGAAGCAACGCGGCACAGGTGTTGGGCGGGCAGAGTTTCACGAACAAAGGTTACACTATTTCGGCACTATTGAGATTCGGGTGCCCTACCCTTCCGGCAAAGCCGGAGGGTGGGGCTGTTCCGCAGCCTCGATTAACCGTACTTGGGGAGTCAGCCCTGCACGCTCTCTTCTTCGCGCGGTCCACTCGGACTCTATCTCCAACACTCCCTCTTCCCCAGAAATATAGTGACGGAAACTGCTCCACTTCCAATCTTCCGGCTTTTCCACCAACCCGCGTGTTACCGGATTACGGTGCAAGTACCTTAGCTTTTCAATCCGTTTTTCATCGCTCCATACATTGAAATCGTAATAGCGCCGCTGCCAAAACGGTTGGGAAGGCTTCCGAGTACCAAGCTTCTGTGCTACGACTTGCTTGAGCATCTGTAATGCAATCGCAAGACCTGCACGCTCGGGTTCACTGATCAGGAGATGAACGTGCTCGGGCATCACCACATAGCCGGTTACAAACAGACCATACCATTTGCGTACCCGTTCCAGCGTCTGCTCGAATACCTCGCACGCTGTCTGCGTGTTCAGCAGAGCCGCCCGCTGATAGCAACTAAAAGTGATGAAGTGGAGGTGTCCGGTTTGCTGATAACGCTTAAGACTCCAAGGCATGGCAACAGCAGGATAAACCGGCAAGAACGAACTGCGGTGACGTACGACCATAGACAAGTCCAAAGCGCATTTTAGACTCTTCAAGCCATGCAGATTTTCCTCGACGCTGAAGGAAAGCCCACCCTCCGGCTTTGCCGGAAGGGTAGGGCACCCGTGCTATCTATATCTGTTCCAACTTGGCCGTGAAGTGGCGGAGGAATGGTGGCTCGTAGGTCAGCTTGAGACCGCGGATCTGGGTACGCTTGCGCCAGACCTCGATGATGACCTCGATTACGTAGTCGATATGGCTTTGAGTGTAGGTGCGGCGCGGGATTGCCAACCTGACGAGGTCCATTTTGGCGGCGGCCCCGAACATCAGTGAGCCGATTTCGACCGAGCGAATACCGCCCTCGAGATAAAGTTCTGCGGCGAGAGCTACTCCGGGAAACTGTTCGACCGGGATGTGCGGGACGAAGCCTCGGGCATCGAGATAGACGGCGTGGCCTCCCGGCGGCATGACGATCGGAATTCCCTCCTCGGCCAGGTGATTGCCCAGATACGCGGTAGAGGCAATGCGATAGCGGAGGTAGTCCTCATCACAAGCCTCCTGCAGACCCACGGCGATGGCTTCCAGATCGCGCCCGGCAAGACCTCCGTAGGTGGGGTAGCCTTCCGTAAGAATGAGCAGGTCTTTCTCCTGCTGCGCCAGCAGATCGTTGTTGGTGCAAAGGAATCCGCCGATGTTAGCCATGCCGTCCTTCTTGGCACTCATGGTGCAGCCGTCACCGAGGGAGAACATCTCCTGCGCGATCTGCTTGGGAGTTTTGCTTTCATAACCAGGCTCGCGAAGTTTGATGAAGTAGGAATTCTCGGCAAATCGGCAGGCGTCAAAGTAGAGCGGAATATTGTGCTTGTGGCAGACCTGGCTAACGGCGCGTGCATTCGCCATAGAGACGGGCTGCCCGCCTCCGGAGTTGTTGGTGATGGTGAGCATCACAAGCGGAATTCGTTCGCGCCCAACACGGGCAATCGTTTCTTCGAGAGCAGCGACATCCATGTTTCCCTTGAAGGGATGAATCAGACCTGGCTGTTTGCCCTCAGAGATCACAAGGTCGAGGGCTTCGGCTCCGGCGTTTTCGACGTTGGCGCGGGTGGTGTCGAAGTGGGTGTTATTGGGTACCACGTCGCCGGGTTTGAGCATGACCGTGAAAAGGATGCGCTCGGCAGCGCGTCCCTGGTGGGTGGGAATCACGTGGTTATAGCCGAAGATGCTCTGCACCGAATCGCGGAAGCGCACATAGCTGCGACTGCCGGCGTAGCTCTCATCTCCCTCCTGAATAGCCCCCCACTGGTAAATGGACATGGCCCCAGTACCGGAGTCGGTCAGGAGATCGATCAAGACGTCATCGGCCGGAACGAGAAAGAGGTTGGAATGCGCAGCCTTAAGAAAACGCTCGCGATCTTCACGCTGGGTCCAGCGGATTGGCTCAACACTCTTGATACGGAAAGGCTCGATGATCGTGCGTATGGGCATGACTTCCTCGAAGATGGGAATGAAAGTAGCTGGAATATTGTAGTGCGGCAAACTGAATCGCACACCAAAGAAAGCCCGCACGGTTGGCGGGCTGAGGTGAAATGTACTTGCAGAGGACTATTGCTTGAACTCAAAGACGACAATGCAGGGCTCATTGCCCTCGAACCTGGCGTGCTTCACCGCTTGCTGTGCGGCACTTGCCAGCACGGGGTTACCACCCAGAATTTTGCTTTCACGCACGATGCCCGATGAGGTGAGTTGAATCTGAAGCCGAACCGCTCCGGATATTTTCATCCGGCGAGCGAACTCAGGGTAATCGGCCTTGATTGCTACACCCTTGGACTTGCAAATATTATCCTGTGCAAAGCCAAAATTCGAACAGAAGAGCAAAACGGCGGCAATCAATAGGACGGCAAGCCGCCTGACCAAAGATGTTGTTCCGATATTGCACAGCATAGGGTATGTCCAAGAATTAAGTACTGCTTAATACTAGCCAATTCGAAGGACGAACGTAACGTTACGTTAGGGTATTGAACGAACGAACCAGCCTTTCCTGCGGCTTATTCGGTGATAACACCGCACGCGACACGGTCTCCAGCATTGCCCGCAGGATCGCTCACCATATCGTCAGCATGCGCGTGAATGACCAGTGCGGTGCCTCCGTTGACAAACAGTGAGTTTGGCTTGCCGGGTTCGAGGGTTACGCGCTCATCGGAAACAGTCACGTTTGATGTGCCGTCGGCGGCCACGGTGATGTTCTCCATGTCACCTGCGTGAGGACCAGCGGGATTGCGGAGGCCATGGTGGGCGACGGTGGGATTGAAATGTCCGCCGGCGGACTTGAACTCAGGCCCCTCGCACTTGGCATTCTGATGAAAGTGGAGCGCATGCTCGCCTGGAGTGAGGTTCTTGAGTGCAAGGTGAACCACGACACCCTTCTCTGCCTGTTCGATCGTCGCAGTTCCGATCCCGGCTGCTTTTCCGTCATTGAGGACGACGATCTTGGAGGGTACTTTCTCTGCGGCAAACACTCCCACGCTCATTAATGCCACAACGAGAGACACACATATACAGATGCGCTTATTCATAGCTGTTCCTTTCGTCTAAGGAAACTATCACACTTTCCCTGAGAGTAGCGCGCGGTATTGCGCGTCGGTGAGCGGAACTACCGACAGGCGTCCAATTCGCAGCAGAGGTGAATCGGCAAACAGCGCGCTCTGTTTGATATCAGAAAGGGCCACCCCGGTTGGAAGTGTTTTGCCAGCGGCGATCTTCACGAGGGGCACCTTCGGGTTTGAGGCGTCGACGGAAAGCACGTGGGCAGTGCCGACAGCACGGCGCTCATCACCAGTGTGGTAGATGATGAGCTGGTCCCCCTTGTGCATCTCGCGCAGGTGCTTCACGGCTTGAGGGTTAGTGACCCCATCCCATATGGTTTCGCGGTCGTGTTTGAGTTGATCGAAGGAATAAACGTCGGGTTCGGTTTTCAGCAGATAGTCCATGGGAGGTTTGTAGCACAATTTGCGAGGAAAGTTGCAAACCTGTTTGCATCGCAGCGGCGAGGCAATCATCTTTAGATCAACTATGGTTGACCGACAAATGTCTCTGGAACCGATTCGCCAGCGCCTAATGGCGATCCCCGCAATGCAAACTTTTCGTTATCGAGTAGAGGAGTTGAGCTACGGGCGCGCCGTAATTGTCGCGCCATACGACACCAGTCTGGATGGCATCTTTGCGTGCTTCCATGGAGGCTTGCTGGCTACCTTGGCGGATTCGACGGGAGCAACCGCTGCCTTGACGGTGGCCGGGGCAGACACTCCGCTCACAACTACAGACCTGAGTATCCGATTCCTGGCGCCGTGCCGCACGGACGCAAGGGCAACGGCACAAATCATCAAAACCGGACGAACATTGGTAGTCGCCGAAATTAATCTTCACGACCTGAAAGGCCGGCATGTTGCGGTGAGCCAAGCCAGTTACATGCGGTTGCGAAGCACTCATTGATGCTACTGCACGGCACTTTTGGGCGTGGACATTTCGAGCATCAACTGCTGCACCTGAGGGATGAGGATCCGAACCTGGCTTTCGAAGCGATTCCATTCGCGCTTCACCTGGCGGAGGCGGCCACCCCTGACAGCAGCCTGCAACATCTCCATGGTGGCAAAAACCTCGCATGAGCCGAAGATAATGAGGCAGTTTCGCAGTTGCTGTAAAGCGCGCTCGGAGGCAATCTTGTTGCGATCTTTGATCGCAACTCCCATGCACTCTGTGCGCATGGGAAGCTCATTCAAGAAGACGCTGCAGAGCCGAATTAACAGCTCGGGATCACCTCCGGCGTGTGTCAGTATGTGATCGCAGTCGAGGATGATGGGTTCGACCGAGACAGATTCTCTTAATCTACTTACCGGTTTCGAAGAAGGCTGGTTCATCGCAGGTATCCCCTCTAAGGCCCGCCGACGGCCCCACAGGAATCGAGGTACCTGACATGGCGGATGACCTTCCACTGTGTTATCGACAGATTGGAGGGAAATCTCAAGTGGAAGGTTCCAGGACCTGTGCGTTTCGGAGTGACTCCCTATAAACTCAATCGCAGGAGGACACCATGCGAGTTGCAGTCTGCTCGATTGCATTCTGCTGTTTTGTAAGTTCCGCTTTGGGACAAACAAGTAGCTTCCAGCAACCCTGTTCCTCTCATATTCAAAACACTTGGACAGAAGAATTGCGCAAGGCTGCACAAGCCGATTGCAATTTTTTTGAAGAAGCTCAGCGGAGTGGTGCAACCGCTTGGGCAAAGTTTGCCGCAGAAGATGCTGCAATGAGCGGATTAAGCGGGCGAGAGCAGATCCGCGCACGATTTGAAACAGTGTACGCCAAGCCTGGATTCAGATTGCTTTGGTACCCGACCGGCGGTGAAGTGTATGGGAGTTTTGTACTTACGACGGGACAATACGAACGCCATTTGCTTGATGCAAGCCGCAAAGAAACGGTGAGTCATGGCCATTATGTGACCATGTGGCAGAAACAAAAGGACGGGAAATACCTGTACGTGTGGGATGGAGGAGAGTAAAAGGACAGGGCAGTCTTATCCTTGACGTAAGGGCCAGACCAAAATTGACGGCAAGCAACAGTCCGAAATTAAAAAAGGCCGACATTTCTGCCGGCCAGCTTCATGGAGGAGGAACGTTTCTCTACTGCATTCGTACTCTGCGACTACGCTGCTGCAACAGCGATGGCGGCAGTCCAAACTTGGCACGGAACAAATTCGAAAACGTTGGGGCACTGTGGTATCCCACGGCCCGGCATATTGCCGAAACCGGTGTGTCAGTGGTTTCAAGAAGTCTGTGGGCCATCTGCATGCGGCGGTCAGCAAGTGCGCGCAATGGCGTGATGCCATAAACCTGGCTGAAGACGCGGTGGAAATGATGCGGTGACATGCATGCAACGCGCGCGATCTTCTCCAGGCAAAGCTCTTCGTTGTATGCGTCCTGAATGTAAACGTAGGCGCGCTGAATGCGGCGATAGAGTTCGGCGCGGGTTCCGGGACGAACGCTGTCAATGGATTCAATCTGCCGGCTGGCAGCGCTGTACACCAGCACAACGCACTCGGTGACTGCGCGGAACTTGTCGGCAACACTCTCAATGCTGTCTCCGCGAAGGCAGGCAGCGCTCAGGGAGCGAAGCTTGGGGCCGATTTCAAAAGCAGTGTCATGCTGTATGCACTCAGGGAAGCGAACCACGATGCCATCGCGATCGATCTCAAGCGCGGAAACCAGCGGGGCGCTGAAACTGCGCGCAACGTCCGACATGTACTTCTGCTCGAAGACGAGCGTAACAGCGCGCGGAGTTGCGTTGGCCTCGACGGAAATCTCTCCACGCTGCCCTTCGTTGAGCACAACAAACGTAGAGGGTGTAATCGTGTAATGGCCACGCTCGGTGCTGACTTTGAAACGGTCCTGCAGCGCATACCTCAGCGAAAGCGGGCTTATAAACGACTGTGTGCCTGGACGAAGCAGGCCGCTGGCAAAAACATTCTTACCGACCAGCGTCTGGTCCGTCACTTTGTTTGCAGCTGCGTGATCTTCCACGCACACCATGCTCAAATCGTTCATTTGGTACGCTTCAATCTCGAGTCCGTTTAGCATTCGGCAACTCCCAGGCATTATCGTTCATGCTGCTCTAACCCTTTGGATTGCCTTTAGACTCTGTCAAAGTT
>Ga0316232_1000623_pt1 | contig 52327 bp, 46 predicted proteins | sample TBHtaG_FD_206006 | JGI IMG/M metagenome (GOLD analysis project Ga0316232, IMG submission 206006) | Freshwater microbial communities from Trout Bog Lake, Wisconsin, USA - TBH18025_13 | ecosystem: Environmental > Aquatic > Freshwater > Lake > Hypolimnion/Profundal zone | place: USA: Wisconsin...
TCAGTACAAGCTGTTGGAAAAGGCTGGAATCCTCAAAATCGGAAAAGGTAAGGGAAACGCGTCTCAGGTCGACCTCACGCCTGCAGGAAAGGAACTGCTGGCTGGGTTGCCGAGCGTGAAAGGAGTGCAGGACAAAACAAACACAACCACCGTCTATGACCTGCCCTTAGCCTCCCGCAAACTGGTTTCAGTAGGCAAAGTCAGCAAACTAACTCAGGATAAGTTCCAGGTACAGTACACATGGGCGTGGCAACCCAACAAGGCGGGAGAACTGTTTGATATTGCAGGGAAATTTGTTCAGGCCCTCCCCTCTTATGATCGCGCCATGTTGATTGATCAGCACGGAGCCAACTTCTATCACGGTGCTCCGACGAACGCTGTAATTCTTTTGACGAAGGGCGACAAGGGATGGGAACCCGCGTCCAGATAGTCGGCAAAAGAACACGCAACTGCAATTGAGGAGGGCTCCCGTGGCCCTCCTCCTTTTGGCCTTTGGTCGTAAGGTGTCACCCTGACGCAAAGCGGAGGGACCCCAGCACCGTCCATATCTCAAATGCCGCTCCCAGCTTCTCAGCTGGTAATCGGATTTCCTTTTGCCCCGTTCGCCACTGGATCAGCCCCGATGGACCGCGCAGCCCTCGAAAGGTTATCTTTGTGAGCATCTCGAAACCAACTGACACCTCATGGGTTTATTACATCTGAGAAGGTAGAACATGCTTTCTTTTAGGCTTTAAGGAGAGAAGATGAAGCCATTACTGCGTTTTAACTTCCTGGTTGCTCTTACCCTACTGATCATCAGTGGGTTAGCGTTTGCGCAGGACCCATCGGGCGACCCACCAACCAGGGTTATGCGCCTGCAACAAATGGACGGAGCAGTTTCATTGCAGCCCGGCGGAGTAGATGACTGGGTGGCAGCTAATTTGAATCGTCCTTTGACGACCGCAGACCGGGTTTGGACTGACGTCGACTCACGCGCGGAACTGACGATGGCTTCTGCCGCACTACGAATGGGAAGCGAGACCAGCGTCACACTCACCAACCTTGATGACAACACGGCCCAGATCGAACTGGATCAGGGCACACTGAACCTGTCGGTGCGATACCTTAATCCGGGCGAGATTGTGGAGGTCGATACGCCGAATTTTGCGTACACCGTCTTCAAGCCGGGCGAGTATCGCTTTGAGGTGCTGCCGGATCAGGATACTAGCTGGATCACAGTGCGTCGCGGAGATGGCGAAGCGAGCGGGCAGGGCGGCACACTGCGCATCCGCGGTGGCCAACAGTACAGCTTCAGCCAGGGACAATCGCTGAATTATATGCGCGCTGCATCTCGACCGAATGATGCGTTTGACGAGTGGTGCGAGATGCGCGAACGGAGAGAAACTTCATCCGCGTCCGCCCAGTATGTTGCTGCTGGAACCGTAGGCTACGAGGACCTTGACGATAATGGAGCCTGGGTCCCTTCAGCGGCCTATGGGACCGTCTGGTACCCGCGCGTGCACGAGGGATGGGCACCTTACCGCGAAGGCCATTGGGCTTGGGTAGAGCCGTGGGGATGGACTTGGGTGGATGACGCACCTTGGGGATTTGCTCCCTTCCACTACGGTCGCTGGGTGAACGATGGTGGCCGATGGGGATGGATTCCGGGGCCAGTAGGTGTTCGCCCCGTGTATGCTCCCGCGCTTGTGGCGTGGGTCGGCGGCGCGAGTTTCGGGGTATCGATTGGAGTCGGCGGCGGCGGAGTGGGATGGTTCCCGCTGGGCTGGCATGATCCGTATCTCCCGTCCTATCACGTCAGTCCGGCGTATGCCCGCAATGTGAACATTTCAAACTCCCGGGTGGTCAACGTTACGGTCATCAACAACTATTACTCGACCACCAACGTCAATATCCGGAACACGACGATCAACAACGTGCGCTATGAAAACTCCCAGGTGCGTGGAGCGGTGACTGGCGTTTCGAGCAGCACCTTCGCCTCAGGGAAACTTGTGCGAGGAAACTCGGTGGTGGTTCCTGCATCTGCCGTGGGACGCTCTGGCGTAATGACCAGCGCGGCGGTCGTGCCGACGAAAGAAGCAGTTCTTGGCGGACGTCCGCCGTCTGCTATGCCACAACACATCGTTGCTCCACGGCAAGTGGCCTCCAAGGTTGCTCCGCCGCCGCGCCCGGTGACCTTCGAACAGCAGCGTCCATTGCTGGAGAAATCCAATGGCGTGCCTCTGGCCCCAGCGGTTCGGGCCAATATTCGGGCGAGCAGCCCGCCTCCGCCCGCTCGCGGCGGACAACCTCCTGCAAACCAGCAGGGCGGAAGGCCGCCGAAGACTACCCAGCCCGCCCCAACCCAGCAAAAGCCACCGGTCGCAAATCAGCCCGGCACATTCAATCAGGGCGGAAGACCGCCAGTGAGAAATGTTCCGGCCCCGCCTCCTCAGAGCGTGCCTCCGGCAAACGCAAATCAGGCTCCAGCGAACACGCATGGACAGGTGCCCGGAGCGCGTCCGGCAGAGACTCCGAACCGGCCGCCAACCCCTCCGCCTCCCACGCGGGAGACGGCTCCTGTACAGCCACCTCGCAATGCGCCACCGGCACGAGAGGCAGCTCCGCCGCAGCCACCTCGCAATGCACCACCGGCACGAGAGGCAGCTCCGCCGCAGCCGCCGCGCAATGCACCACCGGCACCGGAGGCAGCTCCGCCGCAGCCACCTCGCAATGCACCACCGGCACGGGAGGCAGCTCCGCCGCAGCCACCTCGCAATGCACCACCGGCACGGGAGGCAGCTCCGCCGCAACCACCGCGCAATGCACCACCGGCACGAGGGGCAGCTCCGCCGCAACCACCGCGCAACGCACCACCGGCCCGAGAGGCAGCTCCGCCGCAACCACCGCGCAATGCACCACCGGCACGAGAGGCAGCTCCGCCGCAGCCACCTCGCAATGCACCACCACCGGCGGCGGCACCGGCTCAGGGACACAAGGCTCCGCCTCCCGCCAAGGAGAAGGAAAAGGAGAAGGAGAAGGAGTCAAAGTAACAAGGATTCGTTTGGTGCGAACGGCGGGCCGACAGAAGGCCCGCCGTCTTCTCGCAGTCACCCGGGGGTACAGTAACTGTGAATCCGCGTTAGTCCCATTTCTTTGTCTTTGGCCATACTTGCTGCAGGTCCATGCGAAGCCCCTGGCAGTAGTAGATATCGAATTGTTCGTCGGAACGGGACAGTGGGTGATCGGCGCGACCGACGACGCGGACTGAATCGCAATCATGCCGCAAAGTTTCATCATCGTGGGAGCCGAGATTTATGAAATCTACGCGGTGATAGTCGCGCGGGCCCCATATGAAATAGCTCTGATGACCTCCGACTGCTTTGGGCAAGCCATAGCGCGGTCCGAAGAAATCGATCGCTGCAGCAACTCCATAGTTATCTCCCCAAATGGCGGTGCGCTGCTTCTGTTCCGGGGTAAGCGTGTTATAGAAAGCGGCTACCTGCTCGACCATCTCGGGCCAGCCGAACATGTCGGCGTAGATCTGGGGAAGCGCGGCCTGCTTGTGATGTTCGAACTCCGGTTCTTTAAGACCGGTCACCCTCATGTACTGCTGGAAGTGCGACACATTCAGCACCGGGATGAACAGGGGAAGCGTAAGCGCCAGAACAACCAGCGCGAGCGATGCTGTCGCGAAGGGGATCCAGCGCAGGCGGCGACGATCTGTCCATTGGGTAACGGCCACGGCTCCGGCGGCGAACATCATGGGATACACCGGAGCGAGGTAGTAGTTCTTCGCCTTTATCAGCATCAGCGCAAGATAGAAAATCACGAAAGCAATTCCGAGGGCGCGATAACGTTGCTTGCGCAGAAGCCATATCGCTCCCGCTAAAACGGCGAGCATGGAAACGGGATTGACGATTTGCAATTGCTGCAGGAAGAAGCCGAGAGAAGGCAGCGCAACATCGCGGCCGTTGCGGCGAATGTTCCTCATCAGTTCAAGGAACGGGAAATGGCGCTGCTGTTGCCAGAGAAAATTGGGAAGAGCGATGAAGATTGTAAGCAGAATCCCCATCCAGCAGTACATGTTTGCAAACCATCTTCGCCATCTGGTGGCAAGAGTTCCCGCGAGCAGCGCGAACAGAAAGAAAATGACTCCGTATTTGTTGAGGATGGTAATTCCGGCGATGGCCCCAAACGCGAGCCAGAGTCGCGGATCGCCAACGTTTTCAATGCGTACGAGAATCAGTGCGAGTGCGGGCCACAGCAGGAAGTCAAAAGCATTCATGGTGAAAAGATGCGCCATGGTAATAGCAACCGGCATGACCGCCGCCAGAAGCGCCGCGAAAACTTCGGCACGCCTCTCGCCGCCGAGTTCGCGCGTTGGGCGCGCAGTCAACCAGATGGATGCCGAGGCGGCCAGGGCAGGAAGCACGCGCAAGGCGTAGAGCGAGGTTCCGATGGTGTGCTGAAGCAGCCAGGCAAACCATCCGATCAGCGGCGGTTGATCGACATATCCCCATGCTGGATGCTCGCCGCATGCCATGTAGTAGAGTTCGTCGCGGAAGTAGCCATAGCGCGGAGCAACCCACATCAGTAATGCAAAAAGTGCTGTCGCAATAATCCACACGCCGGGCGGGGTGGCCCGGTTCGATACGTTGTGGACAGGAAGCGGGGTGGTAGCTTTACCGTGCGCAGTGGAATTCAAGAATGTTCTCGTGGCCATTTTGCCTTCGGCCTGCCCCTTAATTTGCCATCAAACTATCGTCATCGTCCGCGCTCAAGCTGCACCCTCCCTTTGCCGATGAACCTCATATAGACGGGAACCCCTCCCTCAATTTTGCCTGAACGCTCCAAGGGAGTGCACGTACATTGTTCCCCTAATCGGAAAGGACGGCATGTGACCAGCGCTCATTTCTCTCCTGATCTACTCCCACTTCCGTTCTTTCCACCGCCGTTTGAGACTCTGCCGGAGCATGATCAGGAACAACTCGTTCTTACCCACATGGACCAAGTGAAGCAGATCGCGCGTTCCATTCTGCGACGTCTTCCCGCCTCCGTGCAACTTGATGACCTGATACAGGCCGGCTCTATTGGCCTTATCGATGCTGCCAAGCGCTTTGGCCCGTGCCGCGAACTTCCATTCCATCAGTACGCCCGTATTCGCATAACCGGAGCCATCTTCGATAGCCTTCGCGAACAGGATTGGGCCTCGCGATACTTCCGCACCCGCCAGCAGAAACTGGACAATGCTACCAAGGCCCTTCAGTCCAAACTCGGACGAAAGCCCGATAGCGATGAACTGGCCAATTCGATGGGCTTGGATCTCCACACCTTTTTTGAATTTGCCCAGGCCGTGCAGAGTCTTAAGGAAGTGGAGTTCGAGCCCCAGGAAGACAGCGAACATCTCTCGGTGCAGGAGAGTGTCGCCGACGACCCGGAGAAGCGCCCAGACGCCGTCTGTCATCAGAACCAGCGTCGCGATGAGATTCGCAAGTTTATCGGCCAGCTTCCCGCCGATGAAGCCAACGTCTTGATTCTCTACTACTTCAAAGAGCACACGATGGCCCGAATCGCCAAGTCCATCGGCAAAACCGAATCCCGCGTGTCGCAGATTCACAGCAAAGCCGTGGATCGCCTTCGCAACAAACTAGGCCCCCGCGCCCGCGAGCTTATGACCCGTCTTCTATAGCTACGGCCGTTAGGTCAGGCGCTTCGTGTATGAGCAGATGCGCGATCGGATACGAGCTTTTGCCTACGGCCTCCCGCGGCAATCAGCGAACGCCTCAGATGCTCACGCGCCACCTTGATATCGTGCTGCACCTGAGCCGGCGTATGTTCCATGATGGTTGCGATCTCCGCCAACCGGAAACCCTCCAGGGTGAAGAGCAGAAAAGCTTCGCGCTCGTCTGATGTCGCATCACGCAAAGCACGCTCAACCATCGCCATCAGTTCATCTCGCGATGCCTCATCTTCTGGAGTGCTGCCCCGCCGGTCCGCGATCAGGTTCTCATTCGTCACACTCTCATCGGGATGGTAAAACTGCAGCATCTCCTCGTTGTCAACGTCGGGCGCCGGGAGAAACTCAGCGTCGTTTAGTGGTACCGAGTGCACCGTCGATTCAAGCTGATTCCCAAGTCTGTCCATTGCCGAGCGTGACAGGCGATAAAGCCAGGGTTCCAGCGCAATTTTCTCAGGGCGAGGGCGACGCTCATCCAGTGCATTGGCGATGGCTTCGTCAATGACCTCCTCGACGCTGATTTCATTTAACCGGCGTTGTCCACTGTCACGCCGGAAGCGCAGTTCGCGCACCACATACCCACGCAACCGATCCAGATTCGCATTCACAAATCCGGCCACGTCACCGCTGGAAATCTTCTCCAGCTTTACCGACGCGACCGTGCTTTCGAAAGCGACCTGCGGCTCAATCCGATGGCGCTCCTCTCCCCTTACCCTGGGATAACGGTACTGGCTACGCAAATGTTCCTTGTGTTTACGCAGCTGTTCGGTGAGGTCTTCAAACGCAACCCGGATGGCGGCGTGGAGAGATTCCGCGGTCGCCCGTCCGATCATCTGTCCTGCAGGTAAGCGCAAATTCAGCGCCACCTTAAAACCCGATTTGGGCGCCTCCTCAAATAATCCGTGCAGGGAAATCATGTCCGGGTTGAATACATGCAACCGCGGTCCTAATTTTTCTATTTGTGACTGGAGATACTGTTCATTGGCGGGAGACTTATCCAGCTTGTACGTAAAATGGACGTTCATTTGTGAGCCTCGCAAAGATCGATGCTTTCGACTCGTACGGTCCTGAACTGAGGGAATTTATCACTCTTTAACAAAGAGGCAAGCAAAAAGAACATGGTTGCACGTTCTAAGGCAATTACGCGCTCCACTGTGGGAATTCGTTTCATCTCCACCCAATCGACAAAGGTTCAAGGTCGAGGGGGCACGAGGTCTGGAATACGATTGGTTTTAGTCGATCTTGCTGTTGTAATAACCAGCGCGGTGACGGACGTAGAGTTCCCGCTGGGCACGCTGGAGGGCATCTGCGGTCAGTTCGACGGAGATGCGCCGGAATTCCGCTCCAACCCTTTTGATCGGGTAGTAGGCTAGCAGATATTGCGTGCGCAGTTCGTCGCTGATCAGGCGAAAGGCTTCGTCGAGTTGGGCGCTGGAGGTGGCGTAAAAGAACTTGCCGCCGGTATCGCGTGAGAGCTGGATGAGGGCGTGCTCGCCACCGGTATCACGGCCGGCATCCGCCTCGATTGGCACCATGATGATCGAATAGATGATTGCCTCGGAAATCTGTGCAGCGCGCACCGCCTCGTGGTAATCGGTCTTGCTGGATGTGTCCCCACCGTCGGTGATCAGCACAATGACCTTGCGGCCCTGGCGCCGCTGCAGTGACTGGGAGCAAAGAAAAATTGCGTCATAGAGGGCGGTAGCCGCTCCGGTCCGAAGGTGGTTCAGAGCCGTGTCCAAGCGGCGTTGGTCATTGCTGAATGGCATGGCCTCAGACACGTATGTCGAGAACTGGTAGAGGGAAATTGCGTCCACCGGACGGAGCATTGTGCGCGCGAACCTGCGTGCCGACGAGACCTCGAGTGGCAGATCCTTGCGAGTGCTCATGCTGGTGTCAAGCGCCATTGCAATCGACAATGGCAATCCGGACTCGCGCTCAAAAACCGCGACCTTTTGTTCGACACCATCCTCCAGTATGCGAAAATCCTCTTTCTGAAGATTGGCAAAAGGCGCGCCATCACCATCCACTACACTGGCGAAAACGCTCACCAGTTTCACGTTTACTGAAATCGTGGGTGCGGGTTCGCCCTGCGCACCCGGCTGCGTTTTGCGCTGGACGGGAATGTGAGGGTATAGCGTCGGGTTCGGCGGAGGCGCCGGCAGGGGTGCGTCCTGTGCGAACGCAGGAGTCAGCAGTACCGATAAGAATAAGAGAGCCAGGCGATTCAGCATGCGAATGCCATTATAGGGAAATACAGTTGCCTTGGATTCGGAAGTTTTAACTCGATACCGGGAAGAAGACCAGAGAACCTGTCTAGAGGCTCACATCCGGCGGAAATGGCTCACCATCGGCCCAAGTAGCTCCGTCTTCGAAAAATTCCTTTTTCCAGACTGGTACGGTTTTCTTCAGCGAGTCGATCATCCAGCGACATGCGTCGAAGGCGGCAGCACGATGGGCGCTGACAACAACAATCAATACGCTGGTCTCACCGATTGCAAGGCGTCCAATGCGGTGAGCGATGCGTAGGTCGCGAATGGGAAAGCATGCCAGGGCTTCAACCGCAAGTCTTTCCATCTCAGCCAGGGCCATTGCAGGGTAGGCATCGTACTCAAGGTATAGCGTGCGCCGATTGCGCGTGTGGTTGCGTACAATACCGTCAAAAACACATACTGCCCCGTCTTCGTCATCCCTGATCTGGGCGCGCAAGGCAACCGGGTCAATCGTCTCGCGCTGGAGACGGGCATGGGGAGAAATCAGCAGGAGCTCTGGGTCAGGTAGACCTCCGCTCACTGGCGGCAACAGTGCAATTTCATCTCCCTCGGACAGTGACGTCGAAGATGAAGCGAAAGTTTGATTGACCGCAATCGCAATCGCCCGGTCATACGGCGCGAGCGCCGGATACTGCTCGCGCAGAGATCGCCATAGATCGGCGACCGTGGCAGGAGAGGGTACTTCGGCAACTATTTCCGGAGCGAGAAGTTCACGTAAACGGCCAAAGCATAGGACTCGAAGGCGCATGTCAGTAACGATAGCAGTTTCTTCGGAGTACTGTGAATCACAAGCAATTCCGACGGGGCCTCGTCTACTAGGTCTTGGTTGCCGGCGGAGGCGCCGGGTTACCAGGGTCGTGGCATCCAAAAGCCGAGTCAACGTAAATGTTCGCTGTTGCCGTTTGGCCGGAGTAGGCGACCGTAACAAGGTAGACAGCGGTTACCGGGTAGCTGTAGGTCGTTCCATCCGGGTTGAGAACTGTCTCAAAAGTGCATGCAACGATGGTGGGACTGGATTGTACGATTCCAGACGTATTTACGGACACGGCGCCCTTGGGGGGGAGGATTGTCACGGCTGTCGGGACAACCGTATAAGTACTCGCGGCGGTCACGTCCTGCGTTTTCGTGTTGGAGTAGTGAGCCGTTACAGTGAGCGCCTGCGGCGCATTCAGACCCTCAAGTGTAGCGGAAGTTGGCGAGACTGTGATGGACTGCAGTTCGTAGGTTTGACCGCAACTCGCCATAAACACCGTCATAAAAGCAAAACACAGCACTACCAATGTGCGCCGCACCATTCTGGATCTCCTGAAAACGGAATGTTGCTCAATCTTCGCAACAGAAACCCCGCAATTCAAGTTAATTGTGGTTTATGACCTTGATACTCAAGTGCTGGTACCTTTGGAGCAGCGAGATCCATAAGTACAAGATTTCGTTCGATTAGGTCTGTGGCCCTATTGGTTTTGCAGCCGAATTGCCGTTCTCATCCACGGTCAGCGGAGGTTACTAAAAGAAAAAGCCAACCCAATCGGGCTGGCTTCTTAAGGGTTAAGTAACTTGCGAATCGGTTATTTTTCCGCTTCGGCCAATACGTGCTCACGGGTTTCGGCATCTTTGCGTGCTTCCGCGGAGTTCTGCGGTAACGCGATTTCGAGCACCTCTTCAATGCTGGCAACGTAATGCACGGTGATCCCTTCCATCTGCTCCGGCAAAACATCCTCTTCCACATTCTGCTGGTTATCAGCAGGAATGATGATGTCCTTGACCCCGGCGCGCTTGGCGGCAAGGAACTTCTCCTTGATTCCACCAATAGGAAGCACGTTTCCGCTGAGCGTAATCTCACCGGTCATCGCAGTCTGCGGACGCACCTTCTTATCCGTCAATAGTGAGACCAGCGCCGTCACAATGGTGACGCCAGCCGACGGACCATCCTTGGGAATGGCACCTGCAGGCACGTGGATATGAAGATCGTATTTCGTGAATACGTCGTCCTCAATCTTTAACTCCTCCGCGTGTGCACGCACCCAACTGAAGGCCGCCTGCATGGACTCGCGCATCACATCCTGAATCTGTCCCGTGATGCGGAATTCACCCTTGCCCTTCATCTTCATCGCCTCGATGAAGAGGATATCGCCACCCGTCGGAGTCCAGGCCAGTCCCACAACCACCCCGGCATGTTTGGTACGGGCCGCAATTTCGGTATCGACCCTCACCTTGATTCCGCCGAGCATCTCCTGAATAACCTCGCGGGTGACGACCAGTTTTTCGGTCTTGCCCTCCACGATGCGGCGTGCCTGCTTACGGCAGATTGTGCCGATCTGGCGCTCCAGGCTTCGCACCCCAGCCTCGCGCGTGTAGTGGCGGATGAGGAAGCTGACTGCGTCCGCCGTAAACTCGATCTGCTCCGGCGTAAGACCGTTCTCTTCCGTTTGACGGCGAATCAGGTACTGATACGTGATGTGCTGTTTGTCCTCTTCCGTGTAGCCGTGCAGGTCGATGATTTCCATGCGATCACGCAACGGGTCAGGAATCGTATCAAGCTGATTTGCCGTAGTAATGAAAAGCACCTTCGACAAATCAAACGTCACGTCCAGATAATTGTCGCGGAAGCTGAAGTTCTGCTCCGGATCCAGCGCTTCAAGCAAAGCCGCCGTGGGATCGCCACGATAGTCCCGCCCCACCTTGTCGATTTCGTCGAGCATGAACACCGGATCATTCGCTTCCGCGCGGCGGATGCCCTGGATAATCTGTCCAGGCATGGCTCCGATGTAGGTGCGGCGATGACCACGAATCTCTGCTTCGTCATGGATGCCGCCCAGCGACATCCGAACGAATTTGCGGCCGAGCGAGCGGGCAATTGACTTGCCCAGTGAGGTCTTGCCGACACCTGGAGGCCCAAAGAAACAAAGGATCGGACCCTTCATCTTGGGATTCAACCGACGGACGGAGAGATAGTCGAGAATACGGTCCTTGACCTTTTGCAGATCGTAGTGATCTTCGTCAAGGATCGCCTTCGCCTTGTTGATATCCACTTCCGCGCCGCTGGACTTGATCCACGGCAACACAACAAGCCATTCGAGATAGTTGCGCGTAACCGAATAATCGGCGGCCATCGGAGACATCCGGGAAAGGCGGTTCAGTTCCTTCAGCGCCTCCTTCTTCACGTCTTCGGGCATTCCGCTCTGCTCGATTTTTTCCTTGAACTCCTCGACGTCACGAGTCGTGTCGTCCTGTTCGCCAAGCTCCTTCTGAATCGCCTTGAGTTGCTCGCGCAGGTAGTATTCGCGTTGCGTCTGTTGCACGCGGTCCTGCACTTCGCTCTGGATCTTGTTGCGCAGTTGCTGAACTTCCAGTTCCTTGGCGAGGTGCTGGTTGATCTTGTCAAGCCGCGAACGAACGTCGTAGGTCTCAAGCACATCCTGCTTGTCGCGGGTCGAGAGCGAAGGGAGCGAGCTGGCCACAAAGTCAACCAACCGGCCTGGCTCTTCAATGTTCATCGCAACCGTAGAAAGTTCATCGGACAGCGTCGGAGAGCCGGCAACGATCTGTTGAAAGAGGTTCAGTATGTTGCGTTGCAGCGCCTCGATCTCGGCGTTCAGTTCGGGAACTACTTCGTCGATGGTCTCCACCGTGGCTTTCATGTACGGGGCAAGCTGCGTGTACTCCACCACGCGGACACGTTCCAGTCCTTCGGCGAAGACAAACAAGCTCTGGTTAGGCATTTTCACCACTTTATGCACCGTTGCCAGAGTCCCCAGCGGATAGAGATCCACCGGTTGCGGGGAATCAACCCGCGCCTCACGCTGGGCGATCACCACGATCGTCTTATCTTCACCAAGTGAATTAATCAGTTGTACCGAGCTCTCACGCCCAACGGTCAGAGGAAGAACGGCATGCGGAAACAACACTGTGTCGCGAACGGGCAGAACTGGGAGGTCGCGCACAGCGCGGATATCTCTTACGAGAGGGATACTTTCAAGATTGCGCGTTTCGTTCGCCATTGAATAAACTCCTTGAGTCAATCGTACTCAACTTTGATGACTCTATCATGCGAAAAGATTCTAACTGTGGCAAGTCTATGACAGAACAGGGATTATTCCTATTAAGATTGATTCACCTCGACAGAACTCCATATTTTAGATGCTCAGGAACTCCCAGACAGTGTTCAAACATCGCCAAACCTGACCCACCTAGGCAGGCCAAAGACATTGGAAAATCAGGATGTGAGGCCGACAACAAAATACCAAGCGGGCGGATTGTAACCCTTGGCTGAGCAATGAAGCAAGAAGCTGTCTTTCCAATACACGTGAGCCTGCAAAAGGGGCTTATTTAAAACACGAGATGAGCCGAAATGCAGGGGTGGATAATCAGCGTACCCTGAGGAAGGTGTTTTGCGAATCCCGGGCAGGTGATCTAAGTTAGTCTGTGGTCATGTAAAAGTCGTAGTTTATTACCGGCGTTGGAACCCCTCAATTCGGAGGCGAGTGCCGACGCTAAGGACAACCACACTCAATGAGATGGCTGGTATTACTCCGCTGGGAATTTCGCGGCGAGCACAAAACGGGATTTGTCATCCACGCCCAAGATCAGCGCGAAGCTGAGGAACGCGTGTACTCCATTCTGCCTCCGACGTTTTTCCGGGCGGTGAACCGTGAGGTCGCTATCGCCCCAACTCACAAGGTATTGGAATCGATGCCGGCGTTTATCGAGGATTTAAAAGCGAGTGGCCCATTCAGTCCCGTGGTCAGAGCGACGGATGGGCCATTCAAGCTTTTGCCCTCTTAATCGAGGCATCTGCAATAGAGACTGCTCTTTAGCCCTTAAACACCGTCATTACGATTCCGCCGAGCACAACAAGACCTCCACCGGCAATCACTCCGCGGTCGAGGCGTTCGCGGAACACCAAAACAGCTACCGCCTGCGCTGTCAGGAAGAAAAGGACGATGTAAAGCCCCATCAGGCGGCTGAAATCCAATTTCGTCAGATTGACCATGACGCCATAAATCACCAGCGTGGCTGCGCCCGCCAGCAGCAGCAGCACCGCTCTGCGATGCAGTCCGCTGCGAATCAATGCGTCCCCGCCGACCTCAAGCATGGCGGCAAGGACGAGAAAAATCAAAATGCGCAAGGTCATTCGTTCCTCTTCCAACTATTTTGATGTTGGGAATTGTGATCGGATTCGCTGCTCTAGCTCGCCCGTTCGCCGAGCGCGGCTATTGCGTCGCGCTGAGCGCGTTCGAGTGCTTCCTGCATTTGGCGATTGCAGTCGTTCATCTGCTCATCGTTGGCGTCGGCTGCGACATGAATCAGTTTTGCCCAGCGCACATGCACCCTTGAGAATGGGCGCGGGATCATCATCGCGTCCCATGTGCCCAGAATCCAGGGATTGTCGACCGCGAGATAAAAACACAGGATCGGTGCTCCGCTCATCCGAGCCAGCAGCACCGGACCGGGCTTGGCCTTGTAGCGCGGACCTCTGGGGCCATCGATAGTGAAGGCTGCGATCTGGCCGCTGGCGAGCGCGCGATTCATGGCCAGCAGCGCCGTAGACCCACCGCGCGAACTGGACCCACGCACGGCCACGTATCCAAACCGTTCTATGATGCGCGCAATGTATTCCCCGTCAAAGCTGCGGCTAGTCATCACCGCCATGCCATGGCCACGAAAGCACCACGTTGCGGGAATCACACAGCGATGCCAGAAAGGTCCAATCGTAAACTCCGAAGGGAAGCCGCCTTCGGGTACCCCGCCCGGCTCCGAAGAGAATTCAAAGCGCAGGGTCGAGCCGATCAGCGAAATCAGCAAATAGCCGAGCCAGGAAATACACCACAACGCAAGCCGCTGCCGCAGCGTAAAAGGCTTTTCAGTGCCAGACTCTCGAGATGTTGCAGTGGAGCTCACCAGCAAATTGTATCCTGTGCGCGAATGTGGAACTTCAGCGGTGCGATTCGGCCCAAGCCATCGCTGCCCTCACGCGGCGCCCTGTGGCCGGGTGCGAGTGGAAGAGAATCTCAACGATGCGCGATGGCTCGCGTTCGGAGAGGTTCTGGACAGCGAGCTTTTCCATGGCGGAGCAAAAGGGGACGACCGATCCCATGGACTCCCATGCATACACGTCGGCCTGGCGCTCATTGAAGCGCGAGTATGCATTCATCACCGGCAGCAGCACCACCGAAATCGCGGCCGAGACCAGGATCATCAGGGGAAGGTTAGCAAAGTCGATTTGGTCATAGTGGCGATTCCAGTCAAAGGCGGCCCATCGAATCGCAAGTTTCAGGCACCAGAATCCAAAAAATGTAATCACGCACTGAACCACAACTCCCTTCAACATGTGCTTATGAACATGGTGACCGAGTTCATGCGCCAGCACGGACTCTATCTCATCGTGATCGCAGGCGGCCAGCAACGTGTCTGAGAGCACGATGCGGCGGGTGCGCCCGAGGCCCATCAGAGCGGCATTGGCCTTCCTCGTCTTCTCCGAGAGCATCCACTCATAAACTCCTCGCACGTTTGCTCCGGCCTTTTCGCTCAAACGCGTGAGCCTCTCCGTCAGGTCCTGATCGGCCAGTGCATGAAAGTGGTAGAACAGCGGAAACAGAACAACCGGTGCAATGTGCGCAAGCAACACGCTAAGCAGCATGAACAGAGCCCAACCAGTCACCCACCACCACTGCGGCTGCAGACGAATCAGAAAATACACGATCTGCACCAGCAACTGGCTGATCAGGAAGCTCAGGGCAAAACCCTTGGTCTGATCCCATGCCCAGAGGCGGAGACGCTGGTTGCTTAGGTGGTAGCGATGTTCGACAAGAAAGCTGTAGTAGTCAAGTGGGATGCCGACGACCCTGATAAGCAGCAGCAAAATTGAGGTATATAAAAAGAGCGCAATGACGTGGTTGTCTCCGGCTATACGCACTGCAAAGTTGCGAAAATCGCTGGTCCAGTCGGCGGCAAGGATTACGCCTATCAACCCGAGTCCTACGGCCAGATCGGCAACTCCTATGCTTCGAACCAGGCGATTGTACCGGCGTGACTCTGCTGAATCCGCAGGCATACTACGCTGGCCGGGGAAGCCGGGCTGGGGGATCATAGTTTCCATGCGAGTCCCCACATTATTACAGGATCGCTCGGTTTTGGGGAGATTGTGCGCACGACACTGGCGCATTAGTGCTATGGAAGCGCGGTAATCGCAGAGCCTGGCGGCATTTCAAGCTGAAACTGCTCTGGCTTGAGCGGCTCGTTCAAAGTGAGTTTAATAATCTTCAGGGCTATGCTGTACTCCTCCTGCGGCCGCGTGATTTCAATCAAGGAAGGAAATTGCACCCCGCCGTAGTCCTGCCGGTTCGAGTAGGTGACATCAGTTGCGATCCCACCATTACTGTCATAGATGGTTTGGCGATAGGGCTGAAGGTCAGCGCGATTGAAATAGATTTTGCGGTAAAGGTACCACGAATTTCCGGCCGCGTGACGAATCACCACAATGTGATAGTTGGGTTGGTTCACGGATGCATGGGTCTTCTCGTCTACAACCTGTTGCCGGCCCTGCTCAAGTACGGCGATTTCATTGCTGGGGTCAATCTCAGGCATCAGCAGGGCTTCGTAGATCACCTGCGGGCGGAGATTCTCCAGCGGGTTATCGCTGATTTTCGTGAGTTGATTGCTGCCAGTGATGAAGCGATTTTTGGGCGGAATTGACAATTTGAAGTGGTTGCCATCCGTCACCATATCGAAGGCGCGGTTACGCACGATGGGCAGCAACCCAATCATGCGAAGCATCGTCGGTTTCTGGACCAGGATGTAACCCCGGATTTGCTGGTACTCAGTTACCTTGCCTTTTTTCTCGCCCCCCACCGTGGTGTCAATATCGACCGTCGCATTCATAGTTCGAACGCTGTTTGCCATCTCGGCAATTTTGGCCACCAGTTCTTCCTGTGTGGCAGTCTTTAAAGGCACTGGGGAGCGCGTTGCTTCCACTCGGTGCGAGCGGAACAGGCAACCGCTCGTACACAGGCAAAGGGCCAGCAGAACAGCTATCGGTCGGACTCGTTCCATTGCAGACGAACTCTACTCCCATTTGAACTAAAATTCAGTATATAGGCAGGTGCGCAAATTGAGTGAGTTCCGGTGCGCAATCCTGCCTGAACATGCCTTAGAGCCGTTTTAACGCAGAATGAGCAGGATGGAATCAGTGAGACTCGCTATCAGAACCCTTTCCAGAGACCTTGCTCAGGGCAGGCACATCAACCGGACGCCCCGGAAACTGCTCGTCTTTCTTATCTGCAATCGCGGTCTTCATGAATTCCAACCAGATTGGTAATGCGGCCTGGGCTCCGGTCTCCTTGTTGCCCAAGGTCTTTTTCTCATCGAATCCGACCCACACGCCGCAGGTGATAGAAGGCGAGAAACCCATAAACCATGCATCTGTAAAGTCATTCGTCGTGCCTGTTTTTCCTGCCAGAGGGTGGTTTAATTTGCTGGCGGCAAACCCGGTGCCATGCAACACCACGCCCTGCAGCAACTCAACCATTACACGCGCCGAATGAGCACTGATCACGTCGCGTACATCCGGGAAATTCTGTTCCATGATATGTCCGTCGTAATCAGTAACCTTGCGGATGGCATGCGGACTGAGCCGTACCCCATCGTTTGCAAACGTCGAGTAAGCCGCCGTGTGCTCTATCAATGTAACTTCGGCGGAGCCCAGCGCGACCGGTAGGAATGGTTGAATCTCCGACGTAATTCCAAATTTGTGGGCGTACTCTATGACCGTCTTGATGCCTACACGCTGCGCAAGCTTGATAGCCGGAATATTGCGCGAGTCCGCCAAGGCGTGGCGCAGCGAGATAGTCCCTTCGTACTTGCCATCATAGTTGTGAGGCGACCAGGTCCCCGCGACACTAGGAAAACTGATGGGGGCATCCACAATAGTGTCATCGGGCATAGCGCCCTGTTCGACCGCTGCCGCGTACACGTAAGGCTTGAACGACGATCCCGTCTGGCGGAGAGCCTGAGTCGCGCGATTGAACTTTGATTCATCGAAGTCGCGCCCACCGACCATCGCTCGAATTTCTCCAGTGTTGTTGTCGATGGCGACGAGTGCGCCCTGGGCCCCCGAATCCTGTTCCAGCGCAAGTTGTAACTTGTGGTCCGGCTCTACGGATACAACCCGAACATAGATGATGTCGCCGGTGGCAAGAATTTCCAGCGGCGACTTGTGGTGTGTCCAAGCCATATCGGCAGGACGAATCTGCCCGTGATATTTGCCAATCTTGATCTCAGCCTCAGACTGGTTCACGCCGGTTACCAGGGCATGAAAATAGCTGCCGGGCATGGGTACGTGATTCCAACCGGGGTGCTCATAGAGCGAAAGATCATCACCTGCTGCAAACACGTTTCGGACGTGTCCTTTCCATCCGTGACGGCGCTCATACACCGCCAACCCATCCAGCAAGGCGCGGTTAGCCGTCTTCTGTAACTCCATGTCGAGCGAGGTGTAAACCCGCAACCCGCCTTCGTGTACCTGATCGGTCCCAAACTTCTTCTCGAGATAACGTCGCGTTTCCTCGATGAAATATGGCGCCACGCTGTTGGGATCGCTCTGGAGATGCAACCCAAGGGGCCGGCCTTTGGCCTCTCGTGCCTGCTCCGCCGTGATGCGGCCATCCTCCATCATGCTGTTGATGACCAGATTGCGACGGCGCAACGCGCGTTCTGGATTGTTGATCGGAGAGTAGGCGCTGGGGCCTTTGGGCAAGCCCGCAAGCAGAGCCGCTTCTTCAATCGTGAGATCCTTGGCGGGCTTGCTGAAGTAGAATTCGGAGCCCCCTTCGAATCCGTACACGCTGTGCCCGAGAAATATCTGGTTGGCATACAGAGTAAATATCTGTGGCTTGGTGAAGCGGCGTTCGATCTGGATCGCCATCATGATTTCCTGCACCTTGCGTCCAAACTTGCGGTCTGGAGTGAGGAACAGGTTGCGCGAGAGTTGCATGGTAAGCGTCGATGCACCCTGGGCGCGGGATCCACTGGCTAGGTCGCGGTAGGCCGCGCCCAGGATGCGCCAGAAATCAATTCCCCAGTGCCGCTCAAAATCCTTGTCTTCAATTGAGATGACGGCGTCGCGCAGAACCTTGGGATAGTCCTCATACTTGGCGATTACCCGGCGTTGCAGGGCAAAGGATCCAATGACACTGCCCTTTTGGTCGTACAGTTCGGTGACCGAACTGGGACGATACCGCTCAAGGTCGTTTACCTGGGGTAGATCCGTTGAGTAGACAAACAGAAGTCCCGCAAGCGTGCCGAACAGCGCTGCTGCAATAATTGCCAGCCCGAAAATCACACGATGCACCATGCGCGTGCGTTCCGCGTTAAAAATCGGCGTCGCCTGTTTGTTGGATATGGTGGTCATTTCAGGTGAGGATCAGGGCCAGAATAACACCAGTCGCGGCAGTGTCATACAACAAAAGGACACCACCTCATGGTTCCAGAGGATGATGGCGCGCCTCCATCCAATTCTGGAGAATAAGGACGGCTGCCAACTGGTCAACCACGGCGGCGCGTTTCTTGATCGACATATCGGTTTCGCGCAAAACACGGTTGGCTTCGACCGACGTGAGCCGCTCGTCCCAGAGGTGAATCGGAAGTTCAAAGCGTTGTTGGAGAACGGCCACGAATTCGCGCATTTTTTCCGACTGCCGGCCCTCCGCGCCACTCATTCGTAAGGGTAGGCCGACCACCAATTCCACCACGCCGTAACTGCGGATAACTTCTTCCAGTGCAGCTAGATCTGTTCGTTTGTTCTTCCGGCGAATCGTCAGGAGGCCCTGGGCGGTGAAGCCCAGCGGGTCGGTCACGGCCAGGCCGATGGTTCGGGAACCAACGTCGAGGGCCATGATGCGTCCGTTTTCAGCTTCATTGGGTGGCATAACGCAAGTATAGTTGAATAGCAGGATTGCACAGTCAGAGCTCTAGGCCGAGAGAGGATGACTATGGAGGAAATAACGGGAACAATCAGCGACGAAGCCGCAGAAACCAAAGACTTGCGAGTCCTGGTCCCTCCCGTTGTTGAGAGTACGGCGAAGTTCGCCATCATGAGCGATGCCGAAAAACGGCGCCACGCTCGTATCCAGAGTGGTTCGGTAGCGGTCATCGCCATCGGCTGCGTACTCACGATGATGTACTTGGCCAAAGCTGTGCTCATCCTCACTCTTGTGTCCGTCCTGATCGCGTTCATGCTGGCGCCCATCGTGGAACTCTGCCAGCGAATGCATCTGCCCAGGTCTTTTGGTTCATTGATTGCAGTGCTGGTGATGTGTTCGGTGCTCTATGGAATCTTCTATGGTTCCTACAGCCAGGCGGATGAATTCGTCTCAAAACTGCCCACGTACTCCGAGCGCATCCGCGCAGTGCTCAACCAGGTTAGACTCCGCGCCGAACGTGTCCGCCAAACAACGCAGGACGTGTTGCCGGAGGACAAACCCGAAAAAGGTACACTCACGGTTCGCCAATCGTCCAATTGGATGGAGGACCTGACAACCGGAGCCATGGGAGCATCCGAAGTGGTGCTGCTGGGAGCCTTTGTCCCATTCCTGGTTTTCTTCATGCTGAGTTGGCAGGAGCATGTTCGAGCCTCGACGGTAATGCTCTTCTCCATGGAAAACCGGAACACCGCATATGTCACCCTGGGGCTTATTTCTCAGATGATTCGCGGGTTTATCGTGGGAAATGTGGTCATTGGATTGATCCTCGGAGTTACCAGCACAATCGCATTCTGGATTATGGGAGTTCCGTATTTCTACGTGATTGGCATGATCAGCGGCGTCGTCAGTCTGCTGCCCTATTTGGGTATCGTGCTTGCGATCGTGCCCCCGGTTGTGGTCAGCATGAGGACACTGACGCTCCCGGGTTTCCTGGCGATCGTCGCAGTGGTCGCAATCAGTCACGTGATCGCGTTGAATCTGCTTTATCCCAAGATTATTGGCCGCCGCGTGCAACTGAATCCCTTGGCGGTGACCTTGGCCCTGCTGTTCTGGGGATGGCTCTGGGGGGCGATGGGCCTGATCATGGCCGTGCCACTCACGGCAGCTATCAAGATCATCCTAGACCACGTGAAGGGTCTGCGCTCCTGGGGGAATTGGCTCGGGGAGTAAAGCGACCGCAAAAAATTACGCAGCCCTCAGGCTGCGCTTCCGATGAAACAAATCATTTTAGACTTCTATACTTGCGGCCTCCGGCCAGCGTAGCTTGCACTTACATAACGCCTTGCGGAGTTCCTCTTCAACCTCTTCCTCATCGAGGCTCCGGGCCATTGCCATTTCGCTTATAAGAAGGAAGCGCGCCCGTTCGAGCATTTTCTTTTCGCGGAAGCTGAGCGGCTTCTGGGCGGCCAGAATCAGCAAACCCTTCAGCACAACAGCCACCTCCAGCAACGAACCGGTCCGCATCTTGTCTGAGTTTTCCTTGAAGCGGTTCTTCCAATCCGAACTGCTTTCACACTTGCCGTCTGACAAGTACTCCAGGATCCTCTGAGCTTCCGAGTCCTTTACAATGCGACGCAGCCCTACGGCCTCGGCATTGTGAAACGGAACCATCACTTTAAGGGAGCTGGAACGAATGCGAAGCAGGTAAAAGCGCTCGACCGAACTGCCGATCGTGCGGCTGGAAATCTGTTCAATAATTCCTACCCCATGGTTGGGATAGACGACCTTCTCGCCGACGCTAAATGGTGTTGGATTCATTCATAGGCCCGGCAAACGGGCAGGTTGCCTCTTGATTATACGTTGCGACAGGAAACCCGGTCAAACGTGTGAAAGCAGAATGTGCCTGCATTTGCGGGGCAGGTTATAATTACAAACTGTATCTCCCTCCCGTGCGCGGCTCGCCGCGCACAAAGGTTTTTAGGAAATGCCTGAACATATTAAGAAGAAGCTCCAGGAAGAAATCGATGTGCTCGAACATGAGCTGAATCATGAACTTCCCCTCGAGTTGAAGAAGGCCGTAGCCATGGGTGACCTGTCTGAAAATGCCGAGTACCACATGGCAAAACAGCGTCAGGAATTCGTCCGCGCCCGGCTCGGAATGATGAAAAAACGCATGGCCGAACTGTCGCTCATGAATCTCGCTAATATTCCGCGAGACCGGGCAGCACTGGGCTCAACCCTGGTTGTCTTTGACTCCACAAAGGACGAAGAGATCCACTACAAGCTGGTGACCAGCGAGGAAAGCGACGTCACCAAGGGAATGGTGTCCACAACTTCGCCCATCGGCCGCTCGCTTATGGGCAAAAAGGTCGGAGACGTCACGACGGTTGTAACTCCCGGCGGAACTCGCGAGCTTGAAGTTCTGAAACTGATCACAATGCACGAGGCCGCGGAAAACGAAGCGGAATCAAAAGCATGACCTGGACCAGCGCCGTCGGAAAATATTGCGGAGTCGTGCTCTACAAGATCGTAGATGGTCTTGCCCTTACCCGCATATCCCCCAACATGCTGACCTTTGTAGGATTGGTCATCAATGTTGTGGCGGCGTTGTTTTTTGGTTTTGCCAGCGCAGACAACAATCAACCGCGCAGGTTTATCTATGCCGGCCTGGTGATTATCGGGGCAGGCATCTTCGACATGGTGGATGGACGGGTGGCGCGCGCTACCAATCAGGTCACTGTGTTCGGCGGATTCTTCGACTCTGTCATCGACCGCTACTCAGACGTGGCAATCTTCTTCGGACTGCTCGTCTACTATGCTCGCGCCAATCGCTTCTTCTATGTGGTACTGGTTGCGTTCGTAATGACCACGTCCGTAATGGTCAGCTACACCCGCGCCCGCGCCGAATCCCTGATTCCGCTCTGCAAGGTTGGGTTCATGGAGCGTCCAGAACGAATCGTGCTGGTGATTATCGGCGCCCTCTTCAACCGAATGGGACCCGTACTGTGGGTGTTGGCCGTACTTTCAACGATCACCGTGATCCACCGCATCCGTTACACATACGTGCAGAGCACTGCGCAGGAAGCCGCCGCGCGCCAGACTGCCTCCGTCTCCTGAGCTATCTACAAACGCCCCGGTTTGGAGTCTGAGAACAGTTCTCATTTGCATCCCGTTCCGGGAAATCCTGGTTCATATCCGCAATGAAGTCCTCCAAGGTCGTTATCCAGCTACTCAGAAGCCGTTAAACTGACTGAGGTATATCTTGCTCTGGTCCGGGACAACGAGCGACTCCAACTAGAACACGAGAAACACCACGTCGCTTGGCAAGAGAGGAGCACTGGTGCACTCGAACTACTGTCGGCTCGCGCGATTCGCATGCATATTCTCGGTTCTGTGTTCTAGCTGGCTTGTCGCCCAGGTTATCAATTCGGCTAAACTGACGCCCTCTCCGCTGACCATGAACGCCATCGCGGCCGACCCGTTCGACGTGGAAACCGGTATCTACATTCGCGTCTACCACGATCTGTTCATCAAAGACAGCATTCCGATCGACTTCATTCGTACCCAGCGAAATATGGATTCTCGTTCGCGCTCTTTTGGCATTGGGTCAAGCACCTCGTATGACATGTTCATCGTTGGCGACACCAACGATTTCACCTGGGTCGCGCTAGTGATGGGAGACGGATCTAAGGAGACTTATGCACGGATATCCTCTGGCACCGGCTATGCGGATGGCGTTTTTGAAAACAAGACCAGCCCGGACGAGTTCTTCGGGTCACGCATCTCCTGGGATGGCCGTGGAAGTTGGATCGTCCAGATGCGCGATGGCAGCAGATTCACCATTCAAGGATGCAGCGCGAACAGCAAGCCCGGCCAATGTGCGATGACCGAGAAAAGCAGCCCACGAGGGGAGCATCTCATCATCCGCCGCGACCGTGACGGAAATATCCAGCGGATCACGTCTCCTCACGGCCGATCTGTCGCCGTTGCAGTCGATGCCGCGGGACGCATCAAGCGCATCCAGGATGACACCGGCAACCACTGGGTAATCTATAAGTACTACCCGAACGGCTGTCTCAGAGAAACATGGAGTTCCACCGGCGAGAAACAGGAATTCGGCTACGACGAACACTTCAACATGATCTCGGTCCATGAAACCGGCGTGCAGAATGCTTTTATTGACGCGTACGATTTCACCCTCCGCAACGACTACGACGAGCATGATCGTCTCAGGTTTCAGGAAACAAGTACTGGCCAGCAATGGACGGTTGAATACGGCACTGCTGCCAGCGACCTCAGTCGTGTCAACACCGTTACAGCACCAAACGGCCGGGTGAGGTACTCTTTCAATCCCGACGGCTATGAATTCCGCGAGGAGTATTTTCACGGAAACCGCTCGATGTGGACCCTGGAGTTGGAGCGCGATGCGCTAACCAACTCCCTTCTCAAGATGAACCTGAGTTGCCGGCCCGAAAACATCACTCTGAATCTGCCTCCGAACACAGACATCCAAAACGGCGAGCACCGCCGCGAAATACTCTCTAAAATGTGCGACCGCAACGGAAAAACGCGTACGCTGCCAGCAGAAGCGAGCCTTCCGCGGTAGCATGAATGACCCTCCAGTCCAGTCCTGCGATTATCACCTGCGCCGGTGCTATCCTGTATCGTCCCATCTACTCAGTTGAGGTGATTTGTGTTCTCTCCCATTATTGTTGTGCAAGGTGGCGCATGGGCCATTCCAGACGAGGCATGCAATGCCCATCAATCGGGTGTTGAGAAAGCTGCTGCCGCGGGATGGAAAGCACTTGAGCGCGGAGCTTCGTCGCTGGATGCAGTCGAAGAAGCAGTTGCCACCCTTGAAAATGACGAGACCTTCGACGCCGGGCGCGGAGCTTTCCTGAATCGCGATGGCCGGGTACAGTTGGACGCACTCATCATGGACGGCGCAACCCTCAAAGCGGGAGGCGTCGGCTGTGTCGAGCGCTTGTTGAATCCTGTACGCGCCGCCAGGGTCGTGCTCGAAAAGAGTCCGCATATTTATTTTGTCGCCGAGGGTGCCGAGCGCTTTGCCCACGAGAATGGAATCCCTCTCATCGACAACAGTGAACTGGTTCTGCCGCGCGAGATCGAGCGCTGGAAGAACGCTGCCGAGCAGCGCTACCTGAGCGTTCCCGCCGAATTCAGCGGCAAACTCGATTCACATGACACGGTGGGCGCGCTGGCACTTGATCGTCATGGCAACATCGCAGCGGCTACCTCTACCGGCGGCACCTTGAACAAGGCTCCGGGACGCGTGGGTGACTCCTCGCTAATTGGCTGTGGTTGCTACGCGGACAACGAGACCGCAGCGGCTTCCACCACCGGATGGGGCGAGCCGATGATGAAATTGGTCTTCGCCAAGTGGGCTACCGATCACGTAACTGCCGAAGTTGGACCAGCGCAGGTCGCGCCATCGGCAATTCAATATTTGTTCCAGCGCCTCAACGGTCAGGGTGGAATCATTTTGCTTGACCGGCTAGGACGTGTCGGACTGGCGCACAACACGCCTCGGATGGCTTGGGCGTGGCGAAGTGGACTGGAGACCCGAAGCGGCTTGCGTGCTCCCGAGTGTACATAACAATGTTTATGCGATTGTCTGCCGCAATCTTTCTATTGACCGCCAGCCTGTTGGCCGCGACTGCGCCTTGGACGCCCGCCAATTTTCGTGGACTAAGGACTGGGCGCGCGCATCGCGATGACGTGGTGCGAGTACTGGGCACTCCGGACGCCGCCAAAGCCACGGAGAGTGGCGAAGAGCTTAGTTACAGAGCGCGCGGCGACTATAAGGGCGACCTCTCGGTCCGCCTCGACCGCGCAGGCGTCATAACGGAGATTCAGGAAGCGCTCCCGGTCGCAATCCCGCGAACACAAATCTACAAGGAGTTTGGCAAGGATGCGATGACTGCGCATTTTTCAAAAGCAAAATGCGCGGCTGACGCTCTCTATCGCGATCCACGCGGAGCAATCGAACTCACTCTATATCCGGCACGAGGAATTGCCCTCTGGCCCGACCAATACGGTTATGACTTTGCCGCCATTCTCTACTTGGCGCGTCCGCCCGGACTCCCTCACACGCCCTCCTGTGTCGCCAAGCACTAGAGTCTGAAATCTCGCACGCCCAATAACGGACGTTTACACTGTTTGCGGAGGTGCAACTTGCGTTTTCGCATTCTTCTATCTGCTTTGTTGCTGCTGTGCATCTTTGGTTGTACGTCCCAAAAGCCTGCGCCCGCCGAGCGCCGTTTCCCGATCGAAGGACGTGTGGTCGCCGTCAATCCCGCTGAGCACACCATCACGCTCGATCACCATGAGGTCGTGGGATACATGAAGGCGATGACCATGAGCTTTGGCGTGCGCGATGCGTGGGTCTTCAAGGTTGTGCATCCCGGAGACACGCTTCAGGCAACACTGGTGGTCTCCGACGATGCGCGTCTTGAAAACATCTCGGTGACCGAGGCGCGAGGCGCGTCCGATGTGTCCACTACCTCGCCGATGCACCTTCCGCAGAAGGGCGAGAGGGTTCCCGACTTTCATTTCGTCAACCAGGAGGGGCGTCCGATTCACCTGGCGCAGTTCCGCGGACAGCCGCTGCTGATTACGTTTATCTATTCACGCTGCCCTCTGCCGGACTACTGCATTCGCATGAGCAACAACTTTGCCGAGGTCGCAGATGACTTGCAGAAGATCAATCCTGCGGCATTCACAAAGTTGCAGATGCTCTCGATCAGCATCGACCCGGAATTCGATGACCCCAAAGTGCTGCGCGCCTATGGCAAAAATTACGCCGGACGTGTGGACCCGAATTTCAAACACTGGAGCTTTGCTACCGGCAAGCCTGGCGATATCCGCAAGTCTGCCGAATACTTTGGCCTCTCCTACGAGAAGCAAAACGGGCAGATCATTCACGATCTTCGCACGGCGCTAGTGGATGCCGACGGCAAGATCGCCGAGTCTTATCGCGGCAACCAATGGCGGCCTTCGGAGGTGGCCCAGCAGATTACGTCGCTGCAGAAGTAGTAACACGCACCACCTTTGTCTCATTCTCGAAGCCGTGGCTAACAACGCGCTCAATAATGCGCGTTCCTGCACATAGTGTGTGAATCTTTCGTGAAAATTTCGGCATCTATCCCGCAATGGATATTGGCTATCCAAACGCGGCGATCAGGGCAGTTGACGCAGCGTCTGGGAGCCGGTTGGCCATTACGCTGCGTCTACTATTTCCTCTCGCTCTGCTTGAGGCGGCGCTGTGGACTCCCCTCCCGCTGGCAATTCTCTGTGGCATCTGCGCTCTTAGTTACATGGTTTGGCATACGTTGCAGGGAACAACCGGCAACGCTCGCGCCGTTGGACTTGAACTCCGCGGACTGTTGCGCGAATCGTGGCTGCTGGGCGCCACCGTTGCGTTTGCAATGGCGGCACTGGCTACGGCCTATTTTGCCGGTTCGCTGCACCGACTCTGGGGACTCCAGAATCCCTGGTACGCAATTGTTGGCTATGCCTGTTGGGCGCTTGTGCAGGAATTCATGTTGCAGTGTTTCTTTGTACGCGTGTTGAGCGCGTTGGCCTCGCGGGCTGGTTCGTTGTTGCTCTCGGGAGTAGTTTTCTCGATGGCTCACTTGCCCAATCCCAGTCTCACGCTAATCACCTTTTTCGCTGGGATCGCTTTCACCATGATCTACGCTCGCAAGCGTAATCTCTATGTGGTAGCCATCATGCACGCAATTCTCGGACTCACCTTGGCCGTAAGTGCGCCCGATGCCTGGTTCCACGGACTGCGCGTAGGCCGCGATTTTCTGGAGGGTCCGACCACCATCGCAGCCGACATTTCTCCTCAGCGCTAACACGATTTCGCTGCCTCCCACTCAAGCCAAAAGAGGGCTTGAATGGGCCACTCGGTGTCTCTCCCCAGCGCTACTCTTCCTCCAACGCAATTGGCTTCTTGTGCTTCCCGCCCCGCATCTCCGCCTTGGTCTTCGCATCCGGAATCGCGCGCGTTGATTTGGGCTCGCCGATATTTGCGCGGGCTGCACTCTTAACAGCTTTCACCTTACTGAATACTTCTTTCTTGCGCACCATCTTTTCCTCTTTCTTGTTTCGAACTGCAGTGGGCCGTGAGGCCTGCATACTGCGATAAATATTCTTTGATAATAACTTTTCTCAAAAATGAACCATTCTGATTCAGCTCACATCTAAGAACTATGGGGCATTCCCTCGAAGCCAGTTTTCAACAGCTCTGTCGTGAAAAGCAACTAGCCGTGACCCACCAGAGGCTCGTGCTCTACCGCACGCTGATGAATATGCAGGATCACCCCAATCCGGAGCAGATCTTCGAACGCGTCCGCGTCGAGCTACCCTCGATTTCGCTCGCCACGGTTTACAAGACGCTGCACGTCTTTCTGCAATCCGGAATCATCCGCGAAGTGAGCCCTCACCATGGTTCGCTTCGTATTGAGCCCAATTCAACACAGCATCATCATTTCATCTGCCATCAGTGTCACACCATCACGGATCTCGCACCGAGCGAAGTCGATGTGTCGCCACTGAAAAATTCTGTCCCCGATGGTTTTCAGGTCGAGCAAGTCTCGATGGAAGTCCGGGGTTTATGCGGGCGCTGTGCAGACGAAAAGATTTCCGCTGCGCGCCTGAAATGCGCCTGAACGCGTCTTACACACAACAATTTCTAAAGGAGATTACACATAATGCTAGGTGTCGGAGAAAAGTTCCCTACTTATTCACTTTCCGCAGTCGTCAGCCTCGAAAAGGGCAAGGAATTCACCACCATCACGAATGAGAGCTACGAGGGCAAGTGGAAGGTTTACTTCTTCTGGCCCAAGGATTTCACGTTTGTCTGCCCTACTGAAATTGCCGGCTTCGGCAAGCACGACAAGGAATTCAAGGATCGCGATGCACAGTTGCTCGGCGGCTCAATCGACTCTGAATGGGTCCACCTGGCGTGGCGCACCCATCATGCTGACCTCAAGAATCTGCCCTTCCCAATGCTGGCCGACATCAAGCGCGACCTTACCGGCGAGCTTGGAATTCTTGACCCCGCCGCCGGTGTGGCACAGCGCGCTGCTTACATCGTCGATCCCGAAGGCATAATCCGCTTTGTCTATGTCACCGACCTCTCCGTAGGTCGCGAGCCCAAGGAAGTCCTTCGCGTACTCGATGCGCTACAGACCGACGAACTCTGCCCCTGCGGCTGGCAGAAGGGCGAAGAAGTTCTTCACGTTTAATCATGCTCATTGCTTCACCCCAAGCTGGGCGCGGTTCCAATGCCGCGCCCAGACTTCATTCCTTGAGAGCTTGGAGAATCAAATGTTAGCTTCGGAAATCTTAACGATCGATGCAATTCTTGACACGCTTCCCGACTACGCCAAAGACCTCCGCCTCAACTGGTCAGCCTTGGCCAATGCAACAGAGTTAACTGAAAACCAGAAGTGGGGTTCGTTCATCGCCGCCGCTTATGGAGCGCGGAGCCCTCAACTGCTCTCCGCGGTGGAAGCCGAGGCTGCCGCCCATGTCTCGCCCGAGGTCATCACGGCCGCCAAGGGCGCAGCCGCCATCATGGGCATGAATAACATTTACTACCGCTTCCATCACCTCAGCAGCAATGAAAAGTACTCGACCTTGCCCGCACGACTGCGCATGAATATCATGCGTACGCACGGCGCTGATCACACGGATTTCGAACTTTGGGCGCTGGTGGTGTCGGCCATAAACGGCTGCGGCAAATGCGTCAGCGCGCATGAGAAAACCCTGCTGGAAAAGGGTGTCAGCGAAGAACTCATTCTTGCCGGAGTACGCATCGCCGCCGTCGTGCACGGCACAGCCGCCGCGCTGGACGCACTGCAGGCTCTATAAGCAAGGTTTCAAAGTTTCGCAGGTTTCAAGGTTTCAAGGTAAGACCAAATGCAAGCACCCGCGGCTTTCAACTTTGAAACCTTGCGAAACCTTGAAACTTTGAAACCTGTTATTTGAAACCTGCTCTTCAGCCGCGACCGACAAATGGCATTTTAGTTGCCATGATGGTCATGAACTGAACGTTGGTCTCCAGAGGCAGGCTCGCCATATGCACAATTGCATTTGCGACCTGCCCTACGTCCATCATCGCTTCAGCAGCTATTTCACCGTTTGCCTGCTTTGTACCAGTTGCGAGGCGTGCAGAAAATTCGGTCAGCGCATTGCCAATGTCAATCTGGCCGCAGGCGATATCGTATTTGCGCCCATCAAGCGAAATGGCTTTCGTCAGTCCTGTCACTGCGTGCTTTGTCGAAGTATAGGGCGCTGAGTCAGGGCGTGGAGCGTGGGCTGATATGGACCCGTTGTTGATGATTCTTCCTCCGCGCGGAGTCTGGTCCTTCATCAGTCGAAACGCCCCCTGCGCACAAAGGAACATCCCCGTGAAGTTGACGTCGACTACTGATGTCCATTGTTCGTAGGTCAGGTCCTCGAACAATGTCCCTTTAACATTGGTTCCGGCATTGTTGAACAGAACGTCGAGACGGCCAAACTTTTCCTTGATCTGAGCGAAGAGTGCGTTCACCGAATCCGGCTTGCTGACATCGGTCTGAACGGCCAGCACGACCTTGCCAGCCCCCATCTCGCTCGCTGTTTCTTGCAACCGCTCGATACGGCGTCCGGCAAGCACAACACTGTATCCAGCATTTGAAAGTGCTAACGCCGCAGCTTTGCCTATACCACTACCTGCTCCGGTAACCAGGGCGACTTTGCTTGAAAGTGTCATCACTGTTCCTTCCGTGTCCTATAAATCTCAATAAATGAATACACCAGTATAAGCGTGACAGCGCACAAAAGCCCCCAGAGATGGAACCGCACCAACTCCGCCCCCTGCCTGCCTTCAGGTGTTCAAAGTTAGAAGAACAAAAAACCTCGGGTGCCCCACCTTCACGCCGTGGGTTTCGGCGTTAAGGTGGGAAGCAGTACCCTCCATCCCTCAGGGTTCCCGGTTTGCCTTTTGCATTCATTAACTCTTGCCGTAAAGTGAATCTCATGACGCAAGGGTTGATACGGCTGCAGCACTCGGGGCAGTCTCATTTCGTAACCTTCAGTTGTTATCGGAGGCAGACAGGGTTGAATACCCCAGCGATTCGCACGCTGTTCCTGGAAGCTCTTGAGAGGTCCCGCGAACAATTCTCTCTGTTCGTCTACGGCTACGTTGTCATGCCCGAGCACATCCATCTGCTCGTTAGCGAACCCGGCTCCGGCACGTTGGCCGATGCCATTCATTTCTTGAAACTGTCATCTGCCAAACAAAGACAATCCATTTCCGGGGGGCACGCTGACAGCGGACATTTCTGGCAGAAGCGCTACTATGACCGCAACCTTCGTGGCTACTCCGACTTCACGGAGAAGCTACGCTACATTCATCGCAACCCGGTCAAACGAGGCCTCTGCGAAAAACCCGAAGATTGGCCGTGGAGCAGCTTTCGGCACTACGCTTTCGGCGGGTGGCCCATTCAAGCCCGTTGTTGGCTTGAGTGGGGCCTTTGGCCTGCCTGAAGAAGCCGGGTGCCCCATATCTGCCGCAGTTAGCAGATGTGGGATGCAGCGCCCTCCACCCCGGCAACGGTGTGGAGGGCGCAGTTGTGCTTGCTCTGATGTGTTCGCGTTATTCTCCGCAGCCGTCCGGCCCGGCAACCGCGCCAACCAGAACTTCAGTGTCTAGATAATTCCGTCCTGCTGCCAGCGCTTTTTCGTTCATTTCGGCAAGCTTACGATTCTTTACCATACCGCTCAACACTTCCTGTGCTGTTGTGAACGGCAAGCAGTCGGTCGCCTCCAGCACTGCACCCATCATTACGATGTTTGCCACCTTCGGAGAACCAATCTCGTCTGCGATCTCATTGGCCGGAACACATGCTACGGTCCTGCCTTCGAACTTCAAATCTTCGGGCAGACATCGTGCGTTGTAAAGAATGACTCCGCCAACCTTGACCTGCGGACCGAACTTGCGCAGCGATGGCTCATTCATCGCCACCAGCACTTCAGGATTTGTGATCAGCGGCGTACCGATGCGTTGGTGCGAGAGTGTTACATGGCAGTGCGCGCTACCCGAGCGCATCTCCGGACCATAGCTCGGCAGCCAGCTAACTTCCATATGCTCCCGCATCCCCATTTCGGCGATTAACTGGCCGAGCAGCAGAACGCCTTGTCCGCCAAATCCGGCAACCTTGATGGTCTTGGCGCTGGTACGTTTCCTTCGCGCATGGCGCTCTTCGTCCGTGGCCGCCTCGCCTGTAACACCGAGGAGCTCTGCCATGTTTTTCTGTGGCACTGCGACAGACGTGAACTCAGGCTTGCGGTCGCGAAACACGCCGAGCGGGAACTGCTTGGCCAAAACCTCGCCGACCCAGCGGCAGGCTGCCACCGGTTCCTTTTTCAGGATGGTCGGACACGGTGAAAGAATCTCGACCATGGTGAATCCAGCGCCCTGCTTCTGGAGTTCCAGCGCTTTCTTCACCGCCTTGCGAGCTTGCAGTATGTGCTTGGTGTCGCTAAGGGCGACGCGCTCGATGTAGACAGGCGCCTCAAGCGTTGCAATCATCTCGGCCATCTTGATCGGGAAGCCGTCGTTACCGGCACAGCGTCCCCGTGGAGTCGTCGTGCTCATCTGGCCTATCAGCGTAGTTGGAGCCATCTGGCCACCGGTCATGCCGTAGACCGAGTTATTCACGAAGATCACGGTGATGTTTTCTCCGCGATTTGCGGCGTGGATGATTTCCGCCGTGCCAATCGCGGCGAGATCGCCGTCTCCCTGATAGCTGATGACCATGGCCTCGGGATTCGAGCGCTTCAGAGCCGTTGCCACCGCAGGGGCGCGGCCATGTGAAGCCTGTACGTTTCCGGTATCAAAATAGTAGTACGCGAATACAGAACAGCCCACCGGGCTGACCATGATCGTACGGTCTTGCACGTCTAATCCGTGCAGAACTTCGGCAATCATCTTGTGAACTATGCCATGGCCGCAGCCAGGGCAATAGTGCGTCTGGTGCTGGTTTTCTTCCTTGCGTTCATAGCTTTGAAAGAAGACCGGCGACTTACCTTGCACAACGTTGTATTCACTCATCGCCGCCCCCTATACCAGTACTTCCATGTGCGTGTACAACTGCGCCAGGCAATCTTCCGCTGAAGGTACATTGCCGCCCAAACGCCCGAACAGTTCTACGGGCTTGCTTCCGTTGAGAGCCAGCTTCACGTCTTCTATCATCTGTCCTGTGGAGAGTTCAACCACCATAACCCTGGTCGCAGATTTGGCCGCCTCAACCAGTGCCTTCGAGGGGAACGGCCACAGCGAGATCGGTCGGAACATTCCTGCCTTCACGCCGTGCTGGCGCGCCATGTCAACCGTAGAGCGCAACACGCGTGACACAATGCCGTAACCTACCACCAGTACCTCGGCATCTTCCGTTAGATAGCTCTCCGAACGGCACTCGTTACGCTCGCACTCCTTGTACTTTTCCTCAAGATGACGCTCATGAGCTTCCATCTTGTCATGCGTAATTTCGATGGAGGAAATGACATTCTTACGGGTCTCGACCGTTCCCTTCACCGCCCATGGCTTTTCCGGAAGCACGGACTCAACTAGCTCCAGTTCGAGCGGTTCCATCATCTGCCCTACTACGCCATCTGCCAGCAGCACTACAGGATTGCGATACTTGTCAGCCAACTCGAAAGCCAGCGACGTCAGTTGAGCCATCTCCTGCACGCTGGATGGAGCCAGCACGATGTTGCGATAGCAGCCATGCCCGCCACCCTTGGTCATGGCAAAGTAGTCGCTCTGCTCCGCTCCAAGGTTGCCGAGGCCAGGCCCTGCACGCATCACGTCAGCAATTACGCACGGCAGTTCAGCCCCTGCCAGGTAGCTGATCCCCTCTTGCATCAGGCTGATACCCGGACCGCTTGAAGCGGTCATCACGCGTTGGCCCGCGGAGGCCGCGCCATACACCATATTGATTGCCGAGATCTCACTTTCCGCCTGCAGAAAAGTTCCACCCGCCTGCGGAATCAGAAGTGCCGCATACTCAGCAATTTCGCTGGCGGGCGTGATTGGGTAGCCGTAGAAAGCACGGCAGCCTGCCAGGATCGCCGCTTTTACCACCGCCACATTTCCCTTACACAGCTGCCGCATGAGCCATCTCCTTCTCCTGCGCTGCCATCCGGTACACCGTGATTGCTCCTGGCTCGGGACAGACGAAGTAACAAATCCCGCAGCCAGAACATACTTCGCCCAAGTATTGCGCTGGGTGCACTCCGTAATGATTTAGATCTGCGCTCAACGTGATTGCCTTCGGCGGACAGGACTCGACGCAAAGGCCGCAGCCCTTGCATTCCTCTCGATTCACGTCAACTTTGCCTTTGGCTGGAGCCATCTTTCACCTCACCGTGTCGCTAAGAACCTTTGGCCCCCATCCCATCTCGCGCAAGTGTTCATTCAGTTCTTCGCGAAACTTGGGGTGGGCTATTTCAATGAGTGCTTCGGCGCGTTGCCGCACGTTCTTTCCATGCAGATAAGCTACGCCATATTCGGTCACCACGTAATGCACATCGGCACGCGTTGTCACCACTCCGGCACCGTTCTTGATTCGCGGAACGATCCGCGAGACCATACCGTTCTTCAGCGTGGATGTCATGGCGATGACTGGCTTGCCGCCTCGACTGCGCGCGGCACCGCGCATAAAATCCACCTGTCCACCAAAGCCGCTGATGAACCTGGCACCTACCGAGTCTGACACAACCTGCCCCGTGATATCGATCTCGACTGCGGAATTGATCGCAACCACGTTTTCGTTCTGCGCAATGACAAACGGGTCGTTGCAATAACTGCTGGGCTGGAAGTCGAAGGTCGGGTTGTCGTCCAGATACTCGTACCATTCGCGAGTACCCAGCGCGAAGCCTAATACAATCTTGTTTGGGTTGATCTGCTTCTTAGCTCCGGTGATCACCCCTTTTTCGATCAACGGAATCGCGCTTTCTGTCAGCGTCTCAGTGTGAACGCCGAGGTTCTTGCGATCACTGAGGAAAGGCAGAATTGCGTTGGGAATTCCACCGATGCCGATCTGCAAACAGGCTCCGTCCTCGATGAGTGTCGCCACGTGGCGCGCGATCTGTCTTTGCTCTTCGCTGACCGGTTCCTGGAGTATTTCAGGCAGCGCGTCCGAACACTCCACAATGGCATCGAACTCACTGATGTGCATGAAGGTATTGCCGAAGGTGCGAGGCATCCGGTCATTGACCTGCGCAATCCTGATACGCGCGCAGCGGGCCGCCGCCAGTGTTGTCTCTACTGCGACGCCGAGGCTGCAATAACCATGGCGGTCTGGCGTGGACACATGCAGCAATGCGACATCAAGCTCCACATCCTTGTTGAGGAAGAGACCTTCAACCTCGCTCAAGTGAACAGGAATGTAATCCGCAAGCCCCTCGTGCACCGTCTTGCGCATGTTGATGCCGATGAACAATGCGTTGTGCCGGAAACTCTCGGCAAATTGAGGGCGATTGTAATAGGCCTCCCCGAAACCCAGCAGGTGCATCATTTCGACATTTCGCACCTGCCCCGAGCGGCGTGTCAGCGCCTCCAGCAATGTAGGTGGAAATGCCGCATTCGCATGCACATAAACGCGCATATCGCTCTGGACCGCCCGTAAGGCCACATCGGCCGTCATCAATTTCTTCTGGTATTCGGCTTGCCAACCCATAAATAAAACATCCTCACTAAAAATGAACTTCCCTTTTCCTAACCCGGACAGGCTTCTTATTTGTTCATCTCTCCGAGACGCGCTTCCCGTACCTGCTCATGTCCGCGCACGGCAAAATACATCGCGCGGTCAAAGAACTGTTCCACCATCTGGGTCAACTCCAGTTCTCCGAAAATCTGCGCGGTGTCTTCAACCGTTTCGTTCTTCCTCAAATACTCCCAGAGGTTTTCTTTTACCAGGACAATGCACCAGAGTAGCTGGCTGACAGGCACACATTGCTCGGCGCGCCGAATTCCGATCATGGTGTAGCGGCGCTCAATATCTTCCTCTGTCTTGGTCAGCAGCCATTGGCCGAGTTGCCCGTAAATACCAGCGACCAGCGTTTTCAACTCGCCGGATGTAAGGCGGTTGTAATCCGCGCAACGCTCCGAACCCGCGATTCGCGCGTCCAATGTGTCTGCCAGCGCATCTGCATGCGTCTCAATCAATCGCATCAGTCTGTGAGCTAGGATCGTCATTGCAACCTCCGCCTTTCGTTAATTCTGGTGAATGCAACCCTGGCCCTCTGAAGCCTTAAAACGCTCCGCAGGACCGTATAGTCTGTCCGTTTCCAATGGCTCTAGCCGTGATTCCAGTCACCCCCACTTGTGATTATTGTCACCGCCTAAACCACTCGTGGTCAGCAACTTATAAAACTTTTTCATCCCTGATTTCATGTCTCTACTGATCATCATACAGCGCACGAAAAAACCCGGGAGATTGAAACCTCCCGGGCGAGTTGTTCAAGACCGCTGTTAAAACCAGAAGTCAACAGTTTGAGGTTTATGCCATGAAGAATTCTTTGGTGATGGCGATGTACTTATCGGCCGGAAGCTGTTTGGCGATATCGTCGTGGGCCTTGCCCCCGTCCTGCGCCAGGGCCAGATTACCGGACGTCGACGGAAGGTACTGGGCCAGTTTCCTGGAACTGTCGTTCATCAGGTTGCGCGCCATGTTTCCGGTTAGAAGGTTGCGGAAGTTGGTCTTCGCGTCTGGACTCTGCACGGTCATCAGCCAGCTATTGCCATAAGGATCTGAGGTCAGCGTGTCAGGGTGGCGAACCACTTCGTCGTTCACATCGCTTACCGTACCTTCGATCGGGGAAACCATCTCGACCAGTTCACCGTTGACGCGGAAGCTCCATACCTTTTGTCCCTGACGAACCCACTGGCCACGTTTAGGCAGGATGACTTCCTCGGCGCTGCCAATCAACTTGGCGGCAAAATCGTCGATGCCGGCGCGGATCAGGTTCGGGCTCTCGCCCAATGCCCAGGCATGCCCCTGATGGAAGCGAAGGTGTTCGGGAACCTCAAAACCGGCCACGAAGGGCTGCATTTTACGGGCACCGGCTTCGGCGCGGGGAGCAGTCTGAAGAACGAATTCGGGAGCTTTTTTGTTGGTAAAGCGTTCGATTACCAGGAAGGTCACGAAGAGTGCGAGAACTAGGATAACTGTCATTGTCTGATCCTCCGCCCCTTACTTGGGGCTCTGGTTTGAATTTTCGCGGCTTCCGCTTTCTTCTTCTTGGCTCCGCGTACGCCCTCTATAAAGCACTCTGGTGGCCGTCTTGAGGTGAAGTTGGTAAATAGCAGAAAACGCGACAGTTATATGACAAATCCCAATCGAGCGGAAGTATGGACTCAGGGCTGATGTGTTGTGTAATGCAACATGACCAAACGGCGACGCGGCAGCGAATAGGTAGCGCCTGGCTGCAGAATCAACAACTTAGATGTTGGTTGGAAGGTGTGCGGGGTTTCGTTACACTGTTGTGGTTTGCATCGGCTCATGGCGACTTTTCCACAGGTGGTCAGCTGGCCGCAGAAATAATTAGCGATTAAGAGCTGAATTGCTTCAGTCTTTCCGCCACAATTTGCTCAGCGCGGGCAATCACTTCCTCTATGGTCATTGAACTGGAGTCGATGTGCACGGCATCAGCAGCGGCGATCAGCGGAGCAGTTGCGCGGGTTGAGTCACGACGGTCGCGATCACGCAAGTCTTGTTTGAGTTTCTCTGCACGGGCAGGATCATCCTGGGCGTTGGCTTGTGTCACCCTCCGCCGTTCGCGGACACCGGAATCAGCATCGAGAAAAATTTTGACTTGAGCATTGGGGAACACGACCGTGCCGATGTCGCGGCCTTCCATGATGACTCCTCCCTTGACTCCCATCTCGCGCTGGCGGCTTACCATCCACTCGCGGACTTCTGGGTGAGTCGAGACTCGGGAAGCTGCGTCGGTTACATCGCGCTCACGAATTCGCGCCGAGACATCGCGCCCGTCCAGCAGCACACGGTTGCCCTCTGCGGTGGGCTCCAACTCGATGGTGGATTGATTGGCCAGGCCCAACAGCGCAGAACCGTCCTCCATCGAAACTCCGGACTCAATCGACTTCAGACCCAGAGCTCGGTACATCGCGCCGGATTCCAGGTTGATGTAGCCGAGAGTCTTGGCGAGTCGGGAGGCAATGGTGCTTTTGCCTGCCCCTGCGGGACCATCGATAGCGATTACCAGTGCGGGAGTGTCTTGGCTCATTCCGGTTCTGAGTTCGTTCTGTGAGGAGTTTCGGCGAGCTTGGGCTCAGGAGTTGGCTCCGCCGCTTTCGCAGAAACCGGCGAGAGCGGACGTGGCGCGCTACCGCGTTGGGGTCTCCGTGCGATCGGCTGTCCGGGGCGCACCAGCTTCCGTGGAGTTGCCATCACTGGCTTCGGTGGAGGAATATGCAACATGGAACGCGTGCCAATGTGGGTAAATTGGAATTCCCTTGCCGCCAGCAGTGCGTTGATCGCCTCCCGCACCCGGCCACGGCCGATAAAAGTGCTGAAGAACTCCTCCACTTCCAATTGCTCAGCCGCAACTACGCATTCCAGGTATTTCGAGACCAGCGCGGTAAGTGCCTCCGCGATGGACATATTCATGCCTTCGTGGACTTCGTCGGGACACCAGCGCAACAGCACATCCCAATACGCGCCCTGTTCCGCGCGATAATCCACCCGGGTGATGCGCAACTTAAGGGAAAGCTCTGCCAGGGCGCGGTCGATGGCCGCTTCCGATAGTTCTCCGCCGAGTATCTCGCGCATTCGGCTTTTGGTTATGGGACCATCTTTCTGAATGACCTGAAAAACGTGCGCCGCCAATGGTGAGTACTCCGAGCGATTGCCGGTCTTAATGGCTGCGCGGGGATTGCGATCACCCACCAGACCGTAGAAGTACGGGAACACCGAGGCTGAGACCAGAAAATCTGTGTCGCCAAATAGCGGTGCCTCAAATGCAAACTTCTGGCGCAGGGTACGCACCATAACTTCGGTGGCATCCTTGGCCCGAGGATCGGCGTAGGCATGCTGCCATGTCGGGAGATTCTCATTGGCGCCGGTCCAGGCTCCGATAAAGGTCGGCACCAGCACTGCGGGGCGCAGCGGATACATTAGGCAAAAGCCCACGCTTTCAATGAATTCGCGCGCGTCGTCCTGCGTGCGAATCGGTTGGCCGTTGGTGCGCCACTTGGCGTCGCGTAGTTCCTGTAATTCCTGCTCTATCATTGATACCTACTGAGGAAGTGCGACCGCGTTGCGCGCGATTCGCTTAAATTCGCTTAAAAGCTTTCTGAATGTCCTTTACAGAATACCGCAGCACAACGGGTCTGCCATGGGGACAACTCATTGGATACTTGGTTTTTGCAAGTTCCGCGAGCAACCACTCCATTTTGGCCGTATCCAGAGGCATATTAACCTTGATTGCCGCGTGACACGCAATAGAAGCCGCGATCCGGGTACGAATCTTTTCCAGATTCAGCGCCTGCTCCTCGCGCTCAAATTGCTCCAGCAATTCCTGCAGCATGTCGGCCACATCGTCGGCCGTAATTCCAGCGGGAGCCGATTGAATGGCGATCGTCCTGATTCCAAAGGGCTCTGCTTCGAAACCATTACGCCTTAGTTCCTCGGCGATTTCAGCAAAGATGGCCTGCTGAGCCGGCTTCAACTCCACAATGATCGGCATCAGGAGCCGCTGCGCTTCCACCTGTCGGCGTCCGCGCTCTTCCAATATCTTTTCGAACAGCACACGCTCGTGCGCCACATGTTGATCGATGATCCACAGCCCCTGCGGGTTGATGGCGAGAATAAACGAGTCACGAATCTGCCCGAGCGGCTTCAGGGTGCCCAGCATCGAGAGATCCATGGCCTCATCAAATCCATCCAGAGGCAGCGCGCATGAAGAGGCAGTCTCCGGGACAGCCTCCTGAGGTTGGTATTGCGGCGCGTTCTGGTCGGCAACATTCGTGCCGAATCCTTGTGGAACCATTCTCGCAGCGCCGAACGCACCGTTGCCTTCCACCGAAATCGACCCTGCAAAGGGCAGCGCCTCATCTCGTAACGGAAGCTGCTGCGAGATCAGGGAGAAAACAGAAAACTCGCCCGGAGCGGTTGTTTCCTCTGCAACAATATCCCCTGACACTGCGACAGCTCCTGCGGCACTGCTGGGGAGTGCAGGTGTCAGCGCGACCCGCGCCGAGGGAGACATGTGAATTTCACTCGCGAAGGCGGGTGCCGGACGTGCGGCCATCAGCGCCGAGCGAATCGAATCGCGAACAAAATCGTGCACAAAGCTCTGCTGGCGGAAACGAACCTCGGTCTTCGAGGGATGCACGTTGACATCGACCTCGGTGCAGGGCATTTCAAGAAATAGCAGCACGACAGGGTACACCGTCGGGGGAATTATGTTGCGATATCCCTCCAAGATGCCATGCATCACAACTTTGTCACGTATCAGCCGCCCATTTACAAAAATGAAGATCGAATTGCGGTTCAGCTTCTGTATCTCCGGCTTGCTGGTGAAGCCGTGAATTCGTAGATCGCCAGGGGTGGGCGATTCGTACTCCGGCTCGCGTCGCCAGGGTGGTGGCTCCGGCAAGCCTACTCGCTCAAGCGGCATTTGCGCAGCCAGCGGGACCAACTCTTCCAGCGTCTCCTTGCCAAACACCTGGTAAATACGCTCGGCATGGGTGGCGACCGGCGGAGCTACCAGCATTGCATTGGTTGTGGAGTGCAACTCCCAATGCATTTCCGGATGGGCCAGCGCGTAATGAGTTACAAGCGAGGCAATGTGCGACAGCTCAGTGGACTCCGCCTTAAGAAATTTTCGGCGAGCCGGGGTATTGAAAAATAGGTCGCGAATGGTGATCGAGGTTCCGGCGGGCAGGCCCGCCTCCTCGACCGTAAGAATTCTTCCCCCTGCGATTTCCACCACCGTACCGCTTGCCTCGGTGGCATCGCGGGTCTCCAGGCGCAACCGGCTCACGGCGGCAATGGAGGGCAGAGCTTCACCGCGAAAACCTAATGTTGAAATTGAGAGCAAATCGTCGTCGTTCTTCAGCTTACTGGTGGCATGGCGTTCAAAGGCAAGCAGCGCATCATCGCGTACCATTCCACAACCATTGTCGGTCACATGGATGAGTTTGCGGCCTCCGGCCTCAATGTCGACGCGAATGCGCATAGCGCCCGCGTCCAAAGAATTCTCGATCAGTTCTTTGACTACCGAAGCCGGACGTTCGACCACTTCGCCGGCGGCGATTTTGTTCGCGACATGTTCGGAGAGAACGTGAATGCGTCCCATATGGAAGTTGCGCCCAGGTTCGTGTCAAACGAAAGTAACCAAATGACCGAATAAGCGCTTGAGCTAAGGCTATCACGAGCCGCAGTACGGAATTCAGAGGCGTAGAACAGTGGAACGCCTTCATCTTTGGTGGCGTTTCCCAAACAAATTTCACCTAATAACTTTCGGCAATACTTTATGTGGTGACTATGTTGCTGAATGATGTTTTAATCAGCGCATCTTTTTTTCAGGCAAGTTCCTGTCAGTCCTGCGTGGAACGCGCGGGCACACCACGGGGGAGTGCCCGTTCCTGAAAGGTCGAAGTGTCCAAACACCGCTCTCTTATGTTTCTCTGCATCCTTGTGTTCATCCTTCCATGTTTTGCTTTCGCACAAAGCTCGCTTTCCGGCGCCATCGGAGGTAGAGTCCTGGACGCGGATAACGCCGCAGTCTCTGGAGCGCAAATCACCCTGCAAAATGCAGACACAGGCGCACGCTTTGATGCCCGAAGTGGAGCAATCGGGGTATTCCGTATCATCGAACTCATGCCTGGCAGTTACTCGCTGAAGGCCATGAGTAGCGGTTTTGCCGATTTTGAGATTTTGCATGTCATCGTCGAAGTGGGACGCACCACCGAGGTGAAAATTGCACTCGCGGTGGCTTCCAAGCCTGAGGTCGTGGAAGTCCCCGACGAGTCTCCGGCGATGAACACCTCTCAGCCGGATTTTGCCAGCAACATAACTGACGCGGAGATCGACAACCTGCCTATCAATGGCCGCCGCTGGTCTAACTTTGCACTGCTCACTCCCGGAGCCACGCTCGATGGAAACTTCGGCCTCATTAGCTTTCGCGGAATCAGCGGGTTGATGAATAACAGCACCGTGGATGGTGTCGATAACAACCAGGCATTCTTCAGCGAAGAGCGCGGACGGACCCGAATCAGCTACGTCATCAGCCAGGCGTCGGTGCGAGAGTTCCAGGTAAACACCTCGAACTTCTCAGCCGAGTATGGACGGGCCGCCGGAGCGGTCGTCAACTCTGTCACGCGCAGCGGCGGAAACCACGTGCATGGCCAAGTCTTCTATTTCGACCGTGACAATGCACTCGGAGCCACCAATGCATTCACCGTCGTCCCCATCCAAGCGCCGGACGGAACGTGGGGCACCAAGACTATCAAGCCTCTCGATCGCCGTCAGCAGTTTGGCGCGTCCATAGGTGGGCCGATTGTGAAAGACAAGCTGTTCTACTTCGTCACCGCCGATGCGCAGCGCCGCGATTATCCGGGGATCGCAGCGGCAGCTTACCCCGATGAACTTTTCGCTCCGCCCTGCGTGACGCAGACGCACTATGGAAAACTCACCGCCGCCGATCAATCCCTTGTGCAGATTTGCACGAGCCGCGACGAATTGAACACGCTGCTCACTCACGTCATGCCGAAAGGTAGCGCGGACCACGCGGCCCTATTGGCATTCCAAGGTGGCATCCACTATTTGGCAAGCCTGCTTGGGTCGGTGCCACGGACAGCCGACCATCAGATTTACTTTTCCAAGATCGACTATCACATCAACCGTCGCAATGCCCTTGCACTCAGCTTTAACCGCCTGCGATGGAGCTCACCCGGCGGGGTACAGAGCGATCCCGTCGTTAAGCGCGGCGTCGCCAGCTTTGGATTTGATGGGGTCAAGGTGGATATGTTGACCGCGCGGCTCGCCTCAACCCTGGGCAAACACATGACCAGTGAGTTGCGCTACTCATGGGGACGTGACTTCGAATACCAGGTTCCGCAGCGGCCTGCGCCGGGAGAACCCGTAGGCGCCAACGGATTTACTCCCTCCGTATCCGTACTCTCCGATTCGTCCGGATTTACCTTCGGAACCCCGCCCACAATGCCGCGACGAGCATTCCCTGATGAGTATCGTAATCAACTCGCGGAATCCGTCACCTGGATGCATGGCCGCCACATGCTCAAGTTCGGCTTCGACGCTAACCGCGTACACGACGAGATGAACAACCTCTACGCCGCCAATGGCAGTTACAACTACAATTCGCGCGACTACTTCATGGCCGATCTCTACCAATGGCAGAACAACACTGGAACCGGCTATCACGGTTACAGCAGCTACACCCAGGGCTTTGGCAATTCAGCATTCTCTTTCAATACTTTTGATGGAGCGTTCTTCGTGCAGGATGAGTGGCGTCCCCTGCGACGGCTCACCTTGAGCTTCGGATTGCGCTATGAGCACGAGACCTTGCCAGACCCTCAGACACCCAACCCAATGCTTGCCGCGACCAAATCATTCCCTTCGGATGGCAACAACTTCGGTCCACGCTTCGGTTTTGCCTGGGATCTGATGGGTGACGGCAAGACGTCTCTACGCGGTGGCTACGGCGTCTACTATGGACGCATCAGCAACTCCACAATCTCATCGGCGATCACAAATACGGGGACCCAATCTTCGCAGCGCAGCTATAGTTTTTGTTATGCGGTCACCACGTATTGTTCCCTCGTAGGGCCAGTCTTCCCCAACATGAGTCCGCAGGATCCAATCTCTTTAGCCCCGGTCAGCAGCTCCAATTACCAAGGCGGCAACGTCGCGGCTTTCGCGCGTAACATGCAGAATCCGCAAATTCACCAGGCTGACCTCATCCTCGAGCGGCAGGTCGCCCGCAACACTGTGATCTCCGTTTCCTACCTTCTTAGCCTCGGGCGCGAATTGCCGAACTTCGTTGACACCAATCTCGATCCCAACAGCCGCACCAATGTGACCTATACCTTCGCTCCGGATTACTACACAGGCGTGGCTGGCCCATATAATGGACACACGCTGACTGTCCCTGTTTTTACCGCGCGAATCAACCCAAATTTCCAAACCATCACCGAGATCCGGTCCAATGTGAACTCCTCGTACAACGCCATGGTGCTGCAATTCAATCGCAACGTCTACTCGGGCTTGGGTTTCAGGTTCAATTACACCTGGTCGCACGCGCTGGACTTCAATCAGAACTCACAAACCTTCACCACCTACAACAACACGCTCAGTCCCATCCCATTCACCTACCTGTATGACGGTGTTCCACACTACGTCGCCCATCCCGACTACGGCACCTCAAACTACGACGTCCGTCATCGTTTTGTCGCAAGCCTTCACTGGGCTCCCCGAGTGTTCAGGCAATCACATGGAATCCTGCACGCCGCACTTGACCGCTGGATGATCGCTCCCGTCGTCCACATCGCTACCGGTCGCCCCTTTAGCGACTATGTCAGCGGAGACGCAGACGGCAATGCGACGGTCGTGGTCGGAGGTAAGACTACCCCCATCACCACTTGTGAAGGATGCCTCGGACTCATGGGGACCGGCGGCAATACACGTTTGCCTTTTATCGGGCGAAACACCTTCCGGTACGGCAATCTCTATAATGTGGATCTCCGCCTTTCGCGTCACTTTCCTATGGGCGAGCGCAAGAACCTGGAGTTTCTTGCCGAAGCCTTTAACTTGTTTAACCACCAGATCGTTACCGACCGAAGCGACAGCTATTACAGCGTTTACAACAGCACTCTGGAGTACTCCTCAGGCTTCGGCATGCCTACGGCCGCCGCCAACACCGTCTATCGTGAGCGCGAAATACAGTTAGGAGCCCGCTTCCACTTCTAAGCCTCCAAGTGACCACAATGGGCAGCGTCTTTCACGCTGCCCATTCCATTTTCAACCTGCTGTAATCTTTGCGTCATATTTCTGTCATTTACGCTCTTGGCCTCCTCTTTTGTGAGTTACACTTTGTTTTATGAACATGATATTCATGTTCATAAAACAGACTTTGCCGGACACAGCAATGCGGAGGGGTACGGTTATGTCCTTTACAGACCATGCGCGACGGGAGGAAGTGATTTGCGCCATTTCTTGATCGTGGTCACTCTCCTTCTCGCACCTGCGATTCGTTCCATCGCGCAGGAGAACCCCTACTTCGTCACCTACGATCACCATATGGAAGAGACGGGAAACCTTGAGATCAGCACTCAGGGAACCATCGCCATGCAGAAACACGACCTCCCAACCCTGGTGGCGCCCCTGTTGGAGTTGGAGTACGGATGGAATGGATGGTGGACCTCCGAACTGTATCTGGAGGGCTCGTCGCAGATGCACGACAGCGCGGTCTTTGCGGGTTGGCGTCTGGAAAATCGTTTCAAGGTTTTGCAACGTGAACACTGGATCAATCCCGTGCTGTACTTCGAATTCGAAGACGTCAATGAAGCCAGCCACATTCGCAAAGAGATTGTTGGACACGATGAGCCGGTTACCGAGTCACTCTCTCTTCTGCGGCAGAGCAAGGCTCGCGAATTGGAAGGCAAGCTGATTCTCTCGAGCAACGTGCATAGCTGGAATATTTCGGAAAACTTTATCGTCGAGAAGAACACATCGAGTAGTGAAGCAACCGAATTCGGCTATGCTGTCGGGATATCACGACCTCTGGCAACGATGGCCTCTGGAACGGACTGTAAGCTCTGCCGGGAGAACTTCAGGGCGGCCCTGGAGTTCTACGGCGGTTTGGGCAACACCGAAGTGTTTGGATTGCCGCACACGGCGCAATTCATCGCTCCAGGAATCGTGTGGCAACTTAACGCAGCAAATTCGCTCAAGGCCTCCACCGCATTCGGACTGACCAGCGCAAGCGAGCGTACATTGTTCCGGGTCGGTTACACCTACGAAATTCAGGGCTTTGGACACAAGGTTCGCCAGATGCTGTCGGGAAAAACCAACAAAGGCGACAAACTCAATTGAGTCGAACGACACTTGAAAACCGAATTTACCTGTTCCTGATGATCGTTTCCGGAGCTACCTTGCTGGCTCAGAACGCAATCATTGATCCTTCCTGGGTTGTGCCTCCCAAGGCGATCGAACGCCAGAACCCGATGCGCGACAAGCCCAGTGCATTCTTAGGTGGACGTAAAATCTTTGAACACACGTGCATCGAGTGCCACGGCGATGCTACCCATCCGCGAACGAACAATGCACCGGACCTTTCTTCGCCCGCCGTGCAAAGTGAAACAGACGGGTCGCTCTTCTGGCGCATCAGTCAGGGCAACTCGCGCCGGGCCATGCCGTCTTTCAGTAATATTCCAGAAACGCAACGCTGGCAATTGGTGCTGTACATTCGCAGCATCTCGAAACAGGTCGCGCCGGTTTCCAAGTGAGTGCCGGCTTTGAACACATCAGTTCATATCCCGCCAGTTCCCGCCTGCGCAAACCTCTACCTCGAGAGGAACGCTCAACTCATGAGCGCCTTCCATGCACTCCTTTACCAGAGATTTCACAATTTCGACCTCTGCTTCGGGAACCTCCAGCACGAGTTCATCATGTACCTGCAGCAGCAGCTTTGCATTCAACCCACGTTCTCGGATCTTGTGGTCGAGCCGCAGCATTGCAACCTTTATCAGATCTGCCGCCGTGCCCTGCAGCGGAGTATTTACCGCGGTCCTTTCGGCAAATCCGCGCAGATTCGGATTCTTACTCAGCAGGTCAGGAATCGGACGCTTACGCCCAAATAGATTGCGCACAAATCCGTCCTTCCGCGCTTGTTCCAGAGTCCGGTCGATGAATCCTCGCACCCCGGCATAGCGCTCAAAATAGGCTTCGATGAATCTCTTGGCCTCTTTCTGCTCAATCCCCAACTGTTGTGCCAATCCAAACGGAGACAGCCCATACACAATTCCGAAATTCACTGCCTTTGCCCTGCGGCGATGCTCCGCGTCGATCAGCATTGGAGGAACGCCAAAGACCTCCGCCGCAGTCAGCGTATGAATGTCTTTTCCGGTTCGATAAGCCTCCAATAGCAATGGGTCTTGCGAGTAGTGAGCCAGCAATCGCAATTCAATCTGAGAGTAATCGGCCCCCACCAGCAGCTTTCCCGGAGCGGCAACAAATGCCGCGCGAATCTCCCTGCCCAACTCAGTCCGAATTGGAATATTCTGCAGATTGGGATTCGTCGAACTCAGCCGTCCGGTAGCGGTAGCGGCTTGGTTGAAGCTGGTGTGCAAACGCCCATTGTGGCAAAGGCGGGGCAACGAATCGATATATGTCGATTTAAGCTTTGTGAGCTGTCGGAACTCCAACACCAGCCTTACAATTTCGTACTCTCCGGCCAGACCTTCCAGCACGTCCTGCGCCGTGGAAATTGCCTTGCCCTTCCCATACTTAACCGGTTTGGGTAGCGCCAGTTTGTTGAACAGCACGTCCCCAAGTTTCTTTGGCGAGTTCACATTGAACTCCTCGCCTGCTTTTTCGTGAATTGTGCGCTCTAGCCGCCGAATGTCGCCCGCTAATTTTCCCGACATTTCCTCCAGCACGTTGCAATCGAGTTGCACCCCTGCCCGCTCCATGCCGTGCAGCACAAACGCTAGAGGCAGGTCGATTTCGCGATAGAGTTTTGCCAGTTCCGATTCGGCCTCCACTTCCGTGCGTAGCGCCCCGGCCAACCGCAATGTCATGTCAGCCGCCTCAGCCAGCGACCCAGAAAGCTTTAACCCAAGCCGCCTCAGTGCAACCTCAGGCAGCGTGTGCGCGCTGTAAGTAGGATCCAGCAGGTACGAGTAGAGCATGGTGTCATGCTCCACCCCTGCCAGGGACAGGCCCGTGTCGGTCAGGGCGTGCAGTGTGGATTTCGCATCGTGTACGGCTTTCGCCACTTTGGCGTCGGCCAGCAAACCCGCAATTGCCGGACCATGCGCGCCGATAAGATCCGCTGTGTAGCTCTCCGACTGTGTGATTGAGAGCGCGATCTGCTGCCGCTCAGGCGCTACCGCGTCTTCCACTGTCACCGGCGCGGCGATCTCTTCACCCAAGGCCAGCGAGCCCTGCTCTGGCAGGTCATCCTCTGCCGGTTCCGCTTGCGATGCGTCTACCTCACTCACACCAGCTTCGGTCAGCCTCACCGCCGCGCTCAGCGCAATTGCCACTGTCTTCGCCTTGTCGAACTTCTCCAGCGCTGTAGTTGTAAGCTCGCTATACTCGGTTTCCCCAACCGCCTCGCCCGTCGAGAGAAACTCCTTCTGCAGCGTTGTAAATTCCAACTCGCCGAATAAATCACGCGCCGCCGGTATGTCAGGCTCCTGCGCCCGCATCAGTTCCGGCTCAAATGGAATCGCGACATTGCAGTCTATCCTGACCAGTTCTTTGCTAAGCAGAATCATCTCGCGATTCTGTTGCAGCGATTCGCGATAAGTCTTCTTCGGCACTTCATCGGCTCGCTCCAGCAACGCATCCAGCGTTCCAAATTGCTGGATCAGCTCCACCGATCCCTTGTCGCCGATCCCTGGAGCGCCAGGTACGTTGTCAATCGAATCGCCGCGCAGAGCCATCAGGTCTATGACCTGCTCAGGCTTCACTCCCAGCAACTCTTCCACCTTCGCACGATCACAGATCAGGTTGTCTTTGGGAGGATTCAGCACGCAAACGTTTTCGTCCACCAGTTGCAGCATGTCTTTGTCGCTGCTCACCACATAGACCGCGTAGCCGGCCTCAGCCGCGCGCCGCGCCAATGTACCGATCACATCATCGGCTTCAAATCCCGTGCGTCCCAGAATTGGAATTCGGTAGGCTTCGAGCGAACGATGAATGTACGGAATTTGTTGGCGCAAATCCTCAGGCATCTCAACGCGGTTCGCCTTGTAGCCGGTGTACGCCACCTCGACGATCTCGCCCGTCTCTTTATCGCGCTTTTTGAATGACGGCATCGCTGCGCCCTGGGCTTCGCGGAAACTCGGCCCCATGTCGAAAACCGCGGCGATATACTCAGGCGAAAAATCCTTGCGCAGTTTGTTCAACATATTTACAAATACGAATGTCGCTGCCGTGGGCAGCCCCGTGCGCGTTGACATCGGACGCTGGCGCGCCATTGCGTGATAAGCGCGGAAGACAAACGAGTACGCATCGATCAGAAAGACGCGCCCCTTGCCGGAAGGGGGAAGAATGGGAGCGGTGGCTTCAACTACGGCGTCAGAATCAGCGAATTTCTTCTTGGCAGGCACAGGGAAATGCTACCAAATACCTGGCCTCTCGGCGCTACTCGATGAACATACAGTCGCCGTAACTGAAAAACCGATACCGTTCCCGCACCGCGTGGTTGTAGGCGGCTAGCACGTTTTCGCGTCCGGCAAAGGCCGACACAAGCATCAGCAAAGTGCTTTTCGGTAGGTGGAAATTCGTCAGCATCGCATCTACAACCCGGAAGCGGTACCCGGGATAGATGAAGATATCCGCCTCTCCGCTATGGGCCGTGATCGCTGCCCCACATCCGCCAACCGAGGGCGGATGTGGGCCACCCGGTCCCGGTGGCTCAACTAACTTTTCCGGGTGCCCCGTCCTAGCCGGTAGTTGGCTAGGGTGGGGTAGTTGACTCTGTTCTCGATCCTGCTCTTGAGCACCACCAGCGGCGTATTCAAGGCTTCGTACGGTCGTGGTCCCAATGGCTACCACGCGCCGCCCCGCTTGTTTAGCCCGGGCGATCTTTTCGGCAGTTTCTTCCGGAATCTGGTACCACTCCGTGTGAATCTTGTGCTGCTCTACCACCTCGGTCCGGATCGGCGAAAACGTCCCGAGTCCTACATGCAGTGTCACCGAAGCGGTCTCGATTCCGCGGTCCCTCAGCTTCTCCAGAATCTCTTCGGTAAAGTGGAGCCCAGCCGTAGGTGCCGCCACCGAACCCGGGTCGCGCGCATAAACCGTCTGGTAGCGGGTGCGGTCCTCCGGCGTGTCATCGCGGTCGATATAGGGTGGCAGTGGAATGTGCCCGAGTTGTTCCAATCGAACGAAGAAATCCGGCACAGGCGCAAAGCGCAGAGTCCGTTCCCCAAACTCGCCCCTGGTCAGCACTTCGGCCTCCAGCAGCGGCGTGCCGCCTTCCGGGCTGTCAGGGACTGCTCCCCCAAAGTACAGCCTCTCACCCGGCATGATCTTCTTCCCCGGACGCACCAGCGCCTCCCAGATCTGCTCATCGCCCGGCAAGCGGCGTGTCAGTAAGACCTCCACCCGACCCCGCAGAAAGTCTCGGGAGGCGGGATTGGCAGGGCTCAACTTCTGCGCCCGTCTCCCGCTGCGATGCCCAAATAACCGCGCCGGAAGTACCCGGGTGTCATTGAATACCACCAAGTCGGAGCTCCGCAGCAATGCGGGGAACTCAACGAAAAGCCTGTCTTCAAACGAGCTTCTTTTCAGATGCAACATCCGCGAAGCTGCACGCTCCGCTGGCGGGTGCTGCGCGATCAACTCCGGGGGCAGGAAAAAATCAAAATCGGAAACCAGCACGGGAATATTATAGTGTCTGCAAGGGATTGGCCGAAGATTCACAGAAAAAGTGGCGAACTGCCCGATGCTACGGTACTATGCGGTGAGGGTAATTTTTCACTTGGATTGGGTTTTGCAATGAGCGAACACGAATCCCGGCTGGAAATTCTGCGCTTCGGCAAAATGCTGCATGAGCGCGGTCTTATTGCTGCCACGGACGGTAACGTCTCTGTGCGCATCAATAAAGTCTCGGTAATGATCACGCCCACCTGCCTCTGCAAGGGCATGCTCAACGCTGAGGACCTCGTTGTGGTGGACATGTGGGGGCGCAAACTCTTAGGATTTCGCGACGTCAGCAGCGAAATCGACATGCACATGACCATCTACCGCATGCGTCCTGACATTAACGCCGTTGTGCACGCTCATCCCCCCACTGCAACTGGCTTTGCCGCCTGTGGACTCGCCCTTGACCAGGCATTAATCAGTGAAGTTCTGCTCTCACTCGGCGCCGTTCCGCTGGCTCGTTACGCTACGCCAGGGACCTCCGAACTCTCGGAAGTCCTGGTGCCGTTGATCCCCCATCATGATGCCGTACTCATGGCCAACCATGGCGTTGTCACCTATGGATGCAACCTTGAACAGGCTTACATGAATATGGAAACTGTCGAGCACTTTGCCAAGATTGCGCTTGTGGTGAAGCAACTCGGCTGCGCGAATCCTCTGCCCGCCGAGCAGGTCAGCAAACTCGACGAAATGCGGCAGCGCATTCAGAGCTACAAGTCCGAACTACGCTCCCGCGCCTAGGTTGCTCAGCTAATCGCGTGTATATACGAACTCCGCTAGCGCACGCCGGGTGCTCTGTTCTGGAACTTCATCCGCATATCCAAACGGCAGCACCGCCATTGGAACATGTCCGTCCGCGACCCCAATCAATTCTCCAACCTTCGCCGGAGGAAATGCACCTACCCAACAGGTAGCCAGTCCGAGGTCCACAATCGCCAAGTGTGCCAGCGTCGCAGCGATGCTGGCATCCTGCAGTGCCCAGTGTTCTTTACCGTCGTACTCACACCGCACGGCGTTCGTACACACAACCAACGCCATTGGAGCCTGCGCGATCCACCCATGATTAAATGAGGCGTCCGCCAGTGCCTGCATCCCTTTGGCACCGTTTACAACGTAGATCTCATAGGCCTGAAAATTTCCTGCCGAGGGTGCTGTCTGCACCGCTTCCAATATCATAGCAACCAGTTCCCGCGGAACCTGCTCTCCACGAAATCTGCGCACCGAGTGCCGCGCCCGCAGTAGCTCTTTGAATTCCATCCGAAACTTCTCCTCCGTCAAATCCCTGCTTTGAGCATACCGCGCGAAACACTGCCGTCCTGTGTCCAACATCACCTCGCACACGTGCACAAAAACCAACGCAGGCCGGTTGGGAACCGGCCTGCGTATGAGGAATGAGCTCGCGGCCTACTCGCCGCCAAAACGAAATCGCATGCCAGCCCGGAAACTCGCAGTAAGAGCTGGATAGCCCAAAACTTCCTGATAGTGGTTATTCAACAGGTTCTCAGCGTTAGCGTACAGGGTTACATGATGTTCGAGCTGGTACCAACCTCCCGCATCTACCCGTGCATAACCGGCAGTGTACTTATAGGTGTAACCCAGAAAGTCCCGATCCGGCCGCTGCCCGATAAACGTTCCGCCGAGCGTGGCTCCGTAGCGTTGCCGGTGATAGGCCAGCAGCAGTGTTCCTGCATGCTTAGGACGCCGCAGCAGCGGCTCTCCGGCAGCGTAGGGATCGTAGCCCAGTGGGGCGTACAGAATTTGCGTCGAGGTGTAAACGTAGGAGCCTTGTAGTTGAAGCGCCTGATTGATTCTCTCGCTCAAATTCAGTTCGGCCCCGTGCGCCAGCGACTTGTTCAGGTTGATAAATCGCGTGTAGCTGCTGTTGTCCTCAATCTGATTGTGAAAGAGAGTATTGAAATACGTTGCCGTCATCCCAATGCGCGAGCCAAACTTCTGCTCCACCCCGGCCTCCAGGCTGCGTGCCTCCTCGGCCTTTAAATTTGGATTAGGATGAACCCCGTATCCGGTCAATCCAAATGATTGCTCGAAACTCGGCTCCTTGATTCCCTCGCTATAGCTCCCCTTCAGTCGCGTTCCCCGGAATATCTGGTTACCGTTCCACACCTTGTAAGTAAGTGAGGCGCGCGGGACCACCCGGTTGCCAAAGCTCTGGTTGTGAACAAACCGCGCACCCGCGATCACCGTCAGGTGCCCTAGTTCTACAAATTGCTCGCCATAGACCGCATGGTTCAACCTCAACCCATGGTCGAGAGGCGGCGCGTTCAGATAGCCCGCAAACCCGTTCTCGTCTTCAAACTCATAGCCAAAGCTCGTCCGTGCCTGCTTTGACTCCCAGAATTCGCCGTTGTAGCGCACGCCAAAGTGATTGAAGTTTGCCTTATCCGCAAAAGGATAATTGTCGAGCGGATAGAAGCCCGTTGGACAGAAGATGGGATCAACCGGACACACTCCCTGGCGCCACAAGTCGGTACCGAGATCAGTGTCATGCCGCTGGTGGTTGTAGTTGTACACCGTCAGCAGGTGTTGCCACTTGGCCGGAGCAGTCAGATTGAGCTCCAACGATCCCAGTAGATTGTTCTGGTGAGCCCAAGCGTCTGTAGCGGGTGCCAGAGTTGGTGGACGGAATCCCATCAGATCGGTCTGGCCCGGCACTCCCGAGTTCGAGTCGTTGTGCCTGAC
>Ga0316232_1000628_pt1 | contig 51907 bp, 52 predicted proteins | sample TBHtaG_FD_206006 | JGI IMG/M metagenome (GOLD analysis project Ga0316232, IMG submission 206006) | Freshwater microbial communities from Trout Bog Lake, Wisconsin, USA - TBH18025_13 | ecosystem: Environmental > Aquatic > Freshwater > Lake > Hypolimnion/Profundal zone | place: USA: Wisconsin...
TCCCTATCAATTACAAAGACAGCACGAGCAAGAAGCCTGACTTCTTCAAGCATTACACCAAAGCCTTTTCCAAAGCTATTGTCCAGATAGTCACTACCACCAGATAGCGTTTCAATACCCTCTTCTTCGAAGAAGCGGTTTATAGTAAAAGGTAGGTCTGAACTTACAGACCAGAGTAAAGCTTTACCTGAGTATTCACCGAGCATCTCGTCAAATTTCTTGGTTTGTATTTTACCGATTGGGGTGTCTAATGAAGTTGTGACACTTAGAAGCATAGGGTACCCAAAAGTAACAAGATCATCTTTTGTAACTGTAGTTCCCTCGCTTTCCCCCTTAACGTAAAAAACAATATGAAAGTCGGGAACAGTCGAATTGATTGATGGTATTTCTCCGAATAGCTTATACTCACGACCATTAAATAATATGCTTCTCATCTCGCTCATACTAGTGTCCATTATTGTGTAAGGTATATAATTAGTAGCAATGTAAGGCGCTATTCATTTAACAAAACTGTGATGGTTTTCTTCTGTGATAGCTCTGAAACCATCCTTTTAATAGTTTTAACTGCCACGTTGTCCCCAGACTTAGTGCCTGTTGAAGCATGCCCAAATCGGTCCATCCCAGAATCCAGGTAAATCTGAGAATCAAGTGTATTAACCCAATCGGTCAAGAGATCTGATGCCGCTGAACTATCTGCTTGCAATTGCAAAGCTTCAGCCTTAGTTAGTATCTCTTCTTGCTTTGATGATAAATTAGTTCTGTAGGCCAGAAGATATAGATTCTCTAGAATTGTTACCTTCTGCCTCATGAACAAAAAAGCGTTAGTGAGGTTTTCTTTACTTTCCCGATAAGGCTTTATCTCACCGTAATTAAACTCTTCTATCATGTTTCTAATGACCTTGACACTATTCGCCGTACCAAAATATAAAGCACCCGTATTGTGGATTTGTGCACTACGATTTCCAACCCAATCACGAAGATCTCCAACAATATTACGTGCATACATAACTGGAATTCTTTCATTCGGATTAGAAGGATCCAGTTTTGTCTCAGTATACTTTTTTATCTTATTTAGAATCTCTTTTCTTTTATCGCCGATCTTAGTTCTATAGGCTATATAATAGAGATTCATGATAATCTGTTCTTTATTTCTTTCCTCATCAGCTCTGGGATCAGAGGACTCAACCACAGTCATTTTAGTATTGGTTTCCCATTTATACGTAAAGTTGTACCCTCTTTTTTTGTGCGTCTTTAGAAAATCTGAAGAGCCACCAATTCTAATAATCTTATCTAGGAATTTCTTTTTTCTCTCTGCATAAGATGTTGTTTCAAGGAGAGACCCGATCGCACCGGTTTGTAGACCCATGCGTTGCTGCTCGTCCGCTCCATCTGGGGTAACCTCTGAAGTGACGCGTGCTCTGATTTCAGCTGTGATCCCCTTTTTCTTAAGCGCAGTCAGGAACTTAGCTGCTCCAGCGTTTTTAGGGTCATAACTAGAAGTAAATGCCATTAAACAACTACTTAGACTAATATGAAGTGGGCTTTCTATTGAGCTATGATAGTTTGGGTTATGCTTTTCAATATTAATTTTAATAATATCAGCAAGCTCAGAAAGTGAAATTCGCCCTCCCCCAGTTTGTCCTTGACCAATGAAATCTATTCTATCTTTAGGGTATGCCCAGGCATCGTAATAACCGAGCTTATTCCCGCTCTCCTTATCATTTATCCATATATGCGTATAAAGATAATTGCTATCTACTTTGCCATGGCCTGTGATAATAATCTTGGTGTTCTCATCGACATATTTAAACTCATTAAATCCACCATTCAGGCCATTTTTTTTAGCGGCATTGGTCACAATATATCTAGCGCTCCAGTCCCAGTCTGGATCCATGGCTGGATTAGGATTCGGTGTTGGATAATTCGATTCGTATATTGTGGCTTTCAGGAGTGTGAAGTCACAAGAAGTGCTACCCCTTATCATGGAGTTGGCTTGGTTTGCTGGATCTACGGTTGTAAAAAGGTAATGATCTCTATCAGCCCTTCTAACAAATCTTACATTAGCAACTCTACTATATAGTTGCTGCTTTAGCTCTTGGAAGCCAAGGCTTATATATATAACCTTATTCTTTGTCTTCATTAAAACCTTCCTGATTAGCTAAGCCAAAATGGTCTGACAATATTTGGGTATTCCTTGTTCCAAGACTGCCTTCACGAAGCTGATGAACCTTCAGAATAACCCGAATGCCGATACGTACATCAATGTCGTGACCATTCCGGATCTTAAATGGGCTCGCCGGGATATTAACTCTGTCATGCTGTAGCATCCCCGCACCTCTAACATGGGGCCTTTGAGGCTTGGATGATCGAGGCCGGGTCCGTCATCGAGGGAGCCTCATCCAATGCCCATATCATAAAAAGAAACGTAATCATCACTTGCCCTCTTTCACAAGGGATTCGAGATTGTGGAGCGAAAGTTTACACCCGATGAGGCATACGAAGCCGATGAAACCTTCCTGACTCCTGAATCAACCCCCTTTCTCTTCACGTAATCAAGCTTTAGACCTTTTTCATAGCGGCTAGGTATGCATGACTGTTAGCGCATTTTGACGATTCAATGAGTATGAAACCAAATAACCAAAAGCTTGAAATCATCCATGAGTCAGCATTACTCTCTTCGCTCAATCGGCACCCATGGGCTCGTTTATTAAGCTATTTAGAACCGTGTACATTCCATGAGGGCGATGCCATTCAGCAGCCCAATGAGCCCATAACGGCCTTTCATCAATTCTCTAAAAGTTCACCACCGCATCGCTTTGAACCCTCGGCGAATGCTTCAAAAGTAATGCATTGATGCTGGGAGAGAATGAAACCATATTTAAATCTGATATGTATGACCACTTGTCAACTACCATCTACATTTAATTTTCCAGCGCTCATCTGCAGTGCATGGGGAGCATTAGAAGGGGCGGCTTTCCGACGGTTGACACTCTGATATACGCGGATTGGGTACCGCATGACAATGGTTCGTCGGGGAGCTGCCTCGCTCTAAGATCGAGGATCAATCTGTTTCCAGTTGCCTCATAGATTTGTCGAGGGTTCTCCCACCGTTGCCCGACCTAATGCTCCCCATGCACTGCATGTCCTGCTCCCTTTATGCGGCCTTTGGGCTGGGGTATTCCTGCCCCACGGCCCATATGAATCCAGCCAATTCCCGCGCTACCGCCGTACAGGTCTGCACCTTGAGCTTACCCCTGGAGTCCAGGGTCTTGTACTTTCCGCAGAGCCTGACCTGCGCCTTCCAGGAAATTTCCTGAACAGCCTCGCTGGCCTCTTTTGCCCGACGCTCCAGATGCCGGGTTTTTCGTGCCGGATGGCGATAGGTCCAGGCCGACTCAACCAATACCCGCCTGACATGACCGTTACCGGTCTTGGTGATGCCTCCTCGGTTACGGCTCCCTCCGCTGGAGTACTCGCTCGCCACCAAGCCAAGATAGGCCATCAGCTGCGGTGCGCTTTCAAAGCGGCGTAGATCACCAAGCTCAGCAACGATCGTGACGGCCGTCAGAAGGTTAATGCCTCGCAGCGACATCAGCCCTTCAATCACCTCCTTGAAAACAGATTCCACAGCCACCTTTTCGATCTGTCGATCAAAAGCATCTACCCGAAGGTTCAGTGACTTGATCGTATTGATGTACTCCTGGAAAACAATCTGTTGGCTCGCATTGGCGAATGTCTGATTCTCAAGCCAGGCATAGTGCATCTTGGTCCAGTGGCTCTTCCCACTGTATCGACGACCATGTCGGAGCAGGAAAGCCAGCAGATACTGCTTTGACTGTTTCTGCAGACGCTTCATGTCCTCTCGTCCACGCGTCAGATCCCTCATGGCTTCCTGCGCATCATCAGGCACCCATGCGCCGGTCAGCTCGCCCGCTCGCAAAAGCCTTGCGAGCATCTCACTATCCCGGCGATCTGTCTTGACGCGATCACCTGATTTGCGAGGGATCAAAGAGGTCGCAACCACCATACAGTCCCAGCCCAAATCGATGAGCTGCCGATGAATCCCAAACCCACAAGGGCCGGCCTCGTAGCAGAAGAACAATCCTCCCTGTTTGGGTTTGATCTTGTCACAGAGCTTTTTCAGCGCCTCAGGTGTGTTTTTGATCTCCCCGTAGTACCGCACATCACCGCCATCCGCATCAGCGATGGAAACCGCGATCGTTTCCTTATGAACATCAAGACCAACGTATTTGCTACCATCTTTCATGACCTGCCTCCTCAATTGTGGCTCTGAGCCTTTGGGTTTGTCCGAACCTCAAGCTTAACCCACGCTATTTGAGGTCCGGCAGGTCATCCATATTGTCTAAACTCCGTCAACTTCAATTTACGACATATCTTTTCCTTCGCCATCTTTTTCAGTCCTCTTCGGCATGCCTGCTCACCATGAGCAAGGATGATTTGACTTCATAAACGAATGAACATTGGATGATCGTAAGGACCCATCGGCCCCACCTTGCGAATTTATATCAAATTTTTCGCTTCGAATAATTTTTCAATTAGGGGGGATCGGCCTGTTGCGTCTCAGCTAATTTGCCTTGGCTCCCATTCAACAATGAGGAGCAACTCATCAATCCGATTCAGAGCCCATATCGAAATACATTCAAGCGTGTTCTTTAGCCAGGCATAGGGATCGATCCCATTGGCTTCAGCCGTCCCGATCAGTGACTGAATGATGGCTGCACGCCCCCCCCATATAGGGAAAAGAGCATGACCGTCGCTGCTAGAATATTACAGGTGGGACCGCTGGGCCCTTACGGATCAACTAAACAGGAATAGGGTTGGTTTTCATTGAGATGCGCGGTAGAGTCCTTTCTTAGGTCACGACCTCTGGAGGGATCATGAGCGAATACACGACCGCCCCACCTTGTTACTTCGTAATTTTCGGCGCAACGGGTAATCTCGCGCGAAAAAAATTGTTGCCCGCCCTCTATCATCTGGATATAGCCGCGCGCCTTCCTGATGAAATGAACATCATCGCCTTAGGTCGACGCAAATGGACGGATTCTGATTGGCTAAACAATCTTGAAGAAACCATCCGCGAGCAAGTGAGTGATCGTTTTGAAGATGAAAGCTATCAGCGATTTGCAAAGCGGTTTATCTACATCGCCGGTAACGTCGATGACATCGCGCTTTATCAGAATATAGCGGCACATACCTGCAATGAAACCACCTGCACCGAAAGCATCTACTACCTTTCGATCAAACCTTCAGACTTCAGTACCGTCATCGAAAAACTGGACGAAGCGGGTCTCAACAAACCACGCGGCCATCACAGGATTGTAGTTGAAAAACCTTTCGGCGAAGATATCGAAAGTGCACAGCAACTCAACCGGGTGTTGCACGAGCATTTTGATGAGGAACAGGTCTTTCGTATTGATCATTATCTCGGCAAAGAGACAGTCCAGAACTTACTGGTCTTCCGTTTGGCCAATACCCTGATTGAGCCCCTCTGGAATCGTAATTTTATCGACCATGTCCAGATCACGGTCGCAGAAGATCTAGGAATTGGCTCACGAGCCGATTATTACGAAGGGGCTGGCGCACTCAGAGATATGTTGCAAAACCATCTATTGCAACTCTTAACTTTGGTCGCCATGGAGCCGCCACCCGCGCTCGAAGCCGATGCACTCCGTGATGAAAAGGTTAAGGTTTTAAGGTCCATTCGACCCATCTCACACCAATCCCTACATGCACATGCATTCAGGGCTCAATATGGACCTGGATCTCTTAAAGGAGCACCCATTAAAGGCTATCTCGAAGAATCGGATGTCGATCCCCAATCAGCCACTGAAACCTATGTAGCGCTGAAGCTTTACATCGACAACTGGCGCTGGCGCGGCGTGCCCTTCTATCTTAGGACGGGTAAGCGCCTCAAAGAATCACAATCCATGATCGCGATTCGTTTTAGACACCCACCACAACAACTTTTTCACGAAACACCGGTTGAATTCATCGAACCTAACTGGATCCTATTATCGTTGCAGCCCTCTGAAAGTATGCATATGGAGATTCACTCCAAACTTCCGGGCCTCGGCATGAAGACGCATACCGTTCAATTGAATGCCTCCTATCGAGGGAAGGATGAGTCTAAACTGGATTCCTACGAGACCTTATTGCTCGACATCATGTCGAACGACAGAACCCTATTCATTCGTTTTGATGAGGTGGAGTGGGCTTGGCGTGTGGTAGATCCCATACTTAAAGAATGGAGCCGTCAAAGAGACTATATACCGACTTATGAGGCGGGTAGCTGGGGACCCAATGAAGCGAGTTGCCTGTTTGAGAAAGATAATCAGCAGTGGAGAAATTCAATCAAGGACACAGATACCCTATGATCGCCGAACACCCTTAGGTACGGTCTTTGACCGCCTTCTCGATCCACATTTCCCGAAAGGCGGCATCCACGCCTTCATGTCTCGGTACTGATTTATCACCGACCAGATAACGTTGTATAAAATAATGGCCCGATACACCGACAGCCTGACAAGCGGCAAGGCCCCTCTCTATCCATTGAGGATCTTTGCCGTACTGGATCGATAGCGCAGTGGCTTTAGCCCAATCGAAAGCTTCAACCAGCTCGGCATCGCTCATCACCCGTATGCAACTCGCGTTATAGTGATCTTCCATAGATTACTTTTATGGGTTAAAAACGAAGTTATCTATCATAATTCGGATGCTAAAACTCTACTCGTTGGATGATGGTTTGGAAATCCTTCTTTGCTCTGCAGATGGAAACCAATCGCTACATATTCATGTCGAACCCTTTTAATTGTAGAGCGTCGTTAGGACCCATGTATGAGTAGCATCAAACCAGATCCATTGGATATCTTCAAAATTAAATCAGCCGAGAGTGAAAGAGAACGCGTATCCGCGCTTGAAGAGGCCGTAGAAAAAGCGGTGAACAAGGCCCAGATCAATTATCTGATCGTGACCTTAGGCGTTTCAGTGTTTCTGATTATCACGTTGCACTCATTAACCGTGATGAATGTCATCGTAATCCCCGTTGAGGTCTTTCTCTGGATCGTATCAACGATGACCATCATGCTCATCTTGCCTTGGCAGCTCAGAAGATTTAAAGCGCTTCCCGAGTAACAAGGTGTTTCAACATACCGAATCACAAGCGTGCTACAGTCACAAAGTCCCAATATCTTCGCATCCGAGGAGTTCTAGTTTGGGGCGTTAATCTCCATCCCAAAGCACCTAAACGAGCACTGAGGCTATGTGGCTACGAACCCATTGTGATATCGAGTTTGAAGTGTTCGTTCCCACGCCCTTCATTTTAATGCTCCGCCCTAGAAATACCGGGCAACAATGGACGGCGCGTGAATCCTATAATCTGAAACCATCCGTTCCTGTCTACGAATACACTGATACTTATGGCAATCATTGCCAAAGACTCGTAGCACCTGAGGGTCGATTCTCGATCCATACCAGCGCCGACATCCATACGCAGGAATCCATCGAAATAGCCCCTGGAGCACCGTTCAACGAGATCCAGACCTTACCTGATGATGTACTCACTTATCTCATACCAAGTCGTTACTGTGAGGCTGAACGGTTCACAGAACTTAGCCGCACCATCGTCGGTGATGCAGAACCCGGTTACGATCAAGTAGCGACCGTTAATCAGTGGTTGCGAGATAACATCCTCTTTAACCCCTTATCTCAACATTTTCAGATGTCAGCCGTTGAAGTTCATAATGCCGGTGAGGGGGTTTGCCGTGAGATTACGCATCTTGGAATTGCACTCTGCCGGAGTCTTTGCATTCCGGCCCGAATGGTCGTCGGTTATCTTTATGGTCTAAAACCGATGGACTTTCATGCATGGTTTGAGGCGTATGTGGGTGGACGCTGGTATACCTTCGACCCCACTCAGTCAGAGCCAAAAGGCGGGCGCATTGTCGTGGCGTATGGCCATGATGCTTCGGACGTTGCCGTCTTCACCCAATTCGGCCCATCACTCTACCCATCCTACATGGCCGTGGGCGTGACACGACTAGCCGATCCTGAGGACTAAGCCTTGGAACGTCTTCAAATTCGCCATAGCACCGAATACCATTTTCAAAGCCTTGTTAGTTTCAATACCCATCGACTGCTAATAAGGCCTCGAGAAGGCCATGATGTTCGCATAGAATCATCTCGACTTGAAATCAGCCCACGGCATAGTATTCGCTGGCATCGAGATGCATTTGGGAATTGTCTCGCTCTGGTCAACCTGCATCAGGCGGCTAATCAACTGAAGATTGTCAGCCATGTGATCATTCAGCACTACGAAGATTCGCCGATCGACTTTTCATCTGAAGATTGTGTGCTGGATACCCCATTTGTCTACGACGATTCTGTTCGCATGGATCTTCAAAACTTCCAAACACCGATCTTCACTGAGGATCAACCCGCCGTGATGCGATGGCTATATGATCTAGGATTCTTGCACCAGTCATTTCATGCAGAAACGCTTAATTCTCGTTTAAACCAGGCGATTCATGGTCAGTTTCGCTATGAAGCACGCGAAGAAGCTGGGGTTCAATCGCCAGCGACTACACTCTACCGAGGAGTTGGATCGTGCCGAGATTATGCCACCTTGTTTATAGAAGCCTGTCGATCTCTGGGCTTGGCCAGCCGTTTTGTGAGTGGTTACCTTCATGCACCGGCTACCGAAGCAGGACACGCGTCTACCCACGCTTGGGCTGAAGTGTATCTTCCAGGGCTTGGATGGCAAGGTTTTGATCCAACAGTCGGTGAAGTCACCCATAACCGACATATCGCCGTAGCAGTCGCTAGAAACCCAGAATCAGTCCCCCCGGTATCGGGAAGCTTCATAGGATCTACACTACTGAGACCTAAGATGTGGGTCGATGTTCAAGTGAACCGACTCAGCGACTCATAATGTTGTGCGTGGCGCCTAAATCAATGAGCCTGTTAGATCTGTAAACTTAGAGATTTAAAGGCTAATGGATAGAATGATGAAAACCAAACCCTTTGGATTTGATTGTGCGTCTTTGTTGAGCCTCTTTGTATTCAATGAAAGCATGCGCAATCAAGAGAGCGCACAAGGTTAAAATGCCCACAGCAATGAGAAAAAGTTGCATAGTGTCACCTCTATTATTCAGTTTTTTATGACATGAATATCAGGAAAACCCGCAATTTATTCTGTATGACGACTTCTTGCGAGTACTTCTCAGTGTTCATTAAACAAGGAGAATTTGTCTGAACCATGTCCCATTTGTATCGTTATGTTTCATTTATAAAGGTCAGCCGCCTAAAGAGCCCTATTTGGATCTGCGTTTCACGGCTAGGCAGGCGCTTTGTTCAATAATCTAAATTGCTGAGGCTTGAGATGGACCTATTAGAAAAAGATGCGCTATTCTTTGACTATGCTTCTGCTGCAAATCCCCTCGTTCAAAAAATCATTACGACGATCCCTTACCACTCATTCTCGCCATCGTTCTTTGACGGCGACGGCTCAAGCATTCTTCCGCTCGATATTAGTGAGTTGATCCAATGTGAGGGTCCGGCAACCTCACCTTCGCTCTGCGCGAATTTTATAAGGATTGTCCAAGGCAGCCTCCAAACCTCGGCCATTGCGACAAGCCAGATTTTTTATATTCATAAAGGCCAAGGCAGAACCGATGCGTGTGGGCAGACCATCCTTTGGAACGAAGGTGACTTTATCGTTCTACCGGCTCATGGTGATGCACTCCATCACTGCGACGGAAGGGCCGCTATCTATTGGGTCCATGATGCACCCCTCCTTCGTTACCTTGGCGTCACCCCAACCCTACCTAAATTCAATCCTACGATCTATCGGCACAAGAATGCCGAACTGAAGCTGAGTGAAGTGGCTCAAAGGGCAACCACAGTATCACCCAATCGTGTCAGTGTTCTTCTGGCCAACAAGGCATTCCCACAAACAAGAACAGTGAGTCAGACCCTTTGGGCCATGTATGGATTATTACCGGCGGGAAAATCACAACTGCCTCATCGCCATGAGTCTGTTGCTCTCGATTTTGTGGTCGATTGTACGCAAGGGTGCTACACCCTTATTGGAACCGAACTAGGTGAGGACGGTTGGATTAAGAATCCTCATCGTGAAAACTGGGTAACGGGCGCTAGCTTTATTACACCTCCGGGTTACTGGCACTCTCATCACAATGAAACCAATCACGACGCGCACGTGATACCCATCCAAGATGCGGGGCTACAGGAATTCTTAAGAACATTGGAAATCAAGTTCAGTCATATCGAACCCGACGGGAAAGCACACATCACAGATCTACCCTAAGAAACTGATCGGGCTGGGGTATGGGGTTAGCCCTGATAGGCAACTATCAAAATGACCCCGTCGGTATAGGAACGATGAGCACAGTAAGAGGCCGCGCCCATATGGTGGGCTTAACCCAGTGTCGGGTAGTCAATATAGCCCTCAGCACCACCGCCATAAAGTTTATCGAAGCGCACCTCATTCAGAGGCGCATCAAGCTTTAGACGCGAAACGAGATCTGGGTTACTGATAAACGATCGACCGAAGGCCACAAGGTCGGCCTCGCTTTTTGATAAGGCTTCAATGGCTTCTGCCCGACTGAATCCATTATTGATCATCCAAGTACCCTTGAATCTTTGGTGAAGGGCCTCGTAATCAAAGGGCGTTGCATCTTCGGGTTGTCGTGCACCACCTGTTTCGCCTTCGATGACATGAACATAGGCCAAACCTAGAGGCGACAGATGGTCAGCCACATAACTGAATAACGCCTCAGGATTGGAATCTCGCGGTGTACCACTGAAGGTGGTCATAGGACTCAAACGGATCCCAGTCCGTCCCGACCCAATGGCATCAACCACTGCTCGGGTCACCTCAAGCAAAAGACGAGCACGATGTGCGATCTCGCCACCGTAAGGACCCGTTCGGTCATTAACGCTGTCGCGAAGAAACTGATCAATCAGATAGGCATTCGCCGCATGGATCTCGACACCATCAAAACCAGCTTCTATGGCGTTGAGTGCCGCTTGCCGGTAATCATCAATGAGCGCAGGGATCTCAGCATCACTGAGGGCTCTAGGTTCTGATACATCAACAAACCCTTTTGCTGTATAGGTCTGCGCTTCCGCGCGGCGCGCTGTCGATGATACAGGGGCCACGCCGTTAGGTAGCAGAGAACTATGGGAGATACGGCCTACATGCCATAACTGGATCACTATTTTTCCACCTTCGGCGTGAACCGCTTGAGTCACCTGCCTCCAAGCTTCAATCTGTGCTTTAGAATAAATACCTGGCGTATGAAGATAACCTTGAGCCATAGGACTGATCTGACTGGCTTCAGAAATAATGAGCCCAGCTGTCGCTCTTTGACGGTAATACTCCACCGTCAAAGGTCCGGGTACATCACCCTCCAGCGCCCGGTTTCGGGTTAAGGGGGCCATGACAATCCGGTTGCTCAGTAAGAGCTCACCAACCTGAATGGGATCGAATAGCGTCGTCATAGAAAATTTACTCTCTGAAGCAGATCACTGAAACCTATAGCTCTAGAAAGGATTAAACACCTTTGGGGTAGTCGTAGCTGTAGTGTTTCTTGAGGGGCTTAACCACTTCCCATTGGCTATCAAGACCTGCATGGAAGGAAACCAAATCACCCGGGACGATTCGGACAGGCTCACCATCAGCAGGGGTAACAATAATCTCACCCTCTAGCACATAAGCAACTTCTGTTTCATCAAAATCAATCGGAAATTTGGACACTTCTTTTTCCCAGATCTCCCAACCGGAAACCCCTAAGTCCTTCAAACGGTCTTCACTTGGATGGTGTTCTATCGTAATTTTGCTCATGCCTTAATAATGTTCCATATGGTTGTGTTAAAAATGTAACAGCACCTATCGCACCATTGACGTTGGGTAATTGCCCTATGATTGTATCGCATGCCTATGTATGTTCGTCGGTAGCGATTCAAAATGAAAAGAAATGACTTACAGAAACGTTTAAAGCATTATCAACTGCAAAGGTAGGGCTTTCGATCAGGCCTACAGGCCAGCAACGAAGGATACGAACTCGAGTCGGCGCTGGCTGGAGATATCAGCAACAGGCTCAATCAGTACTGACCGATCCACAGCACCACTTGGTGTCTTCAATTAACACCCTTGCTCACGATTTCAGCCATAAAAGACCGGGGCTACTCAGCGGAAAGCAGCTCAATCGTCCGATTCAATATCTTCCGGAACGATGATCGATTTCAAGGTTTCGTAGGCGCGATCGGTCCGGGTATCAAGGTCAATTTCAGCCAAAGCCAAGAGATCAACAGCCGATTCTGGTCGCTCATCCTCTTTCAAAGTGTCTACATCCGGCAACAGAAGCGTCCACGTCAATTCATTCAGGGGTTCATCCAGTTCGAAGGCCGCCTCACATACTTCAGGCGAGAGCTTGATGCCTACAAAATAAAAAGCGACACCTGTCTTATCCACGGAAGGATCAACCGGTTCTTCCCAGATCTCCTCAAACTGAACACAATCAACGATCCTTCGGGTCGCCACAGCATCTTCAATGGAACGTATCAGGTCATGAACCTCATCAGCACCATCAGAATTTCTAGCGATGGCACTGACGGTGATTTCCCTTAAAAGGGATGCAAGGTCTTCAGGATACATAAGAGAGCTCCAATCTTAAGAAAGGATGAAAGGCCTACGTGATTGATGCCTCGGCATGTAAACCAAGAAGACGTTCCGGATAATTTAAAGTGCTTCGTACTCTTTGACCAGCGCTTCATAGGCACCCGCATCGGTGAGGACACAATCGAAACGAGCGCTGACTAATTGAGTCACATGACGACGTAAGGTTTGATCTTCAGGAATCTTTCCACCATGAATCGTAACCAACATAGACAGTACATGGCCTCCAAAGTGACGGCGGAGCGTCGCATCAACCGGTACATGACAACCCAAGATAGCCGATTCATGCGTGCACGGCTTGGCATCTTCGCTCAGAGGTTCCAGAAAGGCCGGAGGAACAATAATTTCCTCTTCTTCAAGCTCTAAAGTTGGATCGGAATGAACGTCATCCTGTCCGGCCAAAACCGGCTCATCTGCTCGGTTTTGTATTGTTTCGGCTCTTTGCTTAAGGAGATAATCCTGTAGGTAATAAACGCCAACCACATAAAGAACGATGGCAATCGGTAAATCAATCAACAAAAACTCAATCATTGTAGTTATTCTTCTAAAAATGGTTACACATCAGGTCAACCTGCACGGCGGACAATCCGGTGCCTAGGATAACTGAATGCGTCCATTTGATTTGCATACAGAATGGAAACACTGCATCTAAGGCAAGTCGTGTTGAGTCCTACTTTAAGACCTGCCCATGAGTAGATCAGTTCCCACTTAGCTTGGATTAGATGATGGCGTATCGCCATCTTACCCTATAAGTTCAGGACTATTATCAATCGGCAAAGACCTCAATACGGGTGAATACCTCATAAAAACATCGATACAATCTACACAAGGACACCATGAGTATCACCATCACCTAGAGTCCCTAGGTCGTTTGAATAACCTCATGGACAACAACACCAGCAATCCGATCATATAGAGCGCTGGATTGGTGATATCTCGTTTGACCAACCATAGGTAATGAAGGCAACCTAGAATGCCTGCGCCATACACCCATTGATGAAGAGACTTCCAGCGCTTCCCCAAACGCTTCATCATCGCTTTGCTGGAAGTCACCGCCAGCAACAACAGAATCACAAAAGCCGAAAAACCAGCCGTGATATAGGGTCGCTTGACGACATCCTTGAGAATTGCGGCCCAATCAAAATCATGGTCAAAAATCAGATAGACGCCTAAATGTAAGGTGGCGTAGAAAAAGCAAAAAAGCCCGAGCATCCGTCTGAGCTTCATAGGCCAAGCCACGCCCAGCAAGCGCTTGATAGGCGTCATGGCAAGCGTGATGAGCAAAAACTTAAGGGTCCAGATACCCGTCGACTTAGTCAAGGTCTCAACGGGATCCGCCCCCAATTCATCCGTAAAAGTCTTTTCAACCAATAGAAAAAAGGGCACCAAGGCGACAAGAAATACCAAACACTTCAACCACCCCTGCCACTGTTCAGAGGATCGTCTAGCCGAAGGCTTCGAGCTATTTGTTTCCGCTTCGACCATGTCCAACGCCATCTAAATGCTGAATACTCCCCAAATCGGGCCCTTTAAGTAAGAACGCTTCACCAAATCCTCGAACATAAGAAGCATCCAAGGAATGAAGATGAAAAAGATGAAAATCGATGAGCCCTCTCATCATGGCCATGAAAGAACCATGGCGTTGCTCGAATTGATTCATAACCTTTACAAAATCGGTACTTCCGCGCACCAACTCTCGCGCCTCGCAGCGGTAGGTTATGCGCTTTCTCGCGAACAGATGAGCGGCTTTCCCTTCATCCTCAATAAACAGGATACTGGCTTCGGGATGGGCCATAAGATTTTGGGTGTGGCGAGCAAGTTCACTGATATAGATGTAAAACCCACCTTGCTGATCGGATAGGAAGGGTGCATAACTAACCGTTGGATGGCCATCATCATCAACCGTCGCCATCAGAAGACTTTCGAAGGACTGAAAGAATGACTGCGCTTCTTTAAGGATAGATTCGAGGGAGAGCTTTTGAGGTTCAGTCACGGCTGGCTAGAGAATATAACAATACCAAAGTTCAGCAAAGACTAGCGCAATCTGATGAGATTCGATAGATTGATTTAAGATTAGATTGAGTTTCAACTGGTTCACTTTGCCTGATTTCATCAAGCTTTACTTAGGAGTCCCAACATGTCAGAACCTACCTGTGCCCAGAATGCACCCTACCCTGTTGAAACAGAGAAAGGTAAAGATTACTACTGGTGCTCTTGTGGAAAGAGTGCCCAGCAGCCCTTCTGTGACGGCAGCCACAAGGGAAGTGAATTTGCGCCGGTGAAATTTACAGCTGAAACAACGGGTGTTACCTATTTTTGCGGCTGTAAGCGCAGCAAGAAGGGTGTGCTATGTGACGGTTCACATAAGGCTTGACCACGACGTCCTTCGAAAAGGTGCACAGAAATTCATGTTCTGTGCCCTGAGTCTAAATACGTAGCATCATTCCGGCACATCGATAGACAAGCCGGGGCAAAACGATCATTGGTATTAAGATCGGCCAGAGTCCCGAGCAATTGTTTACGGCCATGTACGGTGCTGGCACAAAAGATACCTGCCACCCTAAGGACCAGAGAAGAAGTACACAACCAAAACGAACAACAGCCCGTCTAGTGAGCACAACCACCTGTTTTAGGGATCGTACCAACCCCTCAAGGTTCACCTGATCTAATTAGTCACAACATAGAGGTCTAAAAAAAAGGGTTGTGGCCTCGATCAGCTCACAACCCTTTTTGCGCGAAGCCGCATGTATAACTACACGCGCTGCGTCTTAATTAATAGCGACGGTTACCCGCGCCACCAAATCCACCGCGACCACCACCGCCGCCACCGGTTCTTTCTTCACGTGGGCGTGCTTCGTTAACCGTCAAACTACGGCCATCGACGTCCTTGCCATTCAGTGCGGAAGCCGCTGAGCGAGCCTGGTCAACTGTACCCATTTCAACAAAACCGAAGCCTTTTGAACGGCCAGTTTCACGATCCATTACAACTCGAGCGGATTCAACCACACCATGAGCAGCAAAAAGGGTCTCAAGTTCACGGTCGCTAACAGAATAGCTAAGGTTACCAACGTATAAATTCTTACTCATATAAATCTCAAAATAATAAAAAGACGGCCATTCAGAAATGGCTAAAGTTTGAAGCGTGTGCATACGAAACGTACGACCCCCATCAGAGCCAAAGGAATGATAGGGCAGAAGGGAAGCGGTAGGTATTAGCAGATGCCGATTGGCAGAGACTGAAGAACGAATCCGGAACCCTCGTGGCGAAGACATATGCTGCGCCGCGACAAACAGTGCAACCGTACGCCCTTATTTTAGGATTGTCCACTAAAAAATTAAGAAAGTTTTCAATGGCGGGTAAAGGCTCAACAAAAACCATCAAAACGCTCTATTCCTGCACCCTTCAGGGGCAAAAACGCTTGAATGAAGGCGCTGAATGTGGGAAGCCATTCAAAGCTCAGGATGGATCCTCGCTATTCGGTCTGGAGTGTACCTGATCATCCAATCGTTTATGACTGATCTCAGTAACTGACATGGCGAGGGCAATTTCTCGTGTAAAGAAGACTAAACCCATGATCAAGGAAAAAATCGCTAAACAAAAACTCACTGCCGTCAAAAGTGACGCATTGAATGTCACCAGACCGCCTATAAAATGGGCAGCAATCACAAAACAGATCAGCAACTCTGCAATTACACAAAAAAAAAGGGCGTAGAGCGCCGTGCGGGCCCTTTTTTTTAGCAAGAACACTTCACGATGCAAGGACTGATCGGACCAATCCGGCGCTTCGTGCATGTGTACTCTACGATCATGAATACGGCCAATGCGATTGGATAACACTGAAATCAATGCACCGATTCCGGCTAATAGAAAGACAGGAGTGATGGATTGCTGGATCAATTGATCCACATGCGACAACTCGAGTTGTATAGCCATAGTCCCTCAGGTTCACCCTATCCTGCGTAAAAGATTAAAATTGACTGGACAGCGCGTAGAATACCCCATTGACTGATTCATTAAGACTGCTTGTTATTCATGATCATGCTTCGTACGTCCTTTTTGTTTGCTTATATGAGCCTGATCACTGCCTGCGGCATTCCCGGAGGGGGTGGATATGGAGGTGGATATGGTGGAGGCTACGGCGGTATGGGGATGGGCACCATGGGCATGCCCATGGTCGGTTACGATGGTATGGGCATGATGGGCATGGGCGGCTGGGGCGGAGGTTACGGCGGCAACTGGGGCCATACAGTCGCCCCACCGCCACAGCCAGTTGTCGACACTGTGCCGGATAACGATCCGCATGTGCCTCTCCAAACAACGGACAATGACCCAAGGAGCTCTTACGCAGCCAAGATCAACCGTGACAGCCAATACTATTACTACCACCCCGCAGCCGCTGACAGGAATTATGGTTATGGCATGTACTAGCCCCATGAAACAATTCGGTTTGCTCGCTATCCTGGTGCTGTTTTTATTGTCGCCAGGCGTCATGGCTGAGACAGATATCGATCTTAAGAAACTAGACCCTGCATGGCATCAACTGGAGCAACGCACCCGTCAGTTCATGGGTAAGGCCAATCAAAGAAAATTGGTCGACATGGCCTACGCACACGTGGCCGCTGACGCCTGCCCTGAGATTCGTATCAACGCCACAGCTTATGGCGAGGGCTTTACGGCGATCGCAGCTGATCACCCAAAGGATGGTATCGAGCAAAGAACGTTCGAAAATGAAATGATGACCTATTTTGGCGTTTATACCGGCTTGATACTGGCTGAAAGCTTTCTCAATCATGACACCTTCTGTAAGGGGGCCTCGCACCTTAAAGACCTGAAAAGTGGTCCCAGCCGTTTTTGGCTGAGCACGACAACACGCCCCTAAACCCCTTAATTACAACGAACACTCCGCCACCTTCAAACCTATGAATCCGCCTAGAACAAAACCTTCAACCGGCCGTATTATCCTGATTGGACTCATCGGGAACGTCATGGAATGGTACGACTTCGCCGTGTATGGGTTCTTCGCTTCGGTCATTGGCAAATTGTTTTTTCCAATGCAGGACCCAGCCGCGTCGTTAATCGCATCTTTTGGTGCCTTTGCAGCGGGCTTTCTCATGAGACCGCTTGGCGGTCTTCTGTTTGGCCGTATTGGCGATCTCATTGGTCGTGAGCGAGCGATGACGGTATCGGTCATATCGATGGCGCTACCTACGATTTTGATGGCGTTTATGCCGACCTATGCATCCATTGGTCTCATGGCGCCCATCTTGCTCATTGCACTTAGAATCATACAAGGACTCTCTGTGGGTGGTGAGTTCACCAGTTCACTGATTTTCTTGACCGAAAATGCACATAAGGATCGAAGAGCCTTCACCGCCATCTGGGGCTCGTGGGGTGCTACCGCGGGTATTCTTCTGGGGTCATTGACAGGATATCTCCTATCCAAAAACCTGACGGATGACCAGTTATTGCTCTGGGGTTGGCGTGTGCCCTTCGCTGCGGGCGGGCTTGTCGCTATGGTGGGGTGGCTCATTCGAAGGGGCCATCATTCAGAGCCTCTTAAGGTCGGGAGCTCTACCCCCGTTCGTGACGCCTTTACGCACTATCGTTGGGATATCCTTCGCGTCGCATTACTCAACATCGGCACGGGTGTAGCGTATTACACGGCCTTCATCTATGCCGTGAGTTATATCCGCAACATAGACGAAATCTCCGAAACCATCGCGTTAGAAATTAACAGTATTGCCATGCTGGTATTACTGATCGTGTTGCCGATCAGCGCTTGGCTATCAGACCGGATTGGCAGGAAATATCTTCTAATTTTCTCAATCAGCGTTTTGACGCTTGCCGCTATTCCATTGTTCGAACTCATTCATTCTATGGACACAGCGCACGTTCTGGTCGGCGAAATACTGTTTGCGTTGGTTGTAGGCCTCACAACCAGCGGTCTGGTCGCCTATAACGTCGAATTGATGCCCGCCCCGATTCGCTGTACCGGGCTCGCATTTGCTTATAATTTGTCCATGGGGTTATTTGGAGGGACAACCCCTTTAATCGCTGCCACATTGATCAGTTATACCGGCAACCCCATTGCACCCGCATACTGGATACTCGCAGCCGCTCTAGTATCTCTTTTCGTCTTGATATTCTTCACCAAAGAAACCCGGCATCTTAGCCTTCATTAGTTGGATCCTGAGATTAATTATTAATCGATCGATCTATTCTTTTATTAACTATATTTACCTATGACAGCCCAGGTAGGCTCAGTCAATAACGTCTTATAAGGATCCATAATCTAAAGTTTCCTTTTCAGCCAATACCCCTGTATGGTGTATGGAATGATCGCGTTATTTACTGACCCTTCGCAGGTATTAGAATCATTGGACATCAAAGATATCTCAGCAAAAATCACCGCGCTGGAACTCGAGGTAGCCAATCTTCGTCAAGGCTATGTGATTTCTAACAGCCGTTACACAGAAGCCCTCAGCTCGCTCCATGCTTTAACGACGTATGCATCGGATGCGGCCAAGCGGGCCGCAAAAGCTGCTGATCTCGCATTGCAGGCTGCGCAACAATCCGCACTCGCCGCCCGAGAATCCGCTTCCCAGTTTGTTGTGAGTGCGGCATTGGCGGCTGCTCAGTCTGCAACGCACTGCGCACAAGCGGCAACAGAAGCTGCAGCAAGCGCTTCTTCAGCCGCGGCTGCTGCAGCTGAAGCCGTGAGACATCAAGCCGACGATACGGCACTGAGGGCCTCGGCAGAAGCAGCAGAAGCTACCCGGATTGCAACACTGGCTGCTGCAGAAGCCACACGCTTATCTCTTCAGGCCCAAGAAGCCGCTCAAGAGGCCAAGGATAAAGTCGCTAACATGCATGACCGCCTGGACAAGCTTTGATGACGAGTACTAATGATGATGCCCTACGCTACACGCGACTTTTTGAGACAGCGCAAGACGGCATCCTCATACTGAGTCATCCAGATGGCGCCATCACAGATGCCAACCCTTACATCCAAACATTGACCGGTTACAGACTGGAGGAACTCAAAGGGAAGAAACTTTGGGAGCTTGGGCTCATTCAAGACCTCATGTTAGCCCGTACCGCACATGACACCTTAATCTCCCAAGGTTTCGTGCGGTATGACGACATCAATCTCCTCACTAAAGATGGCCGTAGTATCACTGCTGAGTTCATCTGTAACTCATACGACGTAGCGGGCACCCAAGTCATCCAGTGCAATATTCGAGATACGAGCGAAAAAGTAGCGCTACAAAAGCATCTTGTAGCGGCTCAACAACGAGAACTCGATCAATCGCTCCAAACCATCAATGCCTTAGCGAATGTGATCGAGTCTAGAGACCCCTATACGTCGGGTCATCAGTATCGAGTGGCCGATTTAGCCGTTGCCATTGGTAAGGAATTAGGGCTTGAGGATCATCTTCTGAAAGGACTCCGTTTAGCCTGTCTTGTTCATGATATTGGCAAGATTGCGATCCCTGCAGAACTTCTCACTAAACCTACGCCGCTTTCTGAGCTTGAGGTGAAACTCTTGCAAACTCATGTAGAAGCAGGTGCAAACATACTTAAACCGCTCACGATGGCTTGGCCCATTGCCAAGATCATCGAGCAACACCACGAGCGACTGAATGGAACGGGCTATCCGAATGGATTGAGTGGCGATGAGATTTTGATCGAGGCCAAAATAATGGCCGTTGCCGATACGGTAGAGGCCATGTCCAGCAATCGCCCTTATCGACCGTCCCTCGGTATCGATGCAGCACTTAAAGAAATCACGCTAGGACAAGGCATCTTCTATGACACCCAGGTTGTGCGTGCCTGTTTGAGGCTATTTAACGAACTCCACTACGCCCTACCAGATAGGATCAGCATGAAGTTTTCTGAACACTCCTAACATCGCTAATCCAGTGCTGACTTATTATTTAAAGGGCATGTTGTTTATTTTAACTTAACTCATGGATATAACGTCTCAAATTCTCCTCATCGACGAACAGGAGTCGTATCGTTTGGAGTTGAAGGCCATGCTTTCCGGATTGGGCGATCTTTGGACGTGTGCAAAAGGATCTGAAGCCTTAGCCTTTCTAAAGGGAACACCGATTGACCTGATCTTACTGGATCTCTCGATACTCAAGTCAGAGGGTTTTGAAACCCTTAAAGATCTCAAGCGTTCGTTCCCTGACATCCCGGTTCTGATGATCACCTCATCAGAAGATGAAGATCTAGAAACTAAGGCGCTCGAACTGGGCGCTGTAGATTTCATTCAAAAGCAAACCAAATCGCCCATCATTCGTGCTCGAGTCAAAGTACACTTAACACTGAAACATCAAACCGATCTGATCCGCTACTTATCGAACCTAGATGCCTTAACAGGCATCGCGAACCGAAGGGCTTTGGATGTCGCTGTCTTACTCGAATGGCGGAGAGCTTGCCGTAACGGATCAAGCCTCGCCTTTCTGATGATCGATATTGATTTGTTCAAACAATATAACGACGTTTACGGCCACCTTGTGGGTGATCAATGTCTCATAAGAATCGCGCAGTCCATCAGTAGCTCCATCAGGAGAACCGGAGATCTGGCCGCCCGATACGGTGGTGAAGAGTTTGCCGTTCTACTCCCCAATACCGACCTTGAAGGGGGTCAGGCTATGGCAACAAAAATCATGGCGTCAATTAAGGCGCTTTACATTCCGAATCCAAACTCAACCGTTGATCCCTTCTTAACCGTCAGCATGGGTTTATCCGTCTGCCAACCCCAGCAAAGAATTACTGCACCCTACCCTGAAGCCTCCAATCAACCACTGGCTCCCTTCGACGAAGCATTCGAATTGATTAATCGAGCCGATAAGGCCCTCTATGCTGCAAAAAGCGCTGGCAGAAACCAGCTGCTGGTGGATAAAACTATAGTATCAGCGTCTCAATAGATCTTCGTGACGTCATGACACTTCAATGACATCATCGATTGACGTTTTCCCCATTAAAAGATGCAAGGCAGCATCAACTACCTGAGTGTCTAGCCTCGTACCCGCTTCTTTTTTTATTTCAGCCAATGCGACATCAAGGCCTAATGCCGGCCGATAAGGTCTATGGGTAGACATCGATTCAATCGTATCAGCCACAGCCAATATTCGGGCTTCCAAGGTGATGTCTTCGCCTTTTAACCCCAGGGGGTAACCAGAGCCATCGATACGTTCGTGGTGCTGACGGACGAAGTCAGCCACTCTCCATGGAAAATCAATATCTTCAATCAAATGATAGCCATGCTCGGAATGCTCTTCCATGAGATTTCGCTCAAATTGGGAGAGCTTAGAAGGCTTGGTCAGTAACTCTGAAGGGATCGCAATTTTACCAATATCATGAATGAGACCCGCCATCCTGAGCCCTTTGATCCTCTCTTCATCAAACCCGAGCTCTTTAGCAATGAGACAGGCTATATCAGCCACTCTTTTTTGATGACCCGCGGTATATGGGTCACGAAGCTCCATCGCTTTCGACATTGAGGTAACGATATCGGCCAGCGCCGTATTGAGCTTCGCGGTATTTTTTTCGATCAGTTGTTCAGCCTGCTTCCTTGCCGTGATATCGGTGACCGTTCCCTGGAGGACGGTCCTATGGTCCCGCTCGAAGGCGATGAGTAACACTTCAGCCGGGAACAAACTGCCATCTAAACGCTGATGTGTCCACTCGAAACGATGAGCACCTTGCTGGAGTGCACGCAAGATATATTCATTCGCTAAGCTCTTTGAATCACGACCATTCGGCTGATACTCCGGTGAAAAATAAGAAGGATGCTTCCCGATAAAATCCTGCCTGTTTTTACAAGAAAACATCTTGAGTGTGGCCGGATTACAGTCAAAGAAGCCCACTTCGTCCGTCAGCATGATCGCATCGGGTGATAAAAGAAAAAGAGCTCTAAATTGGGACTCAAGTTTTTGTAATTTATCTTTGGCTTCGCTCTCATACGTTATGTCACGCATGAAATGAAACGCAATTAGGGATTTCCCCGTTAGATCTCTTTCAACGACACTATAGGACGCGTAGGTTTTTCCACCAACGGTACACTCTTCCTGACTACTCAGAAGAGCCTCACTTTCAAATACCTCCCGACAACACGGTAAGGGTCCCTCTGATTTCGGAAAAATCTGCCAATACGGCTTTCCGAGCGCCTCTTCGGCACTCACTCCGGCCATTAAATAATACGCGTTATTACAGAGCAGCAATCGATACTGATCATCATGAAAGAATGCTGGATCAGGCATCCGTTCAAAGATGAGGCGGAAGTGTTTATCTTGAATTTCCATAGTGATTTAAGATCGAAGGTCTACATCTCGATGCCACAAATAGGACTATATGATCTGGAGTACATATATTAAAAATCCACAGTTCCTCATTGCAATGGCTTTATGCGCAAGCCTTTAATCTTTGCGATGGCAGGCAGAAAGACTATAACTTGGGCCACATGCATATCTTTCAGTAAAATCTGTTCCATGAGAAAGATCAACCTGAGCCAAAGAGACGCCTTGTCACACAAAAAAAGCTACCTTGCCATCGCCATCTATATCAGCGCCGTCGTCGCTGCAAACCTAGCAGCTGCCTGGTTTGGTCCTAAGATCACCCCTTTGATTGCATTCACACTCATCGGCTTGGACTTAGCCTTGAGAAATCGGCTGGCGCTTTCGCTTCTTCGCTCTGAAATGTTGTTAATGATCGCAGCCTCTGCGGCAATCTCTTACCTAATTAACCCAGCCTCTGGCCAAGTCGCGCTAGCAGGATTAATGGCTTTTTCAGCCTCTACTCTTGCCGATTGGTGGCTCTTTTCTAGCCTAAGCGGCACTTGGTTTCGGAAGTGTTTGGGCGGATTAGCGTTAGGCTCAGCGATCGATTCGTTCCTGTTTCCAACCCTGGCATTTGGTGAATTCATAGCTGAAATCGTAGCACTGCAATTCTTAGCAAAGTTGCTAGGTGGAACAATGTGGGCTTACATACTCAAGCCAAGACAAAACAGGAACACCAACCCAAGCGATTAGGCGTTTCAACCCGATTCACTACCCACAAAGGCTTGAATACCCTCTTCTTTGATCGCATGCATCACCGTATCGAGGGCCTCTTGATCCGATGCGAACGTACCGTCAAACACCGTAGAGTTACCAAATTCATCAACCACTTCTGCCGTCCAATCGGTATCCGGTAGCCTATAGATATCAATCTCTACGGTATGCCCATCGAGAGTGATGGATTGCTCAAGATCCGAAAAGATCAAATCTTCGTAACCATATTCTTCGTTATTTTCTGTCATGAATTCCATCCATTGCTAAGGTGGTTCTTTTACCGCTGCCTGATTATGCCTTAGGAATCAGGAAGAACGATGACGACTCGATGAAATGAACTATCTTCTGTAGGCCATACATATATGATGACTGATACTGAATGGGTTCCGCAAAATCCATTCCTTGCTAAGTTTAAGAGACTTTAAAGTGCAACCACCCTTGCTCTAGTGCGCCACCTGACCCATCAGGTGGGCTAACGCACAACTGATCCCAGCCATTTTCATAGAAAGCCACCATACTTAGATCTTTCTGATTCTGCTGGGTGAGCGTAGACATCACCCAGAAGGGATTGCCCTATAGCTTCGGTAAACGAGTGGCTGTTTAGGCAGTCGTTTTGCATCGACACCTCTGGCATACCTTCACTGAAAACCCATTGATCTGATGTCGACCAACTGTCTCCCATATCTGCGCGCATGAACTGAAGCAGCATAAAAGCCATGACGATCGCCATCAGGTTTTTGGGGAGACCTCGAAGATATTTAGGTTTTAAACGATCGATCGGGCGCACATAATCCATCGATTAGGAGGGTGTTATTAGATTCTCAGTTTCTACAGGATGGCGCGAACCATACGTCGGCTTCTATAGATCGACCCCGGGTGAAGTGGAGCGGGTGATGGGAATCGAACCCACGCTATCGGTCGGGTAAGGAGATGACCTCGCGGTCATCCCCTCCCCTAAGAACCGTGCGAGCGCCTTTCAACGCACACGGCTCAAGCAGCCATTAAACGACCCCCTCCCGGGAGTCGCCAGCTACCCATTCCGATACACCCTGCGAGTGTACTTGGCGATGGCAATTCGCATGCAGTAGCACAAGATTACCAAGTTTATCCGATCCGCCCAACCGTTTCGGTGTCACATGGTGGAGATGCCACTGTGTTTCCATCGATATCGGTTGTTCGCAAACCGGACAAAGTCCATCCTGGACCCGCCATAACCATCGCAGTTTACTTCGATGTTCCAGCGATGAAAGCATTTTGGAAGCTAGACGCTTCGTAAAGTACTCATCAAACGCAGGATCATAGGGGTTTGCCTCTGACTTCACCTTGATGTGAAACTGTTGTTTCATCATCCCAAGGCTAATCAGAAGTTTGTCCTTGGTGCCAAAACGCCAATCTCTTCCTCTGATGACCTCGAAGTAGCGCTTTTTGACCCAGCGTCTTCCCTTGTTAGGGTGACGACGCAAGGCCCAGCGCCAAAGGAGATACCAGATCTGATGGTCGCATTTGGTAAACGCACGGGTCGACATCTGGGTTCTGTGGTAGTTTCCCCAGCCCCGAATAATCGGATTGAGTTTTGCTATCACGTCTTCCTGTTTACCGGCTCGCGAGTCGTGGATTGCCGTTCTGACCTTGTCGAGGAATGCCTTTTTGTTCTTAGCAGAGGGTTGAACAACCAGCATGCGTTTGAACATTCGAACATTCCAACCCAGAAAATCGAAACCTTCCCGTACATCCGTGATGCGCGTTTTGGATTCCGACAGCGTGAGTCCGCGCTCCTTAAGGAACTCGGTCACTACGGGTTTGATCTTGTTTTCGAGAAGCTCTACTGAACTTCCGGTGATCACAAAATCATCGGCATATCGAACCAAATGGACCTTGGCCTCCCTTGCCTGCCTCACCGTAGTGAAAAGCGAGTCAAGTCGTGCCTGGAGACCATCCAGTGCGATATTGGCAAGAACCGGGGAGATAATTCCCCCTTGTGGTGTTCCTGCCGTGGTCGGGAACAGGCTTCCTTTTTCCAAGAAACCCGCCTTCAGCCATTTCCGGAGTAGGCTTTTGTCCATACAGACATTAGCCTGTAGCCACTCATGACTGATATTGTCGAAGCACCCCTTGATGTCTCCCTCTAGGACGAATTTGGCAGATGCCTTTCTGCTCAGAACATTTTTGACCTGAGTGATGGCATCCGTCGTGGATCGTCCCTTACGGAATCCATAGGAGTGGTGATCGGCTGTCGTTTCAGCGACAGGATCGAGAGCCAAATGATGGAGTGCCTGCATTGCCCGATCACGCATGGTAGGTATGCCCAGAGGACGTAACCCGCCATTAGCTTTGGGAATGTGGACCCTTCGGAGAGGGGATGGCTTATAGCCACGGCAACACAGTGACTGTGCGGCTTCCCATTTTTCCTCAGGTGTACTCCAAGTCTGACCGTCGACGCCCGGCGTCTTACGACCTTGGTTCTCCGTAACCCGCCTTACCGCCAGAGCTTTCGCGCTAGAGGAGCGTGTCAGGAGAGATTGCAGAGATCTGACCTTACGCCAGTGCCCCGCTTTCGTAGCTTTCGCAATGCGTGTCTGTAACTTACCAACTGTCTGGTAACTGTCTGACCACGATATATTGTGCCAGGCACCCCATTCAGCGGAAGCGACATCACTATCAGGGATAGTGTCCATATCAACCTCCAAAGTGGAGCGGGTGATGGGAATCGAACCCACGTAGCCGGCTTGGGAAGCCGGGACTTTACCATTAAGCTACACCCGCCAAATCCTTCGGAGATGGACACATTTCTCCCCCGAGGGGGAGGAATAACATCCATCCCCTCGGGGGTTTAAGTCAAAGACCTATCTTGCGACAGGCCACCACGTGGAAGTCTGCACCCTTTCGGGTCGGGGCGATCGTTTCATCCCCTATCCCTGCCATTACAGCAAGGCATTCGCTTTCTCCACGATCCTTTACCCACTCGAGCATGAGTCCCTCTTGCGAGTGACCTCGTCCCAGGTACTCCACAAGCTGTGGAGGCATCAGGACGCCCGATTGGGCTTACCACGTTCCGTCACAGTAGCAGGATTCAGGAAGACTCCGCCTTTCCGCCGGTGGTTCTGTGTCAGCGTGCCCCTACCAAGCAGAGGAACAACCGACCACATCCCTTTTGGGCCAAGCCTGTCAGTCGTTTTGGCTTGTTCGAGCTTAACGACGGGTTAGACAGCGGTTCGAATCTTCTAGTCTTCTGATCCAGCCTAGCGTCTCAACCGGGTTACGACTCCCAGCATCACACCAGACCCCTCACGGGGTCCAGCATACCCCTTGAGGTGACTACATTGTCAGTACGCTCAGCACGAGACCGTTACCAGTCCCGCACCGTACCTAGGCTACCGGTGGCTGAACACCGGGTTCTGTCGATTACTTCCCTAAATAATGGAGAAATTGTCGCAGAACAACTACACATGACAGCTTTCGCCGTCTATCATGCGTAAAGATACGAATATCTCTACACATTCTAGAGATTGGCCCACAGGGGCCAATCATCAGGGTGGCTATTTTTTTCGCTATCGGGCTTTCGCCACGGCGTTGCGAAAAGGCTAGCTACCTCAGCGACTTACGTGTCGCACGCTTGGGAAGCCGAAGTTCTACCATTGAACTACACCCGCAAATGATAAAGGGACCTTCAACAGACAACATACATCAGTACGATCCATCTCGAATCAACGGGACCTGAGACTCGCCTTTAATTTTACATGTAAAATCAGCGGATAGTCGTTTTTTCCCAATTGCTGTGAGCACACCAAATTGATCGCGCAAACTCGCTCTTACTCTCTTCGTTGGAACTCAATATCCATAGTATTACTGACATTGGTGGCAACCATGCCAGCAGAGGCCACTAAGATCGAGACACCTATCGGCCGCATCGCTATCTTCCCCGAAAGCGGTCGTACTTTTTTTACCCAAGCCATTAGTGAAGCCAAACACGAGATCCGTATTGAAAGCTGCCTTTTGGAAGATCCGATTGTTTTAGAGTCACTCCAAAAGGCACTCTCTCATGGCATCAAGGTACGGGCCATCGTTGATCGCACTCGATACAAGGATCATCCCAGCGAACGAGATAATTTAAAAAAGTTTTTTGTGGAGTCGGGTGGCGAACTCCATACCAGTAATGCCATTTTCCCGAATACGATTTCAAAATTTCTGGTAATTGATGACCACAGTTTCATTATAGGATCGACCTGCCTGGATTCCAGCACGATCGAGCACTACCGGGACTTCGATTATCTCGGCAAAGGTCATGAAGAAATCACGGACCTGATCCGACTTTTTGAAACCGATTGGTCACACAGTGCAGAACCCGGCGAACGTTCAGCCCAGTTCAATCCAACACCTCCTGTCTTCTCTAAAAACATCATGGTTTCCCCGGTGAACGCGGTTGACCGAATGGTGCACCTACTCCAGGGTGCTGAGAAAAGCGTCGATATCTACACAGAACTCCTGGGTAACCCAACCCTTGAAAGCGAGCTTGCGAATTTAATATTGATCGGTGTTCATGTACGCATCATCACGCCACACAAGATCACGCGCTTTAATATAGAGGTAGCGGAACGGCAAACCGAAGCGTTAATTCGGTTGAAAGGTGCGGGGGCGGATATACATGTAAGCGAATCCAACATAGATGCTGATCATCCTTACATACACGGCAGAGCCATCATCATTGATCAAAGCCTGGTGGCTCTTGGATCCATCAGCCTTGCGCCCGACTCTATTAATGCAAATCGGGGCGTAGACATTCTCGTTAAGGATCCCGAGATTATCCGGAGTTTATCGGCTATTTTCGAAAAAGATTTCAAAGCAACCACGCTCTTTTAATCCATTCATTCTTTAAAAAAAACTGGTTCAATTGTGTGCCGTTTGTTCAAAGGCACTCATTTAAGACTTTCGGCAGCATGAGGTATTTGGGAAGGAAACTAGATGATTTGCTCTAGGTAGGACTTGTCTTTTCCGCATTCAGGGCAATGCCATCCGTCAGGAAGCGCATCCATGTCTGTATGAGCCGGTACACCTGCTTCAGGATCACCGATCGACTCGTCAAAGAGATAGCCACACTCACGACACATAAAGATGGCTCTTGGAATATTCATGACATGGATCTCAACGCTTGGAAGACCTCAGTTATTATCTACTTCATGCCCTGATTTCGAAAGCACGTGAAGATCTTGATCAGGCTTATAATGATCATATGCCTTTTTACTTTTAAACAACCAACATGGCTAGAGCTCTTCTCAGATTCGTCTCCATCCTGCTTCTACTGATCCTGATTCAGTTCGACATGAAGAAAGTACTGCTTGCACACGCGACCTCAGGTGCATTCATACTCGAACAGATAGGCGCTCAAAATCCATTATGGGTGAATTTCGTGATCAGCTTGACGCTGTCACCTTTTTTTCTGATTCTGTCCTTTGTACCTGAACTCAAATTCATTCAACGGATCATGATCAAGTACACACCGTGGCGTATAGTGATCATATTGATCGTGGGCCTTTCTTATGCCCTCACCCTTACCATGACGGGTTATTCAGCCAGTCTATGGATCAAATCCAACCTCACTGAATTAATCATCTATACAGCGGCGCTCCCCGCTGCCCTGCTCCTATTTCTTTATAACGACCTTCGAAAGCTTCTAAAAGCCAAACGAAGATTGGAGAACTAAGGTTTTTCAATGTCGTCAAAAAATTCGAGCACTTGCCTAAAAGGTTCATCAGCGATCACTAGATCACCTGAAAAAGGTGAAGCGAACGCGACAACCAGATAGATGTTGAGTGCAATGATCGTCGCCAAGAGAATGGTGCCAATCATCTGCACCACCAAATTCTCCATGACAAACATATAAGAGAACACAATAATTAAGACACCACCCACACACAGAGAGATCCACTCAATCGCCGGAATCACGTGACTTGCAAAATCGATCCGACCTCGCCTGTGTCTTAAAAAGGAATGCGCCACATCCAGTAATGACGAATAACTTGCGGCTCTGGTGTCGGCATTGTTAATGATTTGCCGCAGCAATTTGAAGGCAATCGCATGGCTTGTGGGAGAAGGTGAACTCGTGTCCGCCATCGTCTTCCATTCGTCATTGATCACAGAGTTCGTATATTCACGACTTAACGCTCGAATCTTGTCCTTATCCGCTAGCGGTTGATTTTCGGCCAAGATATAGATCGATGTGAGATCGCTACATTCGTCCGTAACCGCACTCTGAGCGCTGTCGAAGAATGACATAGCATTTACTACGATCAAACCAAGCAAGACCCCATAAATTCCTCCGGCCACAGGAAAGAAATAACCGAAAACTTCATGATGTTTGGTGGTGCGACCCTTATGAAAAAAACGCCTCACAACCACCAGGCCAAGGGCGGAACACACGACAAACACCAGAACCAAGATGGAGCCTAACCAATAGTTACCTGTCATAAAGCATTGCCGAATAAATATGGAATCGCTGGTTTACAAAGATAGGAGCTACTGACGCAACTTCGAAAGAGAGGGGTATAGGGTCTGGAATAAAAAAAACCGGATCAAACTTGATCCGGCCTTCTCACCATCAATCCATGACGGTCCATTTACTGCTAAACGTTTTACCTTCATCACGGCGCTTGAAGATCTTTCTGAACTCTTTTCTCAAGAGCCTCAGTTCCTTATCGGCATCGTGTTCGAGGCAAGCCTGATAGACTTTTTTAACCAATTTGTCTTGCTTCATATTGGTTCACCCCCGTGTGCTAAATGAGTGAGCGAAAATGCTAAAAAATATAATACCACCAGAACCATGAAATATCTAGGACTTACAGTAGCTTAGTCACACTTTTCATTCACTAGTTCACTGACCATTTGCCATCTTGCAAACCCGGTCTTCTTTTCAAAGGGGACCTTGGCCAGAAAAGACGCTTCGCCTTTCTACCTAAACCGGCCTTAGCGCTAGAAATCGTTCATTCCAGTCAAAAAGGAATCCGGCTACACTAAGCTCAAACTTGAAGAAAAACTAAAGGTACTATGCTAAGACTGATTGTGGGATTATCAGGGTCAAGTGGCGTGATTTATGGTGTAAGACTCTTAGATGTCCTTAAAGACATTGAAGGTGTAGAAACTCATCTCATTATGAGTAAAGGCGCTGAACTGACCTTAACCCTTGAAACCACCTATTCTCGAGAAGACGTTGAGCGTTTGGCTGATATCGTCCATCACCCCGACAACATGGCTGCATCCGTTTCCAGCGGCTCTTATCCTATTAGTGCCATGGTGGTCATGCCCTGCTCGATGAAAAGCCTCGCCCAAATTGCACTGTCGTTAAACGATAACCTCTTAACCCGTGCAGCAGATGTGACCTTGAAGGAACGCCGAACGTTAATTGTTGTACCGAGAGAAACACCCCTTCATCTGGGTCACCTTAAGCATATGGTCAGCATCACAGAAATGGGAGGCATTATCCTTCCACCTTCCCCCTCTTTTTATCATGGGCCTACCACCATCGAGGACATCATTGATCAAACAGTTGGCAAAGTGTTGGACCAGCTAAATATTGAACATCACCTATTCAAACGGTGGGGCACGCGTGACTGAAGAGGAATTCAATCAGGCTACGGCCCGACTCTTTGCTGGCATCACTACCTTAACCTTAGCAACGGTCGGATGCGACGGCCGACCATGGGCGACGGATGTCTATTTCGCAACATTGGGAGATGATTTCGTGTTCTTTTCATCCCCATCATCAAGACATTGCCTCAATCTCGAAATCAACCCCGCTTGTGCCGCGACGATTCACCCGACGGTTGAAAAATGGAGTGACATTCACGGCGTTCAGATTGAAGGTGTTGTTAGAGAACCCAAGACCCGGGAAGAAAAAGCAAAAGCCCTAGCACGCTACATTCAGAAGTTTCCCTTCGCTGAGGGTCTTTTAAGTCAGTCCTCTGAAAGCAAAAAAGCTTTTTCTAGTGTGACACTCTACATCCTCCAAACAAACCGGATACTCTATCTAGACAATCACCTGATACCGAATAACCGCTTCGAAGTACTGTGCACAAAGGGTAAACGTCTCAGTACACCGACTCCTTTCAAAAATCCGCCCCGATTGGCTTCATCCAAAGCCTGAAACGCACCCCTTATCTCTGCTGAAAAGGGATTCATATACAAAATGAGGAACTGTCACAAATTCGGGGTATAATGTTGGGTCAACCCTTGAGGAAGTCTCATTTCAGCTTCTGAACCCAGTAGCTGTTGATACCCATCTAGGCTAAGCGCAAAGAACCTTGCGATACCCATTTTCAATCACACAGGATTTAATCCTTAAAAAACTGATATGACTGACTTATCCCATTACAGAAACATCGGCATTTTCGCTCACGTGGATGCAGGCAAAACCACGACCACTGAAAGGATTCTGAAACTCACCGGTAAGATCCACAAGATCGGTGAAGTACATGATGGTGCAGCCACCACTGACTTCATGGAGCAGGAACAAGAACGTGGCATCACGATTCAGTCTGCTGCAACCACGTGTTTCTGGAATGATCACCGTTTCAACATCATCGATACGCCTGGTCACGTTGACTTCACCATCGAAGTGTATCGTTCACTGAAAGTACTCGACGGCGGCGTAGGCGTATTCTGCGGCTCGGGCGGTGTTGAGCCTCAGTCCGAAACTAACTGGCGCTATGCTAACGACTCCAAAGTCGCCCGTGTTATCTACATCAATAAGTTGGACCGCATCGGCGCTGACTTCTACCGTGTCGTCAAACAGGTTAAAGATGTACTCGCAGCGGAACCGCTCGTCATGGTTCTACCGATTGGCCGTGAAGATCAGTTCACGGGTATGGTAGACCTATTGACCCGTAAAGCGTGGATATGGGATGACTCCGGTGACCCCATGAAGTACACCATCAGCGAACCACCAGCTGATATGGTGGCTGACGTTGAAAAATGGCGTGCTGAACTGGTTGAAAAGGTCGTTGATCAAGATGACGACGTAATGGAAAAGTACTTGGATGGTGAAGAACCTGATATCGATACCATCAAGCGTCTGGTCCGTAAGGGTACGATCAAGCTCGATTTCTTCCCAACCTACTGCGGTTCCTCATTCAAGAATAAGGGCGTTCAGCTGGTTCTTGATGCGGTTGTTGATTTCTTACCTAACCCAACTGAAGTTAACCCACAACCTGAAGTTGACCTTGAAGGGAATGACACGGGTAATTTCGCCAAGGTGGACGCCGATGGCCCATTGCGCGCCCTCGCATTCAAAATCATGGACGACCGTTTCGGCGCACTGACCTTCTTGAGAATTTATTCAGGTAAGATCCAGAAAGGCGATACGGTTCTAAATACGGCAACGGGCAAAACTGAAAGAATCGGTCGTATCGTAGAAATGCATGCGAATAACCGCCAAGAACTCGACACCTGCCAAGCCGGTGACATTGTCGCCGTACTGGGCATGAAGAATGTTCAAACCGGTCACACGCTTTGCGACCCTAATAACCCAGCGACTCTGGAACCTATGGTCTTCCCTGCACCCGTGATCTCGATCGCGATTGCGCCTAAGGATAAGGCGGGTAACGAAAAGATGGGTATCGCACTGGGCAAGATGGTTCAGGAAGATCCTTCCTTCCATGTTGGCACCGATGAAGAAAGTGGCGAAACCATCCTTAAGGGAATGGGCGAACTCCACCTCGACATCAAAATCGATATTCTGAAGCGTACCCATGGCGTGGAAGTCACTGTCGGTAAACCACAGGTTGCCTACCGTGAAACCATCACCCGTAAGGTTGAAGACGAATACACCCACAAAAAGCAGTCGGGTGGTTCAGGTCAATACGCTAAGATCAATTACACCATTGAGCCTGGCGAGCCGGGTACGGGCTTCCAGTTTGAATCGACGGTAACCGGTGGTAACGTTCCACGTGAATACTGGCCAGCGACTGAAAAGGGCTTCAAGAGCATGATTGACAAAGGCACGCTTGCGGGCTTCCCTTGCGTCGACCTCAAGGTCAACCTGACAGACGGTGGGTTCCACGCCGTTGACTCCTCTTCAATAGCGTTTGAAATCGCTGCCAAGGCGGCGTTCCGTCAAACCGTGCCAAAGTGTGCACCACAACTGATGGAACCTATCATGAAGGTTGACACCTTCTCTCCTGATGCCAACGTGGGTGACGTGATTGGTGACCTTAATCGTCGCCGCGGAATGATTAAGTCTCAGGATGCAGGCCCTACGGGTGTTCGCATCAAGTCTGAAGTACCTCTGTCTGAAATGTTTGGCTACATTGGCGATCTTCGCACGATGACTTCAGGTCGTGGCCAGTTCTCAATGGAGTTCTCGCATTACCTGCCATGTCCTAAGAATGTTGCAGATGAAGTCATTAAGGAAGTACAGGCGCGTAACGCTAGCAAGGATTGATCGTCTGAAGATCGCCCACTTGGTTCGCTAAGTGGATAATAGAAAACGGGAGCCCTTGGGCTCCCTTTTTTTGCCTGATGACTGTCATCGAAGCACCTAATGAGATCTAGGACAAAGAAAACCCTTTGCCTTTGAAAGAAGGCGACGCACTAAGCGCCCTGGTCACGCTCCCGGATAAAGCACTCGAGCTCATCTAAACGAAGCGGCTTTGAATAGAAAAAACCTTGCCCATAATCACAACCTTGCAATCGAACCAGTTCAACCTGACGTTCGGTTTCGAGACCTTCTGCTACCACAGAAAAACCCATGGCCTTCCCTAACGCTATGATCGTCTTGCACAGCGTTAAGGCTTGATCGGAGGTGACGATGGGGGCAATGAATTCTTTATCTATTTTGATCACATCTATTGGTAAGGTATGGAGATAGCTCAAACAACTATAACCCACCCCGAAATCATCCAAAGCAATATCAAAGCCCATGGTTTTGAATTGACTTAACACAGCCAGTATCTCGGGCGTTGCTTGGAGATATGCGTTTTCTGTGATTTCAAGGGTGATGCCCCGAACAGCTTGGGTCCGCTTCGAGAAGACTCCCTGTATTTTATCCTTGGACGCACAGCAAGCATCAAGATAGCTCGGCGGAATATTTAGACTGACATTGAACTCAGGATCAAGATGCTGACGAAGCTTAGCAAGATCATTGATCACTTGATCGAGCACCCAATTGGTGAGCTCGAACATCTGCCCCGTTTCTTCTGCAACAGGCAGAAACACATCGGGTGGAATGGATCCATTTACGGGATGGGTCCACCGTATCAGCGCTTCAGCTTTAGAGAAACGACCGTTAGTCAGGTTAACAATGGGTTGGTAATAAAGTTCGAAGCGCTGATCTTTAATCGCAATATTCAGTGCATCGATTAACTCTGAACGGTCAAGCAACTCCTTTCGCATGAAGGAATTGAAATAGACGGGCGTATTGAGATGACGCTCAACCGCCATCATCATGGATATATCCGCGGTATGACGAAGCTCTGTGAGGGTTTGACCGTCTTTTGGCCAGAGGCTTATGCCCATTCTTGGCATGATGTGGGCCGAGCGGGGAATCTCATCTGAGGGCTGACTTAACCCGTCACAGAGAGAAGCTGTCCAAGCCTTCATTTCCTTAAAGCTGCGACGTCCCGAAGGAACAAGGGCAATAAGATCATTGCGACCAATGCGCCCTAAAATGGCCTCAGAACCAAAAAGACGCTCGATACGTTGAACATGATGCTTGATAAGATAAAAGTTCTCGGAATCGGAAACCACGGCTATCAATTCTTTATGCGTTTCAAGCCGCATCATGATAAAAAAATGCGTATCTTTGGGTGAGGCAACGGCTAAACGAAGTGATGCCGCATCAAAAAACCCTTCCCAGTTCAAAAGACCGGTCACAAGATCAGTCGATCGAGCATGATCTCGTTCTTCAAGCGTTCGGTTGAGATCATCGCCTAAATGCTGCGCCATGGTTTTGAGCTTTTCCATCAATCGAAGCGAAAATCGCGCCGAATGGAAGGTCGCCCGCGAAAAGATTTGCAGAAACATCATGACCAACAGGCTTGACACCAAAATCCTTAGAAAAAAAGGCATGGATTGCGTTGGAATATGTAGCAGAGAAACCGACAGACTCACCAGAATGACCAGCGTCGAGACACGACATGCAGATTTAGGGGCCAATAAAACGTGGATCAAGCCAATGAAGGCCGGCAAAATCAGCATCGCCGTGAAACCATTGAACCATATGGCTGTTACATAGAACACGAACTCAAGAAACACAACGAGGCGGTTAAGTTGCGTGGTGAGCCTATCTCGAGAAAGAAAGAACAAACCTATCAGCACATGGAAGAAACCACCAATAAATGGTAACCAGGGTGAGGCCAGCGAATAATGTAGAGGGGGCCATGGGCTCATCAAATGATAGAGCCCCATCATGATCAATAGGACACCCACAATCATGAGGCTCCACGCCATGGTTTTCGTATTCACAAACGTTTCTACACGATGAAACTCTTCAAGCTGATCGATCGCCCGTTGCGCTTCTCGAATTAAATCAAGTCTATCAAGTGACACTGAGTATTCCGCCTAGAAGAAGATCTGGAATCCATTGAGCGACTGAATGATGTGAGCTTGCATTGGTTTGAGCATCCACACGTGCGCGAAGCCACAATCCGATTAACAGATAACACTCTTGATTATCCAAACTCAAGGGTCGTCGTCCCATAAATCGATCTAACGGGAAGCGGAGGCATCGAACCACAATACATTCGCCCACAAACAAATACTTCGACAAAACCATGCTCTTTAAAAAGAGTCACGGCATCAACATTGACTTCGGGACAATCAATCTGTAGTGGCACACCCGGTGCCTGATCACTCAGCCCAAGCAGCAGGTTTTTGGCAATCGTCGGTGTATCAGCAAAAAAAGGACCTACTCTAAGACCTAATCTTGCAGGTCTTGCGATGATCATCCCGGATAAGATTCCATGATCAACATAACCGAGAGCAATCGCCCCCTCTTTTTGAGTCCATGCTTTAAGAAAGGCTGATCGTTTAGCCTTGAAATGCGCTTGATCGTAGTGATCCACCTGATCAAAAGGAAGATCTAAAAGACGGGCTAAATAAGGGGATGGCGCTCCAAGTGGCGTCCCTTGATAGCGGATATGTCGATAGCTCAGTTTATACCCTTGACGACCGTAGTAAGGCATCATCGCAATGACACCATCAAGACCCATCGCAGCCCCCGGTTTCAGTCTCGCTTTAAGGGTGGCATTGAGATGCTCCCATAGATAGCTTCCGTACCCTTGACCTCGGAAGTCTCTGTGAACGATGAATAAACCGACAAAACCAAAGCAGCCCCCATAGGTCACAATGCTGGCGCCACCGATGAAGCGACCTTCAAGGTGGAGGGCCAGGAAGGCATTGGGTTCAATCTTATAGAGAAGATTAAGATCGCCATAGCCAGGGTTCCAGTCCTCGCTCGCGGCCCATTCCTCCAAAAGCTGGAGTTCATCGACCGTCATCGGCTCAATCGTTAACCCTATTTGTCCGCTCAACATCGATCGCTCCTACTCTGACCAAAGCCTAATCGCAGCACGCGTTCTTTTCATGAGTGCACTCACGGGAGACTCATCGCTTCCTGAAGACTCGACTCGAAATGTACCCGGGAGAATACCCATTGAGCAACTCCAAGGGATCACACCCTCTTTCTTTGGTGTGAATTTGATTACTTGTTCCCCTTCCTTCAGATGGATCGTTAGGCCGTATTCAGGTACCACTAAGATTCGATTACATTCCGTCAGGTGGCGGCCTTCGATCACCCATCGAACCGGGATATCCTTTTTGAGTGCATATTGATTTGGACCATAACCAGCCACATCCACATTCATATGGATCACTTGCTCTTGAGCCAATAATTCAGCTCTCTGAACATCCGCGCCAAACCATTCGGATCCACGACTCAGAAGACTATTGAAAGAGACCTCAGAACCTGCTAAAGCCAGTCCACGATTCAACATGACTGCTCCAAGAATAATAACCACGCAGCCAGAAGCCTTCAGCATTCTCGGTGCCACATGGGCCGAAACGATGTTGAGCAAATAACCAAACCCCATGAGCAGGGGTAAAGTACCCAAACCAAAGGCCAACAGCATCAAAGCCCCATCCAAGGGATGACCCGAGGCGGCGGCCATGACGTACATGGCTTGCAATGGGCCACAAATCACCATCAACCCATTGAGCATACCGATGATCAAGGGATGACCACGGTGTTGTTGCAAGCGCTTGCCTAGTAACCGCATCATCCATTTCGGCGTTCTGAGTGAAAAGCGTTTTAGACTTGGAAAGACATGAAGAGCATGAAGCCCAAAGAGAATGAGAAATACACCTGACGCTAAGCCCACTGCAATTTGGATTTCCTTGCTGAAGGAAACTACGCTACCCAGAGCGCCAAGTCCACCTCCGATGACCGTGTAGGAAAGCGTCTTGCCACTGGCATAAAGGATGTGTGCGTACTTTGCTGGCTGTCCGGAACGCGCGCCTTGACTGGCATAGCCCACAATCAATGGACCACACATACCCACACAATGAAAGCTCGTCAGAAAACCGGTTAGAAACAGAAGGCCATAGCTCAACCTGGATTCAAGATTCGGTAATTCATAGTGACCGCCAATCCAATCATCCAGCCAAAAGATGCCCGCTATGGCACCCAGTGCAAAAGTAACCGCGGCCAGCTGCTTAAAGAAGGGTTTATTCAAAAAACACATACTGGCCATCCATAAAAAAACAATTCATTGGGTATGTAATCCCCGCTCGTACCAAGACTTAGTCGCGGTCACCCAGTTCACCACCAACAACATTAAGGGAACCTCAATGAGAACACCGACCACCGTGGCCAGTGCTGCACCCGATTCAAATCCAAAAAGACTGATCGCCGTTGCAACAGCTAATTCGAAGAAATTGGAGGCACCGATCAAAGCCGATGGGCCTGCAATGCTATGCGTTTCAGCCATTAGACGATTGAGACCATACGCTAAGGCAGACGTAAATAAAACCTGTATCAGTATCGGTACAGCCAGCAGGCCAATCACGATGGGTTGTCGAATAATTGCTTCTCCCTGAAATGCAAAAAGCAGTATCAAAGTGAACAATAAAGCCAAGATCGACACAGGTGCTGTGCGCTCTAAAAAACGATTCAAAGGTTGTTCGCCTTGTTTCGAGAAGATGTATCTAATCCATTGAGCGATCAGCACAGGGATGACGATGTAGATGAGCACCGAAGTGAGCAAGGTAGCCCAAGGGACAACAATAGCGGAAAGCCCAAGCAGAAGGCCTACAATCGGGGCGAAGGCAAACACCATAATGGTGTCGTTAAGAGCCACCTGAGAGAGTGTGAAAAGAGGATCGCCGTTGCATAAGCGGCTCCAAACAAACACCATGGCCGTACAAGGCGCTGCCGCCAATAGAATCAGGCCTGAGATATAACTGTCAATTTGTTCAGACGGCAAATAATCGCTGAACGCATGACGAATGAACACCCAGGCTAAAAATGCCATGGAAAAAGGTTTGACCAGCCAATTCACCAATAGGGTCACGCTGATCCCTCTAAGATGATGACGCAGTTCATGCAACGCACCCAAATCAACCCGAACCAACATAGGTATGACCATGAGCCAAATCAGCACTGCTACGGGCAGATTGACTTCGGAGATTTCGAGATGCGCTAACGATCGGATTGTCTGCGGCATCCAGCGACCGATTAGCACCCCCGCTACAATACAGAAAAGCACCCAAACAGTGAGATAGCGCTCAAAGATGGACAGTGGCTGAGCAGTCGATGGTTCAGTCCCTCTCGTGGGTGTTAGGTCTTCACGGAAATCAGTACGCTCCTCCTTGGCGGAGTCTTTACCGTCCTTCAGAGCAATCTGATCCAATTCAACCGCAATGTCGTCACGGGTCAATTCATCCAGGGGAAGATCAACCAGACGTTGTATCCGATGACGGAGGATTGCAAAGGCTTCATCAAAGGCCGCTATGATCTCTTCGGGAGTACCTGTTACGTGACCTGGATCTTGAACGCCCCAATTCGCTCTCAAAGCCTGACTCAGATAGACAGGACAGGTTTCGCCGGCCGCTGAATCACATACAGCAATCAGAATATCGAACTCAATACCTTCGAGCGATTCCCACGACTTACTGCTGTAGCCTTCGGTGGGCAGACCATGTCGTTCTAGGGTGGCTAAAGCTCCCTGATTGATGCGACCGATCGGATGACTGCCTGCACTGTAAGCACGAAACCTCCCACCACCAAGATGAGTCACTAAAGCTTCACCCATCACACTTCGACAAGAGTTACCGGTGCAGAGAACAAGTACATTATAGATTTTTTGTGACATGGTGTTCCTTCATAAGTGTGGTACTGGATCGACTGTGTTTAACAGGAACAATCGATATTCGAGAGATCGACACAAATGCTTTCACCCTGGCAGCAATTTTTGGTGAGGTAGCCAAGGACCTCATTCATGCCCGGGATATTCACACGATAAATAAGATATCTACCTTGCCGTTCTTGAGTCAGTAACTGAGCATGAGTCAATTCCTTCAGATGAAAAGACAGCGTAGCTGGGGGTAGCTTCAATGCATCAGCCAGGACGCTCGGTGTTCTTCCAGTAGGACCTGCAACGATCAAAGCACGGAAAATGGCAAGACGACTTTCCTGAGCCAAGGCCGACAATGCAACAACAACGTCTTTATCTTTCATAATTCCAATATTGTCGAACTAATAAAAAGATTGCAAGTTCAATTCAACCGAATTGAAAAAAAGGGGCCAGTCCTAGAAAATCAGGACATACAGTCATCAGTGTCTATCAACTCAAGCAGCTCTTATACTCGAATTCACCAGGAGTCCACCATGGGTAAGGCCATATTCGTTCAAGCAGGCGGCGGTTATCACAATGTCGTAGTAAGCCATGATGAGCCGAGATCACCCGGCTACGGTGAAATCACGGTAAGGATACGAGCTAGTTCACTTAATTATCACGATTTTGCCGTTGTAAGCGGCGTTTGGGGGCCCAAAGAATCTCGAGTACCCATGGCCGATGGTGCAGGTGAAGTCATTGCACTTGGTGAAGGTGTCACCGAATATCAAATAGGTGATGCAGTGGTCAGCACCTTTTTTCCAGACTGGTTAGCGGGTGAGCCATTAGACAGTAGCTTTGCTCGCGTCCCGGGTGATGGCATCGATGGTTACGCTCGCGAGTTCGTAACGGCCAAAACAACGGCTTTTACGCATGCCCCGATTGGCTATAGCCATGCGGAATCCGCTACCCTAACCACCGCAGCACTTACCTCTTGGCGCTGTTTGATGGTTGATGACGCTCTAAAACCCGGCGATTGGGTCCTGACTCAAGGAACGGGTGGCGTCTCCATTTTTGCCATCCAGTTTGCCAAGATGGCCGGTGCCAAAGTGATTGCTACCTCATCGAACGATGAAAAGCTTGAGCGATTAAAAAGCCTCGGCGCTGATCATGTCATCAACTATCGAACGACACCCGAATGGGGTGATGTGGCCTTCGATCTTACTGAAGGCGTAGGTGTCGACCATATTTTAGATGTGGGCGGGCCTTCAACCCTTCGGGAATCAATGACCGCTGCACGTCTGGGCGGCCATATTTCACTGATCGGCATCCTGTCCGGGGTGACGGGAGAATTATCGTTCCTCCCGGTCCTACTCAAGCAACTAAGATTACAGGGCGTTCTGGTCGGCAGCAGAGCGCAACAGCAGGATATGATCAAAGCTTTAAATGCCCATACCATGCGCCCTGTGATTGACCGTCACTTTCCGCTTGAACAGATCGTTGAAGCCTTTCAATATCTCGAGAGTAATCGTCATTTCGGAAAGATCTGCCTCGATATCTAAAAACCCATGGCCCTCAGCGCCACAAGTAAGTGGCGACCTGAGCCTATCGATTCTCTAAACGACTGTAGTCAAACCAGCCAGCCTCAATTGGCTGATCACGCCGATAGCGCGCATTGAGTGAATCGCTCACTTCCCAGAATCTTGAATCCGTTCGCCTCACGCCGAAACGGTCTAGCAGCGCCGAATAATCAGCTTCGGACTTCAGTGCCTTAATCGCCTCTACGAAGGGAGTAAGTTGATCAACCCCGATACTAAAAAAGGCATTTGGGTAGGCACCAATGAATCCATTGGCGACCGTTAAGGTATCTTCATCAGGAATCCGTCGATCGGCTTCTTTAAACATTTCAGCGACATTGGTATGTGCACTGTTTCTGAGCAAGCTCAATGGATGATCCACGCCGCGGCCATCCTTGATGGTCAGGAAAGAGGCTTCAGGTAGAATGGACGCACTCCGCCCCTGAACACGAGATAGCCGTCGGAGTTCGCTTAAAGAAGGCTCATCAAGACCGGACGAGCTCAAGTCATAGCGTTGATCACTTAAGTCTGCAAAGTGGTCTTTAAGCATCCCAACAAATTCCTGATACGGATGACTTGTATTGAAATGAATCCCGGTTTCTTGATCAAAGCGGGCTTTACTCCCGTTCACAAAGTTCTTAACTTCCTGACTCGCACCTCGATACCAGCGATCACGTACTTCATCCCGAGAACCTTTGGGTAAAAACCCAAGCGTATTAATTTCCGCTTCCATTCGAAGGAAATCCATATAAAGCCTGGAGTCGAGCTGATGGACGGTGTTGCCATACACATCGAATCCCGCCACGAGGAGATAATAAATACGCTCAAGCAAGGGGTAACCCATCACCCAAATGGACTGCGGACGCTCACCTACAAGGCCTTTTACAACCGAAGCACTGTCAAAATGTCGAAATACCGTTAAGGCTGCATTTGAGTTATGGCCATCGCCGTGCCAGATGAGATCCAGAGTGGGTGCATGTTGTTTTTGCAATGCGCGGTTAAGGTACTCCGCTTTGGCCTTGAGGTAATTAGTTTCGCCTTCTGAATAGTCGATCCAGCTGGTTAAAGGGTTATAGGTCGCATCGGCTTCATTGGGGAGCCTCAGATTTTCCAAGATACTTTCATAAATGACTGTCCCGGTTTCGTGATGCTTTGGCTCCGTAAAGACCACCCAGAAATGATCCTGAATGACGTCAACGGCTACCTGACCCCTACATACAGGGCCCTTGATGAAGGTCATGATGGTGAACTGAGCTTCTTCCAACAGAAACGCATAACGAGCATCCAAAGGCAGTTCTTTGAAAACCTTGAAGGGGTTTGAGGCCACCTCAGGCAAATAGGATGGAATCGAGGTGACCCGATAATCGGGCTCGAAGAACCACCCGTTAATCTGCTTCAGCCGCTCTGGATTGAGCCTATAGGGCATATGCGTTTTTGCGACCAGGGTTTCATGAACCGGTCTGAACCGATAATAAACCTTATAAACTCCAGGATCGCTATAAGGTAGCCGCGTTGCAATGATATCGATCGGCTGTCCCGGCGGTGTCTTGGACCGCACGAGCTCGAAATAAGGAGACGATGGCTGATCACTGAAGTATAGATGAGCGAGATACCAGTGTTCATAGATGAAGCGCCCTATCAGTTGCCCTTTGGCTGAACGTCCGTTTAACAGATTCTCCCATAAGGCCACTTCAGCCATCACCTCATCACTCGGTGGGGCTGACTTAGCCGCTAAGGCCCCTTTAGAGAGCCAACGGATCAAGGTGCCATGATCACGCTCAGTGATAGGAGGGAGACCATAAGGCATCCCCCATTCCGGGTGATCCTTTTTAAACGCACCAAAATCATCGGTTGCCACACATTCCTGAACCCGATCGGTTGAGAAATCAAATCGATCAGCCGGCAATGCGCCTGCTTGAGGCCATGTTTGGTCTTGCTTCAATGCTAATAGACGATAAAGAAGACTGCCATCAAGATTGGCTCCTATCGAAGAGCCCCTCTCGTTCAAGACCGAATGAAAGCCTTTGTCTCTCCATTCGTTATTACTGTCGGCATCGACAAACAAACGGGTAAGATCCGCGGGAAACAGTCTTACAGCATCGTATACCTTAGCTGGGCTAGCGCCACGTGTGAGGCCTTCATAGGATCCAAGTTTCAACTGACACGGGGCATCGTAACAAGCATGACAAGCAACACAACGGCTGTCTAATACCGATTTAACGTCTTCCCAATGGCTATCCGCCCCATCCATAGGCCGCGGATTGTCATAGCGTGACGTATTAACAGGACCGTAGACTCTGTCTAGGGCATCATCCGCAGAAAGCGTGTTCGTCGTCAATAAGAGACTTAAGCCCAAAAGACAGGTAAGACCATGGAGGACAACATTCATATTCAGAGCATCAGGAGGAGACTGGATGACCCGATCATAGGGGCTTTTGCTCAATAAGAGAACCTAACACGCATCGCAAGCGCCCCTGACAACCAAGACTCCATCAGAAACTCTGGTTGGATCCCCCGCCTCAAAGAGGCACAATGGAGGTCTGTATCTATTGGGTAATGTCATTTAATGATCGCGAGACGAAGCTTTATTGTCCTGACGCTGATGGCCTTCGCCAATACTAGTTGCTATCAGGGCTATTCTGTCCTTAAGACTGGGATCGATACACGCCCTATCGCATCAAAGCCAGCAGCAGGCCACCTCACACCCGTCTTTCTTTCAGGTGTCGACTTCAACCTATCTTCCTACGGACGGGTTGAACGTCCGGAATGGCCGGGACTCATGATGGGAACGCTTAAATCACAACTTGAGAAAAGTCAGGCTTTCTCATCTGTAACCATTGAGAAACCCAAGGCGCCCTATCTTGAAATTCAGATGGTGAACCAGACTGTCTACAGTGAAAACAACACGACTAATCAGTCCAACGCCTTCTTGTTAGCGTTTACGTTTTTCATACTTTCGCCGATCCTAAGGTTTAAGCATACGCTCGAAAGCCACTACCAACTCAAGGTCATAGGACCCAGCGGCGTGACAAAACAATATGCAGAGGTTTGTTCGGCGGAGTACCATGGCACCTATTACACGCGCATGGCACAGGCAGAAGTAGCATTTAATGAAATCAACCAATCCTGTCTGGTTTCACTAACGCATAGCTTGCTCAAGGATGTTGATCTTTTGGTGAAAACGACTCAACCCAGATAAACCCTTGAGTATTGTTGCTCGCTTATCCCATGGCATTCGCGCCCCCTTAAAATATTAAACAACTAAGGATTAAACATGAAGCAACCCAGCCCCATTCCGAACGACGCGCAAGCGGGTGAACTGAAGCGTGAACTCAGGAATCGGCATGTACAACTCATTGCGATTGGGGGTTGTATCGGTACAGGATTGTTCATGGGTTCGGGCAAAACCATCTCCATGGCAGGTCCTTCGGTGCTCTTGGTCTATAGCACCATTGGCATTATGCTGTTCTTCATGATGCGGGCCATGGGTGAATTGTTATTGTCGGATCTTTCGTATAAATCGTTTGCCGACTTTGCTGAAGATATCTTAGGCCCCTGGGCGGGTTTCACAACGGGTTGGTCCTACTGGTTTGCCTGGATCACCACCGCCATGGCTGAAATCATCGCCATTTCAGGCTACTTCAACTTTTGGTGGCCTGATTTGCCGACCTGGATCCCGGCCATATCAACTGTATTGCTATTGTTGACAGTGAATCTTGTGACGGTGAGAGCATTCGGTGAAATCGAGTTTTGGTTCGCGCTGATTAAAATCGTCGCGATATTGGCTCTGATCGCAGTAGGTCTGGTACTGGTCTTCATTGGCTTTACATCACCAGAGGGCTATACGGCTTCCCTATCCAATCTTTGGAACCACGGTGGTTTCTTCCCGAAAGGAACAGAAGGTGTCTTGGATGGGTTTCGTACGGCCGTATTTGCCTTTGTCGGCATGGAGGTTGTTGGAATCACAGCCGCTGAAGTAAGAGATCCCAAATCCGTCTTACCCAAAGCGATCAATACCATTCCCATTCGAATTTTGACCTTTTATCTCGGAACCCTGGTTGTGCTGATGATGGTCACACCATGGCAACACATCCCTTCTGAAAGCAGCCCTTTTGTGGGTATGTTCTCCCTGGCTGGATTTGTAGCGGCTGCTTCAGTCATCAATTTCGTCGTAGTAACTTCAGCGATGTCCTCAGCCAATAGCGGAACCTATAGCACCTCGCGGATGCTCTATGGGCTCGCTAAACAGGGTGATGCGGCCAAATGGCTTGGACGCCTATCGAGTCGCGGGGTCCCCGCTAATGGACTCTTTACCGCTGGACTCTTCCTCTTTTCCGCCGTCGTGATTCTGGCCAAGGGTGGATCGGTTATGGATGCTTTCCAGCTAGTCACCTCAGTGGCCTCACTGCTGTTTATCTTCGTATGGAGCATGATCGTCCTATCCTATCTTGTCTATCGACGTCGACGACCCGAGTTGCACCTGTCCTCTAACTTTAAGATGCCGGGTGGCCAGTTCATGGCCTATGTGCTGTTAGTTTTTTTTGGCTTCTTGTTAGTGACCTTAGGCCTTGATCCGGAATCAAGGTCCGCTATGCTGATCCTACCGATCTGGTTCATTGGGCTAGCCATTACTTATTTCACCCAGATACGGTCTACCCATGAGCATCGAAATAGACGCGTGGATCATCAAGCAAAGATTGAAGATGAAGCACTGGCTGCAACGCAATTCCGGAAGAATAAAACCACTTTGCCCTAGCGCCCTGAGTCTGAAAAAGGGGCTCTGCCCCCATTCATACGGCGAATTGAAGACCAGAGTCTATGATATGCCTTCGATAATACGTACTGTTTCAGAGGGAGCCAGCGTCTCAGTCGTGATCATTTCATCCTTAAGCAGAACACCCGAATAACCCCGAAGAAATGCTTCATCAATGAGATAAAACGTTTTTTCAGCCGCTGCTCGATACCCCATACCATGGGGCGGCCTAATATTCGAAATACAATTGCGATCCGCATCTGATCTACCCTCCTGTGGCCCGTAAGTGAGATAGATACCGAGACTATCATCCGTACTCAGGCCTGGACGCTCACCGACGATCATGATCACCATCTTGGCACCGAGCAACGCACCTACAGAATCAGACAAAGCGACTCGGCCATCGGGAATAAGGCAGATAGGACCCAAAGAAAGCTGGGTCTTAACCTGTGACTCTAAGAGCGCTAGAAGCAGATTGACTCCATGATTCATCAGGGCAGTCGAAGACAAACCATTACTCATAATAAAGACCAGGTCTGAAGGAGTATGACCGGACTCTATAAGCTGCCGCCTACACAGATCATTCAATTGACGACCCTGATCGGGCCGTTGTAAATATTGTTTCCTCGATACAGCTTGAGTAGCGAGCGTCAGAATAGGTTGTTCTAAAAAGGCGATTGCCTCTTCGAATTTCCTGACATCCCAAGCTCTTAATACGGCATCACGTGCTAGGGCATGCGCCACTTGAAAATCGAGATGGGCCGCCGTCGGCATCGAGCAACCGGCTGCGCCTTGACCGATGCGCGCTTCAGTAAAGGCTCGAAGTTTATACCAAGGATCGTTCACGACGAGTGCTCCAATAGCGCCGTAAAACCGCTCAATAATGCCCTGTGGTTACGGAAGTTCGACAGTCGATTCTTGCCATCAAAAATACCCATATCATTGAGCCATTGCTCGAATTCAGGAGCAGGTCGGAGCCCAAGCGCCTGTCTTAGATATAAGGCATCATGAAACGACGTACTCTGATAGGCGAGCATGACGTCATCAGCCCCAGGGATACCCATGATGAAATTGCATCCTGCCACACCCAATAACGTCAAAAGATTATCCATATCATTCTGATCTGCCTCGGCGTGATTGGTATAGCAAACATCACACCCCATAGGGAGTCCCATGAGCTTGCCACAAAAGTGATCTTCAAGCCCTGCACGAATAATCTGCTTACCATCGTAAAGATATTCAGGTCCTATAAACCCGACCACGGTATTAACCAATAGGGGCGAAAAAGCTCTTGCTACCGCGTAGGCGCGGGCCTCTAATGTCTGCGCATCCACGCCATGGTGTGCGTTAGAGGATAAGGCGCTGCCCTGCCCAGTTTCAAAATACATCACCTGGCTTCCTGGAGGTCCACGTTTAAGTTCTAGGGCTCTTTGATGCGCTTCCTTCAGAAGATCGAGATTAAAACCGAAACCAGCATTCGCCGATTCAGTGCCGGCTATCGACTGAAACACCAGATCGATCGGAACACCACGCTTCATCAGTTCAATACTGGTGGTCACATGGGTCAAAACACAGGACTGTGTTGGAATCTGATGTGTTTGAATGATCGTATCCAGGAAGTAAAGGAGCCTCGACACATTCTCGAAATTGTCCGTGGCTGGGTTAATACCGATCACGGCATCTCCACTTCCATAAAGAAGGCCATCCAACGTGCTTGCCGCAATTCCTTTGAGATCATCAGTTGGGTGATTCGGCTGTAAGCGCGTTGATAAGCGTCCGGGGAGTCCAAGGGTATTTCTAAATCGTGTGATGCAATTCAGACGCCTAGAAATACTGATGAGATCTTGATTTCTCATGATCTTGCTTACTGCGGCAACCATCTCCGGCATGATGTAGGGTGCGAGACTCGCAATGGGACTTTCCTCCAACAATAACCACTCCCTGAACTCACCCACGGTCGTATCAAAGCTGAAGTGCTCATCCCGTTGCTCATATTGAGTGTGGATGAGACGAGTCACTTCATCCAATTCGGGTGGAATCAATGGATACTCATAGAACTGCTTCAAGGGGATGTCGGCTAAGACTTTCTGTGCTATAGCTCTTTCAACTTCAGATTCTGCTGCAATCCCTGCAAGCGCATCGGCTGAACGAGCGGGCGAGGCTTTTGCGAGAAGAGTTTTGAGATCTTTGAACTCATAGTGACGTCCATTAAGCGACAGTGAATAGGACATATCGGATGAGTAGTTCTATCAGGTGAAAAAGCTTTCAAAGAAATAACAAGAATTGATGACGATTCGATGACAAGTAACAAAAAAACTGTAAGCACGTGAGCGTACTGACGCCAAATCGAATCAACTGAACGATGTAAGACATCGTGTTGCATACGTCAGACCAGCCCCCCTGTTGTGCGGCTCAAATCGAACCATCCTAGAAAATAATACTAATAGCTACTCTTAGGGATAATGAATTAAACCCATTAAAGATTGACCTAGAGGCGAACAGAAATGCCACGCCCAAGCGAAGGTAAGTGAAGAGAGTTACTCAAGATGACCCATAATAGAAGCAGGAATCCACACCCATCAACCTTCTGCCGAGAGTGAAACGTAGGGGAGTGGGTGCGCTAAAAACATACTAATAATGAGGTAGCTAACCGTCCAATTGATTGCCTATAAGGCTTAGATTCATGATATGCATATCGAAAAAATATCATGAGGGTATCATTAACGAGGGATCAATAAACAATAAAAAAGGATTTAGTGACACATGACCACTAAATCCTTTGGCGTCTAGCCAAGCAGGCATTCAAACATGCCCGCCTGGGGGAGCAGACATTAGATATGGAATTCTTTCAAATCGCGACCCGCATTGATCAGAGCCTGCAACCATCTTGGACGAACGCCCCGTCCTGTCCATGTTTCAGAAGAATTGTTTGGGTTACGATACTTGGCTGCTACCTTAGTGCCCTTTCGGCTGGATACCGGTTTATCACCCTCATGGATAGTCACTGTTAAACCAATAGAATCCGCTAACTCTTTAATTTTAGCGATGACTGCCTTCCGTTCATTCTTTTGCTTTTCAGCCAGTGCCTTTTTAGCACTTTCAATCACGTTGGTCAGTTCTTCTAAAGACAGATTATGTAAATCATTCGTCATGGCAAAACCCTAGTTAATTATCTAAATTGGAGGCCCACCACCACGAACAGTGTGAACCATTAAATTCATCTTATTCGATAGTACGCATAAGCACAAGAATAATGGTTGAAGTATAAGTAATATGATAATTAGCCACGGTTAATTAATTATTTCACAATGGCGTTTAAATTTTTTCACTGGGTTAAATACCCTATAAATAATGGTTAATTTAACCCGAAGGTTCCTGGGGTCAAGCCGAAGCTCAATCCCACATTACCTCGGCAGACGGGATGGATGACTGGATCTAGTAACGAAGTTCCGTTTGCACGTAGAAATAATTGACATTGCTGGTATCCGAAGGTGCACCCGGAGCGTCCCGTGCAAACTGCCCCTTCATCAAAACCTGCCAACCTGATTGGAACGAAATATTGTATGCAGCATCCCATCGGGCCGATAGCTCAACGGTTTGCCCAACATAACGCCCCGACCTACCGGATAAATCTGCCAAATGTGCCGTAGACCAGCCGCTCGAAGACGCAGGATCTGCCAGCCACCACAAGCGATTAGAAAGAAAAATAAAGACATCCTGACTGGGTGTGATTTGAACTCTATAACCCGGACTGTCGATATTGGTCCGGTTAAAGAAACCCAAAATACCCGTTGGACCAAACTCGAACACATTGATACCAAAAAGTGAATTGAAATGAGAACTCGCAAAATCCCACATCGCCGTGACTCTTGGACTCCATGGAGCATCGAAGCTGTAGCCTAATTGGACATGCTCCATCAGTGATCCCACCGCGATCGGAGCACCACCTGTATCGGGAGTCATTGACCCCGTCTGTCCGACGGACTCCCATTCATAATCAAATTCTGAACGCCTCACCTCACGATAGAGTCGAAAACCAGGGGTATAGAGGACACGACTCTTTGGATCAGCCGTACCTTCCGAGAGGTAATAGAAAAAGGTTTCTAAATGGTGATGATCCTCTATACGTTTCTGCAGAAAGGCACCCGTGAAATAAGCATTCGTTTCTGGTCGATTCCAGATCACATCATTATTTTTCAAACCCGACGTGGTATTGGGTAACAACCGTTCAGGTACATTCGCGAACGCCAGAAACTCCCAGTCACCCGAGGGATCTCGAATTCTTTCCTGTATACCCACATAGCTCTGCTGATCGTTTCGAAACGCATAACGACCGATAAGCCGGGTACTACCGACGTTCATCGTCATTTGACCTGCCTTCGACTCAACATCTACGCCCAGTCCTAATAAGTCACGCTGGATCCAGGCGGCATAGATCTGGGCAAAATTACCCGGATTCACCATCGAATTATTGAGTACATTCGGATCAGACGACCCATATTGACGGGCATCCCAGAATTCAGCACCCAAACGGAAGGTTTCCGAAGGTCTGACCTCACCCCAAATAACCGATTGAATAGGGACCGCGTATTGGCCTGTCGAAGTGTCTTTGATCCAGGGCGTTCGGTAATCTTCATATCGAACTCGCTCTTCGATACTTAATGAAACCCAAGTAGGAAGATTGAGCGCTTTATGAAGCGTCAGATCATGCGTGAGGTCCCAATCGGCTCTATCAGCCAAGCGGTCCACTCGTTGACTCGCAACAGCGGTGAGTGATCGTCTAGGGCGGCTACTCAGATGCTCAAGATTTGCTGAATCCGTCAGGTTGGGAACGGGCGGACCACTTTGATGTGAATCGAAGTCTGAAGCTGGGGTATCGGCAGCAACATGAGCGATGGGCAAGCTCATAAGAACGAACACGAAGCACCAATGAATGAGTAACACGGCTAAGCCAGGCACGCAGCAATCAGAAGGCTTTTCGAGCTGATTTAATGAGCCTCAGAGGACTGAATTGAGTCCAGATATCTGAACGTTTGAAGGCTTCGGTTTGAGATAAATCCTCGAACCAAACCACCAAATCCGGACGATGATCCACCAGCGACCATTCTCCAGCCATTTTGAGTCGTGCCAGAAAAACCGCCATCACCACATCAGCCAGGGAAGGCTTGTCTCCTGCCATCCAGGAGCCACCCTCCACTGCGGGTAGCGACTCAAGGAACCTTTTGATGGCGGCTTGGATCAGGCCATGCTTTTCTACCAAGGACCCTTCCGTGAAATAACGGATACGACTGCGATTAAGCTCCAGCTTTTTAACGTAGGCCATCTGATGGAGGGTATCCTCTTTGATGGATTGCTCGAGCCGATGACAGATCTTCCCAAGGAACTTGGGGAGGACTAATTTGAGCAGCGGATGCTTCAGCATGACATGGCCAAAGGTCAACTGTTCGATCGAAATCATATAGTGCGCATCGACAATAGCGCTTAT
>Ga0316232_1000639_pt1 | contig 51557 bp, 38 predicted proteins | sample TBHtaG_FD_206006 | JGI IMG/M metagenome (GOLD analysis project Ga0316232, IMG submission 206006) | Freshwater microbial communities from Trout Bog Lake, Wisconsin, USA - TBH18025_13 | ecosystem: Environmental > Aquatic > Freshwater > Lake > Hypolimnion/Profundal zone | place: USA: Wisconsin...
GAGCAGGCCGGGATCGACGCCATTCATGTATCCACGGGCAGCCGGAGCAGCCTGAGAGCAACCGCCATGGAGGTGCCGCCTCTGTATGACTATATGGGAACCATCATGCCGCAGGCGCGCGCAGTTAAAGCGAGGACCAAGCTCCCGGTGATTGCTGTTGGCAAAGTTATGTTGCCGCATATGGTGAACTCCATTATCGAGCGGGGCTGGGCAGACATGGTGGCGCTGGGAAGGGCGCTGATCGTAGACCCCGAGTTCCCCAACAAAATGCTTCAGGGTCGCGAAGAGGAAATCAGGCTGTGCATAGGGTGTAGTTACTGCTACACGCGAACATGTTTTGAAAACGTGTCGCTACGCTGTTCGATCAATCCCGCGCGAGGAAGAGAATTGACGATGGACAAAGTATTACGTCCATCCGAAATCAAGCGCAAGGTAGTTGTTGTAGGTGGTGGACCTGCTGGAATGGAGGCTGCCCGCCTATTGTCCCTCAAAGGTAACCAGGTAACCCTGATGGAGAAAGATGGGATGCTTGGCGGCACGTTGTTCCATGCTGGATCAATGAAAAGGCTATACACGAAGGATCTGCAACACCTTGCCAAGTACCAGAATGCCGAGTTGTTAAGGCTCGGGGTTGAAGTAAGACTGAACGCGGATGTTACTTCGGCAGCGCTAAAGGCAATGGGTCCCGACGTGGTGATCATTGCGACCGGAAGCAAGTATGCTAAGCCGGAATATTTAAGCGGCGATGGCGCGGCGGTAACGCTGGACGAGTACTTGAAATCCTCTAATCCGATCGGAGAACGTGTGCTCGTGTTAGGTGGGCGGGATGGAGCCGAAGTCTCGGTTTCGCTGGCTCGCGAGGGGAAGAAAGTCACCCTGATTCATGGCGAAGGTTCCGATAGTCTGGGCGAGGCAGTTTATATCCATGATCCACTCCGAAAAGACTACTTGAAGGACTACCTGACTACCGAACAGAACCTGGAAGTCCTCACGAATGCCAAGCTCGTAAGGACGGAAAATCATGAGGCGCATATCGACACCCCTGAGGGAATAAAGACGGTTGGCTACGACAGCATCATTGTTGCGCTGGAACGGCATTCGGATAGGCAACTCGAAGGTCAATTAGACGGCGTGGGTGCCGAGGTTTTCTGGATAGGCGATTGTGTCCGGCCAGGGTCCGTGGTGGGAGCCATCGACGACGCATGGTTTGTAACCAGGAAGCTATCGATTTCTACCGCGAAAGCCTCTGGCGTTGGCGCGTAAATAGGTACTTAGAACACAGGATTCTTTGAGTGCAAAGCAGACAATGCTGGAGCACATTTCATAATGCAGTAACTCTGCGCCAGGAGCCGCAAGATGTCTACGACGCAAACATCCCCATCAGTTCTTCCGGGTGGTCCCTTAAGTAGTTCGGACCAACCTTTATCCACTAAAGCCGCTATAGTCTGCCTTCTTATTTTTATTGCGGCCTACGAAACCAATGCCATGGACCGGCAAGTTTTCCCGATGATGCTTCCGTGGATCGCGAAAACCTACCATTTCGACCTTAAGACCGCCGGGTCTCTATCCACAATTTTTACTTTGGGCCTATGTATTGCGGGTATCCCTACGGGGTACCTGATTGACCGTTGGAATCGCAAGACGACGTTATTGATCGGAATGGTTATCTATTCCCTCGCGACGCTCGCAACCATTTTTGCGATTGGCTTCGCTGACATGTTGTTTTATAGGGCGACGTTAGGTTTCGGTGAAGCTATGCAGCAAGCTGTCCTGTTTGCCGCGGCCAGCAGCTTCTTTTATAAGAACAAGGCCATGGTAACTGGAACCATCCAGGTTGGTTTCGGGGTTGGAGGCGCCGTAGCGCCCTATCTCGCTACCCTGATGGTGGTCAAAACGAATAACTGGCACATCCCGTTTATCTGTTTCTGCTTTATCGGACTTTTCATGGCCTTGGTGGTCTGGTGGGCGGTTCCTAAAACGTTCACTGAAAATAAGGGGCCAATCGAGAAAGGTAAAGCAGCGGAACTGTCGGTATCGAATATTCCGGAAAAATTCTGGAACCGCAATTCGATTCTCTGCACAATATCAATACCTTTCACTGGTTGCATGATGTTCGGCTATATGGGGCTGTATCCAATGTTCCTGATAAGGGAACTCCATTTTGCGCCGAAAATAGCGGCTGCCGCAGTCAGCATTTATGGTATCGGCTGCATGTTTGGCATATTGGGCGGCTGGATTGGAGACCGCTTCTCGACGCGCTGGACCATCTTTGGTTCATATTGTGCGGTGATAGGTACGACTTATCTGCTGTTTAATGTAGCGACGCTACCCTGGGAACATAACGTATTGAGCTTTCTGCAGGGACTGATTGCCAGCAGCACTCTGTACCCGAACAATTGCGCTCTTTTGCAAAAGAGCGTCCGACCGCAAATGATTGGTCGAGCTACCGGACTCTTCCAGGTATGCCACTATGCCGGCGGGACAGTTGCCGGATTTCTATTCGGCTGGCTGATCACAAAACTGGGTTGGCATACAGCCAGTTTGATTCAAGAATCTATGTTCCCGATCATGGGACTTATAGCCATGTGCTTGATCAAGGAGAATCAACTCTTTTCTCATAAGAAGCCCAAGGTCTTAGCCACTGCCGTCTAACAACCAAACTGGGGGACTGCTATGCAGGTAAAAGTCTTTCCGTATCGCTCATTTTGTCTCACTATTACGATGTTGCTGCTCTCTTTCGCAACACTACAGGCCCAGGAAATGAAAGTCTTCAGCGTTAATGGAGTCAAAGATGTGCTGGTAAAGCTGGGCGCGGATTTTCAGGCTACAACTGGCACCCACGTGCAATTTACCTTCGGTACCATCGGCGCGCTCGAGGAGAAGATGCGCGCCGGAGACATCCCGGACGTACTGGTCGCGATTTCACCAGCGATTGCTAAAGCCGAGCAGCAAGGAACGATTGTGGCTGGTAGCGGCATTGAAGTGGGGCGCACCGGTATGGGAGTCGCAGTAAAGACCGGCGCGGCAACTCCCGATATTTCCACGTTACGAGCCTTCCGAAATACCGTGCTGAAAGCTGCGTCGTTGGCTTATTCCGATCCGAGAACGGGTGCCGCAAGCGGTGTCGCTTTTGCCAAGGTACTTAATGAAATAGGAATTGCAGAGCAGGTAAGGGATAAGACCGTACTCGTAGCTGGCGGGTCCGTGGGAGAGCTGGTTGCTCAAGGAAAGGTTGAACTTGGCATCCAGCAGATAACGGAGCTTCTCCCGGTGAAGGGAATTATTCTGGTCGGCCCGCTTCCGCCCGAAGTGCAAAGCGTGACCATCTATCAAGCCGCCATCGTCAGGCAGACCACGAAACCGCAACTTGCCGCCAGCTTTGTTCACTTCATTACCAGTCCCGAGGTGGCTAAGAAGTTCGCCGATGCTGGATTCGGACGATATTGATCACACCAGCCAATCCACATATCGTCGTTTTCGAAAAAAAGAATGCGGCCACGCTCATGTGGCCGCATTCGTACGAATCGCTCACCAGTTTCGCCTCACTCTCCCAGGTTACGCTAGCGGGCTGAGGCCCGGGGAAGAGGAACGTCAAACTGGCGCATCTTGTAGAGTAGCGCCTTGTAACTAATCTGCAGCAAGCTGGCGGCTGCCTTACGTTTGCCTTTTGTCTGGCGAAGGGCTTCGGTAATGGCGACCATTTCCACGTCGCATTTTACGGCGCGGGAGATCGACTTGAGTCCCTTGCTGATCTCAGTATGGCTCTCGCCGCTGCTGATTTCCGCAATGGCGGACTCCTCGTCGGCAAGCACGAGATAGCGGTTGACGAAGTGCTGCAACTCGCGGGCATTTCCGGGCCATGAGTACGACAGACAAGCTTCCATCAAACGGGGGGTGATAGGCGGTATCCCATCGAGAGTACCGTTGGTATGGCGCCGAATGAACTCGCGCAGCAGAATAGGAATTTCTTCGCGGCGGTCGCGAAGCGGCGGCAGTCGCAGGGAGAGCCCATTCAGTCTGTAGTACAGGTCGGAGCGCAGCTTTTTACTTGCAATGGCTTCCTGCACGTTGATGTTTGTCGCTGAGATCACGCGAACATCTACCTTGGTCACGGACCTCGCTCCCAGCCTGGAGTACTCACGGTCCTGGAGCACCTGAAGCAGTTTTGCCTGCAATGCAGATGGCATCTCTCCAATTTCATCCAGGAAGATGGTCCCACCGTTACACTGCTCGAATTTGCCGGGCTTTGACTTGACCGCGCCTGTGAAGGCGCCAGCCTCGTACCCGAAAAGCTCACTTTCCAGCAGGTCGCCGGGGACAGCTGCGCAATTAACTTTCAAGAGTGGCTTATTGGCCCGCGAAGATCGATTGTGGATAAACGCAGCGAGGACATCTTTGCCGGTACCCGTTTCTCCCAAAAGGAGTACGGGAATGTCGACTTCGGCAACTGTGGCCGCCTGCCAGGTCACCTTCTGCATTGCAGGGCTGGAGCAGACCATGAAGACGCCGTTGGGAAGTTCTACGACACTTTCGCTCTGCTTACTCGCTCCGGGCAGGTCAGCAGGCTGAGGATTCGTGTGAACCAAGACGGGCTTCGCAGCCGGCGTCGGTAAAGTGATAGGAAGTTCTGCCTGCAAGCGGGCCATGACCGATAAAAGATCGGCCTCTGTAAACGGCTTAAGTAGGTAGTCCCGGGCTCCCAACTGCATGGAACGCACAAGACTTTGGGTTTCCGTAGTGCAGGAGATCATGGCAACAGGACAATGAAGACCCGAACTTCGCAAGTTCTCGAGAGTCTGCAGCCCGTCCATGTCAGGCATGGTGATGTCAAGCAGTAGAAGTTCAGGACGATATCCGCCATCGACACGCCGGATGGCTTCATCCCCGCTGGTTACCGCCTCGACTTGATAGGAATTTTGTTCGAGAACCGTTCTGACGTACTGCAATATCTTCGGTTCATCATCGACAATAAGAACAGATATCTTCCCCCGTACCATGACTTCCCCTCAATGAGACAGAGTCTCGCAATAATACAAGTGTTAGGGCCCATACTTTGTTGGTGGTCGCAATCCCCGCCAAGTCCGTTTAGTAGCCTTGGTGAGCCCACGAACCGACTGATCAGGACGCGCACAAAACGGGCTAAAACTCAAGCCGGCTGTCCTGGGGGAGAATGCGGCTTGCCGTTTCGGGACGCGTTCTATTCTGGAATACTCCCACGATACTAGGGGTCCTGTCGACCTTAGGTCAAGTAAATAATCTCATTTAGTCCAGCACCGAACGTAACCTAAGTTAAGTTACTCGACAAGGAATCGGAAGAACCGGAGCGGCGAGTGGGTAGTGGCCTTGTGAGTGGAAAATGTTTTCCACTTTCCTTAATCGGAACTGGCTTCCGTTAAACGCATAGGTTTAGATAAACAAACACCTATATATCAGTAATTTGCAAGCATTTTCCACCTCGCAGCATGATGTGTTCGGAGGGAAATAAGGTTCCACAACGTCTCCCCTGCAATTTCCATTTTCTTCGACGGGTGCGAGTTTCGAAGTGTGGAATTGCCCTTCTTTCGTGATTTACATGAAATTGCGGTGATTTCTTGTGCATTGGAACTCCTATTGCAACTGGAATTACAGAGGCTCCAATGCAGACCAAGCAATCGGCAGCGATTGGGTTCGGTGTTCCGCAGACTGAACCGGCAGATTCTGTCGCGCTCGAAGGAAATAGTTCGGCGGCTAAGCAATTGCGCGAGGTCATTTCGACTCTAGCTGCGACGAACTTGCCTGTGGTGATCATCGGAGAGCCGGGAACCGGCAAAGAGGCGCTTGCGTTTGCGATCCACGAAAAGTCGCGGATCGCCAATCTACCCTTCACTGTTATCACCTGCAGGAAGGTGGTGCCGGAGCAGTTCGACCCGACGTCTGGCCAATGGGGCCAGTCAGCGCTTTCAAGACCTGGCACGGTTCTTTTGAGCCGGCTCAACGATATGAGCCAAGTGTCCCAGACTTCTCTGTCACGGCTACTGGCCGACGATGCCCGTCCCTGCGCCGCGCGCATTCTTGCTACCTCGGAGATCGAAATTGACACAGGACCTCGCAAGACTTGGCTGCGAGAGGATCTGACGCGATTGCTTGGGCAAGTCGTGGTTCGCATTCCTCCGTTACGCCACCGTCATGAGGATATTGTCGCTCTGGCAGAGAGGTTGGTTGGGAAATTCTCAGCACCGTCTGGCTGTCCTGTTGCACCCATGGACGCTCCGATGCGAAAAGCGCTGGAAGGACATACTTGGCCGGGCAACATCCCCGAATTGGAGGTCGCGGCCAAAGTGATCGGTCTTCTCGGCGAGCGCGAGAGCCTGGCTTTCATCCAAAATCTAGCCAAGGCCCGACAGAAAGATGGCGCGACTATTCCGCTGAAGGAAGCGGCAAGAGCCGCATCGCAGGCTGCAGAACGGGAAGTCATTCAGAAGGTGCTTTTCCGTAATGGCGGTAACCGCAAAAGAGCCGCGCTTCAACTTGAAATCAGTTACAAAGCCCTGCTTTACAAAATCAAACAGTTCGGTCTGTCGCGAATATCGGACCGAGGAGCGTTATGAGGAAATCATTCAGTCTTCTTCTGCTTACTCTATGCATGTCTGCAACTCTGGTGGCGCAAGGAGGCCCTCAGGCTCCCGTGCCTAGCGGAGATCGTAAGCCCGAGCCCCAGGTCATAGCACCAGTCGCCGATAAGGATTATGTGATTGGCGCAGATGACCTTTTGCACATCAGCGTGTGGAAAGAGCCCGAAATGACGGTTACGCTGCCGGTGCGGTCTGATGGCAAGATCTCGATGCCGCTCATCAACGAGATAATGGCGGCAGGGTTGACGCCGTATGCGCTGCAACAGGAAATTGCTAAACGCACGTCGGAGTTTGTTGCCAGGCCGCAGGTCACAGTTATTGTGAACGAGGTTCGGAGCAAGAAAATCTACATTGTGGGCGAGGTCGCTCGTCCGGGCACTTACCCTTACTCTTCCGGGCTTACCGCACTTCAGGCGCTGACGACAGCGGGCGGGCTCAACCAGTTCGCAAATGCCAAGCGCATCGTGATCCTGCGGAAGCAGGATTCCACGGGAGTTACGCTGCACTTCGACTACAACGCGGTAGTCCGTCATGGTGACATCAAGGCAGATATTGCCCTGAGACCAGGGGACACAATGGTCGTTCGGTGAGGTTTCAATGACAAGACCGCTCAATCTCGCTGTGATGCTGTTCCTGTTTGTGTCGTTGACTGCGTTTGCTCAGGTTCCCGTCCCCCCGGTCTCGGGAGACGGGGTGGCCGATGTGCCCGACGCAGATCGCCCTTATTCAACGCTTCGTTACAATTCGATCAGTGGTTCCGGCTTTGAAGGCTCGTCATATTTTTCTTCCAAAATTGGCCTCTCGTATCTGTACGATTCCTATCTCGGAGATAGCGCTGCCAGTCCCACCGGCACATTTACTTTGGTGCATCGTGCACGTAAGAACGACACCGAAATAACCTACTCAGCTGGCGGCAGCATCCATTCAGAGCAATCCCAATACGACACGCAGTACCATCGCTTGGCGGTCTCGGAGACCTTTCACGGCGCGCTATGGCGAGTGACCTTGGCCGATCAGTTTGCATATCTACCTAATTCTGCGTACGGCAGTTCTGCGTTTGGGGGTATCTCTCCGCAGTTGATTCAGATCCTGGAGCAACTGCTTCCGAACCAGTCGTTTCTTCAGCCGGGCGGACAGCAGTACATGAATGCAGTAATGGTTAACGCGGATCGGTCGTTTTCGCGAAGATTTTCTGTGCATGGTGGATTCAATTACTCGCTCCTGCAATATTTGGATTCGGGACTGATCGGCCTACAGGCCTACCAGGGAAGCGGCGGACTTAGCCGCATGATCGGGAGGCGGGACTCTATCGCGGTGGATTACACGGGCGGGCTGACAGACTTCACTGGATCGTCGAGCATGGTAAGCAACAAACTCTCCGTGTCATATACCCATCCTTTCAGGAACAAGGCGAAACTGATTCTGACCGCAGGCCCCGAAGCGGTTCTGCTCAGGAATCCCGGGCAGACAGATATAAAGAAGACCGTTGTGGATGGAAGCGCTTCTTTCACTTGGCAGACCCGAGGGACCGACGCCAGTCTGACTTACTCCCATGGTGCGGGATCGGGGGGTGGGCTGCTGCAAGGAGCGGAAGTTGACTCCGCAGTAGTGTCAGTCAGCCGACGCCTGGGACGTGTTTGGACGGTCAGTCAGCACGACGGTTTCAATAATGTGTCGCAGCTTTCGAGTTTGCTTTCGACGGCGACGCCAACATCCTACCGAACCATCTACGCCGGATTCTCTGTAAATCGCAACATAGGCCGCACGTTCACGTTTAACTTGAATTACGACTTCCAGTATCAAATTGAAAACCAGCGGGTCTTGTCCGTTCCAGCTTATCGACGCAATTTGGTGATGGCTGGACTCACGTACAATCTTCGCCCGATCTCACTCCGGTAAGCGAAACGGCAGGAATGGAAATATGCTTGGACATCGTACTCTGACACTAGATGATTTCGCATCCATCGCACGGCGCCGCATGTGGTTGCTGCTGCTTCCCAGCCTAATCGTCCCGATTATCGCTTACATGGTTTCACTTAAGCTGCCGGCTCGTTATACGTCGGAGACGTTGGTTCTGGTTGAGCAACAGAGGGTTCCAGACAACATCGTTAAGCCAGTGATCAGCCAGGAACTCATGGGGCGCCTTGCAACTTTGCAACAACAGGTTCTCAGCCGCAGCCGGCTCGAACCCGTCATCGAGAAGTTCGGGCTGTACAAGGACGATCGTGCCAAGGCATCCATGGAAGACCTCCTTGACCGGATGAGGAAGGACTTGGTCGTTACTCCGTTACGGGATGCGGGCGGCGCGAATCCGAATGAGCGGGTGCCGGGTTTTACAATTAAGTTTTCAGCCTCCGACCCGAAGGTCGCGCAGCAGGTCTGTTCTCTCGTTACCTCAATGTTCATTGAAGAGAACCTGAAGCTCCGTGAGCAGCGAGCCGAAAGCACCACCGATTTCCTGTCAAAACAGCTTGACGAATCCAAGCGGAAGCTCGATGAGTTGGATGCCGCACTCGCAAAATTCAAGTCGGCGCAAGCCGGCAAACTCCCAGGACAGGAGCAAACGAATTTGAGTTTGCTCGGCGGCTTTACGACCCAGTTGGACAGTGTGAATCAGGCTCTCTCAAGGACCCAACAAGAGAAGACATTTGTAGAGAGCACCCTAGTGCAGCAGATTGCGGCCTGGCAGCAGAACTCTGTCTCTGAAACTACGGATATTCAAAAGATTCAGGATCAATTAAGAGCATCGCGCGCAGTGTTGAACTCGGCGGAATCCCGCTACACGCCCAATCACCCTGACGTGCTAAAGGCGAAGGACGAAGTTGCCAGTTTGCAGAGGAAGTACGACGAAGCAATTAAGGCAAGCGAGAAGCCAAAAGCAGATGTAAAGAGAGCGTCCAACCTTGAGCCGCCAGAGGTTCAGAAGCTCCGCACTCAACTAAAAGGGTACGAAATCTCCATCAACCAGCTCACTAATGAACAGAAACGGCTACAGGGACTGGTGCAGCGCTTCCAGGGGCAGTTGCAACTGGCGCCGGCAGTCGAAGAGCAGTTTAAGAACCTGACCCGCGATTATCAGACCGCATTGCAGTTCTACAACGATCTTTTGTCTAAAAAATCTCTGGCTTCTATGGCGACTGATCTCGAGCGACGCCAACAGGGCGAGCAATTCCGGGTGATGGACGCCGCGAACCTGCCGGAAAAGCCGAGCTGGCCCAACAGACCCCTGATCGCGCTGGCTGGCTTTGCTGGAGGAATTGCGATTGGTCTCGGACTGGCCTTGTTGTTCGAGGCTAAGGACCAGAGCCTAAGAACCGAGAGCGACATCCTGACCCTGCTGAAGATTCCGATTCTTGCTCAAGTACCGATTGCGGGCAAGCCGGGTTATGTCAGCTTCTGGAACCGAACTCCACGACCCAAACAGACAAAGCGGGAGCTTCAGGATACGCATGTATAAGGACTTCTACGGCTTAAGAGACAATCCGTTTCGACTCAATCCTGACCCGCGATATTTGTGTTTGAACAATGCGGTGCAGGAGGCGATCACGGCCATTCTTTACGGCATTCGAAGCCGAAAAGGTATCCTCCTGCTAATCGGCGAGGTCGGATCCGGTAAAACGATGCTGCTTAACTTGATCCTCGACCGCCTTCAGAAAAGTGAAGTGGCGACAGGATTTATATTCAATGCCCGCGAGAATGCCGCCGATTTTCTCGAACTGGTACTTACGGATCTGGGGATTGAGTATCCAACGGGCGCCAGTCGCGCACAGATGCTGACCAGGTTGAACCAATTCCTGCTCGATCGGAGCAAGAAAGGGCAGGTCACGGCACTTATAGTCGATGAAGCTCAGAACCTTTCTCCCGAGGTGCTTGAGGAAGTTCGCCTGCTTACGAATCTCGAAACGTCAACGGAGAAGCTTCTCCAAGTTGTTCTCAGCGGACAACCCGAACTCATCTATAAACTGGTGCAACCACGCTTGCGCCAACTTTCGCAGCGTATCGCCTTCCATGTTCGGCTCAGGCCACTCACCGCTGAACAGTCGAGTGAATACATCATGCGGCGGCTCGCGGTGGCCGGGGCGAATCCAGACAAACCCATCTTTGAAAACGATGCAATGAAGAAGATTCACGGCAACTCGCGCGGCATTCCGCGCCTGGTGAACCTCCTTTGCGAACACTCTCTTATTCATGGTTTCGTCGACGAAATGTTTCCGATCTCCACTGCAACCGTGGAGAAGGCGCTGGAAGACCTGGCTCTGTCATTGAGACCTAGCACCGCATTGGCCGACGCAGAACTGCAGCAGTAAAACTAAATCTTCTCCGGACCGGAAGGCGAACAGACGATGAGTCGAATTCACGAAGCGATCAAGAAGCTTGAACAGAAAGCCAGGGAACTGGCGGCAAAGACGGGATCAGAGGACGCCGTCAGTTTACTGGAGAGCGAAGTCGCACAGGCGCTCGACGCTTCCCTCGAGGCGGTCAGTCAAACCGCCGTCCAAAATGCGATTGTCGCCCGCAAGGTTACTTGGAATCCTGACGATGACCGTCTGGTCGTCTTCCACGGCGACAAAACAAATCCGGTCGCCGAACAGTTCCGAACACTGCGATCCCGCCTTACGCAGATGCAGGCCGAAACTCAGCTCAAGACATTGCTGATTTCCAGCGCACTGCCGGATGAAGGCAAGAGCTTCACGGCGGCGAATCTGGCGTTCAGTCTTTCTTTGCGCGCGAACACACGCGTCGTCCTGATTGACGCTGACATGCGCTGGCCGCGCCTCCATCGATTACTGGGTGCCCCAGAGGAACCAGGCCTTTCAAGCCTGCTGGCAGGCGAAGCCACTGAGAATGATGTGTTTCAATCCGGCCCGATTGAAGACCTTGTCTTCGTGCCAGGTGGGAAACGAATGACGAATGCTGCCGAACTGCTGGCCAATGGAAAACTGCCAGCGCTGCTGAGTCGATTGTCAGACCAGTTCGATTGGATCATTATCGACTCGCCCGCGCTGATTCCTGTTTCCGACGGTATCCTGCTTTCGAATATGTGCGACGCGTCGCTACTGGTTGTGAAGGCCGGAAAGACTCAACTCGATGCCGCATCCTGGGCGGTGACCGAACTGCGCCGAAAGCGGTTACTTGGGGTTCTGCTCAACTGCGCCACGGAAGGACGCTCCTCCTCTTACTATTACGGTGGCTATTACTCGGATCGCGGCGGAAAAGCAAAGGAGCATAGGAGAGAGCAGTGATTCGCTTCCTTCACGTGTACTACCCAATACGCGTGGTCGCGCTGTTCTGCGGTGAGTCACTAGTAGTGTTCGCATGCTTTCTTGCAGCCGTGTTGCTGCGCTTCGGACAAGATTCCTATCTTGTCCTCTACTTCGAAGGCGGGCTGCTTAAGATTATCAGTGTCACTTTTATAGCCATCCTATCGGGCCATTATTACGACCTGTACTCTTCAACGATGGTGCGCTCAAAACCGGAGACCTACTTCCGCATTCTGGTGATGCTGGGTACGGTTTCGGTGGTCATGGGGATACTAGCAGCGATTCAGCCGGAGTTTATCGTTGGCCGCCAGACCTATGTCCTCGGGATCGCATTTCTTGCGGTCGGACTGCTCTTCTGGCGATGGGTTTTCAGCTTGCTGATCCAGAACCCGCATTTTCGGGACAGGGCATACATCCTGGGCTCAGGGGCATACGCGCGGACAATCGCCGAAGCGGTTCGCGGCAATTCCGGACTGGCCATTGACTTAGTAGGATGGTCTGGGGCTTTAGGGGACACTGAACTCACGAGTGAGGAACTTGGGGCCAGGCTTGATGCTGTGCTGCGCAATGACCGCATCGACCGCATCGTGGTGGCCATGTCTGAACGCAGGGGCCGCATGCCCTATAGGGAATTATTGCAGGCACGCTTGCGTGGCATTCGAGTGGAGTACGGCACTGTTTTGCTGGAACAGATTTCCGGAAGGATAGAGCCAGACTCGCTCCATCCAAGCGCACTCATCTTTGCAGAGGGACTGAATCTCCGGCGGGGTGCTGTGTTCTTGAGGGCAGCGGTTTCGAGACTGATCGCCCTGACCACCTTGATAGTGGTGTCGCCAGTACTGCCGTTTGTAGTTGCCGCTATCAAACTGACATCGTCCGGTCCGGCAATCTATCGGCAGAAGCGCGTGGGTCAACATGGGCACGTCTACGAGGTATTGAAGTTCCGAACGATGCGCGTGGACGCGGAAGCCAATGGCGCGCAATGGGCAGTGGAGGACGACCCCCGCGTCACCCGAGTCGGGCGGTTTTTCCGGCTTACGCGGATTGATGAAATTCCGCAGCTGTGGAACGTGCTCAAGGGAGACATGCGATTTGTGGGGCCGCGTCCGGAGCGACCTGAGTTCGTAAAGGTATTGGCGGAGCAAATCCCTTATTACCAGCTTCGGCACATTGTTCCCCCGGGCATAACTGGATGGGCGCAGGTGAGGTATCGGTACGGTTCTTCAGTTGAAGACGCCAAGCAGAAACTGACCTATGATCTTTACTACATCAAACACGCTTCGCTTGCCCTCGACCTCCTTATCGTCTTTGAGACCCTGAAGACCATAATCCTCCGGCGAGGCAGTCAATGACCGCATTGATCATTTTCTGGGCCTCCGCCGCGCTTATCACCTATGCGTACGTGGGCTATCCGGCACTGCTCTGGTGTCGGGCATTCATCATTCGAAGACCGGTGAGCAAGCAACCTATAGAACCGTCCGTCTCGGTAATTCTTGTGATAAGGAATGAGGGGTCTGGAATCGGAACAAAGCTTGCGAATATTTGCGCATTAGAATATCCCGCAAACAAGCTTCAGATTGTGGTTGTCTCCGATGCTTCTACTGATGGATCAGTCGAAATCGCGCGCCGCTATCGGCCTGCGCAGTCGCAACGGATTACCGTGCTGGAACTTTCGCGTCATTCCGGCAAGGCTGCTGGACTCAAAGAGGCAATCGCCGCCAGCACCAATGAGATTCTGATATTCACAGATGTCCGCCAACAGATCGAGCGGTCAGCCCTTCGAAACCTTGTCGCAAACTTTGCCGACCCTGATGTGGGGTGCGTCAGCGGGGAACTGATGCTCAATCAAAGCGATCCTTCCACACGAAGTGATATCTCGCTTTATTGGAGAATCGAGAAATTGGTTCGCAAGTTGGAATCGAAATCAGGTTCGGTCATAGGAGCAACCGGCGCGCTCTACGCTGTGAGACGTGAGGCGACCGTCCCGCCGCCCGCTGGAACACTTCTTGATGACGTTTTCATTCCGATGCACGTAGTAAAAAGTGGGCTGCGAGTCATCTTTGAACCTGGGGCTGTGGCTTGGGATACCGCCTGCAATGAACGCCAGGAATTTCGACGAAAAGTCCGGACCTTGGCGGGAATCTACCAGTTGGTTCAAATTGCACCTTGGCTTCTGACATGGGAGAATCCCCTGCTTCTGTCCTTCGTGAGCCATAAACTCTTGAGAATGTGGGTTCCTGTGTTTCTGCTTGGGGCGTGGCTGGCGAACCTGATGCTGGTTTATTCAGGAGAGTTCTACCTGGCGATGTTCGCTGTTCAATGTTTGTTCTATTTTGCGGCACTGTCGGCACTACTCCTGCCCAAACGACTTGTTCCAGGGATTTGCAGTGCAGTTTTTTCTGTGCTTCTGCTGAACGCCGCAGCGGTGGTCGCAGCGTTTGAGTTTATTGTGCATGGTAGAGACCTGGACCATCTCTGGCAACGCACCGAAGTCACAGGGGCGAGTTCGATCAGTGGTGGAGGCTTACATTGACTGCACGTTCAAGGTCGTCCTACGGCGACGAAGCTAATGGGGATAACCCTGAGTTGAGCCCAGCGTTTCCGGACAACTCGACAACCATGGCTTGTGGCGTGTCAAGGACGGAGACCTATGAGTCCTCTCCCACGAGCTCCGATCGCGATAGCGCTTCCGACGATGCAGAAGAGATAGCACCGGAACAGGGGAGTGGAATGTTCTTGACACTCACCTACGCCGGCGTCTTCCTTTTCTGTGCGGCGTATTTCTTCCGGCCGCAAGACTATATTCCGGCGCTCGCCTTCATACCTTTGGGGAAGATTACAGCGGTCATCGCGGGTCTCTCGTTCCTGCTGGTCGTTCTCTCGGGCGCTCTTCGCCTTCGGACCGAGATCAAGTGGCTCCTGGCCCTCTTCGGATGGCTTGTTCTGTGCATTCCATTCTCATATTGGCGGGGCGGAAGCTTTCAGACAGTAATACTCGGCTTCGGCAAGATGGTGTTCATCGCGGTAGCCGCCTCCGCAGCGGTCAATAGTTGGAGCAGGCTCCGTCGTCTGATGGTCCTTCAATCACTTGCCATGCTCGCGATGTGTGTACTCGCCTTCGGGGCCCAGCGGCGTTATGGGCGAATGTTTGGTACAGGAAACATGTTTTCCGATCCTAACGATTTTGCGCTCCACCTTTGCATCGTTCTGCCATTCTGTGTCGCCCTGCTACGTACCTCCCGCTCGCGGATTGGTAAGCTTTGGTGGCTCACCTCGATCTTTGCGATCCTGATGGCGATTGTGGAAACCTACTCCCGCGGCGGATTCCTCGCATTGATTGCCACCCTATTCTTCGTTTGGTGGCGCTTCAAGCCAAGTCTCAGCGTGGTCCTTCCATTTCTCGCACTCACATTAATCATCGCAACCGCGTTCATCGCGATCAAGGCGCCTTCCTATATCGCCCGGATCTCGACCATTACGGAAGTCGATTCCGACCCCACCGGATCATCACAAGCGCGAAAGCAGATATTGATCGAGAGCCTTAAACAGACAATGCTGCACCCGATCTTTGGCGTCGGCCCCGGCCAGTTCGAGGAGGTTTCCCGATCTTGGCACCAGACGCACAACACCTATACACAATTTAGTGCGGAAGCGGGGCTGCCGGCTTTGGTTCTATTCCTTCTCTTTCTTCGTTCGGGCTTCCGCCGACTTCGCGAGAAAGGAACAGGCGGCCCACCTGAGGAGAGCGCACTTGCATCCGCTCTGCAATGCTCACTGGCAGCCTACATGGTCGGGGCATTTTTCCTGAGCACAGCTTATTGGCTGACACCCTCCTTGCTTGTGGCATATGCCGCTGCGGCTCTTACTACTGCACAACCCCATTTGATTTCGGAGTCCTAATGCCTGAATCAAAGAACCGGGGCGTGGTGGTTCAAGTAACCTGGTCACTTTCTGCAGGAGGTTCGGAGCGCTATGCAACCAGCCTTGCAACTGGTCTGAAGCGAGACGGGTATAAGCCCTTTGTCGTGGCGTTTGCGGGCGGTGGAACATTCGAGTCTCTCCTGCGTACCGAGGGTATTGGCGTCACGGTTTTTCAATCCGAGCCAGGAATCAGCGTCAAGAAAATGTGGCGACTCTATCAGGAGTTCCGCAGAGTAAGACCTCGAGTGATACACACTCATCACTTCGCGCCACTTCTGCATAGTTTGCCCGGCGCGATCTTATCGGGCGCAAGGCTAATCCACACCGAGCATGGCCTTTCTACCTACAAAGCGCCCGGATATCGGTTTGCTTTGCGAGTGATGTCCTGGTTTTGCGATGCAATTGTCGTGGTCGGTGACGATGCTGCTCGGTTCATGTCCGAAAAAGTTGGAATATCCAAGCGAAAGCTGCGAGTGATTCCGGGGGGTGTCGACCTCTCACCATGCGCCATTTCGCGCGAAGACGCTCGGGCAAGGCTGGGGCTCCCTCTTGATGAACCTGTCGCGGTCATCGTCGCCAGACTAAGCCCAGAAAAGAACCACTCCATGCTCTTACGCGCATTCACTCGAGCACAGAACAAGCTGAAAATGCGTCTTCTGATAGTTGGAGACGGTCCCGAGAGAACTGCGATTGAAACCGAGATCGCCAGTCTCGGTTTACGCGAGGTCGTGACCCTGTTAGGCGTCCGCACTGACATTCCAGAGATTCTGGCTGCTTCGGATGTGTTCCTCCTCTCTTCAAATCGGGAAGCTCTGCCCCTCGCGGTTCTGGAGGCGATGGGGGCCGGACTGCCCATTGTGGCTACAAACGTCGGCGACCTTTCGATGATTGTCAAAGAAGGAGAGACGGGAGTACTCGTGAACTCTGAAGAAGATGGTGAGTTCGCAGACGCCATCATTGAATTGCTAAGCAACACAAGCAAGGCCAAGGAGTTTGGATTGCGAGGGCGCGAGTTAGCAGACGGATTCTCTAGCGCGGCTATGGTCTGTGCCTATGAATCCCTCTACGAGCAGCGTCGGTAGGCATAATTTCGGATTGCGCATTATTACATCGGAGTAAGACGAATCAACTCGTGTGACATCGGCAATTGCCGACAGGGACTTCAAAGCTCAGAGGGTGTTTATGTGTTCGACACGTGGAATGAAGCAACACTTGGTTTGCAGTGATAGCAAAATTGCCGTAATGGGACGCCTAATTCTCTTTGCAGCTTTCCTAATCCTTTGCATCGAAACAATCTTTTCTGTCCCATATCGCAGTTTTCAGTTGGCAACGCACTCAGCCGTTCTTTCGTGGACGGCTGGTTTGCTTTCGCTAGCTTTAGTGTTCGCATTTGGTCGCACGGTATTTGATCTTCTGGTGAGACATACCCACTTCCCGCCCGCCCTTGCAGATTCGTGGAGGACTTTATGGCTGGTGATCGGCCTGATGCTACGAGTGCTATGGGCGATTGTGTTTCGAGCTCCCCTGAAATCGGATGTACTGTACTACTTTAACCACACGAAGAGTTTGGTTGAACAGCATTCCTATGCGGGCGCGTTCTGGCCCCCGGGATATCCTTTCTTTCTGTCTCCATTCCTTTGGTTGTTTGGCGCCCATTGGTGGGTAGTTTCAGTAAGTTCGCTTTTCCTGTTCGTAGTCACATACTGGATAGCCTGCAGGTTTGCTGAACGCGTTGGAGGGGAATCTGCCATGCGTATCGCCTCCGTCCTGATCGCGATCTGGCCGGGCTATCTGACATTGGCGGGTGTAGGGGCCAAGGAATTATTCTTAGCTGCGCTGCTGCCGGCCGCCGTTTTTGCATACCTGCGTGCGACTGACAATCAGACAATTAACAAGTCTCTACTCGTCTTTGCCGGGGCGCTGATTGGTTGGGCAACACTTGCTCAGCCTGGGATTCTGCTGTTCCCCGCCGTCTTTTGTGTTATCGAAATCGTCCGAGGAAAGCCTGACTGGCGCTCTTTCCTTCGAGTTGCTTTAGTAGTCGCATCCATGGTGCTTGTAATATGCCCTTGGACGATCCGAAACTATATTGAGTACCATCGTGTCGTGCTCGTGACGACAAATGGGGGCAGTGTTTTCTATCGCGCCAACAATCCAAAAGCAAATACTAACTATATTTTCGAAGGTGAAGAGAAACTGCCGTCCGATGAGTTTGAGGCGGATAAGGAGGGCTACCGTCTCGGCTTCCTATGGATAAGGAACAATCCGCTGACGTTCTTATCTCTGTGTGTTCGCAAACAAGTTGCATATTTGGGAGATGACTCCCTTGGCTTCTATGAGACCCTCAACCGGGGTTTGGGCATTCACAAAGGATATTTTCTGTCCAAAATGATTGGCAATCTGTTCTGGTTGGGACTTTGGAGTGTGATTTTCTGTAAAGCACGTACACTAAAACGAATAGCTGCGCAGAAAATTGAATTTGCGTATTGCGCAATGCCACTGCTGTATCAGTGGGGAATCGATAGCGTATTTGAGAGCGGACCAAGGCACCATGTGCCGTACATAGTATTTGTTGCTGTTCTGATCGGCGCTGTTTTGTCGCCGGAAATTGGCACCGGAAATAAGGAAGTCGCGGTTGCTCAACTTCACGAACAAATCAGGTGAGGGTAATCGCTATCACGCATCACGAGCAGGCAAGGTCGGCACCGACTCGCAACCGGACACAGCCAAAGGGCTACCGATTTGCCGCGCTGGATTCCCTGCGACCTTTTGGCCCTCCGAAACGGGACGGGTGACCACGCTGCCCGCGCCGACGATAGAGTTGTTGCCAATGTCGGCCATAACCACGGCTGCGGAACCGATCCAGACATTCTTGCCGATGTTCAGGCGTTGAAACGTTTGCTGCTGCACTTGGAAAGCAGAACCCAGTTCTGTCCCGTGCTGGCGACTGCCACTTAACACCAAGACGTTATCGGCAAGCATCGTCTCGCTCCCTATGGATGCCATGCCGATGACACATCCGGTGCCGATGTAGACTCGGTCTTCCACCGAGGATGTGGTATGTGTAAACCGGGAGCCGAAGTGAATAGCCACATCTTTCGAGCAGTGATCCAAGGTAAGCCGATAGTATGCAACTCGAAGATAACTGCCAAGTTTTCCCGGGATAAAACCAAGGAACTGCGCATGAGCAGAAAAGAAAACATCCCGCCTGAGCAGGCGCTTGGCAGCAAGTTCGATCACGCCTAAAGGCAAGATCAAAATACAAGCAAACGTCCTAATCATCCATTTGAATGTCTTCATAAAACAGGTCTAGTGATTACTCCGCCATTCTACAAAGTCGAAGCTCCATCGGTACTGCTGCATGAAATTCTTGCCGCTCCAGCCCAGAGTGCCTTCGGGAGCGAAATCCACACCCGAAGCAAAAATTTGATCGCCTTCCGCTTGGTACTTCGACTTGCCTGTGGTTCTGAATAGCCAAGCGTACATTGGCGCAATCAGGAGATTCAGGTTGCGTAGTCCTTCACCTTGCGGCATGCCGATGCTGGCCTGATATGCGCTATAGCAGAAAAATCCGGCTCCTTTGTTCTGATACCACGCGTTGTCCCATAGCCAGTCAGCTAGTTTCTGGATGGCGGCCGGAATGCGGGCATCATCCTGATGGCCGTCCTCGTAGTAGTGGATGAGAGCTTCGGCAGCCAGTCCGTCCATAAAGGTCTCATTCGACGGAGCCGGCCCGGAGGTGATCTGATCTATATGTCCGAGAACGATGGAAACCATCTGTTTCATCTGGCGGCTGCGGTCATTCCCCAACTTGGTGTCAAGCCGGTTGGCTGTCAACATATAAGTCGCTTCGCGAATCGAGTATGTCGGGACATGGCCAGTCCACAGCGCTGCTCCCGCAGCCTTCGTGGCAAGGGCATGGACGGCTGCCTTCGAGGTGGGATCGCCGGTGCGAAGGTAATTCATGTAGATGCCGTCAGGGAAGACACGCCAGCCACCTATTGCCCCCGGAGTCGGGCGTGCCATTACATACTGGTCGCGGTAGTTGGCCTGCGCGTTCATCGCGCATGTTTCCCACTTCTTGTGCTTTGTGTAGTCCTCGATCTGGTAGAAGACACGTTCGCCGTCGTAGTACCAGCTGCATTGCTCGAAGCCGGGCGGGCAAGGTTTTCCGCTGCGCGTCAGGAGGTTGCACCAGTTGCCCGCACCGTATGTGGCCATGTTTGACTGCCAATCGCGAAGCTTAGGGATTGGGGGATACGATGACGGCTTCCCAAACGCAAACACAGGAACGGGGTCAACGACCACGGTCCACGGAACTGTCTTCTTCGGTCCCGGACTTCCGTCGGTAAGCAGGGTGCTTGCGGTGACGTTGATCGTGTAGCTTCCGGGTGGTGTTGTTCCGCCCTGGTTGGTAACCAATTCGAATTGGGTGGTCAGCGGAGCCCAGAAGCTAATGGTGTCGTTAGCTGTGTAGGTGGTGCCGCGAACTCCCGCCCCCGGCGCAGGTCCGTTGTATTCCTGGTCGGGCCAGTGGAGTGCCGTCTTAGGGGGCAGGTTCTGCACCGTGATCTTGTAGCTGTTGTTCTTGAAACCCGCGTTACCAGAGATGGGCCCTGCGTTTAGCTGGATAAAGAGGTCGTAGCCTTGCACGACGTGGTGAGGACCTTCCGGGTGGAAGTAATAGTCAAAGATTCCCGTGGGTGGGGCCTTAGGCAAAGAGAAAATGGCCGTTGGGGAGAAACTTGGGGAGGGAACAACGGTTTTTCCTGCAACGATGGCACGCGATCGCACCCCGAAGTAGTAGGCCTGGCACGGGAGTAGACCAGAAATGGCGACAGAATGACTGGTCGCACCTGCAGGGTCGCGTACGCCAGTGTCCTTGCCGAATCCGTCGCCGCAGCCGTAGTAAACGAGGCTGTCGGCCGCTACGTCGGTCGTCCATTTAATCGTAACGGAGGTCGGCGATTCGATGAGAACCTCGGGTTGGGATAATTTCAGCGGGCTGTTCGCAAGTACCAACGAAGGTGAAAATAGTAACGCCATGAATGCGAACGCGGACCACAACGGAATTTGTGAAGAGCTAAAAGGTGAACGCATTCGCTAGAACCTCTTTTTTGGGCACTGCAATTCGGTCGCTCCGGGCGACCTATTCTGGTGCAACATCCAACGAGACAACCTGACGGCGAGGAATTAATGCCGCGAAACCCGTAACCCACGCTTCGAATTCGTCATCAGTTGTCCCGCCCTGATCGAGGAATCGAGGCAACAGGAGACTGTCACTATTCTGAGCGCAGTATCCATAGTCACACGTTACGGCAGATCGCACGTGGCCTTCACTCAACCAAGGCAAAAAGTCTGTGCGATTTGCCCCGCTCGGATAGCAAAAATGGTCGTGACCGTCCACTCCGGTTAGTTCTTGAATGACTCGACGGTTTTCTTCAATCTCCCGGAGAAATAGGTTTCGCTCAAGCGGAGTGCGATGACGATGCGTATGTAATTGGAAATCTATCCCGAGCTGCGCCATCTCCGACACCTCTTGCGGGTTCATTAGATGGAACAAGCGCTCACGAGTAAATGCCTGATAATCGAATCCAAAAATTGACGCGAATTCACGTGCCAGATCGTCCTTCTGCAGCCCAGAAATCTTTGCCCGTTTCACGTACTCGTCAATATGGCCGACAAGTGCCTCCCTGCCTCCGGTCGTATCCAAGTCAATTTGTTTTGGTAACCACGGAATGTCAGGGGCCTTCACAGTGGCGCCACGGCGCCTCCAAGCCATATAGCCAAGTGCAAACCGGAATATGGGGCGATTGAAAGTGCAGTAGTAAGTTGTTAGATAAACGGTAGCTGGAAATCCATGTTTCCGAAGGATCGGGAAGGCACTAGCATAGAAATCTGCCCACCCGTCATCAAAGGTGATAACAACACTCTGCTCGGGCAATTTTCCGATTTCGAGAAGCCGTAGCGCCTCCGCAAGCCCCAAAACGTGACACCCGCAGCTTTGGAGAATTTCCATTCGCCGCGCAAATGTATCGGGCGTCATAAACATCCAGGGATGCGATGCGTGTTCGTCCCCCATCGCCACGCCGTGATAGCACAGTATCAGTAGGCGTTGCCGTCGCCAGTTGCTGCGGGCAAAGACCGTAAAAAGACCAAGACCCTTCCTCGCAAAAATCGATCGCTTAAGGCTTTTGAGAGGATTCACTGACAATTGCCCTCGGGATGATTATTGATCTCACCGACTTCCTAGACTAGAAGAAACAAATTAGTTCTTCGTCTTCTTGTCGAGGGGGATTAAAATTTACTCACGCGCAAAGCAATACGTATCAGGATCAGTTCCCTGTCGCCTGGCAAACTGAAGGACCTAAGCTGTTGACGTCTACCAACTTGATAAGTGTCGGCCAAACGGAGGTCATAATGCAATCAAAAACTCCGGAGGATGCCGTGAATCTGCATCGTTGCGAGGCAACATCGATTCCCCACCTTCGTCGGCCGGAAGCTGTATCGCCGTTCCCCAAAACTCCTAACGATGGGCCATGCCATGGCCCGGTGAATCATGTTTAAGAACGTTGGCTCGAACTGGCTTTTGATGCTGGCGAATATGGCCAGTGCGTATTTCCTATTGCCTTTCACCCTGCGCTATCTCGGTAACGACCAATATGGAACTTGGCTGCTCATAGTGTCCTTCACAGGGTACCTGGGATTACTGGCCCTTGGCGTTCCGATGGCATCGGTCAGATACATCACCCACGACGCGTCCATCGGAGACCATCACTCGATGAACAAGACGATTGCGACCTGTGCTGGAATGTACCTCTTGATCGGGTTGGCATCCCTGCTATGTGGAGTCGGACTTCTATTCGTGTTTGATCGGGCATACAACGTTCCGGGTGCTATTCGGAGCGCTGCGCGACTTGCGTATCTCATTGTAGTAATGACGACATCCCTCTCGTTCTTCGCCCAATTGCCACAGGGAATAATGGCGTCTTACCACGACTTCGTAGGACGCAACATGGTGCAGACCGGCATTATCGTACTCAGGGTTTTTCTCACAGTTGTGCTGCTAGTGATAAAGCCATCGCTGGTTGTACTGGCATGTGTGCAGTTGGTGCCGCTGGTTCTCGAAGCGGTCATCATGTGGGTCCTTATCTTTCGCCGGTATCCGGAAGTCAAACTTGACTTATCGCTGTTCAATTGGAAGACGATGAGGACCATTTTTTCGTTTAGCGTATTCGTCCTTGTGCTGAGCATTGGCGTACAACTTTCGTTTCAAACGGATTCGCTCGTAATCGGGAAGTTGCTAAACATTAACCAAATACCCTACTACGCCATCGCGAACACGATCATGGTTTATAGCATGCAGTTCGTGATCGGAATTGCGTCGGTCATTTTGCCGATGGCCACAAAGTTGCTCGCCAATCATGAACGGGAGAAACTGACGCGGCTCTTCTTTAAATGGTCGAAGATTACTCTATCTCTCACGCTGCTTGGAAGCCTTTTCCTTATTGTATTCGGTCCAGAATTGATCCGCTCGTGGATCGGTCCTTCATTTTCCAAGCCGGCGGGGGGCGTTTTGCAGGTACTTATGCTGTCAGCGCTCGTATTTCTTCCAGTGCGCGGTGTTGCGTTGCCGATTCTGATGGGTATCGGCAAGCCAGGCAAAGCCACCGTGGCTTTTCTGGCTGCCGGAGTGCTCAACCTGATTCTCAGCGTTCTCTTGGCCCATCCACTGGGACTTCTCGGAGTGGCGATAGGAACCGCCATTCCAAATGTGCTCTTCGGATTCGTGCTGTTAGTAATTTGTGCTCAAGAGCTGAACTTCAAAATAAGGGAATACGTGTCCCGTGTTGTAGCCCTCCCGCTACTGGGCGCGATTCCGGTGTTCGCGGTCTTGGTTGGGTGTGACCGGATTGTTCATCTCAAAGGGATCTCAGGACTCGCACTTGCTTTCTTCATAACCGCTGCTGTCTTCGCATTTGTGTTTGGTGGACTGGTGTATCGATCAGACCGTGATGTTAATGTTCCCGAAATACTTAGCGGCTTACGCCAGAGGCTATCCTCATGACTGTTCCCACCATACTGCTCATTTGTGGCATGACCGTTGCTGTGCTGGTCACGCTCGGTGTGATCAGCGAAGCGTTAGCTCGATTATTCCTCGCACGAGGCAACTACTATGTATACACACCTCGCTTCCGCGTGAAGATGGAGCTGATTTCCGAGGTTTTTCCTGATCTTGATCCGAACGTTTCTTTTTGTATCAACAGCGACGGGGAGCGGGGAAGTGAACCGCCACGCCTATTGAACGGACTTTATCGGGTCCTTCTCGTTGGTGGCAGCGCAGCCGAGTGCTTCATACTGGACCAGAACGCGTGTTTGTCAATGTGCCTTCAGCGCAATCTGAATGCGCCATCTGCACTGAGCACACTAAAAGCGATTCAAGTTCACGTAGGCAGTCTCGCAAAAGCCTTTGTAGGCTCAGCTACACTCAGTCTGATGTTGCGCTTTGTTCTGCCACAGTACCGCAAAATCGATGCTGTTGTAATTATGGTTGGGGCTTCGGACATATTGAGTTGGTTGCAACGTTCGGCACCGGAAAATCCTATATCGGCGGCTGTCGGAGTGCGCGAGGTTTTCCAATCAAACCCTGAGACCCGGTATCGCTGGTATCCGCTTAAAGACACCGCATGTGCTGAATGTTGGCGCAGAGCGAGGGGGCTATTTGGATGGGAGGCAAAACACTGCGGCGCTGGTTCGTCCATTGCAAGGCTCCGAAGCATGCGCTGGAGAGCCACAACCATCAAAACTGAGGTTCCGGTACACACGACCTTGCTTGATAATTTTGCGAGATCCCTAGGAATGGCGGTCAGGCTCAGCCAAGAGGCAGGGGCCCGGGTCCTGGTGATCCCTCAACCTTGGCTGCCAACAGAAAATCTAACAGAAGAGGAGAAGCGGAGACTGTGGAATGGCGCGGAGGGCAATCCACACAAACAGAATGTATCCACGTACTACTCCTCGGAACTAGTCGCGCAGCTTCTGTCTGAGGTGAATGAAGTAGCGTGTCGCGTTGCGGTAGAGAATGGCGCACAGATAGTTCATATTCACAATTGCCTCACGCCTCCGACGGCTTGCTTCTATGATGATTTTCACTTCACTCCGTTGGGTGCACGAATTGTAGCGGATGTCGTTAGCAAAGCGTTCCTCCAGCATTGTTCTGAACCGTCCACAAAATCCGTGTCGAATCGGACTTGAGCGGGTATTTCGGTGAACTACCATGCGCATAGTTCTAGTTGACTCCTCCTTATTCACGCCGCCTTACGATCTGCACCTCGGAGAGGGGTTGACGGCGTTGGGGCATGAAGTGGAGCTAGTCGGCAGGAAGCTTCGCAAGAACGAGAGTGCATCGTCTGAGACCGTAAGGTTTTCGCCATTCTTCTACCGGCTATCCGACCCGCTACGCGATTCATGGGCGTTTGGCCGGTCACTGAAGTTGGCGGAATTGCCGTTGGATGCTATTCGGTTCGTAAATCATGTTCGCCGCTTGAGGCCAGACGTAGTTCATTTCCAATGGCTCTCGATCCCGCTTATCGATTACTGGATCGTCAACCGGATCAAGGCCATGGGGATCAAAGTCGTGATGACGGTTCACGATACGACTCCGTTGAACGACGCGGCGCGGTCAGTTGCACAACTTTTCGGATGGCGTCAGGTGCTGCAACGGTTTGACCTGCTGATCGTTCACACCGAGACCAGCCGGCGCCGGTTGCTGGAGATGGGAGTGACGGTTCCCATCTCAATCATTCCGCACGGGCTGCTGAAATTTGGAGAGCCGGTACAGAAGAGCCGTGACGAGAACGTTCTCCTGTTTTTCGGAAGCATCAAGCATTACAAGGGATTGGATTTGCTTCTTCAGGCATTTGAGCGGATGAGAATTCCGGCCAGACTACGCGTGGTTGGGGCTCCGAGGGACCCTGCCCCCTATTGGGAGATTCTGAAGAGCATGAAGAAACGCGATTTCGTCGAGTTGGATTTTCGATTCTTCGACAGCCAGGAGACCCCTTCGCTGATGGCCGATGCCAGCCTCGTGGTGTTCCCGTATCGCCTTATTGATGGCAGCGGAGCGCTTCTCACTGCGCTGGCTTACGGAAAACCATTCATTGCCACCGATGTTGGCATGTTCAAAGAACTTGCGGGCGAGTCGAGTCCGTCGCTAGTTCCGGTTGGAGACGTCGATGCTCTCGCATCCAGGCTGGACGAAGCCTTGATGGACCTTCCACGGTTTCAGAAGATATCGGATCGAATCAGGCAATCGATTCCGGGTTGGAAGGAAATTGCTGCGATGACTGTCGAAGCCTATATTGCAAGCGGGAAGATAACCAGCCTGAAGGTCCAGTCCCCAGCCTAGAGCAATTCCCGGTAGGCTTGCAGAATCGACGAAGAGTAAGCGTCAGGGCTGTAATGGATCGCTGCTTTCCGCGCTTCTTCTCCAAGAGCTACGCGAAGTGATGGAGCGGTCAGTATCTTGTGGATCGCCTCTGCTAGCCCAACGGGATCCGAAGCATTCGTTATGAGTGCCGTCACTTCGTTACGCGCAATTTCCGGCACGCCGCCAACGCGTGTGCAAACCGTGGGCAATCCTGCGGCCATGGCCTCCAGCAGTGCGTTGGGAGAGCCCTCGCTGTGGGAAGGGAGCACGGCAAAATCCGCAAGCGAATAGTAAGGCGCGGTATCAGCGTCATGGCCGGCGAAGATGATGTTCGCAGAAACACCCAGCTTGCCAGCTTCTTCCTGCAGCTTTGCGCGCTCCGGGCCGTCGCCCACTACGATGATCCTGTAGTCCACAGGAATCCGCTGTTGTTGCAGATGCCCAAGGGCTCTGACGAGGTCGATGTGTCCTTTTTCCTGAGATAGACGGCCAATGCAAACTCCCACGAGCGCATCTGGCGGGATGGCGAATTTGTTTCGCAGAGTGTCAATCTGCTCTGTGGCGGCAGGGACAAACGCTTTCACCATATTGTGTTGCACCAGAATGCGCTCTCTGGCAATGCCAACCTTCTCAAGGTCTGCGGCAAAAGCCTGGCACACGGTTACCACCCGCCGAGCTTTGCGCATGGACCAACGATTGAGCTGGTTGTACAAAACGTCCTTAAGATTGGTTCTCGTGTAACCGTGGTGAAACGCGATCCACGGAAAATGCCGGGGCACACCGATCAAGCATGCAAGGAAATGAGACTTCACATTGTGGGTCTGTACGATATCTGGTTTCTGCTCGCTGAGTAGCGTGCGCATTTGACGCAATACGGACAGGTCGAAGGCGCGCTTTTCGTGAATTACGCTCACTTCCAAGCCAGTCCCTTGCGCCGCTCGGATGAATGCATTCGGTTCGCTATGATTTCCGCGCTGGTATGTCGCAATGGCTACATGCACGCGTTCGTGCTTTCCGGACGCCGAATTCAACCGGGCAAATTCGATCAGGTTCTTTGCGGGGCCGGTCACCGAATTTGCCTCCATGAACGCCAGCACCTTGATAGGTTGGGACGCCTGTGGTTCCGTAGCGGTCTCGGTGGCAGTTTTCGTTGGAATCGTGGACATTCCCGGTAATTCCCTCACAGAACAAGTGCACGCAGGCTTCCAGACGTCAGGCCCAACCGCGCAATCGGTAGTAGATCATTTTGACGGACTCCATCACGCAATCCTGAAAAACGGTCCAGCGACTGGGCCAATTCGAAGTACGTTTCAGGCCATCCGGGATTGGGCGAGGCTCCACCTCGATGCCAACTTTTCTAAAGACCTGTGCAGCGCGGTGCATGTGGAAGTCACTTGTCATTAGCACCTTGCGGCCTTGGATGGTAGCTAACAAAGGCTTCACAAAAACGGCATTTTCCCGCGTGCTCGTGGATTTGTCTTCGGTGACGATCGCGGATTTTGGGACTCCGCTGAAAAGTAAATACTGCTCCATGCTGTGCGCCACGGTCCCTGGGCTGCCTCCACCGCACAGAACTATGGTGTGGAAAGTGCCTTCGCGGTAGGCGCGGACGGCATATTGGGCGCGCAAGTAAGTCGAGCGTCCAAGCATGCCTTCTTCTGGCGCATCGCCACTTAGAACTATCAGGACTTCGCCGGGCGGATCATTCCACGGTCCTGCCAGAGCTCGAGACCAAAGAGCCGCCAAGGGCGTGGCGGTGACGATCACCATCACGAACCCCAGGATAGCGAGAACGCCAAACAAGACGCGTCCAAGTCTCCGTAATCGATGTCCTGTTGGCTGCATAAAGTTTGCAAGCAATCTTAGCTGCAATGTAGCACGTTCGCGGCGGCGAATTCTTGTCCAGTGGCTGCCAAATTGCAACTGTTTCTAACGTGAAGGAAAGCACACTCATAGCGCAGCAGCCTGGCGTCGGGGAAGATGTCCCCGGTATATCGCCGCTACTCTGGAAGATGCTAGCTTTATTCGGCTTAGCGTTGTTGCTTTACGCAGGAACATTGGCTCGATTGGCAGCGCAGTGGTGGCAGGACCCGAACTTCTCACATGGATTTTTCGTTCCGCTAATCTCTCTCTGGATCGTCTGGGAGAGGCGCAAGCAACTTCGCGACTTGGATATTGTGCCCGCAAATGTGGGCATTCTTATCGTCCTCTGGGCACTGTTTCAATTAGTTGTCGGGGTAGTGGGCGCCGAGATATTCCTGGCACGTACATCCTTTGTCATGCTGCTTGGCGGGCTGATTGTGTTCTGCCTCGGTTGGAAGTGGTTGAAAGCGGTAGCATTTCCATGGCTATTCCTGCTAACCGGAATCCCCCTCCCAGCCATCGTGTTCAATGAGATAGCGTTTCCAATGCAACTGTTTGCCTCCAAAGTGGCCACCGGGCTTTTGCGCGCCTGTGATGTACCGCTTCTGACCGAAGGGAACGTTATTACACTGGCCAGTGTGCAACTCGAGGTCGCCGAAGCATGCAGCGGCATTCGTTCGCTGGTGACGCTGGTGACGCTCGCTTTGGTGTATGGCTATTTCATGGAAAAGAGCGTGACTCGCCGAGTGATCCTAGCGCTTTCGGCCATTCCAATCGCGATTGCCGCTAATGCTTTTCGCATATTTGGCACGGGCATCTGCGCACAGTATTGGGATCCCAGGGCTGCCCAGGGCTTCTTCCATGAGTTCTCCGGAGGGGTTGTTTTCGTCTTGTCGCTCTTCCTTCTTTTGGGAACGCATGCACTGATCAAACTGGTTACGCGGGCGGGGAGGAAGGTTGCATGATCAAGAAAAACGGACGTTTCCTTCTTGCAGCGTTTCTACTGATTCTGGCCACCGTGTTCCTGCACGGGCGCAGCAGTAGCGAAATAATTCCGCATAGCAAGCCCCTCGCGCAGTTTCCAATGATGATCGGCGAGTGGAACGCCAAGGTCCTGGAGATTAACGATGACGAACGGAGCGTACTCGGCGCAGGTGATTTCATGGCCCGCCGCTGGTACGAACCCGCTCACATGGCAGTCCCGGTGGACCTGTTTATCGCTTATTTCCCGTCACAGAGAGCGGGGCAAACCATGCACTCACCGAAGAACTGCATGCCTGGTGAGGGTTGGTTGCCGCTCGAGTCAACGTACAACTGGCTCGAAGCGCCTGGTCGTAACGCTCTTTCTGTAAACCGTTACGTACTCGGCAAGGGCGGTGCCAGAATGCTGGTGTTCTACTGGTACCAGGCACATTCCCGGGCGGTCGCCAACGAATATAAGGCGCGGCTTTTCATGGTTGCCGACGCGGCACGCATGAACCGAACAGACGGCGCCCTGGTGAGAATCAACACCATGGTATCGCCAGACGAGAGCTTGCAGCGCGCTGAGGCACGCCTTCGCGGGTTCGCCGCGCAAATGATCCCTCAACTTGACGAGTACATACCGCGGTGAAGTCCTGGAACATCCTGCGCCGTGCTGAATTCTCCCCTCTTTTGGAAGTTGGCCAGAGTGGAAAACGGATAACCTCAACGGGAAGAAGAAAAATGCTTCCACAAGTGGAAGTAGTTTTCCACTCTGAGAGTCCTTGCAAAAGTCTCATGGTGCGCTCTGGTGGTTCTTTCGCTTGAGAGAAGCGAGAGTCGTGCCGGTATCAATTTCTTTTCTCTGGCCTCCCAATTGCAAGAATATCGCTGGACTCTCCAGATTCCACACTTCGGAGCTACTACATGAAACGCCGCGCTATCTTCTGCTTCATCATTGCCAGCCTGATTCTTGCCACCAGTTGCACGCGCGATCCCAATGTCAAAAAGCAGAAGTACCTGGAGAGCGGCATCCATCACATGGAGAAGGGCGAAGACCGTGAGGCGATACTCCAGTTTTCGAGCGCTCTCCAAATCGACCCCAAGTTCGCTGAAGCTCACTACCAGTTGTCGCGCGCTCACACCAAGCTAGGGCAGTTCAACGATGCGTTCCGCGAATTGCGGATGACCTGTGATCTGAATCCCAAGCACCTCCGTGCTCAAGTGGATATAGCGAACCTCCTCATGGCGGCCCATCAAACAGAGGAGGCTGAAAAGCACGCGCGGGCGGCGCTGGCGCTCGACCCGAACGACGTGGAAGCCCACCAGGCTCTCGCCAATATTTTTCTCACCTCGAATCGGTCGGACGAAGCTTTTGCGGAGATGCGCCACGCCATCGAGTTGGACCCGAAACGCTCCATGACGCAACTGAACATGGCGCTGCTCTACGCCTCCAAAGGTCAGATAACGGACGCCGAAGCAGCCATGCATAAGGCATTGGAACTCGACCCGAAAAATGAAAAAGCCGTGCTGACGCTGGCGACTTTCCTGCAGAGCCAGAAGCGCTGGCCAGAGGCTGAAGCTCAGATCACACGCGCCATTGAAATCTCGCCCAAAGAGATTAAGGTGCGCGGCATGCTGGCAAGACTCTATCTGATTCAGGGCCGCACTGACCTGGCGGAAAAAACCTTCGCACAGGCCAAGCAGGATCTGCCAAACGATAGCGCAGCCTATAACTCTCTTGGCGAGTACTACCGCATGGTCGGTGACAACGCAAAAGCTCTGTCGGAGTTCGAGTCTGTTTATAAAGCCCACCCAAAAGATGAGAAGACGCGGAATAACTACGTTGGCGCGCTCTTCCGCGCGGGAAAATCACAGGACGCGAAGAAGATCGTTGACGAGGCGCTGAAACAGAACCCGAAGGATTCCCAGGCGCTCGTCTTTCACGCGCGCCTCCTTCTGCAAGACGGCAAGGCATCAGAAGCGATTACGCCGCTGCAGGACTGCCTCAAGCATCTGCCCAACGATGCCGAAGCACACTACTTCCTCTCCATGGCCTTCAGTCAAACCGGAGATCTTCGCCGGGCCGAAACTGAACTGCGGGAATCCGCCCGCCTGAACCCGACGAATATTCAAACTCAGGAAATGCTGGCTGGCATTGCAGCCCGCAAGAACGACTCCGCTCAGCTAATGCAGATCGGTGAGCAGGTAATCAAAATCGCTCCAGGGATGCCGAATGGCTACTCCATCCGAGCGGCCGGAAAGATTGCGCACAAGGATCTAAAGGCGGCAGAGGCGGATCTGTTGAAGGTTTTGCAGCTTGCTCCCAATGACCCCCATGGATACATGAGTCTGGCGAGGTTCCGCCTTGGGCAGAAGAACCTCCCGGAAGCTGAAAAGTTTTTTGAAGAAGCACTTAAGCGTAATCCTGCACAGGTAGACGCTCTGCAGGGACTGGCGGCAATCTATTTTGCGCAGAAGCATCCGGAGCGGGCGATGGCTCGCGTCAATGAGCAAATCTCCAAGGTCCCAGCCAATGCTTCGGTGTATGGTCTGAAGGGCACTCTCCAGCTACAGGCAAAAGATACCCGCGGGGCATTGGCTTCGTTCAAGCAGGCTGTGGAACTGAGTGGTAATAAGGATCTCAATCTGTTGCTGCTTCTGGCGCAGACACAAACTGCCCTTGGTTCCTACGACGACGCGCTTGCAACCTTTGCGACCGCTGCGAAAACTTTCCCGAACAATCCTCGTCCCCAGGTCCTCGGCGCCATGCTGATGGAAGAACGGGGTAACTGGCAGGGTGCACAAAAGCAATACGAAACGGCATTGGCGCAGTCTCAGGATGCTATCGCCGCAAACAACCTCGCATTCCTCTTGGCATCCCACGGCGGCAATTTGGACGTCGCTCTCTCCTGGGCACAAAAAGCCCGCCAATGGATGCCGGAGAATCCCACAACCGCAGACACGCTCGGCTGGGTTTACTACCAGAAAGGCTTGTTTAGCATGGCCGTCCAGCTCTTCCAGGAAGCCGCGGACAAAGACGTCAACCGTCCTGCTTATTACTACCATCTAGGCCTGGCCCAGCGACGAGCCGGGGATAAAGCAAAAGCCAAGGCTTCGCTGACCAAGGCGCTGAAGCTCGATCCTAAGTACGGACTCGCCGACGAGGCGCACAAGGCGCTAAACGAACTGTAAAAGCGATGCCATCGCACGAAAATACCGCAGATTCATCGAATGGTTTTGCGGCTTAAGGGAGGCCATTACGCAAGGAATTGCAGTACGCAAATTGAGTTGGCGTCAATGGTCCGATTTCGCTTCTAGCTGGGAGCACATCCACAACCTGTGCCCTGATGCGTCGTTTTTTCTATCTCGGGAATGGGTCGATTGTTGGCTTGCAACGTTTGGTGGCGAGTTGAACCCTGATCTGCTAGTGTTCGTAAAGGATAGCGAGGTGGTTGGTTGCTGTCTCTTAGTTTGGCGAACTCAATGGGTCAAAGGTGTTCCACTGCGCCGGGTGTATCTAAACTGCGGTGGTGAGGACGAAGCGGACTCGACCTGTATGGAGTACAACTCGCTACTAAGTCTCCCCGATTACGCTGAGGAGGTAGCGAAAGCCCTCGAAACATCCTTGCGAGGTCGACATTGGGATGAGTTGCTCCTGCAAGGAGTAGTAGAACATTCCCCGATCTACGCCATGGCAAGTTCGCTGGGGAGCTTAGAGCTCTCGGAAAGACCCTCACACTATGTTGATCTCTGCCAACTCAGGAGAGACGCCGTCGACTTTGACTGCGTCTTGTCTGCCAAAGCCCGAAAGAACATTAGGCGTAGCCAGCGCACGTTCGACCAGATTGGCGGAACGTGTACAGTAAGGCTTGCCGAGAGTGCCGAGGAAGCTGTCACAATGTTGCGCCAACTGGCAGAATTGCACCAGACGAGTTGGGTTGATCGCGGCAGCCCTGGAGTTTTTGGTTCTCAAAGATTTTTCGGGTTTCACGAATCATTGATTCACATGGCCTTTAGCAAAAATCGTATTTTGTTATTCCAAGTCCGAACGGGCGCTGAACTTGTTGGCGCCTTGTACTGCTTTCTAGATCGAGGATGGGTTCGTTTCTATCAGTCCGGATTCAATTACTCGCTTGACGAGCACGCGAGCCCTGGACTTTTTACACTATACCTGATTATCCGTTACTGCCTCGACCAACAGGACTTCATGGCATTCGATTTTCTCGCGGGTGATACACAATACAAACGTTCGCTTGCGACATCTAGTCAGAGTTTGCGATGGGTGAGTGTGCTGCGTCCAACTCCGACGGCGTTCGCTTTTCGAGGGTTGAGGGCCGTTAAACGAATGTCGAGACATTTCTTCGGGAGTGGAACGTCCATGCTTGCGGATGATGGTGAGGGTAAGGACAAGTGAGCAGCGACGCATCGTTGTTCCGTATCGAGGTCGTTTCCGTGGATCAGGTGCGGCAGATCCATCGCCAGTGGGAGGACCTTTCCGCAGGCGCTGTTGAGTCGAATCCATTTTTCGAACCTTGGATGTTGTTACCCGCTTTGAAAGGGCTCGGGTGCGAGTCTGAAGCCCTGTTTGCGTTAGTCTGGCGTAGCTACCCCACTGATGTAAAAGCGGAACCGCTTTTGACCGGGCTTTTTCCCTTCAAGATAGATCAGCGACTAAAAGGATTGCCGGTCTCAGTCGTAGAGGTTCTAACTCATATCTACAGTCGTTCTGGAGTGCCTCTACTGCTACGCGAGTTTGCGAGGCCGTCATTGGAAGCCTACTTTGATTGGCTAGCCTCATCTGAATCGGACGAATCGCTAGTGTATTTTCAATCTCTACCCGCCGACGGGCTGTTTCACCACTTGCTTATCGACGTGCTGTACTCACGTAAGCTCTTTTTTTTCCTCGAGCAACGCTATACGCGAGCACTCTACAAGCATCCCGAAAATCCATTTGAGTATATAGACGCGCAGTTTTCAGGGAAATCTCAGAAACACTTGCGGCGGCAGAAAGAGTTGCTGAGGGAGAAAGGGACATTCGAAGCTCGTAAGCTCGAGGCGCGTGACGACATTACGGATTGGGCCGAGTCTTTCCTGCGATTAGAAGCTCTGGGGTGGAAGGGGAAGTCGGGGACCGCCCTCAGTTCTGTGGAAAGCCACGCGGCTTTCTTTAGAGAGGCGACGCAGGCTGCGCATAAGAGAAATCGTTTGAACATGTCGGGACTTTTTCTTGGCGAGCAAATGATCGCGGGGCGTACGGAATTTCGGGCGGGCGATGGTTCTTATCTTTTTAAAATTGCTTTCGACGAAGCCTATGCTAAGCATTCTCCGGGAACTTTGCTTGAAATCGAGTGCATTCAGAATGGAGTGAAAGGCGATGCGGTTTGGGTAGATTCCTGTACCTCAGCCGATAATCGGGTGTACAAGCGGATTTGGATGCATCGGCGCACGATCGAAGATCTGATTGTCAGCGCCGGCTCATTGCGTGGAGATTTCATCATCTCTGCATTACCCTTCCTGAGATTTGCAAAGTCCTTATTGAGACGAATTAAGGCGAAATTAGTTCCGAGCCGAGCTGATGGTTCGACCAAGGAATAGCATTTCAGGCAGAGGGATGGTTGTGGACCGGATACACAACGAATGTAGTTGCGAATCAAGCTGAAAGCCAGCCCGCGCGATCCCATTCTGGGAAGCGGTGTTCTCGTCGGAGACGTATATCCAAGCCGTATGGAATCCCTTGTTTTTGTAGTCAGCAAGAATTCGACGAAGGGTAGCAGGATAAATCCTCCGCCCCCTTGCAGACGCGGCTGTAAAGCAAGCATAGATCCAGAACTCACCTGGTAGCACCTGCCGCTTTCGCCCACTTCCCGCGACGGAATGAACTCCAGAACTCTGAACCCAACTGTAGTGTGCCGGTCGACCATCTACCATGGCCAAGTAACAAATGTGCCCAGCGGACAGCTTTGAAGTCTCAAGCATCGGCTCAACTTCTGGGTTGATCTCAGAGAGTAGGCCGATATCCGCAGGATGGAGTTTTCCAATGAGCGCCCCGTCGGGTAACGAACCTGCGCCCAAGAACGTCAGGTTGTGTCGTTGTAGGAGCATTGTCCGGATTCGCCCGGCGAACATCTTCATAAGTCGCTAGTCTCGTCATTGCAGATATACAATTCAAAGCACTTCAAGGCCAGTAGCTGCCTGTGAGTCTACAGACGGTCGTTTGGACCTGGAATCGGCACCAACTTTGGTCGCCGACGCCGATTCGCTTCACGTTGTAGGGGGACGTCTTCCCTTGCATGTTTGTACCACCATGAAACGAAAACGCTGCTCGGTAACCCAACTCTCGCGCGAACATCTGTGTTTGATCCGAAAAGCTAGTAATTCCGCCGACCGGATAGGCAAGCACGTCAGCTTCGATCCCGAGTTGTTTCTTCAGGATTGCGCGGGACTGCAATAATTCCGCGTATTGCTGGCTAGGCACCAGTTGACTTAGCACATTGTGAGAGTGCGTGTGAGACCCAATTGCCATGCCACCTTTGATCATTGTCCGGGCTTCGTCCCAACTTATAAAGCGACGCAGCGATTCTGGCAGATTTTTGCCCTCCGCCTCTTCCGCTAGTTCCAGAATGAACCGTTCTGGATCGGAATTCTCGGGCTTCTTGTATAAGCTCAGAACGTCTCGCAAACTCTTCGTTAAGCCACTCCCCTCGATATCGACGGCCAAATCGAATGGATAATGCAGAGAGAACGTGCGCCTTCGCGTAGTTCTCACGAGGTACGCAATATGATCCCACCAGGGGACATGGCGGGACCCAACCATGCTCGTAGCAAGAAAAAAGACACCTTGCACTTCATGTGACTGCAGGATGGGGAAAGCGATTTCGTAGTTATCCAGGTATCCGTCGTCAAAAGTAATAAGTACTCGGCAGCGGCGGGTCTTCTCTTTGATTGAACCGTTGACAAATGCCAAAGTCTCCTCGAGAGATACTACCGAGACTCGTCTCTTCAGATAGGAGATTTGATCGTCCAACTGATCAGCAGTTGCCGAGAAGACGCCTGGATCGAAAAGTTCGTCATCTGGGTTACCGATACGATGGTAGTTCAGTACAAGAAGCAGATCTTGCTCTGGGAGTTGTGAGAGGAGAAAACTGATACCGCTCCAGAACAGCCCACGCGCCAGCAACTCTCGTTTTCCACCTATCATAAACACCCTATCACAGCAATGTTCCAAGCCAGCCTACGCTTTGGTCTACCAGACATTCCACCGACCATCTCCCTAATTTACATCGCGTGCATACGCGCGGTCATTGTGTCCTTTACCGCTCGTCTTCCGGGGAAAGCCAGCGTCGCGCATTTTGTAGAGCAGTCCGCGATAGCTGATTTCCAATGCTTCAGCGGTTTTCTTTCGGTTCCAATTGTTCAACTGAAGCATTTTCATAATCACCTGGCGCTCCAGGTCTTGCACCGCATGCTTGGTCAGCTGCTTCAAGGGCATTCTGGTATCAATGTCGATGCGGGCTTCAAAGCGCTGCTCCACACTCTGCACAATCTCCGAAGCGATGGACTCTTCGTCTTTAAAGAGAATGTATCGCCGGATACAGTTCTCAAGCTCTCGGATGTTGCCAGGCCAATGGTAGTGCTGCATGACGGTCAAAGTATCGCGAGAGAGAGGTCGTACCGGGTTCTCCGAGCCAATGGAATAATGCTGCAGGAAGTACTCCACGAGCAAAGGAAGATCGGCGATTCGATCGCGCAGCGACGGAAGCCGAACTGTCAGTGCATTGATTCGATAGAAGAGATCCTCGCGAAACAGACCTTGGGCTACCTGATCTTTAAGATGACGGTTCGTGGCTGAAATCAGGCGGACATCAACCTTTCGCTCCTCGTGGCCGCCCAACCGGGAGTAACGGCCATCCTGCAAGAGGTGAACGAGTTTTCCCTGCAACTCGATGCCGATTTCGCTGATTTCGTCGAGGAACAGGGTTCCTCTGTCGGCGAAGTCAACGCGACCTCTCCGAGTTGCGTAGGCGCCAGTGAAGGCTCCCTTCTCATAGCCGAAGAGCTCTGACTCCAACAAAGGGCCAGGAATGGCTGGGCAACTGACCTTTACGAGCGGTGCAGTCGGCGTGAGGGATGCGATGAAATGTGCGATTAGCTCCTTGCCGGTGCCGCTCTCGCCTTCAATAAGCACAGGAATGCGAATTGCCGAGCTGCGCAGCAGTTGCTCGCGCACTTGTGCCATCTGCCTTGTCTGGCCAAACAAGACCAACTCTGGCGGTAATCCGTTCGGTTGGGACAATTCTTTCTCCCACAAACTGCTTGCGCGCCCGCGTATCGCGTAGGCGGATAACGGAAAAAATTTAGCTCACGAGGAATTGTTTTTCGCTTCTAACGAAGCCTTGTCCACTCGTAGCAAAGATGCCAGACAACGAATTCCTCAGCTCGTTGTCTGTTTTCGTAGTGTTTCAGTAAATTTTCTGAACAGACATGTGCCGGACAATTAACTAGGTGCATGTGGATTGCCAGAGCTCGTTTGCACTAGTGGACTTGCAGAGTTTTAGTCGACATTAAAGAAAAGACTTGGGAAACTTTCGTTTTGGGCAGCCCCTCAGCCACAAAAAAACGCCCGGATTGTTTCCGGGCGAGGGGAAGGTAATACGCGGTGTCTTTTGCACTCTCGCAACGGCGTTGCATGCTACGGATGAGTACGAACACTCTCGTTTATAAGAACATTGCAAACTAGAAGCTATTCAACTAACAACGGCACACAAAGCCGCCGGTCCCTGCCAAACCGATGCCGAACAACGCCGAAGTTCCGGGCACCGAGTGTATGTAACCTCTATATCAGTGAGGAGTGCCGTGGATTCTCCAGTGCATTCCCGCCGCCTGAAACCTTAGCCACATACTAGACAGACAGACTTCACCTGCTTCTAAACTTATATAAGCACTTGAAAGGCCAACCTCACTTCGATCTAAAACATTGATTCTATGGGGTGAATGACGGTCATTAAAATGACACCGCAAATCTTTGCAGGCCTGAATCGAAAGGAGTTGGACAAAAGGCATCATTTTGGTTTGTCGAGGGCCAAAAGAAATGCCCGGATTGTGTCCGGGCAAGGGGAAGGTAGTACGCGGTGTCTTAATGTACTCTCGCAGCGGAACTGCAGGCTACTTGTGAGTACGTACACTCTGGACTGTGAAAACCATGTAGCGAACCAGATACTACGCAGCTAAACGACGACGCACGAAGCCACCGATACCTGCCAAGCCAGTGCCGAAGAGAATCAGGGTAACTGGCTCGGGGGTGTACGTGACGTTCGAAAGTGTTGCACTCAGGTTGTCTATTGACGGGTAAGCGCCACCACCGTACGTGTAAAGGGCGTAATTGGTACCCCATTGGGTGCCGGTGGCATAGAACAGGTTCAACTGATTGTCGGCGGTGTTACTTCCTCCTACAAACCAGAGAAGACCGCCGATGCCGTCGACAATCGGCGAGCCAGGCGTGAACAACAAATTATCCCAGTTCCAGGTGCTAGTAGCGGTTAATCCAGGCCCCCCCGGGGACTATGCCGGAAATAGAGGTGGGGGTGGCGTAACCCAAGGCAGGGGCAGTGAGTGTGCCAGTCATGGAAGTGATCAGGTCAACGCCGGGCGATACTCGGTAGCCAGCAAGCTGGGCCGTGATATCCACTCCATCCCCAACAACTGTGAGTGTAAAGGTGTCGGCCTTTGCCGCTGGAACGCAGATCAGAGCCAGAGCCGCGATGGTAAATGCAAGAATTCTAAACGCGTTATTTCCCATTTTCATTTTCCTCAGGACCAAGCACTACAACGGAGTTTTCAGTTACCAGAGCCGCACCTACCGCATGCGACTTCGGTCACTTGCCAAACAGACAGATTTATGCGGTTGCAGTACTACACGAGCATTTGAATGGCCAACCTGTGCTGCACCTAAGCTATTGAATATAAAGGGATACAAAATGGCCAAAGAACTAAGACCGCAAAACTTTGCAGGGCGTAATCGAAAGATGTTGGCCTAATGCCTATCTTCGGTTCGTGAAGGAGGTCACAAAAAAACGCCCGGATTGGCTCCGGGCGAGGGGAAGGTAGTTCACGGTGTCTCATGCACTCTTGCGGCAATACGGACTGCGGAAGGAGTACCTGACGCTTCTACGTAAATCTCGAACTATCCGATGAGACGGCGGCGCATCACGCCTCCGATACCTACCAGGCCGCTGCCGAAGAGCACTAATGTTACCGGTTCCGGCGTATAGGTAACGCCTACAGAGGAGATGAATGCGGTGGAATCCCCAGTGCTTTCGCCCAGAAACATAAGCGTTTCGTTCCCCGATACAAAGTTGCTTGGGAGGGTGAAGGTTTTGGCCTCAAGCACGAAGGAATTCGAGTAGCCGAGATTCCAACTCCCGATCGAGTACTGGTGCTGCCCGTCAGTTATCAGAGCTTCCACCGTCTGATTGCCCATTCCCCCGCGCTCGCCGAGATAGAAGTCCAGAGTGTACTTCTGGCCCGCAGTAAAACCGGAGAGCAACTGAGAAATATTGCCTCCGTTTTGAAGAAACGCAACCTGAGTCACGCCGGTTGGCAATTGTGGTGGATTGAATGCGGAATTGCCGGTCGCGAGACCGTCTCCGCCTCCCCCCTCGGGTGGCTGTCCAAAGGTCCAACCGATCCCCGACACGCCGTTCAAATTCTGCTGCGGATATGGAAGAAGGTTGCAGGGGGCGCTGCCAACACCCACTTGGTAGACGTAGCCCATGCCGCAGCCATTCGCAGTCACGTCCGAGAAGTTTGCATTGGTAATTGAAATAGTCCCCGCAAATGTCGTAGCTCCCAAGAGCATCAACACACCAAGAATTCTCAAAGTGTTCTTCATCATTGCCACTTTCCTCTAAGGTCTGATTTCCGCAACAGATTATTCTCGGTTTCTGAGGCCGGGCCGCACTACCTGAAACTTCGAGCACCGATCGGACAGACAAATTTTCTAAGCTTCAACCCTTATATGAGCACTTGAATCGCCAACTTGCACAACACGTAAATCATTGATTGCATGGGGGTGGGAGATGTCTGCGAAGATTACACCGCAAAACTTTGCAGTGCTTAATCGAAAGTTGTTGGCCGAAAGGCCCTCTGTTTCGGGAGATCAAAAAGCGCCCGGAGTTACTCCGGGCGTGGGGGAAGGTAGTACATTCCTCATAATGCACTTATACGGCGATGTGGCCTGTGAAGGAGTACGTAAGGCTCTATATTGGTCTCGAAACTATCCAATAAGGCGGCGGCGCACCAGGCCACCGATACCCATCAAACCACTCCCGAAGAGCAACAAGGTTACTGGTTCCGGTGTGTTGGTGACAGTGAGCGGAGTCTTTGTTGGCCCTGTAGTTCCAAGATCATATTCTATGGTGCTTCCTTTGAGGTCAGTCAAAAGCTCATACTTGGTGCCAACCAATCTGAACAGCCACAAATCCGATTTCCCGTTCTTATTGGACACCACCAGGTCAGGGATCTCGAGCAATAGACCATCGAGGCCGATCCAAGGCTCCGCCATATTCGGTCCCCACAGCTTATTGTTAAAGGTTTTGCCCCCTGTTGGCGTGAAGGCGATGCCAGCGCCCGATGGGTCATTCTGGATGTCTGTGACCTTGAAGATTTCATCGCCGCTGATAGTGACAAAGCCGGTGGTCGCGGTGATCCCGTAAGCACCCGTGGGTTTAAGTTTGGCATTCAACAAGGGAGTGCCAGTGAGGTAAAGAGTTATGTTACCGTCCGTTCCAGCGGAGGTAAGCTCGAATGTGCAGGAAGCGGCTGTGCATTGCGTAAATGTATCTGCCTTGGCCGCTTGAGCATTAAACAAGACAAGAGCAACGATGCTGAAGCTGATAGCTCGTATGGCGAACTTCATTATTATGATCCTCCAAGAACCCAATTTTCTACGTCCCTCTTAGGTTTGCGTGACGGCAATCAACGACCCCGCCAAGTGACTTTCATGCCTCGGGACCTATAAAGGCATTCGAATGGCCAACTTGTATTACGTGTAAGTAATTGATTACATTGATATAGTTGTCGGATTCTGATGTCCGGATTCTAGATTTTGGTCCAAAATCTGGACCAAAGGTCGATAGCGGACAGGCACGAGACGAGCCGGGTTTCGGTCAGTGACCGACCGATCGGGTGCTTGCAACAGCTTCAGTCCAGAAGACTTTTTAGGTTTAGGTGCTCCGCCGCCGCCTTTGCGGCCATTTGATTGCAACTAAAACACGTTAGTCTTAAGACAGGATGATAAATGCCCGGGAAGACTCCTCGCAGTGATGACTCGAAGCTCGGTCAAGTGGTTATCGAAAGGCTTGGATGCGAGAGTTGCCGTCGCGACCTGCAGATTCTTTTCGCTGGTCATGAGCACCTCATTAAGGCAATGGCCAGCACAGCCCGAAAGTTAAACTCGCCGCTTTCAGAATTTATTGTCCTCCTCGATGTGGACGGACTCGATGCTGCGCCGGACGCAAAGGCCCTAACGACCGGCGCTGGGAATTGCGAAACGGCACCGTTCAGGCACGAAGAACTGCTCGCGGCAAATTCGGTGAATGCTGCGGAGAGTTTGTTCCCGACGGTGACGATCGATGAGCTTGGTGAAGATACGTGCATGCTGGTAGCCAGTCCGGCGATGCACCGCTTACGGCGGCGGGCCGAACTTGTGGCCAAGGAGACGATCCCGGTACTCATCCTTGGAGAAAGCGGGACCGGCAAGGAAGTGATCGCACGCTTCATTCACAGTCGTTCGCCGCGCTCGGCGCAACCATTCCTGAAGGTAAACTGCGCGGCTCTACCGGCGGGATTGCTTGAGAGCGAGTTGTTCGGCTACGAGCAGGGAGCCTTTACCGGCGCTTCGTCTGCAAAACCAGGGAAATTCGAACAGTGCGCAGGAGGCTCAATCCTGCTCGATGAAATTGGAGAGATGTCTTCGGGGCGCCAGGCAAAGTTGCTGCAGGTGTTACATGATAAGTCGTTCTGCCGGCTGGGAAGCCGAAAGGAGATGAAGGTTGACGTTCGCATCATTGCCGCGACGAATATCAATCTCCAGCGGGCGCTGGCAGAAGGAACTCTCCGCGAGGATCTCTATTACCGGTTAAACGGCATCACCTTGGAGCTACCGCCCCTTCGGGAACGGAAAGAGGATATACCGTATCTTTTGAAGCATCTCGGGGTACGATTGGCAGAGCGCTACGCCTGTCGAGTCTTTGTGCCATCGCAAAGACTTATTGATGCCTGCCTGCAGCATAACTGGCCGGGAAACGTCCGTGAACTCATAAATTTTGTGAAGCGAACGCTTGTATTGTGCGACGAGGAGGCTCTGTTAGACGAACTGCGCGACAGTGCGCATACAAGACCACGCGCCGTCTCGGCTAAGACGCCAGTGAAACGAATCAGAAAACTAGCGCCAACCGCAAAGGACCTTTCTGGTTCGTAAAACATAAGAAGCCGAGATCTCGCGAACGCACACCTATTTGACAATCGTAAATTGTGCACTCGGACCCCTGACTGAGTCGGGAGCGATCCAGACCGTCACTTGTGCGGGTTCGACGACATAGCGCATATCTTCATTCCAGAAAGCGAGTTCATCGTACCCAATCTTGAACTCCACAACCTGCGATTCGCCCGGTGAAAGCGATACCACCTTAAAACCCTTGAGCTCCTTTGCCGGGAGGTTCACGCTGGTACCTCGTTGCCCGATATACAACTCAACCACCTCCTGAGTCGCTCGCGGTCCCCGGTTGCTCACCGTCGCAGAAACACTGACTGACCCTGCACGTCTGTTCAGCGCCTGTACGTCGATGGACGTGCTGCCCGGTTTCACGTCAGAGTATGCGACCCGGCTGTAAGACAATCCAAATCCAAAGGGAAAAAGAGGCGAGTTCTGTTCGTCGATGTAGCGCGACACATATTTTTCAGCAGAATTCTGGGGAGGATGGCTGAGATCTGCATTTCCTGCAGGCCGTCCAGTTTTGGGAGGGTTGTAGTACATTGGCTCCTGCCCAACCGTGCGCGGTATTGAGACGGGAAGTTTCCCGACGAAATTCACGTCGCCGAACAGTGTTCTAACCAGGGCAGGGCCGGCCTGTACTCCCGGGTACCAAGCCTCCACCATGGCGGGCACGTGTGCCGCAGCCCATGGAAGCGCAAGCGGACGACCATTGAACAAAACGAGAACAACAGGCTTTCCGGTGCCAACGATGGTTTCCATGAGTTTCTGTTGATTGCCGGGTAGATCAATCCGGGTACGCGACGCGGCTTCACCAGTCATGGAGGCAGCGCCTTCGCCGAGTGCCAGGATCACAAGATCGGACCGTCGAACCGTATCCGTTGCTTCCTGAAATCCTCCTTCGCTTGAGCTGTTGATGCCTGTGCCTTGGGCATATAGTAATTGTCCACCGGTCTGCTGCATGCGCTGTGTCAGGGCCGACTTCAACGTGACAGCCGTATTCGCATCGCCTTTCCCCGGCCACGATCCGAGCATGTCTACGGCGCTATCGGCCAGGGGGCCAATCAACGCAATGGTTCGCTTATCGGAGGCGATTGGCAGCAGCGGCGAGCCATGAAATTCTTCATTCCGCAACAGCACCAGCGATCGTTCGGCGACCGTGCGCGCGAGTTCAACATGCGCGGCATCGAGCCTTGGCGACGCAGAGGCCGGTACGGGCACGTAGGGGCGGTCGAACAGGTTCAGCGCAAATTTCACGCGCAACACGCGACGCACTGCCTCGTCGACCACTGATTCGGGAAGCTCTCCAGAGCGCACCAGTTCTACGAGGGACCGCCTATAGAGGCCGCTTTCCATGTCCATTTCAACCCCGGCGAGGATTGCTTTCCTGGCGGCAGTGGCAGGATCGTTGGCCACGCCTTGGGGTATCAGTTCGGCCACGGCATTCCAATCGCTCACCACGAAACCCTGGAATCCCCATTCATGGCGCAGGACCCTGGTCAATGTCATTTGATTCGCGCTGGCCGGAATGCCATTGAGCGGATTGAACGCGCTCATCACGGTTGCGGCACCGCTATCGACCGCCGACTTAAATGGGGGCAGGTAAATCTGCCGCAGGGTGCGTTCGGATATGTCGGCAGCATTGTAGTCGCGGCCGCCTTCGGAAGCACCGTAACCGGCCATGTGTTTAACGCACGCGGCCAACGAATCCGGATTTGCGAGGCTGTCTCCCTGGTAACCGCGCACGTAGGCTGCGGCCATGAGTTGGCCCAGGTAAGGGTCTTCGCCTGCCCCTTCCACAATGCGGCCCCACCGTGCATCGCGAGCGATATCGACCATCGGGGAAAAAGTCCAGCGGACGCCTTCGGCAGTGGCTTCCTGCGCCGCGATTCTCGAGGCCTGCTCGACTAACTGAGGCTCCCAAGTGGCAGCCATGCCGAGCGGAACCGGGAATATGGTTCTATAGCCATGGATAACGTCTAACCCGAAAAGAAGCGGGATCTTCAGACGTGACTGCTCCATGGCGACTCTCTGCAGCGCATTCGTCTTGGCGGCACCGGTTACATTCAGCAGAGAGCCCAGTTGACCCTTGGCAATTAGTTCTTGAAAGCTGACTTGTTCCGAAACAGGCCCCGTGGCGTCTCCCGCCGAGTATTGGACAAGCTGCCCCACCTTTTCTTCCAATGTCATTTGTTTGAGGAGCGCTTCTACTCGTTGCGCGAGGTCGGGCCGTGCGAGATCGTTCGCTGCAGAAAGAGAAGCGATCAGCAGAAGAACCAGACTGAGAATTCCGAAGGCTCGCCGCATCCAGTTCAACTCGCGATGGCAAGATGGTCGTCACCTTTAGGGCCGCCATTTTTTGCGAAGCGAACCGGTGGCCTCGCATCGGAGCGAACATGCCTCGACGGCCTCACATGCTGAACGATGGGACGTTCGTCGAGAAGTAGTTCTGTTGCCCGCATCTGAGCATCGCCATGAAACCACTGCTGCACGATGTTGCCGCAAAGCAGGTTTCCGATCGAAAGCAGAATCATGCCCTGATGGTGGGCCATCCATCCCCTTACGAGGCAGGGAGCATGCGCGCGTGGACTCTTCGCGGGGCCAAAGTCAGCCGCTTCATAGAATCCATATTCACCCACCCAGCCGAGTTCAGCCATGCGGTGCATGTTATTGAGCGCGTCTACCGCATCTACCGCAAGAGCCATTGCACTTGCATACGGAGCTACTACCAGGCGCTCGGGCACGCTTTCACGCAGCGAGAGTTCAGGCACTCCCATGGCCGTATAGCAGTACATGCCGCCGTCGTTTATCTCACAATAGCTGGCTTCAGAGATTCCCCAGGGGATTTGCTTTGCCGAGGCATATGCCTCCTGCGCACGTACTGCCCCTTCCATGCTGCGCCTCAGCAGTGTGTTGCGTTGCGAGCGCATCCAAATCGCCGGCATCAGGTATTCGAACATCGACCCGGCCCAGGAAATCAGGGTCGGAGCGCCATCTTTGACTGGCACGTGACTTCGCCCCAGGCGGAACCACGTCTCCTGTGGAACGTCTCCCTTCGCGATGGCAATGAAGGCTGCCGTGCGCGCTTCAGATGCGAGCAGGTCGTAGCAGGCTGGATCAAGTGTGCCGGTGTCCACGTGGTAGCCAATTGAAAGTAGCTTGCGGCGGCGCTCCAGTAGAAAGCTGAAATCCATTTCTGCCACCAGGCGCTCGGCAGTGGCGGAAATCAACCGTAAGTCATGCGCCAAAGAACTCGCCCGCTTGAGCGCGCCAGGAAGAAGCGTCAACAGTCGCTCACCCTCGGCTTTCTTGGAAGCTTCATCGCTAGCAGTGTCACTATGTGAGGACATCTCATACAAAAGCTTTGTCTGCAACTGCTGAATGAAGCCAGGTAAACCTTCCAGCGGCGGAATGTTTTCTGTGTCGGGTCCGAGACCCCGAAGCAAATGCCCGAACTCAGGCAGAAGCCATGGCATGTAATTTGTAAATAGTTTTTGCGCTTGCTCTCTGCGTAAATGCAGCTGAGTTGCAAACCACGAAGCTCCACTTAAGGCGATCTCCGCGCCAACATACGCAACTGGTTTTGTCACCACATCAAGCAAGCGCTCGAGCCATGGTTGATCATCTTGCTCCACAGTATTTAAATCCAACTCCCTGCCCGGCAGAGATTTGGTCGTGGCAAGCCTGAGATGATCTTCGTATCCTTCCACTAAAGCAGGTGAGAGCAGGGGCTTATTCAGCAGTGCGGTACACCCTACCTTCAGTGCGATGAGCGATGCCGCGAGATTCCCGTTATCGACGCTGGAAATGAAATGAGGAGGTTCCGGCGCCAGCATCCGAGTTTCATACCAGTTGAGGAAATGTCCACGATATCGGCGTAGGTGGCTCGTGGTTTCAAGAGTACGCCGCGTTTGCTCCACAAATTCAGGAACTGTGAGATAGCCAAGCTCACACGCGATCTGACGTGCGTTCAGCAAAAAGCCAAGATTGGTAGGCGAGACCCGCGCGGCGATATTCGGCGGCTCTTCCTGCACGCTGTCAGGAATAAGCCAATGATGTTGGGCGGAACTGTACTCTTCGAAATAGCGCCAGGTTCGAAGTGCGGCAAGTCGCAGGAACTTTCTCTCCGCGGGCGCAACGGTATCTCGTTCACGGCTGGGAGGCCGGTCGATCCATGCAGAGATTACCCTGCAACACGCCCAGAGCCCCAGTATCGGAGCGGCGACCAGCAACGCCCTTGGTCTCGCCAGGAGCAGCATAACACCGATCAAGGCTGCAATCACCGGAGTCCAAGCCATATACAGATCAAGCGAGCTACTCTTGCTGACGCCCAACTCTGCTTCGGCCATGGTTTCCCACTCCAGCAAACGCTCTCGTGAGACCGCGCGGCGATAGGAACTGCGAACCATGGCGTCCAAGGAAATCAATGCATCATGGATGAGGAAAGTAAGAAACAGCAGAACGCTCGTGGACGCCGTTCTAAGTGATGCAGAAGCATCGCGTACCTGCGCGAAGCTCCGGGCCACAAGCGCACGACCCACGGCCACCGCGAACTGGAACCATGGCGGCACAAACAGTATGGCAAGTGAAACGACTGTCCAATACAGCGGTCGGCCTGGTAACACTGTCCAGCCAAGTATAAATAGGAGAAGAGTGGCGGGCCCCACCATGCTGCGGCGAAGGTTATCCAGAATCTTCCAGCGGGATATGAGGGAAATAGGGTTGGCAACGCGCCCACCCTCCTCATCTGGAACTCGTGAAAACAGCCATTCCACAATCTGCCAATCGCCTCGAACCCAGCGATGTTTGCGCCGGGTGTACGTGCTGTATTGCGAGGGATAGCTATCGACAACGTCTACGTCACTGACAAGGCCCGCGCGCGCATAAGCGCCTTCGATAAGATCATGGCTAAGGATTGTATTGCGCGGGAAACGGCCGTCAAGAACCCGATGTACGGCACGCAAGTCATACAGCCCTTTGCCGACAAATGTTCCCTCGCCATAAAGATCCTGATAGACATCAGATGTGGCACGTGTGTAGATATCGAATCCGGCAGCTCCAGAGTGGATCGACGCAAGCCGGGACTGAGCCGCACTCTCCACGCTGACTGCAACGCGCGGCTGCAAAATTCCAAAGCCCTTTGTAACAACGTTACGGCTATCGATGACAGCTCGGCACAAAGGATGGGCAAGGGTTCCGATCAACCGTTGTGCCGATCCGCGCGGAAGCTCAGTGTCCGCGTCGACCGTTAACACGTAACGGACCCGCGGCAACACTGACAAATCTCCTACCTTATAAGGAAAGCTGTCAAACTGCCCAAGGATCAGTCTATTGAAATCCAGCAGTTTGCCACGCTTACGCTCCCACCCCATCCACACTCCCTCGTGTGGGCTGTACACCCGGTGGCGATGGAACATTGCGAACTTACCTGCGCCGCTGCGATCGTACTTCTCATTTAAATCCCGTATGAGTTGGCCGCAAAGGCCCACTAACGGATCGTCTTCGGAAGGTTGCTTTTCCGAATCGGGCAAGTCTGTCAGCAATGCGAAATGCAAATGCGCACTCTGGTTTGCCAGATAGCGAACTTCGAGGTCGCTGACTAGTTTTCGAACCTGCTTCTCACTTAGCAGCAGTGTGGGTACAACCACCATGGTCGTACAATCACACGGAATGCCGTTCCTGAAATCGAGTTTCGGTAACACCTGCGGTTGCAAAAATGAAGAGGTCAGGTAGTTCACGATCTGTCCGGCGCTCTCGCTGCAAGGTAGCAGCAAAAGGAGCGTCGCAAAAATGGGGGCCGATACCGAGTAGACATCACCCCACCGAAGTACGGCCAGAATCATGCCCAAGGTCAGCGCCTCGATCCCTCCGAGGTAGATCTCGTCCGGGTAACGACGCAGAAAGCTCTGCCAGCGCTCACGCAACGGAGACCACCCATTGGCGCGCTTGCGCAGCAAGTCTCGTCCTTCAGCGATCAGATAGTAGCCAACGTGCGCCCGGCGGTGCGCCAGAACTGGATCGTCTTCGGGAACGCGTTGGGAATCGCGAGCGAGGGACAAGGCGAGCTCCGCAATCCCGAGTTCCGAACTGCCGGAGTGTTTCGCCAGTTTCACTACAGCATTGCGATACATCTCCCGGCTCTCCGGATCCATATGCGCATATGCGCCTGCTGGATCGCGCCGCAATACCTCATCGAAAACGATCAATGGCTCCATCAGTTCTTGCCATGGCGCTTGGTCGATTTCGTGAAGACTTCGAATACAGGTCCCAATTGTATTCAGGCGCGTGCTCGAATCGAATCGTAGACTGACCGCCTTCCTCGCCAAGGCGAGATTTGCAAGCGTGGCGATTCGCTCAAGCAACACGCATTGGAGAGCAGGAACCAATGCGCGTAGTTCGTCAAGACGCAACACCACTGTGCGCTGCATTGCCTGCAGGTATGCGCTGAATCCAGAATCGCTAAAAGCGTAATCAATCGAGGTAAGCAGGTCTTCCGCAACTACCAACACTCTAGGTGCAACCTGCCCTGAGCAGCGTACATGTGGGGTGCGAGTCAGTGCTACTTGTGCCTCCACCAGCGAAGCTAGAGTGGAGTGCAGAAGGCCGAGATTCTCGCAAAGCCAAAGGCGATCATTGCTATCCATGCGGTCAAGGTTCGCCCCCGAATCGACTGTCGCAAACATCAACTGCATTTCCCGATTCAGTACCTCGAGCCGTTGCACGAAATGAGGCGTCGATTTCACGGATGGCAGCGACACCATGGAGCCGCCACACTTGGTAGCCCTGGTATCAAGCGGTTCTTTCCCGAGGTCACTAACATTCGTTTCAGCAGGAAGGGCTCCCGCTGAATAAACTCTGAAATCACTTTGTTCGAGCATCTGAGTCCCCGATAAACGCTAGCGATAACTGGCAGCCTGCAATTCAAACATCTCAGCGTAGCGGCCACCGAGAGCCATGAGCTGGTGATGGTTGCCATCTTCCGAGATTCGGCCGTTCGTCAACACAACGATCCGGTCTGCCATCCGTACCGTAGAGAAGCGATGTGAAATGAATAGCGTCATCTTTCTTTCTGTCAGTTCCGCAAAACGCGCGAACACCTCGTACTCGCTGCGGGCGTCAAGCGCGGCCGTTGGTTCGTCTAGGATTAAAACTTGCGCGTTGCGCAGGTAAGCACGCGCTAGGGCGAGCCTCTGCCACTCACCACCGGAAAGATCCACGCCATCGTGAAACCTCCGCCCGAGTATCTGTTCATAGCCGCCGGGAAGTTTGGCGATCACCTCGTCTGCCAAGCTCTTTTCTGCGGCTTCCAAGATGCGCCCGGTATCATCCAGGTCCTCAATTCGCCCGATTGCAATATTTTCGCGGGCCGTCATCTCGTAACGCATGAAGTCTTGAAAGATCACGCCGATTTCACGGTAAAGATCCTCGATGTTGTAGTCTCGCAAGTCCACGCCATCAAGAAATATCTGACCCTCGGTGGGGTCATACAGCCTCGTCATCAGCTTTACGATCGTGGTTTTCCCTTCACCATTTTGCCCAATGAGGGCAACACGCTCCCCTGGAATCAACGTGAAATTCAGACGGTCAAGCACGAGCCGCGTAGTGCCTGGATAGGTAAACGAGACATCGCGAAACTCGAAGCCTCGAATGATGGGGCGCGGAGCAGGCAATGCGTCAGGGCGCGAGCGAATGCCAGGCTTCATTTCCAGGAAGGCAAGCAGATCGGTAAGGAAGAGAGCCTGGTCAGCGATGCTGGAAGCTGTAGAGAAAATCTGCTGAATGTTGCTGCTTGCCTGCAGAATCGCACCCGCAAGAAAGTACAAGGTTCCAATCGACAATTGTCCGTGAACCGCACGCCAGACTACCCACGCGTAAGCCGTGTAATAGCCAAGGCTTCCCAGCACGGTGAGAAGCGCTCCCACGCGCAGCCTGCGCCCCGATAGTTCAACATTCTCGCGATAAATCTCGTTGGAGAGGTTTGTGAATCGCCCGGTAAGAAAGTTGGCGAGTCCGAACAGCTTCAGTTCCTTTGCAGCTTCTTTGCTGCCGCCGAGTATGCGCAGGTAATCGAGATGACGGCGGATGGGAGTCTGGCGAAAATTCTTGGCGTACTCCAGAAATGCGAAGTGACTCTCACCGAGAAACGCAGGGACAACTCCGGCAACCAGAATCAACAGCAGCCAGGGAGAGAAGTAAGCGATTGAAATCGACAAAGACAGCGTGGAGACAACCTGCTGCAACAACCGGCCCAGCGATTGGATCATCCCCAGACGGTCTGTTGCCTGAACGCGAGCGCGCTCCAGTCGATCGTAATAGACAGGGTCTTCGTAGGCGGCCAGATCTAAACCCGCAGCGTGCTGCATCACCGCTATGCTGACGTGGCGCGTGTATTTGTCCGCAAGCAGAGAGTCCAAATAATCGACAACTCGCGCGAGGATACTGCTACAAGCAGCGATTCCGAATTCTGCTGCTACCAGCCACCACAGCACTGGGCGGATCGGTTGCTGGTGTGCAATCACGCCTGTAATGTTATCGATGATGAGCTTGCTGATTGCGAGCAGGCCAATGGGTAGCAACGCCGCGATTATGCGAAAGAGTATGCCGAGAAAAACGACCACTGGACCAGACTGCCAGACGATTGTCAGCACGGGTGGCAACTGGCGCAAGGCGCTTAGGCGCTCATTCCAGACATTGTGTTTATGGCGTTTATGGCGAGTCATCTAGAACTTTCTTCCTCGTCATTTCTCCGGACAGTCAATCTCTGCTGTAAACGCAAGGGCAAAAAACCTCGACGAGACAAGTGGCGTGATTTTTTAGATGCAGGAAGCTCGGATCGTGCTGGAGCGACAACGCAGGAGAAATATGCACGCGAGAAAGTTGCCCGACGAGACGTGACCAGCGTTCGGATTAGTCAATGAAATTCAACATTCGGCAGCAGTTCACAGCGATACGCGTTGCTGTGATCCTTCTCAACTTTCATACTGCATTCCGCCCAGCTCAAGCACAGGTCTGGTCCAAGAGGG
>Ga0316232_1000645_pt1 | contig 51342 bp, 55 predicted proteins | sample TBHtaG_FD_206006 | JGI IMG/M metagenome (GOLD analysis project Ga0316232, IMG submission 206006) | Freshwater microbial communities from Trout Bog Lake, Wisconsin, USA - TBH18025_13 | ecosystem: Environmental > Aquatic > Freshwater > Lake > Hypolimnion/Profundal zone | place: USA: Wisconsin...
TTGACCGGAAAGAACCCTTGATGAGATCGATGGGGGGCCGGATCGGAAAATTCCGGGGAGCACACGCGACCCGCCGACCGGATTGCCCTTCTGATCAAGACGAGTGAATGGCGGGTCGCCATTCACGACACGTGCCAGTCGCGTGCGCTCCCCGGAGCTCGGATGATTTTACGGCGCGAGCCGCGAGAGCGTCCAATCCCCTCCGGACTTTTTGTAGAGCAGCCGGTCGTGCAGCCGGTCGCGGCCGCCCTGCCAGAACTCCAGGCTTTCGGGAATGACCCGGAACCCGCCCCAGCCCTCGGGCTTCGGCACCTCGCCGTGGGCGAACTGGCGTTTCAGCTCTTCGAACTTCGCCTGGAGAATCTGCCGCGAGGAGATGACCGCGCTTTGATCCGAGACCCACGCCCCCAGGCGGCTGCCGAACGGACGGCTCAGGAAATAGGCCAGGGATTCCGCGGCCGAGATTTTCTCCACGGGCCCGGCGACCTCGACCTGGCGGGCCAGCGCGACCCAAGGAAACAGCAGGGATGCCCGCGGATTCTCGGCGATCTGGCGGGCCTTCCGGCTCCCGTAGTTGGTGAAAAAGACAAACCCTCGCTCATCGTAGGCCTTCAGCAGGACCGTGCGGCAGGAGACGTTCCCTGACAGGTCGGACGTCCCGAGAGTCATCGCGTTCGGCTCGGGAATCCCCGAGGAACGGGCGTCATCAAACCACGCCCGGAATTGCTTCACCGGGTCGGGGTCGAGATCGGACTCCGCGAGCGGCTCGCGATCGTAGTCGCACCGCAATTCGTAGATGGCTGCCTCTTCGGACATGGTCCGCAAAAACTACGAGGAAAACCGGCGGCAGGAAACAGGATTCTGCGGGCCGGGGTCGAGGGATTCCGCACAGGCCGCCCCCTTCACTAGGAATGTCTCATCATCCGCAAGATCACGAACCCCAAATCCGCGTCAGGAAAGAAATGAGAGGGGAACAGACCGACGACACGTCGATAACGCGAGGGAGGGCGAAGCTCCGTCTGAGCCGTAATAAATGGGTTCGGGCGGAGCCTCACCCTCCCATCGCTGGCGTGACGCGAGGATCAGGGGGACTTTCAATGGCCGGACTGGGGGATCGGACTGGGCGTGAATTGGATGCCGAGGGCATGGCAGACTTTCAGCACCGTATCAAAAGCGGGCACTCTCTCGCCCGAGAGCGCCTTGTAGAGACTTTCCCGGGAGAGCCCGGACGCCTTGGCGATCTGGCTCATTCCCTTCGCCCGGGCAATGTCCCCCAATGCCTTGGCCACAAAGGCCGCATCGTCTCCGGCTTCTTCCATGCAGGCCAACAAATAGGCGGACATCTCCTCGGGGCTGCGCAGGTGCTCGGCGGCATCAAATCGGCTGAGTTTTGTTTTCATCCTAAATTTCGCAGTTGAAATGAACCACGAAAAACACAAAAAGCACGAAATCAATCATTAGCAGAAGGCCATTAGAAAACTGTGCATTCACCCGCGAGGTGAGTCGAGGCGTCAGCATAACCATCTGAATGTTCGTGTCTTTCGTGATTTTCGTGGTTCCAACTGATTTTTCTAGGTTCATAGTTTCAGGGTTTTCAAAAGGAGAACCGATCTGTTTTGAGAACAGTGACCACCCGCACAGTGTAGCCAACTGGCTACAACAAATGCAAGCGGATTTCCCCGCTTCGATCTCTCAGAGCTCGCATGCGTTTGGTGCTTCGCTCCCAATCATCCGAAAAATCACGGACTTGGCAGCCGTGACGCGACATGGTAGTTTTCCGGCATGTCAACTCTCACCATTGATTTGCCCGAGGCGCTCCAACGCGCGCTTTCCGGAAGACGGCCGGTCGCGGACAGATGAACCGTCCGGACAGAGGAACGCCCCTTCCGGCTTGCGGAGGCGGGGAATCTCTGCGAAATTCCCACCATGACGGCAACCACGTTAGCAATTGAATTGCGGACGGTTCCCGACCCCGAGCGCGGCAACGTGATCGGCGAGGCTTTGCGTGCCATCTACCCGGAGAGCGGCAAGTCGATTGAACGGCTGATCCGCCGGATGGAAAACCCGGACATCCCGGAAGATGTCTGGCGAGGGATCGAGGATGCCGAGGACGGGCGGCTTGTGGAATCCGATTGCGCGGCAGAAACGCTGGAGAGCGTGTTTGCCGAGCGCATCAGCGGACCGTTTGCCACGCTCGAACCGGACTGGAAAGACCGGGTGCGAAACGCGGCGTCCAAGCCCGAGAAGCCTTGAGGATCGGGCGTCATCCGGCTGTCATCGCGGAAGACTTGCCAGGCATCTACGCCCACATCGCACGCGATAACCCTGCCGCCGCCGACCGCCTACTCGACCCCTTTTGCCTTTTCAGGGGGTTCAGACGATTTCAACAAGGCGTTCGCCCCGTTCCAAGGCCTCGGTCACATGGGACCACTGTGGCAGCAACCATGCCATCAGCTCGGCATTCGTGCAGTTGCCGATCCTCAACCAAACCACCGGCGACCCGAGCCTTCCCGCCAAAACCCATTCGGCAAAGTCTTCATCTTTCGTAACGATCACCGTGTCATGCTCCTCCGCGTAGCGCCAAAGGTCGTTGTCCGGGCACTGCGCCATCGACAGTTCCAGAACATGCACGGCCTGATGCCCGGCCTCCTCCAGCCGGCGTGCCAGCACTTTGGGCAACTGCGTGTCGATCAAAAACCTCACGCGGGCTGAAGCCGGATGATATCGTGGTTGGCATGCGCCGAAGCGTATTGGTAGCACGCCCGGATGTCCTCGGGTTCAAGGAAGTCGTAATCCCCGAGAATTTCCTGCTCGGTGGAGCCTGCCGCCAGCAAATCCAAGATGTCTTTGACCCGAAGCCGGTATCCTCGAATACACGGACGCCCCCCGCACTTTCCCGGCTCCATGGTGATGCGGTCCAAGTAGGATTTGCTCATGATTAAACCATACTAAGCCCACCGCCACCTTCAAGCGAGGCGATTTTTCGCCGGGCACTCTTCCTCCATTCTCGGCGTGAGTGCCCTTTGAGGTCATGGATGAGGTCCAGTCCCATCCCTCGTCGTGCCAAGTAAGATTGAACGGCAACATCCTCGACGTGGTAATCTTTCACTCTGGCGGAGGATTTGACCTCGACCATCTTCCATGACCGCCGCCCCCGCTTGACGATGGGGATCATCACGTCGGCGAACGCGCTGGCGCCGGAAAACCGAAACCCCGCCTCGAATATCGGTCGTTTCCCTTCTTTGATCAGTTTTGCGCTCTGCTCGAACGCCACCTTGAATCCTCCCTGTCTCTGTCGATAAAGGCCCCGGTCCCCTTGAGATCGTAGAGTTTTCTGGCAATCTCCCCAACCTCGTGCCCCACTTAAAACCTGGCTTGAGAGGCGGGAGAATCCTCCCTGAGATCCGGCCGATGAACTTCCAGCCAGAGGCGCTTCGGGCATTGCCGAAAGGCGATGATCTTCGATTTCGAGAGGGTCGGCATCTGTGTAGTGGAAAAAGCCGATGTGACAAGAGGAGCAACTACACGGATTTGATTCCAAGCTTCTCGAAAACCTCAACAAACCAGTCTCGGTGGCATTCGGAGCTGGGGTTCGCACCTCGCACAACGACATTTTTCCATCCCTCTCCATCATCCATTGGCGTGACCGAGTAGCGATCCGCGGGAAGAGCACTCAATTTATTCATGACCCTATCCGCTGCTTGTGCGGTCCCACAGTAGAGGTAAACCGAAAGGGAATGATCGGGGTGTTCCTTGTTGAATTCGTATCCAAACCAACCCAGATATTCGGTTGAAGGTTCGACACTCTTGATGAGGCGTTCGTGGTTTGGAGGAAGAGAGCCGTTTCCTTTCTTCTTGGCACGAACATCGACACCGAACTCCCATGATGCCGGATCTTCGAACTTGGCAACGAGGAACCGCGCTTCCGAGTCCAAATCGATTTTCCCGGCTGCATCAGTCAGGATCTTTCCGCACTGAGCTGCATGTTCTGGTGAATCTGCTTTCATATTATTTGTGACGCGATGCCCGAATGTTCGTATTCCAAGCTCTCCGAGTGAATCAAAAAGGTCGGCAATCAATTCCTTCTGGGCTGAATCCACGGTGGGGTCACGCTTTATCCATGCCTTGTTAAGGTCAGTCCAGTTTACCGGAATCAGGGTTATCCCATTTTTTTCACGGTCCCCGTCTAATTTTGCGCTTGTATCTTGATGTAGAAGGCGAAAGTGCTTCTTTTGTTTGGGAAACCCTGTTTTGAATTCAGCTCCATAGCCATTCGGTTTAACGTTCGAACGCCAAAAATTTGAATCGGCCGCCCATGGATTCTGGTGTCGGACGATGGCCGCATCGATTTTGCACTCGATGACATATACCTCGTTCGATATTTGAATCAGCAAATCCGCCCAATTGCTCGGTTCCACCTGAATTATCATAGCAGGATAATCCACAGTGGGATTGACGCCATTCGACAAGACGCAATCGAAAAAACACTCGCGAAAGGCAGGAGCGTGGTTGAGACAGAAGGCTAGGGCGGCTACCGAAAAACGTTCAACCTCGCTTCGTTCCCCCGCATCTCCCCGTGCGGCATCTTCCTCTGAGGGGGCAATAAGACGATGATACTTTCCCCGTTTGAAAAGTGTCAGGAAGGATGGGGACATGTCTGTTCTGTTCTCACAATCGGGCATGGCTGTCGAGGTCATTCAATGTCCCCAATAGCGTCCCTCGCGGACGTTTCGTTTCAAAGGCAGACTTTTTGCATGGATAACGAAGAAATCAGGAAACTGTTTGAAGAACTGGATGGCAAGGTCGGGTTGGGGATGGGCGAGGAGGCGCTTGCGATCTGCGAGACCATCCTCCGCGAGACCGAGGAGATCGACCCCAACGAATTTGGTGACCTTTGCAGGGCGGTCGGCATGTTTTCCGACGAGATGCCGGCATGGCGCGAACGATTGGCTGCCCGATTTTCGGCGCTCCATGAATCCGACCGAGTGTTTGGTGCCTTCTATTGGGTGCCCTTTCTCGCAGGGGCCGACGCGAAATGGGATGACATCAAGCCCCATGTCAGCCTGCGGCAGTTGGATGGGGACAGCATCCTGCTCGCCTGCCGTTCCGCCGTTGAAGCCGGTGATACCGAGTGGTGCCGGGAGGCGCTACCTTTGCTCGGAAGGCTCACTCTTCACCCGTCGGCCGAATGTTCCCACCGACTCGCCTACGCCGCCCTGCTCGCATTCATGGAAAACCACCTTGGCGCACTTGAAGCGATGCAGGGGTTCAAGATCCGAGAAAAATGGTTTGAAACATACCTCGAACTTCTCACCAAATCCACAGCCGCTCATTTTCTAAAATCGCTCAAACGTCTAACTGAGAGCATTAAGGTTCTTGGAGGTGATCCTGACACCGAACGCCAGCTTCCGGGAAACGACAAGAGCCGGTTTGATGACCTGATGAAATCGATTTCCAAGGCGGAGGCAGCCGTCATGCCGCTGACCGAAGATTGAAAGGCTGGCATCATGTACGAAATGGAGGTCACGGATTTTCTGAAACTCACGGAGGGATTACCGGGTTTGTCCCGGGTTGATTTCAAGCCGGATCAAGATGACGAAGAACTTCCATTTTGAGGCACTAATAATCCTAGAAAACTCAGATGGAACCACGAAAATCACGAAAGACACGAACATTCAGATGGTTATTCAAGCGGCTCACCTCGCAGGTGAATCAATCATCCGGCGATCCTTATCTGGCAGTGTCTGATTTCGTGCTTTTTGTGATTTTCGTGGTTTATTTCAACTGCGGAATTTGGGATAATTCATTCAAATTAGAAACCATCGATTCCGGTTTGTTTTCGACAAAGCACGCGGGGTTAGCTTGGTTTGATTGGGAATAGCCCGGTATGCAGATCGAAGGAACGTGCTGCGAACTCATTCCGGTGGTGCCCGATCCTCCGGTGCTCTGTCTTCAAATCTTGTGATGGGGGCAAGAAATGTCAACGGGATCGTGCCGACCTCGCCGTTGCGGTGTTTCGCGATGATCAAATTCGCTTTCCCTTCGCCATCCTTCTTTTCGTCGTCATCAAGGTAATAGGACTCCCGCCAGAGCAATGCGACCAAGTCGGCATCCTGTTCGATGGCCCCGGATTCACGAAGATCGCTCAAATTCGGTTTTCCCTTTGTTGCACCGACTCTTGCATCGGGATTCCGGTTGAGCTGGGCCAGAACGATGATGGGAATTTGAAGCTCCTTGGCCAGCGCCTTGATTCCGCCCGAGATTTCTGCGACCTCCACCTGACGATTCTCATGGCCACGGCGCGATGGGGACCGCATGAGCTGGAGGTAATCCACGACGATGAGATCGAGCGGGTTCTCATCGTGGAGGCTTCGGGCGTTGGTCTGGAATTCCAACACATCCAAGCTGGGCGTGTCGTCGATGAAGAGTTTTGATTTTGAAATCCTGGTTGCCGCCTGAACGAGGCTGTTCAACTCCCCTTCGGTCATGAAGCTGGCGCGAATTTGTTTGAGGTCCAGCCTCGCCATGGAACAGAGCATGCGCAACGCCAGTCTCTCGGCGGACATTTCGAGGCTGTAAACCGCGACGCACTTCCCGTCGGTGACGGCTGCGTGCTCTACGATATTCATGGCCAGCGCCGTCTTGCCCATCGATGGCCGCGACGCAATGACGATCATTTCCGACGGCTGAAGTCCGTCGGTGATTTTATCCAGCCCTTTGAACCCGGTAGCCAGGCCGGTGAGCGCGCGATTCTCAAACATTTTTTCCACCGACTCCAATGCGCCCAACGCGAGGGATTTGATGCTTTTTGAGCTGTGGCGCATATTCCTGTGTGTCATGGCGGCAACTATGCAAGCGCATTCGCCCGCCTTCGAGGGACAGGATTGGGGACAATCGTTGTCCTGAATTATGCGAAGAGTTTCCGCAGTCGGGAGATGCGCTTTGCGTCGGTCCTCAGATCCCATCCGAGGCCTTTGCAAAGGAACTCGTGGCGTTTTGCTCCCCGGAGCTTTCGCGCCTTCGCTTTTGCCTCCAGCTCGACCAATTTTGCAGCATCTGCCCGGCGTCGCTCGGCTCCCTCCGCAAGTGACGGTCCTTGGCGATGCTGCCCGCGGGATTTGTGGAGTCTGGTGATTGATCCCCAGTCCACATCGCGCTTGGGGTCGAACGACCAATACGCGGGGATGAAGATCATCGTGCCGTAGGGAGTCAGGTTGACGGAGAGTTTTTGCAGGAGGGGCTTGCCGTTCTGCATGCCGTAGAGGTTCCATTTCGCGCAGAAGGTGTCGAACACGGCCTGGAACCGGCCGGGCTCAGTTTTCCAGTCCGGATCGAAGTTGGTGCGCAGGTTGCGCTCCGGAACCATCGTCCGCCGGATCACTCCCTTGTGGTCGGCATGCCGGGCGACATTGAAGCAACCCGTGACCTTTTTCCAATCGGCTTGGAATGTCTTGTTCTTGGACAGCGCCCGCTCGCTGGCAGCGAATTTTGCCACCGATGCCGGGACAAGATGTTCATATTTCCCTGACTGGACGTCGTGTTCGTGGACCGCGACGGCAAAGACAGTGCTTTCATCCGGCAGTGGAGGAAGGACCTCAAAAAGCAGCTCTGTTGCCGCATCCATCTTCCGTCGGGATTTTATCGCATCGAGAACACGCTCCAAGAACCCCTGAATGTTAAACGGCCAGAGCGTCATCGGGGCGAGGAACAACCGGTAAAGGTGGTCTACCCGCTCGGCGAGATGCGAGGGGATCGATGCCCTCTCCCGGTGGTAGCGCCGCACCAAGGGACTGCTCCACTGGGTTCTGTGGTAGGCCTGTTTTGCCAGTCGCTGAAGGTCCTGCTTCATCACGCGGGATTCTCGCCCGGATTCGATAGGCTTGGCAATCCCGGTTCGGGAAGCAAGGGGTGTGGGTCGACCGTCCCGATTGCCGGATGGCAGGGGATCAGCAGGCGGGACGCCCGCTCCACGTCGCTATGGAGCCGCCAACCAAAACTGACCGCATCTCCTCATGCCAAGGCATGTTCTCTCATGGCGCGACGCTGGTGAATGCGACGCCGCGTTTCTGGCGCTCCAGCAATTCCTTGGCGAGCGCGCGGTAGGCGGCGGATCCGACGCCCGAGGGATCGTGCTCGAAGATCGTTCTTCCATGGCTCGGGGCCTCGGCGAACCGGACCGTCCGCGGAATCACGGTCTCATAGACGACTTCCTGAAAATGCTTTCGCACATCCGCGACCACGGCGGAATTCAAGTTGGTCCGCCCGTCGAACATCGTGAGCAGGAGCCCAGAGATCGAGAGCGTGGGGTTCGCTTCGCTCGCACGGATGCGATTGGTGACATCCATCAGCAGGGTCAGCCCCTCGAGGGCGTAATACTCGCACTGGATCGGAACGAGGATTTCATCTGCGGCAGCGAGCGCGTTGGTCATGAGGATGCCGAGCGAAGGCGGGCAGTCGAGCAGGGCAAAATCAAAGGCGTTCTGGTCGCGGATGTCAGCGAGCACCTTGCGAAGTTGAAGTAGGGGGTCGTCCATTCTCGCGACTTCGATCTCGGCCCCCACCATTTCCAGATCCGCGGGAATGGCCGAGAGGTTCGGGATGCGAGTCTGCAGGATCAACTCCCTGGCGTGTTTGGCCCCGATCAACGCCTGGTAGATGCTGTTGCCGGGGGCAATCTCATTCAATCCCAGCGCGCTTGTCGCGCTGGCCTGGGGATCGAGGTCCACGAGGAGGATCCTCTGCCCGGCCTCGGCGAGGGCGGCGGAAAGGTTCACGGTCGTGGTGGTTTTTCCGACGCCGCCTTTTTGGTTGGTGATGGCAATGATTTTCATGGTTGTCTTCTGGAGTAATATTTCACGAGGCCTGCCGTGACGGCGTCCGCATATTCGCGGTAAATGCTCTGTCTGGCAACGCCGCCGAATGTTCGCCGCCCGTCGTAGTCGCCGGCCTGGATGCGCGCGAACCCGTCCCGGCTGTTCATCACGTAGGGCTCGATATAGACGACCGGGCAGGTGAAGAGCCGGTTGGCGAGAAGGTTCCGGGCCCACAAATAGGGGTTGTCGTTGACCCGGACAACATTGGCCCCGCGGTAAACGTAGGGTGGAAGCCCGGTGGCCGCAGCCATGACGTCCGCCATGGTGTTGGCGAGGGGCAACTCCTCGCTGTAGGCGCGGCTCAGGAGTTTGACCAGCATGTCCAGGCGAAGGTCTTCATGAGTGAGCTCCTCTTTGCTCCATGAGCCCGTGATGAGGAAATGCATGTGGTTGTCATCGACGAGGCGCGGGTGTTTTTCATCGCCCCACTCTTCCGCGTTGAAGTGGAGGCAGAGGACGACATCCGGCTTGATGGTTTCATTCACGAGCCGCGCCCTCCGACGGATTTCGCTGACGCGGTAAAACAGCCGCTCGCTCTCCTTCGTCACGGCCTTCTTCGTCACCGGGTCGTTTTTTTGTTGGAGGGATGCCGCTGCGGCACCGCGGAGCTGTGATGGTCGTGCGGCGGTGAGCGGGCCGGGTTTCGAGCGGGTCAGGAAAACCTCCGCCCCGAGGGCCTTCAACCTGGGAACGAGAAGTTTTGCGACCTTCAGGGTCATGTCGCCCTCGCTCACCGGCGTGGATTTTCCGATCCGAAACCAGCGCTCTTCCATCTTCGCCCAACTCCCTCCTAGGTGCCCCGGATCCAGGGCGATCTTCAGGCCGGCCAGTGGCTTTCCAGGCTCGGAGGCTGGCAGCGCCCGTCGCGGCCTCCAGTAAACCGGCGCAGGCCGGAGCGACGCCGCGTCCGGCGCGAAATTCAAAATATACGGGGGTTTGTCCGGGGAAGTTTTGATGACGGCGGTATCATTTGTGAAGGAAATCGAATCCGCCCAGGCCCCGTCCGGCGCATAGACCTTGTCCAGCAGGCCGATGAATTCCGCCTTCGTCATCGTCTGCTGGAACCCGTCCAGAACCTGCCACGACGGCTTCGGAGCAAGCGGGCTCAGGACCGCCTGCGCCCGCATAGCAAGGAAAAAGAGGCCGAAAATGCAGAAGAGTTTTTTCAAGGGGCTCTTTTTTAAATGCGTTCGGGCGTTCTTACGATAAAAAGGATGGATGATCCGACTTCTTTTTCTTGGCGACATCGTGGGTGAACCCGGCCGCAAAGCCGTGACGGCCGCCGTCCCGGTGTTTTTGAAGGAGAGAGGCGTGGATTTTGTCGTTGTCAACGGGGAGAACGCCGCGGGTGGCCGGGGGATCACGGGGAAGATCGCGATCGACCTGCTTCGCGCCGGCGTCGCGGTCATTACGACAGGCGACCATGTCTGGGATCAAAAAGAGACCGCCGGCTACATCGCCTCCGAGCCGCGGCTCCTGCGGCCGTTGAACTACCCGCCATCGGCACCGGGCCAGGGAAGCATCGTGCTCGATACATCCAAAGGGAAAATTGCCGTGATCAACCTCCAGTGCCGGACGTTCATGAACCCGCCCCTCGACAGCCCGTTTCACTGCGCCGAGGCCGAGGTCGAGCGACTGCGGAAGGAGACGCCGGTGATCTTTGTCGATGTCCACGGGGAAACCACGAGCGAAAAAGTGGCCATCGGGCGATTCCTCGACGGAAAAGTGTCTGCCGTCGTGGGCACCCATACCCACGTGCAGACCGCCGACGAACGGATCCTTGCTGGCGGAACCGCGTTTCTCTGCGACGCCGGGATGTGCGGGCCCTCCGACTCGATCCTCGGCCGCGACCCGGAGGCGATCATCCGACGGTTCACCCACTCGCTCCCGGTCTCCTTCCCTGTTGCGCACGGCCCTGTCCACATCTGTGGGGCGCTGATCGAGATCGACCAGACCACCGGGCGGGCCGAGTCGATCCAAAGGGTGCGCGAGGCGGCGGAGTAAGGAGATTTCAAACCGTTGTAGCCCTGCGCCTATCTCCGAGATACTGCGCGTCCGGGTTTCGTCATGGCCGGAGACGTGGGGCGACCGTCCCGGTTGCCTGTGAAGAACGGATGGCAGGCGGGACGCCTACCCCACTTCTCGATGCCGGAAAAAATGGGGTTTTGGTTTTGAAAGTTGTGGCTAATCTTCCCGGATGTCCAGTGCTTCCAACGATGATCTTCGGCGCTTGTTGTGCGTGCTCGGGATCGCGATCCGCGATGCGGTTTTGATGGGCAGAGCGGGTGCCGCCTCCCTCTCCGCTGTGTCCGGCTACGCGGGCGGCGACACCATTTACGCGGTGGACAAGTTCGGCGAGGAGGCGATCCTGGCGTGGTTTGAAAAATGCTGGCCGGGGGAGTGGCCGGTCCAGGTCGTCATGGAAGGCATCGAGGCCGACCTCTGTTTTCCGGCGGGGACGGCGGTCGCGGACACGCGGTGGAAATGCATCTTGGACCCGATCGACGGCACGCGCGGGATCATGTATGACAAGCGCAGCGCCTGGGCGCTTGGCGGCATTGCTCCCCAGCGGGGCGAAGAGACGATGCTCTCCGGGATTGTTGCCGCCGCGATGACCGAAATCCCCACGTCCAAACAATGGCGCTCCGACCAGCTCAGCGCCACATCCGACGGGCCGCTCATCGCGACCGCCCAGGATCTCCGGGGCGGCTCGATCCAGCCGCTCGTCACCGCCCCTTCGACGGCCACTGATTTCGCGCACGGGTTCTCGTCGCTCGCAAAGTTTTTTCCCGAAGGCCGGACGTTGACGGCGCAGATCGAGGAGCGGATCTGGGACGAGTTGATCGGCCTCGACTCGTCGCCTTCGCCGACGGTTTTCGACGACCAGTATATCTCGACCGGCGGCCAGTTTTACGAGGTGATCGCCGGCCACGACCGGATGGTCGGCGATTGGCGACCGCTGGTTTTCCGCGTGCTGGACATGGGATCCTCCTCGCTCGTCTGCCACCCGTATGATGCCTGCGCGTGGCTGGTTTTGAAAAAGGCGGGGGCGGTTTACGAGCATCCGATGGGGGGATTTCCGGATGCGCCGCTCGACACCTCGAGCGGGATCGCGTGGGTCGCCTACGCCAACGAGAATCTGGCATCGCTAGCCCGCCCGGCGATAAAAAAAGTGCTGGCAGAATTCCTTCCATGAAGCGCGAACGCCTGCTTGCCCTCATCGGATCAACGATCCTGAAAGCGCTCTTCCTGACGATCCGCCTGCGCCTGGACGACCGCTGCGGGATCAGCAGGAACGCTTTTCCCGAGCCCTGCCTCCTCTGCTTCTGGCACAACAGGATTCTCGGCATCACCTACGCCTTCCACCGGCGCTACCCGAAAAAACTGCGCCGCGGTGTCACCGTGCTCACCAGCCCGAGCAAAGACGGGGAAATCCTCTCGCAATTCGTCGCGGCGTTTGGAATGGGCTCGGTCCGCGGTTCCAGCTCCCGCCGGGGTTCGCAGGCATTGCTCGAACTCGTCAGGCTGATCCGCGCCGGGGGGGATATTGCCATCACACCCGACGGCCCGCGCGGGCCGCGATACCAACTCGGCCCCGGCGTGATCCTGCTCGCTCAGACCACCGGCACCCCGATCATCCCCATGCACGCGAGCTTCTCGCGCTGCTTCCGCATGAAAACCTGGGACGGCTTCATCATCCCGTTGCCATTTTCCACCATCTCGGTCACTATCGCGGAACCAATCAAAATTCCAAACGGCCTGGGCGAACTGGAATTCGAGCGGGCGAGGAAAAACCTGGAGGATCAACTGAAAAATGCAGCGGATTGACGGAGCCGCGATTGCGGCCAAAGTGCTGGAGGAAACAAGGAATCGAGCGGAGGTTCTGCGGGAACGCGGGATCCGCCCGGGCTTGGCCGTGGTGCTTGTCGGGGACGATCCGGCATCGCGCGCCTATGTCCGCTCGAAGGACAAAAAAGCCGCGGACCTCGGGTTCCACTCGGTCAAAAAAGAGCTCCCCGCCTCGACGACCCAGGCCGAACTCCTCGCGGTCGTCGAAGAATTGAACCGCGACCCGTCCGTCCACGGCATCCTCGTCCAGTCCCCTCCCCCCGCTCACATCGACGAACCGGAAATCGTCCGGGCGATCGATCCCCGCAAGGATGTGGACGGGTTCCATCCGGTGAATGTCGGCAAGCTCGCCATGGATGACCCGACCGGGTTTGTGCCCTGCACCCCGATGGGCTGCATCCGGCTGCTCTCGGAATACGGCATCGAAACGTCCGGACGCAAAGCCGTGATCGTCGGGCGGAGCATGATCGTCGGAAAACCGCTCGCCCTGCTCCTCATGCGGAAAGGACCCGGCGGTGATGCGACCGTCACCGTCGCCCATTCGCGGACAAAGGATCTGGCAGCGATCACGCGGGAAGCGGATATCGTCATCGCCGCGATCGGGCGCCCTCATTTTCTCGGCTCCGACCACATCCGCGACGGGGCCGTGGTGATCGACGTCGGGATCAACCGAGTGGAAGACCCCGCGAGCCCGAAAGGATACCGCCTCGTCGGAGACGTCGATTACGAGGCCGTCGCAGAGCGCTGCTCCGCGATCACGCCCGTTCCCGGCGGCGTCGGCCCGATGACCATCGCCATGCTCCTCTCCAACACCGTCACCGCAGCGGAGCGGTTCGGCGGCTGACAGGATCGAAAGACAAACCGCATTTCGACGAAAAATTCTTGACGGATCAACCAGTCAAACTAGTTTGATTGCATGGTTAAAGAAGTCGGGGCTTTTGAAGCAAAGACACACCTTTCGCGCCTGTTGGACGACGTGGAAAAAGGGCAGTCGATTTTCATCACGCGCCACGGCAGGCGCGTGGCGGAAGTGATCCCGGTCGCCGCGAGGAAAACGGCGAAGTTTGGGAGCGCGAAAGGCCCCGGTTTTTATATGTCGCCCGATTTCGATGAGCCGCTGGAGGAGTTCAAAGACTACATGTGAAATACCTGGTTGATACAAATGGTTGGATTGGTTTTCTCAATGGAGTCTCTGATTTCGGAAAGCTGGCAAAATCCACAATGCTCGATGAATCGTGGGAGTGCTGTGTCAGCATCGCGAGCATCTGGGAGGCGGCGATCAAGGTAGGGTTGGGAAAATTGAAGCTTCCCTACGATCTGGACGGCGATTTGCCCCGGATTTTGGAGAACAACGGATTTGAGGTTCTTCCGGTCGAGTTCGCCGATGCCACTGGCGTCCGGGATTTGGAGCAGGTTCATGGAGACCCATTCGACCGGATCCAGGCGGTCCAGGCCAAGCGGCGCAGGTTCTCCGTGATCAGCCGCGACCCGGTTTTCGACCGCTACGGAATCCGCCGGATCTGGTAGGCGGGCAACGGTTACTCGTAAACGTCCCTGCGATGGCCGACGGCCACCACCAGCACGATCAATTCGCGGTCTTTGATCTGGCAGAGAATCCTGTAGTCGCCGACCCGGTAGCGCCACAGCCCGACCAAGTCGGCTTTGAGTCCCTTGCCGAACCGGCGCGGATCGGCGTCGCCCGCAACCCGCTCGTCGAGATAGGCGATGATGTCCCGTTGCGCCTGGTGCCCGAGCTTCTTGAGTTCCTTCAACGCCCGCTCGTCGAACCTATAAACCCAGCTCACGCTTCACGTCCTTCGCGGAATACGTCCGGACCGGCCGCCGCAAACGCCGCGAGGCCAGATAGATGTCCTCCAGGTCCCGGAGATGTTCGAGGATCGCCTCCCGTGCGTAAAAAGTTTTCGTGCGCCCGGTCTTCTTGGCCAAGAGAGCGAGGCGGTTCTCGGTATCGCTGTCGAGTCGGATGGCGAGCATGGATCGAATCTCCCACCGCTATACACGTATAGCAAGCCGCAAATTCGCCTGGCCACACCGCGAGGCCGATCGGGGACTCAGGTGTATTTGACGACTTCCTCGATGGTGGTCAGCCCGTCGTAAATCGAGCGCATCCCGTCCTCGCGCAGGGTGGTCATTCCGAGTTCGATGGCTTTCTGTCGCAAGAGGACGCCGGGTGCCCGCTCGTTGATCATCTCGCGGATGGGGTCCGAGATTTTCAGGAGCTCGTAAATGCCTTTGCGGCCTTTGTAGCCGGTGTTGTTGCAGGCTTCGCAGCCTTTGCCGTAGTAGAAATTCTTGTCGCCGATGTCGTGGATCCCGAGCCCGAGCGAGGCGAGGACGTGCTCGTTCGGCTCGTAGGTGGTGCGGCAGCTGGTGCAGATTTTCCGGATGAGGCGCTGGGCGAGGATGCACTCGAGCGAGGCGGAGATCAGGAACGGCTCGACGCCCATGTCAACGAGGCGCGTGATGGCCCCCGTCGAATCGTTCGTGTGCAGGGTGGTGAAAACCAGGTGGCCGGTCAGCGAGGCCTGGATCGAAATCTGCGCGGTTTCTACGTCGCGGGTCTCGCCGACGAGAATCCGGTCCGGATCCTGCCGGAGAAACGCGCGGAGAACGCGGGCGAATGTCAGCCCGATCCCCTCGTTGATCGGCACCTGGATGATGCCGTCGATCTCGTATTCCACCGGGTCCTCGGCTGTCAGAAGCTTGGAATCAATCGTGTTGATCTTTCTGAGACAGGAGTAAAGGGTCGTGGTTTTTCCTGAGCCGGTCGGGCCGGTGACGATGAAGATCCCGTTCGGTTTTTGCAGGACCTGAAGGATGTAGTTGTAGATGTTGTCCGGCACCCCGAGAGTCTCCAGATCGAGATTCACGCTCGAACGGTCGAGAACGCGCAGCACCACGCTCTCGCCGAATACGGTAGGCAGGGTGGAAACACGAAGATCCACCTGCCTGCCGCCGATCGTCCTTTGAATCCGGCCGTCCTGGGGCAGACGGCGCTCGGCAATGTTGAGGTTCGACATCACCTTCACGCGGGAAATAACCGGCAGGGCAAGGTGGAGCGGCGGCGGATCCATCTCGTAGAGCGCCCCGTCCACGCGGTAGCGGATTTTGAACTCGCTCTCGAACGGCTCGAAGTGGATGTCGCTCGCCCTGGCCGCGATGGCCTTGTCGAGAATCAGATCCACATATTTGATGATCGGGCCGGTGTTTGCCTCCGCGGTGACGGCCTGGAGGTTGAAGCTGTCGCCGCCGCTCTCCGTGACGACCAGATCCGACCCGGCACCGAGCTGGGCGATGATGTCGTCGAAACTGGTGATCTCCGAACCGTAATGCTGGCGGATAAGCTCGGCGACACGGGCGGGAAAGGCGACCATCACCTGGATCTCGCGGCCTAGGGCGAATCTCAAATCCTCGATAGTCTGCGGGTTGAGCGGGTCCATGAGGGCGACGATGATCGTGTTCCCCGAGCCCATGACCGGCATGGCGCCGTGAAGCCGGGCGAGACCGGAGGGGATCAGTCCGATGACCGTTGTGTCGGGGGAAAATTCCTGGAGGTTGTAGGCTTCCGCCCCGATGGAATCGGCCACCACGCGAATAAATCCCTCCTCATCCACCACCAGGGAATCGACCAGCAGTTGCTCGATCGGTTTTTCTTTCCTGGTGGCCTGTTTGATATAATCCTCCGCCTGCTCCGGCGTGAGCAGGCCTCGCTCCACAAAGATGTCCGTGACTTGTCGTGCGTCCATATGGCTAGTCCAGGTCGGTCATGGTGGTGGTGAGCACTTCCTCGGCGGTTGTCACTCCGGCGAGAACCTTCCGGATGCCGTCCTCGCGCAAAGTCCGCATCCCGAGTTCGCGCGCCCGCTGGCGCAGGGCGATTGTGGAGGCGTTGTTGTTGATCATGTTGCGGACCTCGTCGTCCACGATGAACAGCTCGAAGATCCCCATGCGGCCCTTGTAGCCCTTGCCGCGGCAAAGCTCGCAGCCGACCGGCCGCATAATCTGCGCCCCGCTCAACTGGCCCTCATCAATGTGGAGCATGTTCATCTCGTATTCCGTAAGATCCGCCGGAACTTTGCATTTCGGGCACAGCCTTCTCACCAGGCGCTGGGCGAGCACCGAGCGCACGGAGGTGGAAACCAGAAAGGGTTTGATCCCGATGTCCACCAGGCGGGCGATCGCGCTCGGGGCGTCGTTGGTGTGGAGGGTGGAAAGCACGAGGTGGCCGGTGAGCGAGGCGTTTGTCGCGATGCTCGCCGTCTCCATGTCGCGGATCTCGCCGATCATGATGATGTTCGGCGCTTGGCGCAGAATCGAGCGCAGGGCGGCCGGAAACGACATCCCGATGCTCGCGTTTACCGGCACCTGGTTGATGCCGGTCATCTGGTATTCCACCGGGTCCTCGACCGTGATCAGCTTCCGGTCCGGCTTGTTCATGTAATTCAGACAACCGTAGAGGGTCGTGGTTTTTCCCGAACCGGTCGGCCCGGTGACCAGGATGATCCCGTCCGGCAGGTTGATTTGCTTCTCGAACTTGGCCTGGTCATCGGAGAGAAACCCGAGATCCGGCAACCCCAGCATGAGCGAGGTTTTGTCGAGGATCCGCATGACGACGCTCTCGCCGTGAACGGTCGGGATCGTCGAGACGCGGAGGTCGATCGCCTTGTCGCCAAGTTTGATTTGGATGCGCCCGTCCTGCGGCAGCCGCTTCTCCGCGATGCTCATCGAGCCGCTCATGATTTTGATGCGGCTGACCATCGCCGCCTGGAGTTTTTTCGGCGGGCTCGGCATTTCCTGGAGCACGCCGTCGATGCGGAACCGCACGCGAAATTTGGATTCCAGCGGTTCGAGGTGGATGTCGCTAGCCCGGTTCTGGTGGGCTTCCACCAGGAGGATCGAAACCATTTTGATGATCGGCGCATCGTCGGCTCCCGCTTCCTCGGAGCGGAGTTCCATCTCCTGATTGAAGGTCGTCGCATCGCCGCCGTAATACTGGATCAGACTGTTGCGGATGGAATCCGGTGTCGCGCAGACGAACTCGACCTCGCGGTGGAGCTTGAAAGCGAGGTCGTCCATGGTTTGCATGTCCATGGGATCGCCGATGGCCATCAGGAGCGCGCCTTCCCGTTCCCCGATGGGAACAGCCTTCCAGCGCTTGGCGTCGTCGGCGGGAAGCAGCTCGATGATATTCGGCGGGACCACGATCTGCGAGAGATCCATGAACTCCATACCGTTCTGCGCGGCCAGGGTGCGACCGACATCCTCCTGGGTGATGAATCCCTCGTGGATCAGCGAATCGATCACGCTGTGGCCGCTCATGTGGCCGCGGGCGTATTCCACCTGGGTGCGGGTGATCAGCCCGACATCCATCAGGATTTCTACGATATAATCTTCATTCTGGGCCACTGGTCGGGAGAAGGTGTGTGAAGTGATTAAGAGAGCCAGCCCACAAAGTCAACGATTCCCCCGAAATCCGCAATGGAGAATGTCAGGCCGGCTGCCCGGGTTTTCTCGTGTATCCAGAAGATCGCCCGCAACCATCCCTGGGGATTGATGGCCGGGGATTCGAGCCACAGTTCCATTCCTTCTCCGCACCGTTCGATGCTCAAGTCGGGCACGATGGGATAGTTGCGCAGCCGTTTGGCCAGGCAAACGCCCTCCCGAAGCTGCTGCGAGGTCTGCAACTTTCTTGCATCCCGCTGCACAACGGGCAACGGAAGAACGCGGGAATTCGGTTTTCCTTCCGTCATGTCGACAGGACCTTGATTCTCTGAGCATTCTTGGCTCCACAAACAAATCTGATCCGGGGGAGTGGGATGACCTCGCGCAGCATCAATGAGATCGTTCTTTTACGCCGCAGCATCACGCCGGAAATGTCCCTCAAACTCGGCAAGCTTTTCAAGCAGATCCCCCAGTTCTGGTTCAATATCCAGACCACCTGCGATTTTCGCCAACTGCTCAAGCGGGCGAACCAAATCACCGCCCGCGTCAAGACCGACTATTCCCAGATCGCGGCTTGAACAGCCCGATCCACAAGGGTTTTTACGAGCGACTGATCCGCGCGTAAAGCCAAGGATGGGAGGGCTCCGTGTGAGCCCCAATTGATCACGGTTCGGCCGGAGCCTCACCCTCCCGACGCGGGAGCGGCACCCCTTCGAACTTTCCCCTTTACGCCAGAACCTTCAGGGCTTCGGTCGGAGTTACCGCCTTGATCGGCGAGCGCCTGTAGTCCCGGATGTTTCTTGTCACGATCATCTGGGAACCGAAAAGCACGGCGGAAGCGACCTGCATGGCGTCCTCCAAATCCTCGAACTCCATTGCCAGTGCCGCCATCATCTGTTCTTTCCCGGTGCGGGGCACCTCGACAAAATCCAGCAAATCGCGAATGAACCCGGAGACCTTTCCGCGCGTGACGTAATTCAAGTTCGCCAAAGTGTGCCAGGCGACCGCGCATTGTCCCGGATGGCCGGAGGCCCATTCCATCAATTTTGTGCTGGCGGCAAAATGCGGCTCGCGGGCGAGCGCGAAATCCAGCAGGACATCCGTATCGAGGAAAACGCGCATCCCCCGCTCAAAGCTGGTATTTCCGCTTCAAATACTCGAAGCGGGGACCGGTTTTCTCCGCCACTTTCAACTTCCCCGCCCACTTCACATGGAATGGGGCCGTCGCCACCTGCCCGGTTTGCTCGGCCAGCAAACTCTCCACCAATCCGGAAAAACTCGTGCCCCGCGCCCGTGCCACCGACTTCGCGCGATGGGAAACGGCCGGATCGAGAGTCAGCGTCACTCGCTCTTTCATGTTCATACTTTATCACAAAGTATGCATTCGTCAACAGTGTGCATTCCCGATTTCGCATTCGGGCGCGCAACTTACTCGACGGTGACGCTCTTGGCGAGGTTTCTGGGCTTGTCCACATCGCAGCCGAGGGTCACGGCAATGTGATAGGCAAGCAGTTGAAGCGGGATCGTGGCGAGGATCGGGGTGAGGTAATCCGGCGCGTGCGGGATAAGGATCACGTCGTCGCAGATCTTTGCCAGGGCGGTGTCGCCCTCGGTGCCGACCGCGATGACCGGGCCCTTGCGGGCTTTGACCTCCTCGATGTTGCTGATGTTTTTATCGAAGACCGCGTCCTGCGGAGCGATAAAGAGCGAGGGGGTTTGCTCGGTGATCAGGGCGATGACCCCGTGCTTGAGCTCGGCGCTCGGATACCCGGACGACGAGATATAGCTGATCTCCTTGAGCTTGAGCGCCCCCTCGAGGGCGACCGGATAATTCGCCTGCCTTCCCATGAAAAGGAAGTTTTTCGATCGCGCGTATTTCCTGGCGATCTTTTCGATTATCGCGTCGAGCTCGATCGTTTTGGCGATGAGGTCGGGGAGTTTTTCCATTTCGGAAATGATCGTCCGCCCTTCCGCGTGGCTGAGGTGCCGGATGCGGCCGAGGAGCAGGCCGAGCAGGGTCATGATCGTGAGCTGCGAGGTGAAGGATTTCGTGGCGGCCACACCGATCTCCGGCCCGGCGTGCATGTAAACCCCGCCGTCGCTTTCCCGCGCGATCGTGCTGGCCACGTTGTTGCAGATCCCGAGCGTGCGGTGGCCCTTTCTCTGGCTCTCCCTCAACGCCGCCAGCGTGTCGGCCGTCTCCCCGCTCTGGCTGATCACAAAGACGAGCGTGTCCCGGTCGAGCGGGAGATTGCGGTAGCGGAATTCGCTGGCGAATTCGCACTCGACAGGAATGTGCGCGAGCGACTCGATGAGATACTCGCCAGCCAGCGCCGCGTGGAAGGCGGTCCCGCACCCGATGAGCACGATGCGGTCGACCGACCGCAGCTCGGCGTTCGTCATGTCGAGCCCGCCCAGCTTGGCTGTGGCCTCCTCGGAGGAAAGACGCCCGCGCATGGCATCCCTCACCGAGTTGGGCTGCTCGTAAATTTCTTTGAGCATGAAGTGCGCGAACCGCCCCTTGTCCACGGCCTCCGCACTGAACTCCACCTGGCTGATCCGGAAGTCCGCCCCCGATCCCGAGACGGTGGAAATTTCAAACCCGTCCTGCTGGAGCGCCACGACCTCGTAATCGTTCAAATACACAACCTCCCTCGTGTGGGCCACGATCGCGCTGACGTCGCTCGCGAGAAAATGCTCGTGGGCGCCGATGCCGAGCACGAGCGGGCTGCCCCGGCGTGCCCCGACCACGAGGCCGGGAACATCCGCATGGAGAACGGCAATCCCGTATGTCCCGATCACCTGCCTGAGAGCGAGGCGGACCGCCTCGACCAAGCCGGCTTTGTCCCGCCTGCCCGCCCGGTCGAACTCGTCGCCGACAAGGTGCGCCAGCACCTCGGTGTCGGTCTGCGAAAGAAATGTGTGGCCGTGTTCGGCCAGTTGCTCGCGGAGTTTCTGGTAGTTCTCGATGACGCCGTTGTGGACGAGGGATAGCCGGCCGCTTTGATCCGAGTGGGGATGCGCGTTTTCCTTCGTGACCCCCCCGTGCGTCGCCCAGCGGGTGTGGCTGATTCCGGTGTGGCCGTGCACCGGATCCTCCTGGATGACTTCCGCAAGGCTCGCGATGCGTCCGACCGCCTTCCGGATCTGGAGCGGTCCGCCGTTGAGAATGGCGACTCCGGCCGAGTCATACCCGCGGTATTCCAAGCGGCGCAACCCGTCGAGAAGCACCGGGAGCGCCTCCGCACGGCCAATATAGCCAACAATTCCACACATAGAGATTTGAACCGTGACAAGTTGCCTGTGGATGGGCAAGATTCATTTCCCTCTATGCGCCTTCCGCTGAATGCACTTCCGACTTCCAAGACTCTCGCCGTCATCATGGGCGGGGGTGCTGGAACACGTCTTTTCCCGCTGACGAAAGAGAGATCAAAACCCGCGGTCCCGCTCGGCGGCAAATACCGGCTCGTCGATATCCCGATCAGCAACTGCCTCAATTCCGGGCTCCGAGGGATCTACATCCTCACCCAGTTCAACAGCACCTCGCTGCACCGGCACATCAACTCGAGCTACAAGTTCGACGACTTCACCCCGAGCTTCGTAGAAATCCTTGCGGCCCAACAAACCCCGGAAGGCTCGCGGTGGTATCAGGGAACCGCGGACGCCGTGCGGCAGAACATGCGGTATTTCCTCGAACATCCCTACGAATACTACGTGATTCTCAGCGGGGACCAGCTCTACCGCATGGACTACCGCGACATGCTGCGCCAGCATGTCGAAACCGGCGCCGACCTCACGATCGCCACCATCCCCGTCGCCCGCCAGCCAGCGGGCAGCTTCGGGATCATGCTCACCGACGAAAACCGTCGCATCGAAAAATTTGTGGAAAAACCGAAGGATCCGGCGGTTCTCGACTCGCTGAGGATCCCGTCCGACCTGCTGAAAAAGATCGGGCAGCCGGCCGAGGCCGACCTTTACCAGGCCTCGATGGGAATCTATATTTTCAAGAGATCGGTTCTCGAAGCCTGCCTGGATAACGACTACGTGGATTTCGGAAAAAACATCATTCCGGCCGCGATCAGCCAATACAAGGTGATGGCCTACATTTTCCAGGGCTACTGGGAGGACATCGGAACGATCGACGCGTTTTACGAGGCCAACCTCTGCCTCGCCGACACCAACCCGCAGTATAGTTTTTACGTGCCCGGAGCGCCGGTTTTCACGCAGCCGCTCTTCCTGCCCGCGAGCAAAATCGCCTCGGCAAAAGTCACCGGCTCGATGATTTCCGACGGCTGCATCATCGGGGACGCCACGATCGAACGCTGCGTCCTCGGGATCCGCAGCATCATCCAGTCCGGTTCCACGTTGAAAAACACCATCATGATGGGAGCCGATTTCTACGAGTCCGATGTCCACAAGCCCGACGCGGGAGTGCCACCCATCGGGATCGGACGGGATTGCGTGATCAACGGGGCGATCATCGACAAGAATGCCCGGATCGGCAGCCATGTCGTCATCAGCCCGGAGGGAAAATCCCAGGATCTCGACGGGGACGGCTACTACATTCGCGACGGGATCGTCGTGGTGCCGAAAAACAGTGTCATTAAAGACGGAACTTGGATATAGCGGTGGGCATGAAATTTTTCGCCCGTCTGATCCCGTCGGTTTTTTTTGCCTTGGCACTCGCCGGCTGCTACTTCGATCATCCCCTGACCACCGTCCCCTCCAAGGACATCAACACGTGGTGTTTGGGTGTTTGGGAGTCAACGGATGACAAGGGGCGCGTCTCGCGTGTCATGGTGACCCCCATCAAAGCCGACCGCTATGCGGTTCAACTGACCGTGCCCGGGAAAAAGCCGAAGGAAACCAACCGCTATGAATTCGAGGCGTGGCCCTCCAAGGTCGGCGACACCCTTTTTCTCAGCCTGCGCTGCCTGACGAGCCCCGGAGACATCCCGACCGGATCGCATGTTTTTGCGCAAGTCCAGTTGCTCGACCAGAACCACGCGAGAACGCGCGGGCTGAAACTCGACTCCTCGCCGTCCGCGTCCAGTTATGATCTCCGCAAGGAAGTCCGGAGCAGGCTCAAGGACCACTCGCTCTACGAAGGCACGCCGAGTGCCGCGTGGTCGCGGGTCGAGGAAGTCTTCTGGAGCACCAACGGCGCAGATCCGGCCTTTAAGCCGATCCGCAATCGAATGGATATTATTTGGGATCCCAACGCCAAAAAAGATCCGACCGAAAAAGTGTTCGATCCTACCACCCACTAGCCGGGCTGCAGAGGGGAATGGAAAATCCGGATTATCCCTCCCTGGAAGCAAGAATGGGGCGGGACCTCCTCGCCGAGAGACTGCTGAAGCAGGCCGGAAGAAGCGGATGGAGCAAGCCGGACACCAGCCATTCAGCGGTTTTTTTCGCAGCATTGACTTTCTGGAGTTGTCCCGACCAATCCAAAAGCTCCTCGATATTTCCCTTGTGCCGGAAGTCGTGAGCTTTCAGCCTCCCGCTATGTCCTCAGGCAAGAATGCCTCACTGGTTGCCCCTTGGGTCGCAATCCTTTTCGCTTTGCTCTTCTACACGATCGGTCTCGGAAGCGACCATCTTGCCACGAACGGCGACGAGCTGGTTTACGCACAAATGACCAGACTCACCGCCGCCTCGGGGCAACTTCTGCCTCTCCAGACGGGCGACAAGACTCTTCGGAATACAAAACCACCCCTGCTTTTCTGGCAGGGGATCCTTTCGACAGGATGGGGGCGGGATTGGTCTCTGTCCCGATTGCGCGGGCCGAGTGTCCTCTACACGCTCATGACAGGCGGACTCCTGGTGCTCCTCAGCGTCCGCAGGTTGCGGAGCCTTCCGCTCGGTCTCTCGGCAGCGGCGCTGTTCCTTTGCTTCTTCACCACTTACCGTTACGGCCGGGTCTTTCTCACGAGCGCCCCAGAGACGTTTTTTCTTTTCGCCCCGCTCGCGCTCCTGCTGCTCTACGGCTCGGAGGTTTTGCCGCGAGGCGGACTCCAGCCCTTGCTGCTGGGCCTCATGGTCGGTCTCGCACTGCTCTACAAGTCATTCGCGCTGGTCATCCCCTTTGTGGCGACGCTCGCCCTCTGGGACTTGCGGGGGAGGAAATGGCAGTGGCGCCCGTTCCTCATCGAGGACGCCTGGAAACTTGCAGTGATCGCGGTCGTCGCCATGCTGACCTTCGGGCTCTGGTTCTTCCTCGACCCGCATCCCTGGCAGGTCTTCACGGATTTTGTGCTCCGGGAGAACGTGGGGAAACTCAATAACGACAACGAAAGCTACCTCCTGAATTTTCTTTGGGGAACGTCGAGCTTCTGGAGGATTCTGGTTTCTTATCCCCTCAACGCCGGCTTGCTGGCTCCGCCCGTCATCGCCCTGGCCGCAGATGCGTGGATGCGGCGAAAGCATCTCGATTCCTTGGAAATTTTGCTCTGGACCTGGATACTCGTTCTTGCAGCATTTTTCTGCATTCCGAACCAGCGTGACGAGCGCTACCTGATCCCCGCCATGCCGGCGCTTGCCCTCCTGCTTGCCATGCGTTTGGACAATCTCCCCCGCTGGACCATTCTGATCAGCCTTGCGGCTTCGGCGGCGATTACCGCAGGGCTGGTCGGCCTTGGCTTGCTGCTCCAGCACGACGCAGCCAATGGTCTCCTTTACCCGTGGTGGGCGTTGCTCGTCCCGTTTGCAGGGCTTTTGGTCTGCCTGAAAGCTTTCGCTTGCCCCGCGCTCTCTCGGCAGCTTCTTGCCCCCGCCATCCTGCTCGCCTACCTCTCCTACGCCTCGTTCCTCATCCCGCTGGACCGCGACCGCGGCCTCTTCAATGCCGAGGCGATTCGTTCCGTCGCGGGCCGGGAGGTCTTCGTCCCCTCAAACTTCAATGCCCGCGAGGAAAGTTACGGATTCCTTCTCCCCGGAGCCAAGGTGAAACCTTACAAATACGGGAAGCGCCCGCCCGACAAGCCTTTCGTGGTCGTTAGCCTCCCTCTCGACCAGGCTCCTCCCGCCGGAATCATCCTCGGCAAACGGCTCAACATGATCGACCGCTTCAAAAATGCGCAGCTTGTTGACATGCTCGCCGGGAACCTCTCCCACCACATGTTTCACTGGGACTGGCTCGTCCAGAAAAATCCAACCCAGTGACGTGTGTGACGTTCCCAATCCCGCTTCTTGGCGCTCGTAAAAATGGAAACCTCGCCGCAAGTCGGCCAATGCCTCTGGCTGGATCAATTCCCGGCTTCAATGGAGATTCGCCACGATGACCCCCTCTCCGAATACTCTGACAGCCTCGGCTCTGCCCGCCCTCCCAGCCAATCCGCCTGAAAATTGCAAGAATATGCACGCTGGACCCGAATGGTGTTAAAATAAGGCGAGTTTGGGATGATTTAGGTGGAGAAAACCGGCCCGGTATTTTATTTTCTACAAAACAGTATAATCATATAATGTGGAACGGAATATGCTGGATGTCTGCATGGGCGCATCCACGCCGTTTTTCAAAGCCTTCGGGCCACTTCTTTTTGGCCGGAAACCGGGCAGCAAGCTAAGAGAGATCAAACAGGTGGAAAGCTTGGGAGAACTCTTTCGCAATGTCGCAACCGGCGACAATGTTAAACATTTCAGGAAATCGCGCATTTTCATGAACATGCATCCCAAAACCGGCCCGACCAAGTTCCCAAATGCCAACGTTGATCTTTTTCATAATCCGTTTAGTTCCCTCCTGATTCCGTGAAGTTTTTTAAGTTCTTCACTTTTTTGTTGCATTCTTATCTGTCCCTCTACTGTCAACATGATTAATCCAGATTGAGATGTTTTTTCGCATTTTTCAGAATTGATTCCAATGTGCGGCAGACATCATCGGGATATCCGGACGGCTGATATGAATCAAGTCTGTTCAGGAATTCACTATGGCAGCGGTCGAGGATGCTTTTTTCAGATGCGGTGTCCGATTTCGCCTGGAAATAGGCGGCATTCCATCTTTCATCCCGGAAATGCTGAAGCGTATGCTCCGTCTCAAGAAAATTACCATTATTGGAAAACACCGTTTCGCGGATTCGCTCGAAGGCATCGTCTTTGGAATCAAATTCCGGCTCAGTTAGAAGCCAACCCATCCCTTCCGCAACTTCCCAGTCCAACAGGCATTGCTCCGGGCTGACCATGCTGCCGTTATCAAGGGTTCCAATGCCGGCATAAGACAAGGCCCCCCCATCTACCAGCGCAGAATAACCGACAGCCTTCAGCATTCTTTCGAATAACGCCTGCAACCCGGGTCTGCGGGCATTGATGTAAGAACGTCCGCCCACCCGTGTGCCTCCGCCAAAAGCGTATTCCATCAACTGATAGACGCCTGAATCAACACGAACAGTCTGCGGCGTACAGGAGGTGCCGTTTCCAGTCAGCATGTCCACTTGGTTGCAGGCGATATATCCCAGCAACGGCGCGGCGGGATCAATGATCCTTGAAAGCATCAGCCCGCCGACAATTTCCGCCGTACCCAGGATAATCATTCCGCGAATATCTACAGGGCCGCTTCCCCCAATACTGGGCATTGGGGTAATCATGCTTCGGCTGTGATATTTACGCCTCTGCAGCATTGTCTGTGCAGTCCGGTATTCGAGCCTGAGAGGAGGGTTAATACAGTTGCAACTTCCAACAAAGTCCGCGGGATTATGACCGAGCGCCACACCCATTTCGGCAAGGAAGGGAATCGTTTCCGGAATGGTGGCATCCACCGCCCCGATCCGTTTGTCGGTCAATCCGCTCATTAGGACTATACTATCGAGCTGTTCGATTTCCGGGGCGATATCCTGGCGTGAAATCGGAATTGTAATCCCAGTCACACGCGGTTCGGCATGCGCAAATTTCACCATTTCAATGAAACGACGCAGGTTGCCGCCTTCCGGAGATCCGTTTTCATAGTCATGGAACTTCGGCGTAAGATTGCCAATGCTGGTCTTAAATTCCCGCTTGGGATGAATAAGTTGCGGCTCTTGTCCAGAATGCGGATATTGCCGCAGCAATTCCACCCGTAAATCATTAACCTGTGACTTGCTGAACAGAATTCTCCCTGCCGCAGATTCCCGGCATCCTGACTTAAGCGCGAGTCCCTTGACCTGCGGATGATCAACCACATACCCAATTTCCGTGAGTATGCACACGACTTCAGCAGCCATGATTTCAAACTGTTCTGTTTTGAACAACTGCGTTTTCATCTGATTCTGATAGAAAATCGCTTTCGGCCCTCCGGGGCGTTGGCCTGGAGTTTGAAGCTGGAAGCGGGTGTTTCCATGGTCGGATGCTGGCATATCGGGGTTTGAGGGGCAAGCGCTCGCTTTTTCGCTGGAAAGGGTTCTTGCTCTTTGACATAATGAGTGAAATGGATGTGGAACATTCCACTGTTTTGCGTGGGAAGAATGTCACCGCGAGCCGAGTGATCTCCAGCCTCAGATCTCCTGATGCCATAGAAAATGACTGAGACGCTAATTGGTAGGGCGGGATCGCCGAGCCCGCCGACTTCTCTCGACGGGCGCCTCGCCGAGGCGTCCCTACCATCGCGGGTAGGGGGCATCCTTTTTCCTCGCTCCATCATTTTCTCTGGCTGACATCAGGATCACAGGTTGGCGAAAATTTTCTTTCCGCAAGCCGGGTCCAGGGGATGGTGCGGGCGATGCCGCAGGGGAGGGAATTGCCGCCGCCGTGGAGGATTTCGGCATGGGCGAGCGCGGTGCCGGAGACCTTTTGAAAGAAGGCCAACCCTCGAGCCCAGTCGGAGGCGACCGTGGAGCCGGATTTGATTTTGACGCCCGTGAGGTTCGTATCGTCTCCGGCGAGGAGATCCACCTCGTTTCCCGTATGCTCCCTGACATGTCGATAACACGGGGGGGCGAGGCTCCGTCCGAGCCGTGATATATATGGGCTCACACGGTTCGCCCACCCATCGTTGGCGTTACGCGGATTTGGGTTTTCCCTGGTGCCTTGCGGGCGCGGGTGAGAAAAGGCGATTCAGGGCATCTTCTTTCCTGGGCGAAAGAAGGAAAAGATTCTGGACAAGACGACAAGCACGGCAGCAACGCCATACAGGGGGTCAATCAGGACGTCCCAGGCATTCTTGGATTCTCCGGGGCGAAGGAGAAGGACGAGCAGATCGATCAGGAGGACCACGCCAAAACGATTTCCTTTCAGAAGGAGCCCCATGGTGAGCAATCCGACAGCGATGACCAACCCTTTGCACCAGCCCCAAGAATAGATGTCCACCGACGAGAGACCGATGGTTGGCGGAAAAAGCAACAGGGCGCCTATGGCCCCAAAGGCCCAGGCGGAGTTCCAGTCGCAAGACCGCAGGAGTTTGGGGCCTCCGGCGCGGGATATCAAACCGGCAAAAAGCATGGCCGTAACCGTGACGCTGGGTTCAGGCTCCAAGACGGCGATCCATTGAAAGAGCATCCATCCCTTGACCGGAATGAGGAGCACAAGCGCGGCTGCGACCAGCGACGCCGCAAGACGAACCGGCCCGGGACGCGGCGCTTTTCCGAGAAAAACCAACGAGAGCGCCAGCCAGCAAGCCAGCGCCGTCGGGATAAAATGCGCGGTCGGCCCGCTCATGGCGTGTTCTCCTTGGAAGCTATCCATGCCTCGTTGAACGAGGCGATCCGGATCTGCTTCGTCTTCTTCGGCTCCCACGTGTAGGTGTAGGCAAGCCGGATGAGACCGTCCGAACTGCGCATCAAATACGGGTAGGAGAAAGTCGCCCCGGCTTCCGATTCCAAGACCGCAATCCGCTTCCAGGTCCTGCCCTCATCAGACGAAATCGCCAGCGAAAGGGGGTTGCGATTTTCTGGAGAATCGTTGAAAGCCAGCAAAATTCGGCCGTCAGAAAGACCAAGCGCACAAATCCCGGAATCGGGGTTGGGAAGTTCTGTCGCCTCGGGCGTGGTCCAGGTCAGCCCCCCGTCGTCTGTCCGCGAAATGAAGATTTTCCGCGCGTCAGTGACGCTGCGCAGCAGAACAATCGCCCGGCTCTCATCCAGCGGGACGAGAGAAGGTTGGGTCGTGGTGCGTCCCCCTGCGATGCGGGTTTTGGAGAAAGAAACGGTTTCCCCGCGATCACCAAGCCAGAGGATCTCGGGGTATTTGCATGTCAGTTCGTGGTAGATCGGAACGCACCATCCTCCGCCGATCAAAGGAACCGGACGGTTGCGAACCACCTCGCTGAAATTGAAAAACGGGCTGAGCCGCAACGCCTGCACTCCCGTCCATGATTTGCCCGCATCACGGGAGACGCAGGTAAGCAGCCGGCACCCCGACCACTTTCCCACGGCAATCGACGTGAAAAGCAGGCGAAGTGCCCCATCGCGGCCAGGGAGTAAAATGGCGTTGCCGAGGCTCTTGACGGGATGCCCGAGATCCTTTTCGACGCGCTCGGGGGAGAGGATCGCTTCCGGCGGGGACCAGGTGCTGTCCGAGAGCCCGGACCTGGCGAGGTAGAGTTTGACGTCCGGGGCACATTCGGCTGTTCCCCCATACCAGACCATGACAAGGGTCCCCTCCGGGCATTCGGCGAGTGACGCGACGTGGACCATCTTGACGCCCTTGGGGGGATTGACGGACTCGGTTTTGAACAGCGGTGGCTGTTGCTTCTGCACGGCCGTCTCCGCGCCCCGATCATCGGGCGCGAACCCGGCACCCGCGGGCGGCGGCAGCCTCCACGGGTTTCCCCAACCGAATCGCCCAAAGGCTGCGATCACGATTGCCAGCGCCACGACGAGTGCGCCGCGAACCCCCGGGCTCATTGAAAACCCCGGCCAATCCCAAGGCAGGGTGAAAGGTCTCTCGTGATCATTTTTGAATAACTGTAGTTCGATGGCGGAGAAGTTGCGCTCATGGGCCAGTGAACACGATCGACTGGAGTTCCGCAAAAACATATCCGACAAAGATGTTGATTTCCACCCGGAGCGGGATGCGGTCGGCGTCATTGGAAAGCCAAATGGTCCCGCTTTGGAATTTCCCGTATTGTTCGAGCTGGGGGCCGTGTTTCAAATTGATCCTCTGGAGATGGATGTCGAGTTTGATGGCGTCGCGCGTGGCTCCCGCCACGTTGATTTTACAGGGTCCCACGTCCTTGATCTCGACGAGGAACGGGCAATCGCCCGGGAAGATGATTGTCGAGACAAACGCGCCGGGAACGAGGTTCTGGCTCCTGATAAAAAGCACACCCGAAAAAAGATCGCGCAGGGGCGAGATCTTGATGAGCTTCCACCGGGCCGGGTTCCCGCGCGGCGGGAAATTTTCGTGGAGGCACCAGATCCCATCCGGGCGGGAGACAATCTGGGTGAGGATAGAATACTTCGCGTAAGCTTCGTTTTGGACGGAGTAAATCGTCTGGAGCCCGTCGAGTGCAGACGTGCTGTCGAGCGAGCCGTCGAGCTGCCAGAGGATGCGGGCGAGCCCACTGGTGGCGCAGGTGCCGGCGAAGCGAACGATTCCCAGCCCATCACCGGTGATCCTGGCATGGGCGCGGGCGGCTTCGATATCCGTCCAGCCGATACGAAACTCCGCCTCGAATGCCCGGATGGGAGGGAATGAACCGGGAGTGTCCGGTGTGAGGGAATCCCGCCAATCGGCCAGCAATGGCCCGGCGAACACTCCGATCAAGGGAACCAGCAGGCAGATCGTCGATGGAAGTTTCATGGGGTCACTGCAAAAATTGCTGGCATGCGGGAAATGTCCCCAAGGATCGGGATCTGGTCAAAACGACAATTTCCCGCAATCCTCCGGAAGACGGCAGGGAAACCGGCTCTTTATGGCTGACAATCTCGCTTGCAGCGGGCCAGGAGTTCGCATGCCATGAACGGTTAAAACCCCGGGATTTTCAGCTTCGGAATCTCGCGGTTTGTGGACCGGAACCAGAGCAAAACCAGCCCGATCAAAAAAAAGAAAATCACGGGGCCCCAAGCCGCGGTAAAGGGGGAAATCCTCTGCCCCTTTCCGAAGGCGATGAACAGGGTGCTGAGGAAAACCAGCGAGAAAAATAAGGCGATAGCCGCGGACACCCCGCCGAGAATTCCACGCCGCGAATAGACGATACCCATCGGGGCCGCCAGAAAAACAACCACGAGACAGAACCACGGCAATGCCCAGCGATACTGGAGATGTGTCCGATAGGCCGCGAGCCGGTTTTCCGGAAAATCACTGTTGAATGTGAGGTAGTCCCGCAACTCGGAAACCGAGAGGAATTCAGGATTCATCACCGAGCTGAGAATCCGCCATGGCGTTTCATGCCAGCCGTCGATGATCAGCGGGTCCTTGAGTTCGGACTTCGTGATGTTCCCTTGGGTATCCATCTCCACATACCGCGCGTTGGAAAGAACCCACCGCTTCTGGTCCGGCTTGTAATTGGCCTCGCTCGCATACCACTGCTGCAAGATGTCCCCGTCCGCATTCTGCTGGATAATCTGGACGTCCCCGATTCTGCCGGTTTTGAATCTCGTGTTGATGCGCCGCATGAACCACGTGCGCAAATCCTCGCGGTTCCGGAACAGGAGGCCGAAAACGGCTTCCGTCCGTTTTTCCCCGCGCTTGATGTCCCGCAGTATCTGATTTTTCGCGGCGGTCGCATGCGGTCCCAGTTCGAAATTGAAGTAAGTCGTCACGGCTGTCAAAACCATGCCGGCCACGAAGAAGGGAACGAGGATCCTCGTCACGCTGAGCCCGGCCCCGGTCATCGAAATGATCTCGTTCGAACGCGACATGGCGGTCAGGGAATAGAGAATGGACAGCAGCAGCGCAATGGGGAGGCAGAGAATCACAATCTGCGGAATCTGCGACGCGTAGTATTCCCCGAGAGCAGACAAACCCGCGTGGCCCTGGATAAAATCAGGCAAATTGTAGCTCAAATCAAAAATGAACCAGATCCCGATAAAGCCCAGGAAACAATACACGAATGGCGTGATGAATTTTTGAAGGACGTATCGGTCAAGGATTGTCATGAGGCGAAACTCTATATCTGCGATCGCAAAAAAGTCGAGCGGTCACTGAAGCGGCTTGCCTGGGCCCATAGCCCTCGGCCAGCGATGAAACCGGTGCGACCGGCGTGTTTACGTCCTGGTCGGACTGGGTCGGGTGAGCGTTCGATTACACCACGACCAGATCCACGTCGGGAAGCTCGCGCAGGATCTGGGCGTGGAGGGATGGCTTCCAGAATTTCCAGATCGCTTTGGCTCGCGGACGCCCGAGGACGATGTGGGTGATGCCGTATTCCCGCGCGAAGGCGATGAGCGCCTGTGCGACATTTTCATGCTTCAGGGAAATCACGAGGCCGCCCATTTTTTGCGCAGTCTCCAAAGTGTCCGAGACCCGGCGCTGCGCGGCGGCGTCGATCCGTATGGCGGACTCGCGGGGTGTGCGGACATAGACGGCATACCATTGCGCGTTGAGCTGCGCGGCGAGTCGGGCGGTTTTCCGCAGGAGGCGGCCGGGGTCGGGACCGAGGCTGCTGATGGCGACCATGACCTGCCCCAGCGCGCTGACCTGCTTCTCCTGCTCCGAGTTGCTCCGCTGCTGGCGGTCGAGGAAGTTGGCGGTCTCGCTGAGCGTCATTTCCCGCAGCCGGGTGAGGTTTTTGGAGGTGAAGAAGTTGGCGAGCGCGGCTTCGATGCGTTCCTTCGGGTAGATCTTCCCCGCGTTGAGGCGCTCCTGCAGATCCTCGGCAGGCAGGTCGATGTTCACGATCTGGTCGGCCTGCGCGACGATCTCGTCCGGCACGCGCTCCTTGACCCGCACGCCGGTCGCCTCCTCGACGAAATTGTAGAGCGACTCGAAATGCTGGATGTTGACCGTGGTGATGACGCTGATTCCGGCACGCAGGAGATCGGTCACGTCTTCATAGCGCTTGCCGTTCCTGCTGCCGGGCGCGTTGGTGTGCGCGAGCTCATCCACCAGCACAACCGTTGGCTTGCGGGCGATGACGGCATCGACATCCATCTCGCGGAGTTCGATCCCGTGATAGCTCGTGACGCATGGCGGAATGATCTCGAGCTCGCCGATCTGGGCGGTCGTCTCCGAGCGCTCGTGCGGCTCGACGTAGCCGATGACGACATCCACCCCGTTTTTTTTCAGCCGGTTTCCTTCCTGGAGCATCGTGTAAGTCTTGCCCACGCCGGGGCAGGGGCCGAGGTAGATCTTCAGCTTTCCGAGCTGCTGGCGGCGGATGATCGAGAGGAAATCATCCGCGCTGGGGCGTGTATTGGGGGGTGGCTCATCCATTGGTTATGCGGCACGCAACGCTCGACCGTTGTGGCTCTTGATTTTTTTGTTGTTCACCCGCATCTGTGGAAAGTCCTTCTTGTCCTTGTAAAAATAGCAGATTTCCACAAGCGTTGGCCAGAGTTCCAGCGAAGCATGGATGACGCTGATGACGTCATCCACAATCCGCGTGACGTTTTGTTGGAAAAAGTCGGGTTCGAAGCCGTAGAAAGACCGGGCGAGATTCTCCGCAAACAGGCCGAGTGCCTCGTAGCGTTGCAGGTCGGTGCGGAACGTCTGCGCCATCTTCACCACGGCGTTCCGCGGGACCGGTCCGTGCTTCAAGAGCAGGGAATTGTCCCCTGCGAAATCAAGGGCGACATTGGTCTCAAGGTCCATCGCCGTATCGATGACCATCTCGCCTTGCTCGTAGTTCGCCGGCAGCTCGCCGACTTTCCGCCCGAGCACATCGTGAAAGGAAGTCAGCAGGTCGAATGACTTTTTTACAAAACCGGGTGCGTCTGCCTTCATGAGTTTTCCCCGGCTGATCTCATCCGCGTTCAGAGATTCCGGACTGCTCTCGATCAGCGCATGCGGACGCATGTCGTCGTCCGCACTGACGAGGAAAGCGCCGAGCGAATACATGAGTGTGAAGTTACGGTTTCCGCCGTAGCTGGGACGGAATAGGTTGCGCACCAGCGCTTCCGATTGCGACGGTTCAGCCTGGTGGGACATAAAGCTGCTGAGCGTTTCAACCATCTGCGACTCATCAACCCCGGCAACCAGTTTGACGGTGGCACCGGGGTTTTCAGCTTCAATGGCGGCAAATTGATACCATTTCACAACAAGGATCCGGTTCAGTGCGCGGTGAGGTTGTCCAAGGCGAGATTCAGCTTGAGCACGTTCACGCCGGAATCTCCGAGAATACCGAACTGCGCTCCAGCGGTGGCTTTGTGGATTTCTGCACTCACCGCGTCCATGCCGATGCCTCTCTCCTTGGCGACACGGGCAGCCTGGAGCAATGCGTTCTTCGGGCTGATATGCGGATCAAGACCGCTGGCCGAGGCCGTCACCGCGTCGCCCGGGATGAGGCTGCCGGGCCTGATGGTCAGCGGCCTGGCATCGTCGTTGAAGGCGGTGATCAGCTTCACTTGATCGTATTCGCCTTTATCGGTTTTGAATGTCTTTTGATCCACAGGCTTCCCGTCCTGGATCAGTTCGTATGAGATTCCGTTCGACTCACAATAGCCGAGGACGCGCAGCTTGATGCCGTCGAAGTCCACGACATCCGGGCCCGGCAATGGAGTGCCGCCCGCTTCCTTCGCAGGCAACGCCGTCGGCTTGGTGGTGCCGTTGATGAACTTCTTGCTGGTCGGCCCGAGATTGCTGCCGCTGGAATTGGCCGCGTCATAGCCCAAGCCGGCCGCGGACGGGCGAGGTTGAAAATACTTCGCGCCGGAGAAGTTCTGTCCCAGCAATTCCGAGCCGACGATCCTGCGATCCCTGCTCTCGATCAGACTGCCGTTGGCCTGATGGGGGAAGGCCAACTGGCCGATGAGCATGATCACGACAGGATAGATGCCGCACAAGACAATGGCGAAGAGGAGCGTTGCGATGATGGCGGTGATGGTTTCTTTGACGATGGTTTTCATGGTAATGATTCGGGTTTCTAAATCAGGCGAGGTGCAGTGCGACAACAGCCATGTCGATGGCTTTGATGCCGATGAACGGGATGATGACGCCGCCCACGCCGTAGATGAGGAGGTTGCGCTGCAGGATTTTCGCCGCGCCGAGAGGGCGGAATTTCACGCCGCGCAGCGCGAGCGGGATAAGCAGGATGATGATGATCGCGTTGAAGATCACGGCGCTCAGGATCGCGCTCTGCGGCGAAGCGAGGTTCATGACGTTCAGCGGCGCGATCTGCGGGAACGTCACAACAAGCATCGCGGGAATGATGGCGAAATACTTCGCCACGTCGTTCGCAATGCTGAATGTGGTGAGCGCTCCGCGGGTGATGAGGAGCTGCTTCCCGATCTCGACCACTTCGATGAGCTTCGTCGGGTTCGAGTCGAGATCGACCATGTTGCCGGCCTCTTTCGCGGCCTGCGTGCCGGTGTTCATCGCCACGCCGACATCGGCCTGGGCGAGCGCGGGGGCGTCGTTCGTGCCGTCGCCGGTCATGGCGACGAGGTGGCCGGCGTTCTGCTCCTTGCGGATCAACGCGAGCTTCTGCTCCGGCGTGGCCTCGGCGAGGAAGTCATCGACGCCGGCTTCCTTGGCGATGGCGGCGGCGGTACGGGGGTTGTCGCCGGTGATCATGATCGTCCGGATGCCCATCGCGCGGAACCGCTCGAACCGGTCCGCGAGCCCGCCCTTGACGATGTCCTTGAGGTAGATTGTGCCGAGCACTTTGTCCGTCGCGGCGACAACCAGCGGCGTGCCGCCAAGGCCGGAGATCCTGTCCACATCAGCCTGGACGGGCGCGGGCAGGTCGCGCCCCGTGAACGTCTTCACGGCATCCGCCGCCCCCTTGCGATACTTCGTGCCCTCGATGTCCACCCCGCTCATACGTGTCTGTGCGGTGAACGGGACGAACGTGGCATGAGGCAGCTCGTGGAGTTCGCGCCCGCGAAGGCCGAATTTCTCCTTCGCGAGCACGACAATGCTGCGGCCCTCGGGCGTTTCATCGGCAAGCGAGGAAAGCTGGGCGGCCTCGGCGAGCGCTTCCTTCGTCACGCCGGGCGCGGGAAATAACTCCGTTGCCTGACGGTTGCCGAGAGTGATGGTTCCGGTCTTGTCGAGCAGGAGCACGTCCACATCGCCGGCCGCTTCGACCGCCCGCCCGCTCATCGCGAGCACGTTCTTTTGCACGAGCCGGTCGATGCCCGCGATGCCGATGGCGCTGAGCAGTCCGCCGATGGTCGTGGGGATCAGGCAGACGAGCAGAGCCACGAGCACGGTGATCGAGAAATCGACGTTCTGGTAGATGCCGAACGCCTTCATCGAGATGAGAACGATCAGGAAGATGATCGTGAGCGCCGAGAGCAGGATGGTCAGCGCGATCTCATTCGGCGTCTTCTGGCGCTTCGCGCCTTCGACGAGCCCGATCATCCGGTCGAGGAACGTCTCGCCGGGGTTTGCCGTGATCCGGATTTTGATCACGTCGGACAGCACCCGCGTGCCACCGGTGACCGCGCTGCGGTCGCCGCCGCTTTCGCGGACAACGGGGGCGGACTCCCCGGTGATGGCGGATTCGTCCACGGTCGCCGCCCCCTCGATGATCTCGCCATCGCCGGGGATGAACTCGCCGGCTTTGACGATGACAGTGTCGCCTTTTCGAAGCGCGCTGGAGGCGATCTCCTCCAGCTTCCCGTCGGCCTTGAGTCGGTTTGCCTTTGTTTCTGTTCTCGCTTTGCGCAACGTGTCGGCCTGGGCCTTGCCGCGGCCTTCTGCCATAGCCTCGGCGAAGTTCGCAAAGAGCACGGTGAACCACAGCCAAACCGTGATTTGCAGCAGGAAGCCGAACGACGCGCCCTGTCCGCCGGTGAACAGCAGGACCGAGGTGATCGCCGCGCCGACCTCGGTGACGAACATCACCGGATTGCCGACCATGTGGCGGGGATTGAGTTTTTTGAAGGATTCGCCGATCGCGGGAACAATGATCGCGGGATCGAAGATGGAATGAACTTTAGCGGCCATAGGAGTTTTGGATTTGGAATTTTGGATTATTGATTTTTAGAACAACTTGCCGGCGTGCATAAGGAAATGCTCGACGACTGGTCCCAGCACGAGCGCCGGCACGAAGGTGAGCGCGCCCACGAGGAGCACGGTGCCGACAACCAGGCTGGTGAAGAGCGCACCGGAGACCGGGAAGGTGCCCGCGCTTTCCGCCACGAGTTTTTTGCGGGCGAGCGAACCGGCCAGCGCGAGGATCGGCACGATCATCGCAAAACGTCCGAAGAGCGTCGCGAGGCCGAGTGTGATGTCATACCCGGGCGCATTCGCGGTGAGGCCCGCGAAGGCGCTGCCGTTGTTTCCGGTGCACGAGCTGTAAGCGTAGAGAATTTCGCTGAAGCCATGCGGCCCGTTGTTGTTCGTGCCGTCGGTGAGCTGGTGGGTCACCGGATCCGGCGGCCCCATCTTGCTCACGCTGGCCCAGGCGGAAAATCCCAGGATGGAAAATGCGAGGATGAGAATGACGAGCGACGCCATCTTCATGTCATAGGGCTCGATCTTTTTGCCGAGATACTCGGGCGTGCGCCCGACCATGAGGCCCGCAATGAAGACGGCGATGACCACGTAGATGAGCATGCCGTAAAGGCCGGCGCCGACACCGCCGAAGACGACCTCGCCGAGCTGGATGTTCAGCATGGGAATGAGTCCGCCGATCGGGGTGAAGGAATCGTGCATCGAGTTGACCGCGCCACAGGAGGCATCAGTCGTAATCGTGGCGAAGAGCGCGGAGTTGAAGATCCCGAAGCGGACCTCCTTGCCTTCCATGTTGCCATCCGCGGGATCTACACCGAGAGAGGAGAGTTGGGGATTCCCCGCCGCTTCATAGTGGGCGCAAACCAGGACACCCGCAAAAAACAGGACGAACATCGCGGCCCAGACCGCCCAGCCGTGCCCTTGATTCTTCACCTTGCGACCGAGGAAATACGTCAGCCCGCTCGGAATCGCAAAGATCGAGAGAATCTGGAGGAAATTCGAGAGCGGGGTCGGGTTCTCGTAGGGATGTGCCGCGTTGGCGTTGGTGAATCCGCCGCCGTTGGTACCGAGCATTTTGATTGCGACCTGCGAAGCCATCGGGCCTTGCACAATGCTTTGCGTATCGACCTTCTGATCGACCAGAACCGGCTTGCCATCGGGGCTGTTCACGGCGTTCCCCTTGTCATCGACTTTCGAAACCTGGGCGGTGAACGGCTCGACCAGCGCGGCGGTGTCATAGGGTTTGAAATTCTGGATCATGCCCTGCGACACGAGGACGAGTGCGAAGACCGCGCAGATCGGGAGAAGCAGGTAGTAGGTGACGCGGGTGAGATCGACCCAGAAATTGCCGATCGTCTTCGCGCTGTGGCGTGCGATGCCTCGCACCAGGGCGGCGGCGATGCTGATGCCGACCGCGGCCGAACCAAAGTTATGGATGGTCAGGGCGACCATCTGCGAAAGATAGCTCATGGTGCTTTCGCCGCTGTAACTCTGCCAGTTGGTATTCGTGGTGAAGCTGGCCGCAGTATTGAAAGCGAGATGTTCGCTCAACGCCGGAAAATGCTGGGGGTTGAGTGGCAAAAACCCCTGCAGCCGGAGGATGGCATAGGTGAAGAGCATCGAGACAAGGCTGAAAAGCAGCATCGCGATGGTGTAGCCTTTCCAGTCCTGCTCCTTCTTGGAGTCGACACCGGTCAGCTTGTAGGTCAGCCGTTCCAAGGGCTTGAAGACGGGATCGAGGAATGTTTTGCCCTCCACATCCAGCACCTTGCAAAGGTAGAGGCCGAGCGGTTTGGTGATCGCCAGCAAAATGCCGACGTAAAGAATGAATTGAAGCCAAGCTGAAGTATTCATGAGTGATATAAGTTAAAATTTCTCCGGGCGGATGATCGTGAAGATGAGGTAGGCGATCAGCCCGAGTGCAATGATTCCGACGATGATGTTTTCCATAGGGATCGGATGGTTAGATTTTTTCGCAGCCCGCGATGAAGGCGAGCATCAGGGCGAAGAAGCCGATGGCGGCGAGGGTGTAGAGGATGTCAGTCATGGTGGTTTGGTTTTGGTGGTTGATGGGTGGTGGTTGAGAGATCAGAAGCGCAGCGGGGATCATCGGCCGCGCTATTCTATTCATCTCCCATATGGAAAGGTTCCTTGCTGGAGCCGAAATGGAACAGCTCGTAGATCCGGCGCATGTTTTGCTGGGCGGCCTCGTGGTTTCTGTCCAGGCGGATGGCCTGGCCGTAGTAGCGCTTGGCGCGGTCGTAATCTTCCTGCATCTCGAAGAGCACGCCGCCGAGATTGAAAACGTCCGGCGAATCGTTGCGGATTTCGAGCGCCTTCGCGATGTGTTCGCGGGCGTGGGGAAAATCCCGCAGGTTGATGAACCGCTTGGCCGCCTCCAGATGAACCTCGAAGCTCGATTTGTTCGTCGGGCGGGAGGGCTCCGGTCCGGCATGCCTCGCGAGGATGTCCCAGACAATCTGACGAAGGGTTTCGGGAGTCAGCGGCTTTTGCAGAAAGTCGATCGCGCCGAGCTTCATGGCCTTCACCGCGTGGGGGACATCCCCATAAGCGGTGATGATGACGACCGGGGTCCCGATGCCCCGCTGACGGATTTTCTCCAGCAGGTCGAGCCCGTCCATCTCTGGCATCCTCATGTCGAGAATCACCAGGGAAAACTCGGACACCGCCAGCTCCGAGAGAGCGGCCGCCGCCCCGCCGGCTTCCCGGACTTCGAGCCCGGCGGTTTCCAGGGTGACCCGGTAGCTGAGCCTCACATGGGGCTCGTCATCCACAATAAGAATTGGCTTGTTCATAACAGGGATTGTTGCGCCGCCGGAAGGTCGAAATAAAATTCGCACCCCTGCCCGGGCTTGCTGTTGAGACCGATGATGCCGCCGTGTGCCGTGACGATTTCCCTGGCGATCGCGAGTCCGAGGCCCGCGCCGCCCGCACTGTCGCCCGGCACCCGGAAAAACCGCTCGAAGATCCGGGCCTGGAACTCCTCGGGAATGCCCGGCCCCTGATCGGTGACAGAAAACCGGACCATGCCATCCCGGCTTCGGGCGGCAAGTGCGACCGCCTCTCCACGCCGGCTGTGCTTCACGGCATTGGAAATCAGATTGGTGAACACATGCGAAATCTGGCGCAGATCGACGCGGACCCCGGGCAGCCCGGGCTCGATGGTTTTGGACAGCCTGGTGCCGTGCGATTCGGCGAGCGCTTCCAGCTCCGCGGAGATGGTTTGCACAAGGTTCCCGGCCCCGATGTCCTCGCGGTTGAGGGTAACTTTGCCCGATTCCAGCTTGGCCAGATCGAGCAGGTCGTTGATCATTCCGAGCAGACGTTCCGAGTCCTCGCGTGCGGCCATAAGGAGTTCGGTCTGCTTGGAATTCAACGGGCCGATCCGTTCCTCGAGCAGGAGATAAAGCCCCATGCGGACGCTGGTGAGCGGCGTTTTCAGCTCGTGGCTCACCGTGGAAACGAGGTTGGATTTGACCTCGTCGAGAAGGCGCAAGCGCGTCACGTCCTGCAGGATCACCGCCGCGCCGTAAACGTTGCCCGCCTCGTCGCGCATGCCGATGACGCGAGGGAGCAGGAACACTTCCTTGTCATCCACCCGGACCACCACGGTTTTTTCAAAACTGGTCGGCAAGTAATCCGGGGCGCCTTTGAGAACCTTCTCCGCGCGTATCTGCACATCGCCCGGAAGGGTTCCCTCCGAGCCGATTTTGTGGAAGAGGGAGATGGCGGCCGGGTTCGTGAAGTTGATCACCCCCTCGGGTGACAGGGCGACAATCGGGTCGGGAAATGCCGAAAATGTCGTTTCGGTCATCTGTCGTGCCTGAAGGATCTGGTCGCTGGTGATCTGCCGGTAGGCGCGCAGTTTGCTCGCCAGCTTGTTGAACGCATCCGCGAGTTCCCCGAGCTCGTCCCTTGATTCCACCGGAATGACCTGGTCGAGATTGCCCTCGCCCAGCTCCTTCGAGACAGCCGTCAGAGTTTGGATGGGCTGGAGAATGGACTTTTGTAGTCGCGCGGCAAAAAAGCTGGCCGCCGCAATTCCGACAAGGCTGGCAAAAGCCATGTAGCGGGTGGATCTCGCGCTCAGTTCCCGCGCCTCGCGATCCGCTTTCAGCATGTTGTCCTGATTCAGGGTAATGACCGCCTGTGCCGTGTCTTTGATGTTGGTGAAGACCGGCAGTAGTTCTCGGAAATACATGTCCCGCCGCGCCGGCAGGTCAGCGGTTTTCCAGAAGGCGTCCGCCTGGCGGGAATACTGTTCATGCAGAGTCTGAACCGAGTGGGCGAGGCGGTCCTCACCGGGCACGGTGATGTTGCCCAACTCCGTTTGAAGGCCCTTCTCAAACTTCGGCAGGTAGTCGGAATAGAGCTGGCGCCCACGTTGCTCCTCCCCCACAAGCGAGAAGAAAAGCGCGGAATCCATGCGCTCGGCGGCTTCTTTCATTTTCTGTCCGGCAACCACGCTCCGGTAGTTTTCGCGCAGGACGACATCCACCTGCGAGCCGAGCTTGGCGAAAAGAAGAATGGCATATCCCCCCATGGCCACGATCAGCACGAAGATAGGTGCCAGCCCGATGATGATCCGCTTTTTCATTCGTCACGGTTTGACCGACTGGCGCTCACCGCTCCGGTGCTCCTCCGATCGCGAGCACACCGCTTCATTTCGTATGAGAGCGCATGAGTTGCCATGAGTTCTCTTTAGCTGCCGCCGTGCCAGCATTTTGTGAAATGCATTATATTATGAACAACAATATGTTATATATTCGGTCGAGAGGAGCGGCGGAGCAGCCATCATGCAAAAATACACGAACTGCCGCCCGTGATCATGCAAGTCTGCAAGGTGAAACTCCGGGGTGCGCCCGCGCCTTGGCGCGCCGTCTTCGGCGACCCGCCGAAGGCTCAATCCGGATCCAGCGATTGAAGGATTTTGACAGGAAAGAGTTATGAGGGTTGCTGCGTGCATCAAAGTATCCCGCTTCGGGTAGACGTAAGTCCCTGCTTTTCTTTCTGCTTTTCTTTCCGCCTTTTCCCAATACAACAAACTCATGGCGTGGATTTACCTCGTTTTGGCGGGCTTGTTTGAAATCGGCTGGCCGATCGGCCTCAAACTGGGCTGGACGCCAACCGGTGCGCGACCGCTCTGGATCTGTTTCGCCATTCTGTGCATAGCGGTCAGCGGTGTCCTGCTGCTGCTGGCCCAGCGCGTCATCCCCATGGGCACGGCTTACGCGGTCTGGACCGGCATCGGCGCCGTGGGCACGTTCGCCGTCGGCATCATCGCGTTTGGAGATGCCGCCACGACCATGCGCATGGTTTCAGCCGGCCTGATTATTGCCGGGGTGGTCGGACTCAAATTTGCCTGAAGGTCACAAAGCAGATCGGAAAACTATGAACAAAAAAACCATCATGTTGTTGGCCGTCGGTGCATCCCTGCTGGCCATGTCGGATGCGAACGCTTGCTCGTATTTCTTTTTGAAAGCGCAAGACGGCAGCGTTGTTACAGGCCGGTCACAGGAATTTTACACGGACTTGGAATCCGTGATAGAAACCGTCCCCCGAGGGATTGCTTTCACATCCACGGTGCCGGAGGGCGGAAAGGCAGTTTCCTGGAAGACAAAATACGGCTTTGTCGGGATATCACATTACGGGCGGAGCCTGTTCTCGGATGGGCTCAATGAAGCGGGTCTCGCCGCCGGTCTCCTATGGTTCGGAGATACGGAAAACCCGAAGGTCAAGCCCGGCGAGTCGGCCGTTGATGTGTCTGAAGCCGTCGGTTGGATCCTCGGGAACTTTAAGACGGTTGCGGAAGTCAAGGAGGCGCTGCAGACGGTCAAAATCTCGGCCACCTTCTTCCCGCAGCTCAAGATGATTTTGCCGATGCACCTCTATGTGACCGACGCCAGCGGCCACTCCATTGTTATCGAGCATGTCGGGGAAGAGGTGGTGGTCTCCGACAACGAGGCCAACGGTGTCATGACCAATGAACCGGAGTTGAGGTGGCACCTGATGAACATGCGTTTTTATGCGAACATGAATCCGGTAACCACGCCCGCTCTCAACTCTACTATTCCCGGCATGAAAGATGTGGATTGGGCGCTCGGCACCGGCTTGCTGGGGCTGCCGGGTGATTACACCGCCGCCAGCAGGTTTGTCCGGCTCTCCATCCTCAAAAAATTTGCGGCTCCCGTGGAAGATGCCGACAAGGGGGTCAATCTGGCAGTGCATTTGCTCAATGTCGTGGACATTCCTTTTGGGCCGCAGCTTTGGATCCAAGGCGGGAAAGGATTTGTCCAATACACACCCTGGGTGGTTATCTACGATCAAAAGAACCGGTATTTTTATTACCGCACCTATGAGAACCCGACCCTTCGCCGCATCGATCTGAACAAATTGTCCCTGGACAAGGGCACCCAGCTCCACCGCTTCAAACTCTACGGCGGCGACGGTTATGTGGACGATACGGCCCGGTTTCTATCGGACAGCAAATAACCTGAACTTGCGATACGATATATGACGATCAACAGGCCAGTAATCTTGTGCCAAAAGACATCAGCGCGACCAAAGGGCAGATGACCATGATGAATGGCCGAATTACCTGCCGGGAGGCATGGCTTGGTCAGAAAGGAAGCCGCTTTCTCTTCCGGTAGAGCGTGGCGGGATCGACGTCGAGGATCTTGGCGGCTTCTTCGAGCGTGCTGGTGGCGGCCACGAGCCGGCGGATGTGTTCGGCTTCGATCTGCTCGAACGTAAAGCGTCCGCCGAGCCGGATTTCCGTGGCCGGGTGGATGCACTCCGAGAGGTCGCCGGGCCCGATGACCTCGTCCTCGGAAAGAATGACCGCCCGCTCGATGACGTTGCGCAGCTCGCGCAGGTTACCCGGCCAGGCATAGGTTTGCATGGCGGCGAGCGCCTCGGGGGAAACCGACCGCGCTTTTTTTCCGGCGTGGGAGGCGATGAAATTGAGGTGCAGCAGGGCGAGACGGCTGATGTCCTGCACCCGTTCGCGCAAGGCGGGAAGGCGCAGGGAAATCACATTCAGGCGGTAATACAGATCCTCGCGGAACTTCCCTTCCTGGACCGCGGCGGCAAGGTTTCTGTTCGTTGCGGAAATGACGCGCACATTGGCGCGGCGGGGTTTGGCTTCTCCGACCCGCTCGTATTCGCGCTCCTGGAGAAGCCGGAGCAGCTTGGCCTGAATTTCCATGGGCAGGTCGCCGATCTCGTCGAGGAACAAAGTCCCTCCATCCGCGGCAGCGACTTTTCCTTTCGTGTCCGAATGGGCGCCGGTGAACGCGCCTTTGACATGGCCGAAAAGCTCGCTCTCGAGAAGTTCGCGGGAGAGGCTGGGGCAGCTCACGGTGACAAACGCCCCGTTGGCCCGCGGGCTGCGCCAGTGGAGCGCCCTGGCCAGCAGGCTTTTTCCCGTTCCGCTCTCGCCCAAAAGCAGGACCGTCGCGTCGCTGTTCGCGGCCTTGAACGCAACATCGAGGGTCTTCTGCATGGCTTCGCTTTCCGTCTCGAGATCGATGTCCGGCCCTTCCGTCGCAACCCGCGACTCCAGCTCTGCCACGCGGATTTCCAGCTTTCGCGTTCGTTCGACATGCGCCAGCGCGTGCCGGATTTGATCCGGCGTAAACGGCTTGGGAAGATAGTCGAAAGCCCCGCGCCGCATGGCCTCGACAGCCGTGTCGATCGAGGCGAAGGCCGTGAACATAATCACGGCGGTCCCGGGCGAGACCCGTAATATTTCCTGAAGAACATCGAGTCCGCTTTCCTGGCTGAGCTTCAGATCGAGAAAGACCACGTCATATTTCTCCGCTTTCAACTCCTCGATCGCGATGACTCCATTTTGAGCGGCCGCCCCGTCGTGCCCCATCGACTCCAGCGCCAGCATCATCGTGCGCTGGATGTTCTTTTCGTCGTCAACAACAAGAATGTGCATGGGACAATCTCTTCTAAGAGAGTGCAGAATACAGCAGGGCACGATGGTGTCCAATGTCAGATTCACCCGTTCGAAAAGCAGGGATGGGTTCCTGCCGGCTCCCTTCCAGAGGCCAGTTGCGGAGCGCATGTGCTCCAGCATGACGAACGGAAATCATTTTCCGCTTTGATTAAAAGCGATCTGGTTGGATTAAGCGCGATAAGGCGCGATTTCATAAAGGCTTAAACTCACGTTATCAGTGGTTTGCGATGACTGATTGGCCTGCCACAAAAAATAAGCCGTCGCGAAATCATTTTCCGCTGTTTGCGCCAATTTCGCGAAATTGCCTCATGGCTGCCGATAATGGTTCCTCCACTTTCCAGAGTAGTGTGACAAATTTTTACACAGAAGCGGAAAATGATTTCGCGCAATCTGGAGGAAGTTGGAACCCCTTTTTGCCAATCTGGACCCTGATTTTGGACTCTCCGGCAGGGAGACGAATGGTGGCCGCGTGGCATTCGCGGAGGTGTCGCAAGCATCTCGCGCCAGGCAATTTTCTCCGGTTCCCGCGGTCAGAAGTTGTGCTTGGCGAAGACTTCCGTTGTGAGGCCGAGTTTGCGGTTGACCTCGCCCTGGATCGGATCAGCCGCGAGGATTTTTTTCACCTTGTCTTCGATGGTCGTGATCCTGGCGGAGAGGGATTTAACGGCTTTCAGGCTGGCAACTTTTTCAGCGGCGGCTTGAATTTCCTGATCGGTGGATTTTTCTGGATCTAGATCGAGGATTGCACAGAGGAGTTTTTTAACGTGATTGGCGTTGGAAAGTTGGCTGTGGTCATGAATGGTTGCAGTTCTGGCTGCACCAGCGATGGAATTGCGCGGCATGGGGAGCACAATGCCTCATGATGAAATGGTCGGCCAAGGGTGATGGGCGCTCTGGGGACAGCGGCAAGGAAATGCTTACTGGAGAATGCCCAGGCGCGGGGAAATGTTTCGATCGGAAGGCGGAGCCCTGCGCTCATTTTGGCGGGCGCTCGTAGATCAGACGTGCCGGCGGAGCCTCGCGATGGATGAGGCCGACCTCCTCGCGGATGATCCTCACCAGTTCCTCCGCTTGGGCTCCAGTGAGCAGGGAGCACATCCCGTTCGGGATATTGCGCTCGCGGCGCACCGTTTCTTTCGCGGCTTCAAAGTCCTGTGCGTTCATCGTAATGTCTCCAGGCGCGGAGAGATGTTGTCGATGGCGATGTGGATCGAGGCGCTCATTTTTCCTCCGGCTCGTCGGCGAGATCGATGACATCGCCAAAGTTGAGCAAAGCCGTGCAAACGCCCGCTTTCTCCATAATCTCCCTGGCAGCATCATCCGATGGAGCCTCTTTAATCAGCTTCATGACTTCTTTTTCTTTGTCTGTCATAGCCAGACTTTCTCCTGTTGCTGTGGAATGCAATCGTTGTGAGCGATTTCCTCGCCCTCGGAAGCAACAGAGGTGGAGTGATTGTTGCTCTGGGCGCAGAGCCGGATGCTGGTCACAAGAGGCTGTTCTCCGTTCAGTTGTCGATCTGGCCAAAAATCACTCGCGACAAGCCAGGGAGCCTCTCCCTCCAGCGTCACGCTGCTCGCGATCTCTGACATCTCATAGATGGCTGTGACGGTGGCACAAACGGCCCTAGTTTTATCGGCAATGGCGATCGTGACTTTTCTCATGGCCTCATCTCCCCAATGATATCGTCCTGGCTGTATTCCGTCCACTCGCCGGTCGTCGTTACCAGTGCCTCCCATTTGTGATGGCCGGCAATCCCAAGCATGGCATCCTGAAAAGTCTCCGCGTAGTGGTCGATTGGCAGCGGCGCTTTATAGGGAGCGGAAAGATGCCGTTCGATTTCATCTTTCCCGGTCCATGTGAGCCGGCCGGGACCAGGGAGGCTTTCAAACTCGCCTATTGCAGAGCCGATCTCTCGGCCTGCCTGGGTAAATGTGATGGTAATCTTCTTCACTCTTTGGATGGGTCTTTGTTCATTAGGCGCCAGCGATTTCCCCATGCATGAGAAAAGGCCGGCTGGGGTAGAGTGTCAATCCCAGCCGGCCTCTATTTCCTGAACGATCAGATTTCCTGCAAGGCAGCCAAGGCATTGCTCAGGAGATTGTCGGCTTCGACCATCTTATCGATAGCCTCTCGGAGAAACGCCATTCTGGGATTGTCGGAAATCAACTCCGACAAGCTGTAGAGCTTTGCAAGGGCGTCATCATACTTCCATTCTCTGGCGGCTTCGAATGCGTCGTGAAATGCCATCATTTCAAAGCTACGCGGGCTGTTTCCACTGAAGGAAAATCCCCGCTTTTTAAGAACGCCTGCCAGCCGTTCGTTATCGTTGTAGTGCGGTGTGGAATTTTTTTCCGGTTGTGCCGGAATGACTGCGGGGTTACGGTTTCTTTGGCCTTGGGATTTTTTCATTTGAATGATGTTTTCTTCTCAGGGTCACTGGTCCGGTGGGTGTTTGCGCACCTGCCGGGCCTTCGTTTTTCTGTGCTTCCGTCTCTTGGACCCATTGCAAAAGCCGGAGAGCTTTTTCTGCACTGGGGGCACTTGCCTCAGTGAGGTAGGCGTTAAGAGCTTGCTTCGTGATTCCAAGATGACGCGCAAGGGTCGCCTTAGCTCCGCGATGGGAGAGAAGAGCGTTCGCGCGTGCGATCCAATGTGACAATAGCGAGCTTTCCACGTTGGAAGGAATGTAAACGGTGGTTTTACCATTTGACAACATTTTATTTTTCCCAATGGAACGATTTTTGAAGCTTCTCCGCTTTCTGGTTTTTCCTGTCCGGCGCAATTCAAGCTCCCGTTTGGCAGCAAGAGCAATGGTGCGATGCCCTCCAGACAGGCTTTCCTGATCGCTTTTGATCTTCTGTGAATGCTCCTGAAGTTTCTCTTCCAGCTCTCGAATTGAGGCTTTTCGAGCCCATCCCTCAACTCCTTCACGCCCTCTTGCGAAAATGATTTCCTCGATCGAGTGGGACTCTGCCCACTGAGTGAGCTTCGCCTTCAGAAGTCGCTCATATCCTTCTTCAAAACTCAGTCCATGCTCCATTACAAAAGCATCAGCGGGCGGTAACCCCAACTCTGAAAGCTCAACGAATGGAGCCTCCATCCCCTCACCTTCCACCACCCATCTCGGATTGAGATCCAGGCGCCGGCACAAGGCCAAACCTACGGCGAAAGGCATGGCAACTCTTCCGGCTTCGTATGAAGCCAGCGCGGAACGAGTGATGCATATCTCTTCGGCAAGCTCGGATTGACTCCATCTTTGAACGCCGCGCCGATATCGCAGCCTGTCGACAAATTGGACGCTCTCAGCCATCCATGCAGAATAATCATTGGTTTCATGCCCTCCGATTTATTTTTATGAATTTCTGTTGACACTGTTGTTACTATTGGTATCTCTTGTGTATTCGCACGAAATGAGCCCAACCGATAAGACAATTTACGTAGCTGCCAAGAGGCTCCTGCTTCTGCGCGGAATGAGTGTCTCTGAGCTTGCTCTTGCGATCGGAATCCCCCCTCGTTCAACCTCAAATGTGCTCAATGGGAATCATCATTCCCGCGCTCGTAGAATTTCGATCGAAAATGAGCTGAAGACATCTTTCTGGAGTTCCGAAGAAGAATTTGAGGCACGGCAGGTCAGGCTTGGTTTTTACGGGTGCGAGGTCGAACGGCGCAATATCAAGGAATTGAGATCATTCATCCAGGCAGTCGGCGCGGCCACCCCACAGGAGAGCAAAAAATTCAGCCGTTCCCAGCTCATCGGAGCGCTTTCAGAATACGCCATCAAGGAAATCGCTGCCGGCCGCCTCCATCTCGGGGCTTCCGTCCGGCCTGCCTCCACTCGCCATCAACCAGTCAAAAAAAATCCAAAAAAACAATGAAACCGAATCCAGAACCTCTGAAAAAAGCGCTCCGTGCGCTCAAAAAGTGCCACGACGAAGTTGCGGGCGGGCAGCGTGATTTGCCTGTAATGCTGGCCCAGCTTGAATCCGAACGCGAAAAAACCGATCCCTCCGATCTGATCCGGGTTCGGAATCTTGGCGAACTGCAAATCCGCTGCGACTTGATGCCCAAGTTTATCGGCCAGTCGATGGCGAAAACCAAAAAGCTCAGCGACGCTCTGCGCGCTGAAATTGAGTCGCTCTGGGGGCAACTGGAGAAATCCCTCGAAGCTGCCCAAGAGAGTTTCAAGGATCAGCACGAGAAGGCGCTCCGCCCTCTCTTTGGGGATCGGGCTCGTGACATTCTGAACCACTGCCCGCTCATTCCCTGCCCGAATTGGTCGCCCGAAGACCGGCAGGCGCTCGCCCTGGTTTATGTGCCACAGGAAACCAGTCAGAATCCGGCCGATAATTATCCGAAAAACGCTGCCTACGATCGCCAGTTGATCGCGCACGCGGAGCGTCTTCTGGAAATCTGCGAAACTTTTCTCGCCTCGTCCTCCAAGTAACAGGGAGAGCAAAACGATGTCAGGGATTTTTGAGATGGCATGGGAAAAAGGTGCCGCTCCGGAGAGTCAGGCCTCCGGGGCGGTCATCTTTCCATGTTTTCAAAAATTTGAATCAGTGCCCGCCCCTCAACACGTAGCGGTTTCCATTCTTTCATTCCAATGGATCTGAAATTCGTCTTCGGTCTCGACCACAAGCCGCTCACCACGGGCATCGAGTATTGCAAGGGAGCGATCGGCGACTTTAAGCATTCCGCATCCCAGCTCGGCGAGCTCACAAAAGTCGGCGACGCGCTCAAGCTCCTGGGCGTTTCCTTTGCCGCATTCAAGTCCATCGAGGGGATCGGAGAGGGGCTCAAGTCGGTATTTGAAAGCGGGAAAACTCTCCGTGCAGAATCCAAGGCCACCTCGGAATCCATCACCTCTCTCGTCGCGCTCAAAAAAGCCTACCAGGAGGTCGGCATGGACGCTGGTGGTCTGCAGGGCAACCTCGCCATGCTCCAGAGCGCCCTGGGCGGAGTGAACGCTGAAGGCGAGCCCACCAAGCACATCTTTGACCAGCTCGGCCTATCGGTGGAAAATCTCAAGGGCCAGTCCGCCGTCGATCAGTTCCGCGCCATCGGCACCGCGATCTCCGGGCTCGCCACCCAGGCGGACAAGATGGCGGCCGTCAAGGCCATCTTCGGCCGACAGGGCGCCCCCATGCTCAACATCCTCGCGGACCCCAAGGCCATCGACGAAGCATCGAAGTCCACCGCCGAGAAGGCCGCCATCCTCGAACGCGACGCCGCCCTCTTCACCCGGGTCACCAACCAGTTCGAGGCCATCGGCGTCAAGACACAGGGGATCTTCCTCGGCATGGCCGGACCGATCGCCTCCTCGCTGGAGCCGCTCCTGGACTCGATCAAGAAAATTGATGCGATCGACATCGGGAAAAAGATCGGCTCCCAGGTCACCGTCCTCACCGCTGCCATCGGCCAGGGGAAATTCTCCGACCTCATGCAGAAGGAGCTCGATGTCGTCGGAATGTATGGCTCAAACGTCATGACCGGCATCGTCAACTCGTTCGTGGACGGCTTCGCCGCCGCTGGAAAAAACATCACGGCCACTTTGCTTGATGCGTTCAAATCTCCCATCGCCTGGTTTCAGGCGAGGGTCGAGGCAACAGCTTCGCTGATGGATCCTAAATCTCCTGAGCAACTCTCGGCCGTAGCCGCTCGCCCGCTTCTGGAAAGTCAGCAGGATGCTTACGAAGATCAGTTGAAAGAAGCATCCTCCAAAGGGGATAACGCGGGAGTGTTGTCCGCACAGGCAAAACTCAAGCCTGTCATGGAGGCGCTGAATAATATCGCGAAAGTGCTCACCGGTGGATCTGTAGAAGAGCGCTACCAGAGGATTCTCAAGGATGGAGTCAAAATAGCGACAGCCAGTGGAATAGAAAGCAGCGATGACCTTCGTGCGGCAGCAAGAGATCAATCCGCGAAGGCCTCGCAGACATTCGGCGATACCGTCGCCGGAGGCAAGGATGCACCTTACTCTGCCGATAAGATCGCCAATGCAAAATCTGACCGGGATAGTTTTGCTAAATCCATCACGGACGCCATCAAGCCGGTTATGTCCGGAGAGGAAAAGGAAACCCCAGGAACCAAGTCCCTCGAAGGATGGAAGGCCGAGAAGCAGGCAGCTATCAAACCCATGGACTCCGACCGTCTCGCCAAGATCGGCGGCTTCGTCGGCGGATCCGGCCCCGCCAACGATCACG
>Ga0316232_1000656_pt1 | contig 50619 bp, 49 predicted proteins | sample TBHtaG_FD_206006 | JGI IMG/M metagenome (GOLD analysis project Ga0316232, IMG submission 206006) | Freshwater microbial communities from Trout Bog Lake, Wisconsin, USA - TBH18025_13 | ecosystem: Environmental > Aquatic > Freshwater > Lake > Hypolimnion/Profundal zone | place: USA: Wisconsin...
GCGCCCCGCTCGGCCCCCCCCCCCCCACGGCTCTATGACTTACCCCGCGGAGGGCGCGATGCTGCAGGTGGTCCCGGCCTTCTCCCGCATCGGCGAGGAGAACGCCTTCGCGGTGCTGGCCCGCGCCCAGGCCCTGGTGTCCCAGGGCCGCGACGTGATCAATCTCGGCATCGGCCAGCCAGACATGCCGACGCCGGCCCACGTGGTCGAGGCAGGAATCAAGGCCCTGCGCGACGGCCACCACGGCTACACGCCGGCGGTGGGCATCCCGCCGCTCCGCGAGGCGGTGGCCCGCGATATCCACCGACGCCACGATGTCGAGGTCTCGCCGGATTCCGTGATGATCGTGCCGGGTGGCAAGGTCACCATGTTCATGGCGATCCTGATGTTCGGCGCGCCGGGCGTCGAGATCCTGTATCCGGATCCCGGCTTCCCGATCTATCGCTCGATGATCGAGTTCACGGGCGCGACGCCGGTGCCGGTGCCGATCCGCGAGGAGAACGGTTTCGCCTTCTCGGCGGCCGAGACTCTGGCGCTGATCACCCCGAAGACTCGCCTGCTGATCGTCAATTCGCCCGCCAACCCCACCGGTGGCGTGACCCCGAAGGCCGAGATCGACGCGCTGGTGAAGGGGCTGGCCGAACACCCCGACGTGGCGGTGCTGTCGGACGAGATCTACGGCACGATGACCTACGACGGCGAGCGCCATCACTCGCTGCTCACCTACGAAGAGATCCGTGACCGGCTGGTCTATCTAGACGGCGCCTCCAAGACCTACGCGATGACCGGCTGGCGGCTGGGCTGGTCGGTCTGGCCCAAGCCGCTCTACGAGGCGGCGCGCAAGCTCGCGGTGAACGCGCATTCCTGCGTCAACGCATCGACCCAATGGGCCGGCATCGCGGCCCTCGACGGCCCGCAGGATTGCGTGACCGAGATGGTGGCCGAGTTCGACCGGCGCCGGGCGATCGTGGTCGATGGGCTGAATGCGCTGCCGAGCGTCTCGTGCATCGCGCCGAAGGGGGCGTTCTACGCCTTCCCCAACATCTCCCAAACGGGCTGGAAGGCGAAGGCGCTGGCCTCGGCGCTTCTCGAAGAGGCCGGGGTCGCCGTGATCGGCGGTCCAGATTTCGGCGTCCACGGCGAGGGCTATATCCGCCTCTCCTATGCCAACTCGGCGGAGAACATCCGGCGGGCGCTGGAACGGATGGGCACCTTCCTCAGCGAGCGCAAGCCGGGCTGAAGCGCCTCGGGTTTCGCCGAACAGCACAGCACACGACCGACGCGTCACCACCGGTCCGCTTCTTGCTCGCTCCTCGCCCGAGGGGTGCACAAGGCTGCCGAATCGGGAGATCCTGTATGCGTCGATCCCTGCACACGGATCAGGAAATCGCCTTCCTGCTGGACGAGGCGGCGCGGGGCATACCCATCGCCGATATCTGCGCCAGCGCTCGTATCTCGCTCGGCACCTTCTATCGCTGGCGTCGTCGGCTCGGCGGCCTGAAGCCCGCGGGGGTGATCCGGCTCGATCAGGTCGAGCGGGAGAATGCCGGCCTCCGTGCCGAGGTGCACCGACTCCGCGCGGTACTGCTCAAGCAGCCCTTGCGCGCAGAGCCGGCGCGACCGATCCTGACGGAGCGCGCGGGCTTGCGTCAGCCGCCGAGCCATCGCGGAGCGCACGCCTGCGTTGGCCGGTTCGCCTTCGTGCGAAGCGCGAACTAAGACGCCGGGGTCGCCGTGCAGGGTACCGGCGTCGTGGTCCTGTGGTCCGGCCTCAGACGGATCCGGACGCGAGCGCCGCCTTGGGCATGAGCATGTGCACGCCCTTGTTGCCGTCCACCGTCTGGGTGATCCGCAGATTTCCGGCGAGCGAGCACAGCATGTAGGCTTGGTTGCGGGTGAGGCTGGTCCGCGCGCAGACGAGGCGCACCATCTCGCGCACGGCCTGGCGCATCGCCTCGTCGAGGCTCTCGTGCAGGCCGATCGACATCAGGTCGGTGGGCGTCTCGGCGAAGGGCCACGCGCCCGGGAGATCCTTGCGAACGGTGAGCCGGAACGTGCCGGTCAGGCCCGTCTCCAGCGCCGTGATGCAGACCTCGCCGTCGCCCTGCACGCCATGTCCGTCGCCCGCGTAGAAGCCGCCGCCGGGATTGAACACCGGCAGGTAGAGGGTCGTGCCGACGCGCATCTCCTTGTTGTCCATGTTGCCGCCGAAAGCCCGGGGCACCGGCGTGCCGACCCGCCCCCACGCGGCCGGCGGGGCGGTGCCCAGGATGCCGAAGAACGGATCGAGCGGCAGCTCCGTGCCCCAGGGCAGGCGGCAGATACCCCGCGCGGTGTCGATGTCGGCGTGGATCGTCTCGTAGTCGGTGAACTCGTCCGGGAGCGTGCCGAGCAGCGGCAGGATCGCCACGAAGCCCCAGTCGAGGCGGAACTTCAGGTCGAGGATGTCGACCTGAAGCATGTCGCCGGGCTCGGCGCCCGCCACGTGGACCGGGCCGGTGACGAAGTGTGGGCCGGGGCCGCGCTCCAGCGTGTCGAGGGCGTGGAGCAGGTCGGCCGGCACCCGGGCCGGGTCGGGATGGAGCGACTCGCGCCCGCCCGCCGGATGCGAATGCAGGGTGACGGTGTCGCCCGATTGCACAGTCAGCACCGGCGGCAGGGCGGCGTCGAAATAGCCGAGCACCATGGTGTCGGGCGTGGCGGGGATCTCGTGATGTTTGGGCACGGCGTCTCCTCTGCGGATGTCAGACGGCGATGTGACGGGTCAGGGCTTCGTGGCTCAGCGTCCCGGGATCGCCGCGCGCGACGACGCTGCCGCGCGACAGCACCACCACGGTGTCGGCGACCCGGAGGGCGAAATCGAGATACTGCTCAACCAGCAGCACGGTGATCCGGCCCTTGAGCCCGGCGATCACTCCCTCGATCGCGGCGACGATCGAGGGCTGGATGCCCTCCGTCGGCTCGTCGAGCAGGAGGGCACGGGGCTGCGTCGCCAGCGCCCGCGCGATGGCGAGCTGCTGCTGCTGCCCGCCCGAGAGGTTGCCCCCCGGGCGGTGCCAGAGGCCGCGCAGCGCCGGGAACAGGGCGACGGCCTCGTCAACCGCCTCGGTCCGCTCCAGCCCGTGGGCCCGGGCCGCGACCCGCAGGTTCTCGGCGACGGTGAGATCCGAAAAAATCTCGCGCCCCTGCGGCACGGAGGCGAGCCCCGCGCGGGCGCGCCGGTCGGGCGAGAGGCGCGTCAGATCTGTCGCGTCGAGGGCGATCCGGCCACGGCTTTCCGGGATCAGCCCAGTGAGGCAGCGCAGCAGCGTGGTCTTGCCGGCGCCGTTGCGGCCGAGCACGGCGAGGCACGCCCCCGGCTCGACCGCGAGGGCGACATCCCGCAGCACCTGCGCGCTGCCGTAATGCTGATCGAGCCCCTCGACGGAAAGGCGTGCGGGCGCGCTGGTCATCGGCCGAGGAACACCTCGATCACTTGGGGCTCGGCCCGGGCGCCCGCCATGCTGCCCTCGTAGAGCGTGCGGCCCTCGTGGAGCACCGTCACGCGGTCGGCGATGGCCTCGACGAAGCCCATGTCGTGCTCGATCACCAGGATCGCCCGGTCCGGCCGGCGCAGCCGCCGGATCAGCGCGGCGGTCTGGGCGGTCTCGGTGTCGGAGAGCCCAGCCACGGGCTCGTCGAGGAGGAGCAGCGCCGGCTCGGCGGCGAGCACCATGCCGATCTCCAGCCATTGCTTCTCGCCGTGGGCGAGGCGGCCGGCCGGAACCTCCGCCCGGGGGCCAAGGCCGATCTCGCCGAGCATGGAGGCGATGCGGGCGGGGCGGTCCCGCGCCGGTAGGGCCGGCCCGCAGCCGATCTCCAGGTTCTCCCGCACGGTGAGCGCGGGGAAGACGCTGGGCTTCTGGAACTTGCGCCGCACGCCGGCCTTCGCAATCTCGGCCTCGGACCGCTTGGTCAGATCGATATGATCGCCAAGCATGACCCGGCCGGAGACCGGCTTGGTGATCCCGGAGATCACATCGAGCAGCGTGGTCTTGCCGGCGCCGTTCGGGCCGATCACCGCGCGCACCTCGCCGGGATCGACGGCGAGCGACACGGCATCGAGGGCCGTGAAACGGCCGAAGGCGACGGTGAGGGCATCGACCACGAGGGCGGTCATCGGCTGCTCCGCAGCCAGGTCGGGCGCGGGCGCCAGCCCACGAGGTCGAGGAGCCCGTTCGGCAGGACCAGCACCACGAGGAGCACCAGCCCGGACAGGATGAAAGGCCACGCCTCCGGCATCGCGGCGCTGAGCCAGAACTTCAGGCCGTTAACGAGGATCGCGCCGATCACCGCCCCGCCGAGCCGCCCCAGCCCGCCGATCGCCACCCAGACGGCGATCTCGATGGACAGGTCGGGTGCCAGCACCCGCGGGTTGATGATGCCGACCTGCGGCACGTAGAGGATGCCGGCGAGCGCCGCGATCATGGCCGAGAGGCACCAGATCCCGAGCTTCAGCCGGGTCGTGCTGTAGCCCAGGGTGCGCAGGCGGGTCTCGTCGTCGCGACAGGCGAGCATCCGCCGCCCGATCGCGCTACCCACGAGGAGCCGCGTGCTGGCGAGGATTGCCGCCAGCGTCAGGAGGGCGGCGACGGCGAGCCCGGTGACCACGCCGGGGGAGCCCATCGGCCAGCCGAATAGCAGGGGGAAGCCGGTCATGCCGTTGTTGCCGCCGAGCCCGGTATCGTTGCGGTACATCAGCAGCATCGCGACGTAGACGAGGGCTTGGCTGATGATCGAGAAGTAGACGCCGTTCACCCGCGAGCGGAACGAGGCGAGCCCGAACACGAAGGCCACGAGGCCGGCGAGGGCCAGGGCGAGGACGAAGGCGTACGGCGCGTGGTCGAGGCCCGCCCAGTAGGCCGGCAGGCTCTTCCAGCCCATGAACTGCACGAAGTCCGGCAGCACGCCGGTCACGGCGGCGCCGTGAGCCAGCAGGTGCATGGCGCAGACATAGCCGCCGATGGCGAAGAACAGCCCGTGCCCCAGGCTGAGGATCCCGAGATAGCCCCAGACCAGATCCAGCGACACGGCGAGGATCGCGAAGGCGGCGAGTTGGCCGAGCGCATTGACGAGATACGGCGCAGGCGGCGCCACGAGGAGACCCGCCGCGGCGGCGAGGCAGAGCCCGACGAGCCCGGCGACCAGGGGATCGCGCACGGCGCGGCGCGCCGGTCCGGCGGGGCCGGCGAGGGCGGTCTGCACGGCGCCGCTCATCGCCGCCGCCGCACGGCGAACAGGCCCTCGGGCCGGCGTTGCAGGAACAGGATGATGCCGACCAGCACGATCACCTTGGCGGCGACGGCCCCGGAGACCGGCTCGATCAGCACGTTGGCGCCCCCGACCCCGAGGGCCGCCACCAGCGTCCCGAGGAGGCTGCCGACGCCGCCCAACACCACGACCATGAAGCTGTCGACGATGAAGCCTGAACCCATGCCGGGATTGACGCTGTAGATCGGGCAGAGGGCTACCCCGGCGAGGCCGGCCAGACCGGAACCCAGCCCGAAGGCGAGGCGGTCGATCCGGCGGGTCGGCAGGCCGAGGCAGGCCGCCATGTCGCGGTTCTGGGTCACCGCGCGGATGTCGAGCCCGAGCGGGGTGCGGCGCAGGATCAGGAGGGTCAGCCCCAGGGTCGCCGCCGCGAAGGCGATGGCGAACAGGCGGTTCCAGGTCACGACGAAGTCGGCGTAGAGCGGCACGCCGCCGCTGACATAGGCCGGCATGGCAAATTGCAGGTTCTGGGTGCCGATAGTGACGCGCACGAGGTTCACCAGGAACAGGCTCACCGCCCAGGTAGCCAGCAGGCTCATCAGCGGCCGCCGGTAGAGGTGGCGCAGGATCAGCGCCTCGACCACGATCCCCACCAGGGCGACCGCCCCGAAGGCGACCGGGATGGCGGCGAACAGGTACAGGTCGAGCAGGCCGGGGGCGAGGCGCCGGAAGGCCTCCTGCACGCCGTAGGTGGCGTAGGCGCCGAGCATGATGAACTCGCCCTGGGCGAGGTTGATCACGCCCATCAGCCCGAAGATGATCGCGAGCCCGGCCGCCGCCATGAACAGGATGCTGGCGAAGCTCAGGCCGTTGTAGACGACCGCGAGGCCGTCCCCGATCACCACCGCCCGGGAGACCTTGGCGAGCCCGGCATCGAGCGCCGCCTGGAAGGCCGGATCGGAGGCGTAGGCGGGATCATTCTTGAGGGCCGCGAGCCGCGCCTGCGCGGTCCCCGAGGGACTGGCCGCCACGGCCGCGATGGCCGCCAGGCGCCGGGCCGGATCGGGCGACGACAGGGCGGCGGCCTGGGCGAGGCCGGTAATCGTCGCTTTAAGCCCAGCATCCGTCTCCGCGTCCCGCGCCCGGTCGAGCACAGCCGCCGGGACGGTGGCGATGCGGCGCTCCACCACCGCCAGCCCGGCGGCGCGGGCGGCCGGATCCGGGCCGGTCAGCAGGGCGACGGTGCCGCGCGCGGTCTCGATGGCGGCGCGCTGGCGCAGGCTGAGGATCGGCGCACGCGCCTCCGCGGCCGGCCGCACCGCGCCGGTCAGCGCGTCATGACCCTCGGGTGCGTCGGGGCGGTCCAGCAGGAGGGCGCCGTCAGCCGGGCAGGACAGGCGGCGCTCGGCCAGCGCATTGAGGAGCCGGCCCGCAAAGGCAAGATCGTCCGCCGACAGGTCGCCACCGGCCTGGACGAGGCCCTCGGGCCCGCGGACCTGCGCGGTGCCATCGCCGCACAGGTCCGCCGCGAAAGCCGCCCGGTCGAGGGGCGCGGCCCAGGCCGGAATCGTCAGCAGCGCCAGACAGCAGAGGGCCAGGAGCGCGCGGAGCGGCTCAACCATAGGGGCTGAACGGGACCGGCGTAGGCGCGTTCGGGGATTGCCAGAGCACGTCGAAGCCGCGCTTCTCGTTGACCGAACCGATGAACACGCCGCGGGAGACGTAGTTGTTCTCCCCCGTCATGGTCAGCGTGTAGCCTGACGGGTCGTTGAAGCTCAGCCCCGCGAAGGCCTTGCGCACTTCCGGCACCGCGAAGGAGCCGGCCTTGGCGGCGGCGAGCGCCCAGAGGTTCACGCTGTCATAGGCCGAGACCATCGGGTCGATCACCGTGTCGGCGCTGAACGGGACGTTCTTGGCCCTCACGTAGGCGGCCCAGTCGGCGAGGAACTTCTGATTCCGCTCGCCCTTGGCGGCCTGGAGATAGGCCCAGCAATTCAGGTGGCCGACGAGCTTTCCGGTATCGAGCCCCTCGAGATCGGCCTCCACCATGTCGAGGCCGAGGATCGGTACGTCGGTGGCGCTGATGCCCTGGTTGGCGAATTCGCGCAGGAAGTCGGGGATCGAGGAGCCCACGACGGTGAGCACCACGATCGCCTGGCCACCGGGCTGGCTGGCGAAGCTGCGCACCTGATTCACCAGCGTCTGGAAGTTCGAGAAGCCGAACGGCACGTATTCCTCGCGCCACGCGCTCTCGGGAATGCCCTTGCTCTTCCAGTAGCCCTTCAACTGCTTGTTGATCGTACGCGGCCAAACGTAGTCCGAGCCGATCATGAAGAACCGCTTCGCCCCGACGCCGTCCGGGCCCATCAGGTAATCGACCGCCGGCAGCACCGAACTCGCGGGCGGCGAATTCACGTAGACGACGTTCTTGGAGTTCTCGTCGCCCTCGAAGTGCAGTGGGTAGAACAGCAGCCCGTCATTCTGCTCGACGACCGGAAGGACCGACTTGCGCGACACGGAGGTCCAGCAGCCGAACAGAGCCGCAACCTTCTCCTGCTGGAGCATCTGCCGGCCGACCTGTGCGTAAAGCGGCCAGTCGGAGGCCGGATCGGAGGTCAGCACCTCGATCTGGCGGCCGTTGACGCCGCCGCGCCCGTTGATTTCGTCGGCGGCCATGCGAACCACGTGGTTCAGCCGGCCCTCGAGATTGGCCATCGTGCCTGACGACGAGAACAGGCAGCCGAGCTTCACGGTGTCGGCCGCGGCGGCCGGGCGGATGAGGGCCGGGGCCGCCAGCAGCGCCGCCGTGCCGACGAAGCTGCGCCGCGTGAGATGCGTCATCAGACCCGAAGCTCCCCAGAAGGACGAGCCGATTGTCGGCCGCCGTTCGAGAGACGGGAAGATCAAAGAGACTGCAGGTCGGCGACGGGCATGCGCATATAGGCGGCACCTGCGTGCGTGCGGGGCGGTTCTACGCCGAGAACGTCAAAATTGACGTTTCCAATACGCGTCCGCCCGCCGGTTTCCGAGGGCGCGATTTCCTTCAACCGAGGAAGACGATGACGCGCCGCCAGAAATACGTCGCCGGACACGACCCAACCGGACGTCGCATGCCGGATGGCACGCTTCTTGTGAGAGTTCCGTCAGCGCAGCGTCGCCCCTCGCGATGGCTACAGGTTGGCGTGCCGTCGAAACCCTGAGTGCCGGGCGACCGGATCTCATCGACCGCTTTGACCCTGTCCCGAGCTCAAGATCTTCGCGCGTCCGGCTGCAGGCCGACTCGCACCGCCCGAGAGCCTCCGACATCCGCCTCTTGAGGAGAGCCGCCATGTGCGACCGTCACGGCGATTATCGTGTTCCCGACTTCTCGCGGTTCAAGCCCAGCCGCCGGCGCTTCCTCGGCGGCACCGCCGCCGCGCTCACCTTTGCGGTTGGCCCCGGCATGATGGGTCAGGCGTCGGCCGCCACCGGCATCCGGGCGACCCACGGCACCGGCTTCTGCAACCTGAACTTCTTCCTGGCCGAGGCGATGCAGCTCGCCAAGGATGACGGGCTGACCATCGACTTCGTGAACACCCCGACCTTCTCCGATCAGGTCACCTTCCTCGGGATGGGCCAGGTCGATGCCGGCGTGATGCCCTATACGAGCTTCATGGCGCTCTACGATGCCGGCGCCCCGGTGAAGATCGTGGCGGGCGGCGGCATCGAGGGCTGCGTGCTCGTGGCCCAGCCGGGCCTCGACAGCCCGAAGAAGCTCAAGGGCAAGACGCTCGGCACCTTCCAGCTCGATACGCTGGAGGTGCTGCCCTACGACTGGCTGAAGAAGAACGGCGTCGCCTTCAAGGACATCACGGTCCGCTACATGGGCTCGACCCCGGAGGCCGTGGAGGCGTTCCGCGCTGGTGCGCTGGACATCATCTCGACCATCGAGCCCTACGGCACCGCGCTCCTCACCGACATGAAGGGTGCGGTCAAGCTCTCCGACGGCACCGACATCTACGGCAAGGGCTACACCGATTGCGTGCTGGCAGTCCGCAACGAGTTGATCGCCAAGAACCCGGGCGCCGTCAAAGCCCTGATCAAGGGCATGATGAAGGCGCAAGCCCTGGCCGAGAGCGACCCTCAAGCTGCTTTGAACAAGCTCGTCGGCTCCTACTACAAGACCTCGATGAGCAACGCCCAGCTCGCCATGGGCCGGCAGCCCTCGGTGGTGGACGCCCGCAACCAGACACAGTTCATCCTCGACCGGACCGATTCCGTCGCCGAGATGGGCTACATCAAGAAGAAGCCCGGCCGCGACGCGATCGACTGGACCCTGCTGGAGCAGGTCATCGCCGAGAACCCGGATCTCTACGGCAAGCTCAAGCTGAAGTCGGCCTGAGCGGATGGCCGTCGATCTCGCCCGCGCCGCCGTCCCGCACGTCCGGCCGCGCGCGCCCTTCGGTCAGCGCCTCGCTCTGCCCGACGGCTTCGTCCCGCTCCTGCAACGGACCGGCTGGATGCTGGTCTCGGTCGGCTGCTTCGCCGGGCTGTGGGAGCTGCTCTGGGCGCTCGGCATCGCCGACGCCAAGCTGCTGCCACCGCCGCACATCTTCCTCGGCAACCTCGCCGAGCAGGCGCGCTTCTTCAACACCGCGCAGCGCTGGCAGATCGGCACCGGCATGAATGCCGGCCCAAGCCCCGCCATGGCGGTGCTGATCACCGTGCTCGCCTCCACGGGCCGGGTGCTGGCGGGCCTCGCCCTGGCGGCGACCCTGTCGATCCTTGTCGGCGTGGCGATCCGCTACGTCGTCCTGTTCGAGCGCCTGATCCTGCCGACCATCACGCTGTTGGCGCCGGTCTCGCCGATCGCATGGCTGCCGGTGGCGATCTTCATGTTCGGGATCGGCAACGCCCCGGCGATCTTCATGGTGTTCATCGCCCTGTTCTTCACGATGGTCCTCTCGACCATCCACCAGATCGATAGCGTCAACCGGAACTACATCAACGTCGCCCGGACCATGGGGGCGTCGAAGCGCCAGATCTACGCGCGGGTGATCGTGCCGGCGATCCTTCCCGGCCTGCTCGCGGTGCTGCGGCTCAACCTGTTCGGCGCCTGGATGGTGGTGCTCGTCGCCGAGGCGACCGGCGTCGGCTACGGGCTCGGCCAGGTGATCATGCTGGCGCGCAACACCTTCAACCCGTCGCTCGTGTTCTTCACCATCACGCTGATCGGCCTCCTCGGCTTCGCCTTCGACCTGCTGTTCCGGCTCGTCCAGCGGCGGATGCTGTACTGGTTGCCGCGCGACACGGGGTCTGCCCTTGGCCTTTGATCCCCTCTCCCAGGACGCCGTCGCCTGCCGCGGCGTCGCCAAGGTCTGGGCGGCCGGCTCCGCCCGCGCCCACGAGGCCCTGCGCGACATCGACCTCATCGTGCAGCCCGGCGAGTTCGTGGTGTTCCTCGGCCCCTCGGGCTGCGGGAAGAGCACGCTGCTCTACCTGATCGCCGGTCTGGAAGCCGCCTCCGGAGGCGAGCTCCTGGCCTTCGGTGCGCCGGTCACGGGCCCCTCCCCCGAGCGCAGCCTGATCTTCCAGGAGACCTCGCTGCTGCCCTGGCTCAGCGTCTGGCAGAATGTCAGCTTCGGCCTGTCGCTGAAGGGCGTGCCGGAAGCCGAGCGCCGGAGCGTCGCCCGTATGGCGCTCCAGCGGGTCGGCCTCGCCGAGGCCTTCGACAAGCGGCCGGACGAATTGTCCGGCGGGATGCGCCAGCGCGTGGCGGTGGCGCGGGCGCTGGCCATGCGCCCGAAGGTCCTGCTGATGGACGAGCCCTTCGCGGCGCTCGACGTCCAGACCCGCCAGAAGATGCAGGACTTCCTGCTCGACGTCTGGCGCGACAGCGGCGCCTCCGTGCTGTTCGTGACCCACCACATCGACGAGGCGGTGGCGCTCGCCGACCGGGTGGTGGTGTTCACCGCGCGGCCGGGGCGCATCAAGACGATCGTCCGCAACGACCTCGCCCGCCCGCGCGACCCATTCTCCCCGGAGGCCGAGGCGATGCGACGGCATCTCACCGAGCTCCTGCGCGACGAGGTCGACCGGGCCTTCGCCGAGCAGGAAGCGCTCGTCTGACCCTGTTCCAATCAAGACGGACCCAACCATGGCCACATCGCTGATCCGCAGCCGGCGGATGATCACCCGCACCCTCGACCACGACCGCTGGGAGGAGATCGCCGACGGCGCGGTGCTCCAGACGGACGGGATCATCGCGGCGGTGGGCACCTACGCGGACCTGCACGCCCGCTACCCCGACGCCCCGTTGATCGGCTCCGGCCGGGAGATCCTGCTGCCGGGCTTCGTCAACGGCCACCACCATGTCGGCCTGACGCCGGTGCAACTCGGCTCCCCCGACATGCCCCTGGAGCTGTGGTTTGTGACCCGCATGGTGGCGCGCAACCTGAATCTCTACCTCGACACCCTGTACTCGGCCTTCGAGATGGTCGGCTCCGGGATCACCACGGTCCAGCACATCCACGGCTGGATGCCCGGCAGCCTGGAGGAGGTCGAGGCGCGCTCCAACGAGGTGCTGCGCGCCTATCGCGACATCGGCATGCGGGTCTCGTACTGCTTCGCGGTCCGCGACCAGAACCGCCTCGTCTATCAGGCCGATAGGGACTTCGTGGCGAGCCTTCCGGCCCCGCTGCAGGACCCGATGAAGCGCTGGTTCGAGCGGTTCCAGATGTCGTTGGAGGACAATTTCTCCCTGTTCCGCAGCCTGCACAGCGGACAGGACGGCGCCAGCCGGGCGAAGATCCAGCTCGCACCGGCCAACCTCCACTGGTGCTCCGACGCGGCCCTCGAAGGGCTCGCCGGCCTGTCGGAATCCTACGACGTGCCGATGCACATGCACCTCGTCGAGACCGCCTACCAGAAGGCGTATGCCGAGAAGCGCGGCGGCGGGACCGCGGTCGAATATCTCGACCGGTTCGGCATGCTCGGGCCCCGCCTGACCCTCGGCCACGGGGTCTGGCTCAACGAATCCGATATCGACCGGGTGGCGGCGACCGGCACCTGCATCTGCCACAATTGCTCGTCGAATTTCCGGCTGCGCTCCGGCGTGGCGGCGCTCAACCGGTTTGAGGCCAAGGGCATCAACACGGCGATCGGCCTGGACGAGGCCGGCATCAACGACGACCGCGACATGCTCCAGGAGATGCGCCTCGTGCTGCGCGCCCACCGGGTGCCCGGGATGGACGAGGCCGACGTGCCGAGCATGGCCCAGGTGCTGCGCATGGCGACCGTCGGCGGCGCCCGCACCACCCCCTACGGCGACAGCCTGGGGACCATCGAGGTCGGCAAAGGCGCCGACATGGTCCTGATCGACTGGGACCAGATCGCCTACCCGTATCTCGACCCGGAGACGCCCCTCCTCGACGCAGTGATCCAGCGGGCCAAGACCGGCGGCGTCACCACGGTGCTGTGCGAAGGCGAAGTCCTCTACGCGGACGGGCGCTTCACCCGGGTCGATCGGGACGCTGCCCTGAAGGCGCTGCACGACGACCTGTCGCGGGCGCTCTCGGACGACGAGGTCGAGCGGCGCCAGCTCTCTAAGGCGCTGCTACCGCACGCGAAACGCTTCTACGCCGACTACATCGACCCGTCGCGGCACGAGCCGTTCTACCGCCCGAGCTCGCGCGTCTGAGCGGACTTGCGTCGGCCGGCCACACGATACACGACACAAAGTTCTGACGCTGGGATCGGCCGCCCCCCATCCTGAGGTGCCGGAGCGCAGCGCAGGCCTCGAAGGAGCCCTCCAGAGATCGCGCAGCGGGCTGAAGGCTCCTTCGAGGTCCGCTGCGCGGTCACCTCAGCGACTGTTGTTCGACCGCGTGCTGCAGGGCTACCGCCTGGGCAACGCCTTCTCGGATAAGAACAGCCGGCATGTCGGCGCGTTCGAGACCGCGCTCCGGCCGCAGGGCGACGGATTCGTGGTCGACGGCGACAAGTTCTACGCGACCGGCGCGTTGTTCGCGCATTTCATCCATATCGGGGCGGTCGACGCGGAGGGCCGCGTCCACCTCGCGATCGTGGACCGCAACGCCCCGGGCCTGACGGTCACCGACAGCTGGTCCGGGTTCGGTCAGCGCACCACAGCGAGCTGCGATGTCGCTTTGCGCGGCGTCGCGGTCGCATCCGAGGCGGTGATCCCCGCCTGGAAGGGCGGGGAGCGACCGTCCTCGAACGGCCCGGTCTCGCAGTTCATTCAGGCGGCGGTCGATCTCGGGATCGCGCGGTGCGCCTTCGACGAGACGATTCGCTTCGTGCGGACGCGGTCGCGACCGTGGATCGACAGCGGACAGGCGCGCGCCTCCGAGGATGCCCTGACGATCCGCGAGGTCGGCCAGCTCACCGTTAAGCTGCGGGCCGCCGAGGCGCTGCTGACCCGGGCCGGCCGAGCGATCGACGGCATTTTGGACGATCCGACGGAGGCGGAAGTCGCCGAGGCCGCAATCGCCGTGGCGGAAGCCAAGGTGCTGACCACGGAGATTGCCCTGTCCGCCGCCAACAAGCTGCACGAGCTCGCGGGCACCCGCTCGGTGCTGGCGGAAGACAACCTCAACCGGCATTGGCGCAATGCCCGCACCCACACCCTGCACGATCCCGTCCGCTGGAAGTCCTTCCGTGTGGGCAACCGCGTGCTGAACGGGATCGCGCCGCCGCGGCATGCCTGGAGCTGATCGCCCTATGCCCATGGCCGAGGTGCTCGGTGTCTGAACCCCACCGACGCGATCCGCGGCGGGGACGAGCCCCCCCTCAGGCGCGCCGGGCGTTCCAGAAGACGAACTGGTCGTCGACCACGTCCCGAAGGTCGCGTCGGAAGGCTGTCCGGTAGAAATACTGGCCGTTCGGCAGGTACAGCACATCGCGCATCGCAGGGTCTGCATCCGGGCCGCGATCGCTTGGCGCGCCGCCTGATCGGGCGCCTCGATCCAGGCTTTCCGCAGGGTCTCCAGTTCGGGCAGGTTCGGCCAGCCGAAGAGCCCCTTCTCGCCGCCCCAGCGCAGCACCTGCTCCACCACCGGGTTGGCCATGTCGAGGCCGGTCCAGATCGTGATGAAGATGTTCCAGCCGTCCTGGTCGGCGGGCGCCTTGCTGGCACGGCGCGTCACCAGCGTGCCCCAGTCGGACACGACGTACTGCACGTTCATCCCGAGGCGCCGCAGCAGGCCGTTCATGACCTCGCCGAGGGCGCCCAGCACGGGATTCTCGCTGGTCGACATGAGCACGACGCGCTCGCCCCCTGTAGCCGGCCGCCACGAGGTCGTGCTTCACCTTCGCCAGAGCGCGCGGTCCGGTGAGAATGGCCAAACCCGCATTGTTGGCCATCGCGGTGCCCGGCGTGAACAGGTCGACATCCTTGCGCCACAGCTTCGGGTCGTCGCCTGCGGCGGCTGCCATGAAGTCCGCCTGCGACGGGGCTTCCAGGACCACCCGCCGGATCGCAGGGTTGTCGAACGGCGGATAGAGGTGGTTCATGTCGCCGGTGCCGAGATTGCCGAGCGGCGCTCGGGCATGATGACGAGGACCGGCGGGCCGAGCTTCGCCACGGTCTCCAGCATCCGCCCGTAGGGCCGCTTCAACCGGATGACGAGACGGGGCCGCCGTCCCGCCGGTCGAACCCCATGCTGACGTGGTCGAGCCCGACGGCCTTCACGATGCGCCTTCCTCGGCGCGGGGCTGGCCCGGCGGCAGAACCGGGGTGTCGCGCAGGCTGGCAATGACCTTCTCCATCGTCATGGCCCGGAAGGTCTCGACATGGCGGCGCGCCACCAGCGCATTTGGGGCCGGATCTGTAACTGAAACGCCCATCCAAAACCGCCGGATATATTGGGAGAATGAAGGTCTTCGGGCGCCTCTGGAGAGACGATCTGTCTGCTTCTTGAACGCGGGCCGGCGACCTCGGACCGTACGCCGCCTCAGGCCGGCTCCCGGTTGAGCCGAACGACGAGCTGATCGGCAAATTTTGCGGCGGCGACGGAGAGCGATCGCCCGCGCAACTGCGCGAGGACCAGGGTCATCGGCGTCAGGTCGCGGAGGTCGATCGGGCGGCTGTGCAGGCGCGGATCCTGGGGGATGCCGCTCGGGATCTGCAGGCTGACGAGATCCTCCCGCAGGACGAGGTTGCGCAGGAATTCCAGCGAGCCCGACTCGACGACCGGCCGGAGCTCGACCCCGCGCCGGGCCAGGGCGTGCTCGATGTGATGGCGGATGGCGAGCGAGTGGTCGGGTAGGGCCAGGGCATGACCGAGGCAGTCGCGCAGCCGCACCGGCCCGCCCTCCGACGCCAGCGGATGCCCTATGCGCATCAGTGCACAGAGGGTCTGGTGTCCGGAGAAGAGGGGATGCAGCTCCGCCGAGGGCGGCGGTTGCAGGATCAGGGCGAGATCGGCCTCGAACGCCGCCAGGGCCGTCACGGCCTGCGCGTGATCGCGGACCTGGACCATGAAGCCGACCTGGGGAAACCGGGCGCGGTACGCCTCGACCTCCTCGGGGACCACCTGCGTGACGAAGGCTTGGCTGCAGGCGAGCGATACGTGACCGCGGCGCACCCCCGACAGGTCGGCGATCTGCGACCGCACCCGATCGAGATCCGCCACTTGGTCGCGGATGTGCCGGGCGAAGAGTTCGCCGGCCGCGTTGAGCCGCATGCCCTGCGGCAGACGCTCGAAGATCGGCGTGCCGAGTTCGTATTCGAGGTCCTGAATCTGCCGCGTCAGGGCCGAGGGCGTCAGGTTCAGCCGCTCCGCGGCCCGCCGGATCGAGCCGGCGCGGGCGACCTCGGCGACGTAGGTGACGGTGCGCAGATGCTTCACACCAGCATCGTGCGCCCCTGTTGCCATGAATGCAACGACACGCTCAGAAAATAGCACTTCCTTGCAACAGGGAGCGCACATAGCGTTCGGGGCATCGGGACTCGTCTGGAGCCGTTCGATGATCCGTCGCCGTACCCTCCTGGCCGGTCTCGGGGCCGGTTTTGCCCTCGGTCCCCTGGCGCGGGCCCACGCCGCGGGCACGCCCGTCACGATCCGGATGGGCTCGCTGAAGCTGATCCACTCGATCGCGCCAAGCTTTTACGAGCGCTTCACCCCCGCGGGCGTGACCGTGGAGGTGGTGCCGTTCGAGAGCCCGACCGAGTGCAAGAACGCCGTCGTCACCAAGTCGGTGGATTTCGGAACCTTCGGCATTGCCGCCGCGACGCTGGGTGCCGCCGCGGGCGAGCCGCTCGTGGTGATCGCCTCCACCTGCAACCGCGGCATGGCGGTGATCGCCAAGAAGGATTCCGACATCCACGCCATCAAGGACCTGCGCGGCAAGCGCGTCGCGATCTGGCCCGGCAGCACCCAGGAGGTCTTCGTCCTGGAGCGGATGCGCATGGAGGGGCTCACCGTAAAGGACATCACCCCCGTGCGGGTCTCCTTCTCGGAGATGCACATCGCGCTCGCCCGGGGCGACGTCGATGCCTATGTCGGCGCCGAGCCGGGCCCCGGCGTCAGCCTCGCCTCCGGCGTCGGCCAGCTCGTCGAGTATCCCTACGGCACCGAGATGGGCGCCCTGAACATGGTGTTCGGCGCCCACCGCGACACGCTGGCCGAGCGGCCCGATCTCGTCCGGACCATGCTGGAGATCCACCGCAAGGCCACCGACTTCGCGGCCGGCGACCGCAACGCGATGATCGCCATGGCGGTGGCCAAGCTCGGCCAGAAGCGCGAGGCGCTGGAGCTCTCGGCCCCGAACGTGGAGCTGACCTGGCGCCTTGGCCCGGACGAGGTCCGGCAGGCCGGGGCCTACGCGCAGCACATGCTGGCGCTCAAACAGATCAAGCGCCTGCCGGAGCCGGGCTTCATCGATACCCGTTTCGTCGACGCGATGGGGCGGGCGTGAGCACCGGGGTCGAGGCCGGTGCCCTGCCGGTGACGGCGCCGGCCTCCGTCCCCCGACGGGCCGGCTTCGGGCTCGCGCCTCTGCGCCGGCTGGCGCTGGCCGGCGTGGTGCCGGCCGCGCTCGTCGCGGTCTGGCAGGCCACCACCGCGGGCCGGCCCTACAGCCTGATCCCGCCGCCCGCGGAGGTCTGGGCCGAACTGCAGGATCTCGCCATCGGCGGCATCAACGACGATGCGTTCAGCGGCACCCTCTGGAACCATCTCGAAGCCTCGCTGAGCCGGGTCTATGGCGGCTTCGCGCTGGCGGCCGCCGCCGCCCTGCCGCTCGGGCTGCTGATCGGCCGCGTGCCGCTGATCCGGGCGCTGCTCGATCCCGTGCTGCAGGTGCTGCGGCCGGTTCCAGTCACCGCGTGGCTGCCGCTCGCCATGATCCTGTTCGGCCTCGGGCCGCGCTCGGCCTTCTTCCTCGTGTTCCTCGGGGCGTTCTACCCGATCCTGGTCAACACCGTGTTCGGGGTCCGCTCTGTCGAGCCGCGGCTGTTCGAGGCGGCCGCGATGCTGGGCTGCACCGGGCCGGCGCAGTTCGCCCGCGTGGTGCTGCCGGCGGCGCTGCCGTCGATCTTCACTGGCCTGCGGCTCGGCCTCGGCTTCGCCTGGGTGGTGATCGTGGTCGGCGAGATGACCGGCGTCCAGACCGGCCTCGGCGCGATCATCATGGAGGCGCGCCAGCTCTCGCGCACCGAGATCGTGATCTGCGGCATGGCGGTGATCGGGGTCGCGGGCTTCGTCTCCGACTGGCTGGTCATGCAGCTCGGCCGCCGGCTGCTCGCCTGGAGCCCCAACCATGGCTGATCCCACGATCCCGATCCTCGACATGCGGGCGGTCTCCAAGACCTACACGGCCGGCGGTCGACGGACCGAGGCCCTGCGCGAGGCGAACCTCACCGTCGCCCGCGGCGCGTTCGTCTGCCTGCTCGGCGCCTCGGGCTGCGGGAAGTCGACGCTGCTGCGGGTGGCCGCCGGCTTCGAGGCGCCGAGTTCCGGCCAAGCCCTGATGTGGGGCAAGCCGATCGCCGGGCCGGGACCGAGCCGCGGCATGGTCTTCCAGGATTACGGCCTGTTCCCGTGGCTCACCGTGCGCGACAATATCGGCTTCGGCCCGAAGGCCCGCGGGCGGCCCGCCGCCGAGGTGCGCGACACCGCCGAGCGCTACATCGCCCTGGTCGGCCTCCAGGCCTTCGCCGACGCCTACCCGCACCAGCTCTCGGGCGGGATGAAGCAGCGCGTCGCCATCGCCCGGGTGCTCGCCAACGAGGCCGAGGTGGTGCTGATGGACGAGCCGTTCGGGGCCCTCGACGCCATGACCCGCGAGCGGCTGCAAGACGAGCTGATCGACCTCTGGTCGCGCACGGGGCTGACGATCTTGTTCGTCACCCACGCCATCGAGGAGGCGATCTTCCTGGCCGACCGCATCGTGATGATGTCTCCCGGCCCCGGGCGGATCGAGGCGGTGCACACGGTCGACCTGCCGAGGCGCCGGGACGTGTCGAGCCCGGCCTTCAACGACCTGCGCCGGATGCTGGCGGCCCAGCTCCACAGCCACCATGCCCCGCGGGCGGCCGCCTGATGGACAGCGTTCTCGACGATCCCCGCCGGCCCGAAAACCGTCTCATCTACCGCGCCGCCGTGGACCGTCCGCGCCTGACCCTGCCCGGGGGCAAGCACGTCGCAATCTGGCCCGTGGTCAACGTCGAGCACTGGCTGATCGACCATCCGATGCCGCGCCAGATCCTGGTGCCGCCGACCGCGGCCAGCCTGCTGCCGGACATCCCGAACTGGGCGTGGCACGAATACGGGATGCGGGTCGGGTTCTGGCGCTTCCTGGAGGCCTTCGCCAGCCGCAGCATCCGCCCGACCCTGTCGATCAACGGCTCGGTCTGCACCGCCTATCCCCGCATCGCCGAGGCCGCCCACGCGGCCGGCTGGGAGTTCATGGCCCACGGTTTCCACCAGATCCCGACGCACCGGGTCGAGGACCAGCCAGCGATGATCGCCCGCACCATCGCGGCGATCACCGAGACCACGGGGCACCCGCCGCGCGGCTGGCTGGGGCCCGGCCTCACCGAGACCCTCGACACGCCCGACCACCTGCACGCGGCCGGCATCGCCTATATCGGCGACTTCGTCGTCGACGACCGCCCCTCCCGCGTAGCGACGCGCACGGGCGACCTCGTCGCCCTCCCCTACTCGGTCGAGCTGAACGACATCCCGCTGCTCGCCATCCAGCACCACCGGGCCGACGAGTTCGTGGAGCGGGCGCTCGCCAACCTCGACCGCCTTGCCGCCGAGGCCACGGGGCCCGGACTGCTGGGCGGCGCCAAGGTGATGAGCTTCGCGATCCACCCCTACATCACCGGCGTCCCGCACCGGATCGGTCTGCTGGAGCGGCTGCTCGACGCCATCCTGGCGCGCAGCGACGCAGTGTTCATGCAGGGGACTGAGATCCTCGACTGGTACCGCGCCACCGGCGACGCATCCTAAGCCTTGGTGCGAAGAATGACCGTGCCCCCCTTCCCGACGATCTCCGTGCTGCACGCCGCCTATGCCGCGGGCCAGGATCCGCGCGCGATCGTGGCCGAGGCCTACCGCCGGCTCGCTGCGATCGACGATCCCGGCATCTTCCTCGCGCTCGTGCCGGAGGCGGTGGCGCAGGACGCCGCGGCGGCGCTCCCGCCCTTCGACCCCGGGGCGATGCCGCTCTGGGGCGTGCCGTTCGCCGTCAAGGACAACATCGACGTCGCCGGCCTGCCGACCACGGCGGCCTGCCCGGATTACGCCCACACGCCGACCGAGACGGCGCCCGCCGTGTCGCGGCTCCTGGCCGCCGGGGCGATCCTGATCGGCAAGACCAACCTCGACCAGTTCGCCACCGGTCTCGTCGGCCTGCGCACCCCTGGCCCGGCCCCGCGCAACGCGATCGACCCGACCTACGTGCCCGGCGGCTCCAGCAGCGGCTCGGCCGTCGCGGTCGCCCACGGGATCGTCTCCTTCGCCCTCGGGACCGACACGGCGGGCTCGGGCCGGGTGCCGGCGGCGCTTAACAACGTCGTCGGGCTGAAGCCGTCCCTCGGGGCGGTCTCCAGCCGCGGGATGCTGCCCGCCTGCCGGACCCTCGATACGCTCTCGGTCTTCGCCGGCACCGTCGGCGACGCCGACGCGGCCTTCCGGGTCATGCTGGGTTTCGACGGCGCCGATCCCTGGTCGCGGGCCTTGCCGGTGCCGCCCGCGCCGGCCGCCCTTCCGCCGGGCCTGCGCCTCGGGCTGCCGGATGCGGGAAGCCTCCGCTTCGGCGGCGACGGCCTCTCGGAGGCGGCCTTCGCGGCGTCGGCCGCCGACCTCGAAACCCTCGCCGGGGCCGCAGCGCCGGTCGATCTCACGCCGATGTTCGCGGTCGCGGCCCTGCTCTATGACGGGCCCTGGGTTGCCGAGCGCTATGCGGCGATCCGGCCGATCATGGAGACGCGCCCCGAAATCCTGCATCCGACGACCCGGGCGGTGATCGCCGCCGCCGGGCGCTACAGCGCCGCCGACGCCTTCGCGGGCCTCTACAGCCTCGCGGAGCTGCGCCGGCACGTGGACGCGCTCTGGGACCGGATCGACGTGCTCGCCGTGCCGAGCTATCCGCGTCCGCAGACCTGCGCGGCGGTGCTTGCCGACCCGATCGGCCCGAACAGCGAGCTTGGCACCTACACCAACTTCGTCAACCTGCTCGACTGGTGCGCCCTCGCGGTCCCGGGGCGGCCCCGCGCCGACGGCTTCCCCTCCGGCATCACCCTGATCGCGCCGCGCGGGTCCGACGGGCTCCTCGCCGCCCTAGGCGCGCGCCTGCATGCGGCGTCTGCCGGCCGAATCGGCGCTGGTCAGTCGCCGGTGCCGGAAGCGGAACCGGGGCCCGTCCGGGCGCGGCCCGGCGAGATCGAACTGGCGGTCGTCGGGGCGCATCTGTCGGGCCTGCCGCTGAACCGCGAACTCGCCGCGCAGGGCGCCCGGTATCTACGGAGCGTGGCGACCCGACCGGAGTATCGCCTCTACGCCCTGCCCGGCGGGCCGCCGCATCGTCCCGGCCTCCTCCGGGTGGCCGATGACGACGGTTGTGCGATCGAGACGGAGGTCTGGGCCTTGGCGCCTGCCGCCTTTGGAGCCTTCGTAGCGGCTATCCCGGAACCGCTCGGGATCGGCACCCTGCGGCTCGCCGACGGAACCGCGCCGAAGGGTTTTCTGGTGGAGACGGCGGGCATCGCGGGGGCCGCCGACATCACGCGATTCGGCGGCTGGCGCCGTTACGTGGCCAGCCGTGCCGAGACATAGCCCCGCGACGCATGGTGGCTCCGCGATGACGCGCGCGCCTGCCTCGTCGGGCGCCGCGATGAGGAAGCGGCCAAGCGCAAGCCGATCGCCCACATCTCTCTCTGGTCGCTCGCCCGCAACAAGTACGTCCTGATCACGGCGCTGGTCTGCTCCGGGGCCTCGGCGACGGGGAGCGCCCTGTCGGTGTGGCAGCCGCAGATGATCAAGGCGTCCGGCCCATCGGCGAACTGGCCCCCCGACGAGGCGGTGCGGACCCGGGTCCGCGTGGTCAATCCGGCCAGGCTCTGCGGTTTCTCGACGCGCTCGCCTTCGGGGAGGAAGCCGTAAAGCTTCCATGCCCCGAACCCGGCGACGCGTCCTGGAGGGCGGCGGATGGGCTTTCGGCCTCCCGGTGCGGCGCCGTGTCGTCAGCGAAGAAGGTTCGGGGGCACCGGCGGGCTCGCATTGAGCAGCGTGACCGTCACCCGGCGGTTCGGCGCGATGTAGGGATTGTCGGGGAAGACCGGTTCGGTATCGGCCCGGCCCACCACGGACACGAAGTTGTCATTGGGAACCCCGGCCCCCGCCAGGATTTCCCGCACGGCAAGCGCACGCCCGGCGGTCAGACTCCAGGGCTCGCCGGCCCGCGTTGAGCCCGGGCGCGCGGCGGCCGTGTGGCCGGTGACGGACAGGCGGTTGGGCAGCCGGCGCAGGGTGGGTGCGAGCGCCTCCAGAACCCGACGCGTGCGCTCGTAGGGATCGACGGAGCCTTCGCGGAACATGGAGCGGCCGTCCTGATCCACGAGGGAAACGTCGACGCCCTCCTTGGTCGGCTCGATCACGATGTTCTTTGACAGCTCGGCAATGTCGGGCAGCGTCTGGAGCGCCTGCCGGAGGCTGGCTATGGCGCTGTAGTTGGCCTGCGCACTGGCAGTCTGGCGGCTGGCATCGAGATCGCTGGCGCGGCCCGGACTGGTCGCTCGCGCCTTGTCCTCCTGCTCGGCAGAGCCCCTCTCGGCATCGCGGGGCGTGGAGGGCTTGTTGCCGGACGTGTCCAGGGCTCTGCCGTACAGGATTCCGCCGGCGCCACTGGTTGCGGGGCTCAGAGACGCCGGCGAGAAGTATTCCGCCAGACCGATCTTCTGCTCCTGCGTCGTCATGCTGATCAGCCACATCAGCAGGAAGAACGCCATCATGGCGGTCACGAAGTCCGCATAGGCGATCTTCCAGGCCCCGCCGTGGTGTGCGTGACCGGCCTTCTTGACCTTCTTGATGATGATCGTGGTCATCGAATTCCTGCCGGATAATGGGTCAGCTCAGGGCGGGCAGCGCGGCGGTCGCCGCTTCCACCTCGTTGAAGGTCGGGCGGACGTCGCTCATCAGCGACTTGCGGGCAAACTCGACCGCCATCACCGGTGGCTGGCCGCCAATATGGGCGAGGAGACCCGCCTTGAGGGACAGGTAGTATTTGGATTCAGCCTCGAAGAGGCTCTTGAGCGACTGCGCCATGGGCCCGAAGAAGCCATAAGCGATGAAGACGCCGAAGAAGGTGCCGACGAGCGCGCCGCCGATCAGATGCCCCAGCACCTCCGGCGGCTCCTTGATCGCCCCCATCGTCTTGATCACGCCGAGCACGGCGGCGACGATGCCGAGCGCGGGCGTCCCGTCGGCGAGCGACTGCATGGCCGAGACGACACGCTCCTGCTCCTGGTGGTGCGTCTCCAGTTCCTCGTCCATGAGCGCGTCGATCTCGTGGACATTGTTGGCCCCCAGGGTCACCATACGCATGTAGTCGCAGACGAACTCGACCGCGTGATGGTTCGCCGCAAAGGTCGGAAAGGCGTTGAACAGCGTCGAGCCGGCCGGGTCTTCAATATGCGGCTCCAGCGCCATCGCACCCTTCTGCTTTGCCAGCTTAAACAATGAGTACTGCATGCCCAAAAGCTCGACATAGGCTTGCTGATTGTATTTGGGGCCCTTGACGAGCGTACCCAGCATGGCGGGTACGGCCTTGAGGACAGGCCCAATATTGCCGATGACGAAGGCCCCGATCGCTGCACCGAGAATGATCACGAACTCGAACGGCTGCCAAAGAACGAGCAGGTGGCCGCCCATCGCTGCATAGCTGCCGAAGACGCAGGCGAAGACGATCAATGTGCCGACGATCAGCCGCATGATGTGTCATCCTTGCGCGGCGGCAGGTACAGCCCGCGCGAAGTTACCGATGATCCGGCAAATCACTGATCTTGGTTAACGGCGAGTTTAGAGCCGCGGCCTGAGCGTGGCCGCGACGTCCACTTCGATGCAGCGGCCCTGGAAAAACCGACAGGCAAAAGACCACCCGACCCAGCCTCCCTCGGACGGCCGCAAGCCGCGATTCCGCTTGCCCGGTCTCGTCACCCGCGCGGCTTACAGCGGGATCGCAGCGCTCTGCGGCAATGTCGGCATCGACCTGGTCTTCGACAGGCAGCGACTGGGGCACCGTCAGCCCCGCCCGCCACGCGAGCGCGACCGTGCCCAGGAACCCGTGTTCCGACAACGATCCGTACCGGGCCTCGGCCTCGACCGCTCCTGGCGCAACGCACGGACCATCGCGGCCCACAATCCGCGGATCTATCGGGACCGGATCGTCGGGGCCTTCGCGGTCACGGGTGCGCCGCCACCGCGGCAATACCGCGTCGGCTCGGCGTGAGGCGATCATGCAGCGCCGCCGAGACCGCGTGCGCCCGCGCACCTTTCTGTATCCCGGCGGGAGATCGGCCTGAGCGGCAGCGCCCTCGATCGCCAATCCCGTGCGCCGTCGGGGGCCAACGCCAACGGGTGGCGATATCGGCATCCAGGCGAAGCTGACCGCGGGCGCGTCACCCAAGACCAGTCAATCCCAGCGTCCGCCACGAGTTCACGCGCACGTCTACACCGCGCCGATCTTGCCGAGACGCCGCGTTGCGGTGGGAAGAGCGGTCGTGGGCACGCACCGGCGCTGCCGTCTGTGACAGGGCCGGAAGAGCCATCGAGGCGGCCCCGAGGGTCCGGCGGCCCGGAAACGCCTGCGTCAGGCCCGACGCGACTAGGATCGAGTCCCGATCATCGCTGTCGCCCTTTGAAGTCGGTGCCGAGCCGCCATCATGACGGACGCGTCACAGCGACCGGCACGAGGCCGTCGAGACACGTCGATGAGACTGTGGTCACTGTCCCGGAGCAGGACGCCCCGTGGACGCTCGGCGCACGACGGCTGGCACATGGCTTGCGATGTTGATTTCAACCGATGTGTGGATTTACCGCGAGCGGAGGGCGGGGATGGATCGCAGGTTTTTCCGGCAAAAGCTCGAGGCGTTCGCCTCCGGGGCACAGATCGACCCGGGTATCCGCGCGTCGCCGGCCGCCACAGCCGGCAAGCCGATACGCCTCCTGCCGGCGGGGACCATCTCGGGAAACCGGGAGCCGCAGCCCACACGACGCCCTCGCAAGCGATCATCGGAGGTTCCGTGCCGGGTTTCCTCACCCGCACGCCGATGTGCCTGGATGATCCCGGCAAAGCGGTTCACGCGCGGGCGACGGACATCGGACGCCGCGATCCACGCCGCCTGCAGGTCGATCGGCGCGACCGCGTGACCGTCCCCGACGGATCACCGTTCAAGGCGGAGAATGTAAGGGCAACCGTCGCGGGTGACGCCCGGTCGGCCCAGACGACCACGTTGGGCTCAACAGGATGATTTTGCAGGACGAATTGCGGCGTCCCGAAGGGCATGCCACGCCCGTCCCGGGGCGCGTCCCGGATCAAGGGACGCGCAACCCGGGGAGAGGGACGCCGATGGGCATCACCGAGCAGCGCCTGCAATTGATCCTGGCGGAGTTGCAGCGGGATGGACGTGTCTCGGTCAACGACTTATCGGGCCGCCTCGGGATCAGCACCGAGACGGTGCGGCGCGACCTCCGGGATCTCGAAATGCGCGGGCACGCCCGGCGGGTCTATGGCGGGGCGGTAATCGAGCAGAAGAAGGGGGACCAGCCTTTCGAGGCGCGGGCGCGGATCGGCATGCGCGAGAAGACGCGGATCGCCGCGGCCGCCCTCCCCCTCGTGGAGGACGGGATGACCGTCTTCATCGATACCGGCACCACCACCCTCGCCTTTGCGCGGCAGCTCCTCGGCCGGCGGATCTCGATCCACACCAACTCCATCGGCATCGCGGGGATGTTCGCCGACGATGCGCACGCGCAGGTGACGGTGCTCGGCGGGGAGATGAAGCCGTATTACCGGGGCGTGTTCGGCCACCGGACCGTCGCGGCGCTGCGGGAGCACGTCTACGACCTGGCCGTGATGGGCATCGTCACCGTGCACCGGGAGCACGGTTTCATGGATCTCGGCCAGGAGGAAGCGGTGCTGCGCCGCGCCGCCGTAGAGCAGACCCGCCGCTCGGTGATCCTGGCCGACAGCGCGAAGTTCGGGCGCCTCGGCACGATCCGCACCCTCGGCCTCGGCGATATCGACGTCCTCGTCACCAACACCGCCCTGCCCAGCGACTTCGCCGACGCCTTTCGAGGGCTCAACGTGGATGTCATTCATGCCTGAAACACCGCCCGCGCCGATCGACGCCGCACGCCTCCAGGCGATGATGGACGCCGTGTCGGCTTTCGGTGGGGGCCAGGACGGATCGATGACGCGCCTCGCCCTCTCGTCGGAGGACGGCGCCGCCCGCGACTGGCTGGCCGCGTGGTTCAGCGGGAACGGCTTCGTGCCCCTGGTCGACCGCATCGGCAACCAGTTCGGCCGCCTGGACCTCGCGGGCAACAATGCCCCCGTGGTGATGGTCGGCTCCCATCTCGACAGCCAACCCAATGGCGGCCGCTTCGACGGGGCGCTGGGCGTCATCGCCGCCTGCGAGGCGATCCGCGCCGTGCGCGTGGGCCTTGCCGCTCGCGGCCAGCAGGCCGCCTGCAACTTCGTCGTCGCCAACTGGACCAACGAGGAGGGAGCCCGGTTCCAACCGAGCCTGCTCGGCAGCAGCGTCTTCACCGGCGCGGCCGAACTGCCCTGGGCCCTGGAGCGACGGGACGGGAACGGGGTCTCAGTCGGGCAAGCGCTCGACGCGATCGGCTATGCCGGCACCGACACCCTGCGCATCCCGGACGCCTTCATCGAGCTGCACATCGAGGGTGGCCCGATCCTGGAACAGGAGGGCCTGCGCGTCGGCGCCTTCACCCGATACTGGGGGGCCACCAAGTATCGCCTCGCCTTCCTGGGGCGGCAGGCCCATACCGGCCCGACGCCGATGGCCGCGCGCCGCGACGCCCTGCTCGCCGCCGCCTACCTGATTGCCGACCTCAACGACATGGCGGGCGATTACGGCCTCGACCTGCACACCTCGGTCGGGCGGCTCGAAGTCTTCCCGAACTCGCCCAACACCGTCCCGAGCGAAGCGGTCCTGTTCATCGAGTTGCGCTCCGGCTCGCCGCAAATCCTCGATGAGGCCGAGGCCAAGCTCAAGGCGCGCATCGCGGCGGCGGCCGAGCGGGCGGGTGTCGCGGCGGAGGTGCGGTCCATCGACCTGCGCCCGGCCGGTGCCATGCATCCCGGCCTCGTCCGCCTCGCGGAGCGCGCGGGGGCCGGTCGCGGGGTCCGGACCCGCCATCTCGATACGATCGGCGGCCACGATGCGATCAGCCTCGCGGCGGTCTGCCCGTCGATCGTGCTGGCCGTGCCCTGCCGGAACGGGGTGATGCACCACCCGACCGAATTCGCCTCCCCCGAGGACCAAGCCTTCGGCACGCAGGTTCTGGCCGACATGCTGATGGCCCTCGCCACGGAGGGGCTCGCGGCCCTCGATGACCGGAGAGCCGCGCGATGAAGGCGATAGGCGCCCCGGAATCAAACGAAGAGCGGCTCGCCGAGGCGGCACTCGCCGCCGTCTTCGCGGGGCGGGACGTCCGCTACGGCGTGGCCTGCCCCGGCGCAGCCTCGCCCTCCTATCACGGCGTTGAATCCGCGACCTACCTCGTAGCGGATTCGCCCGAGGCCGAGCCGGCCTATCTCCTCAAGGTCTCGGAGCCGGCCGCCGCCGCGCTGCTGAATCCCGCCGCCGCTTTCCGGGTGGCGGACCGGATCGCCGGCCTCGGCCTCGCCCCGGAACCGCTGCACCTGATGCCCGACCACGGGGCGATCCTCTTCAGACGCCTCGGGCCCGAGTGGCGCCCCGCCACCCTCGACCTCCTGCGCCGACCCGACCGCATGGACGCGGTGATCGGGGCCTTCCGCCGCATCGCCGGGGGCGCGTCGTTCGGAACGCCATGGAGCGTGTTCGACGGCATCCGGCAGATGCGGGCCCTTCTGGGCGCGGACACCGGCACGCTGCCGCCGGATTCGTGGTTCCTGTTCGATTGGGGCGAGGCCATCGCGGCCGCTTTGGGCGCGGCGGGTACGGACCGGCGGCCGGTCCACGGCGATCCGCACGCCTCCAACCTCCTGTTCGGGCCGGACGGGGCGCTCAGGCTCGTCGATTTCGACATGGGCTGCGACACCGACCCCTATTACCAGCTCGGCGCCTTCCTCAACGAGGCCTGCCAGTTCGAGAGCGAGATGCGCCTCGGCATCGAAATTGCCGAGGGGACCTGCCGGACGGAGGCGTTCAACCGCTGCCGGGCCTACGGGGCGGCCGACGACCTGTACTGGGGCCTGCGGGCGCTGGTGATGGACAAGGTCTCCCCGCGCCGGAGCCTGGAGTTCAGCAAATATGCGAGCTGGCGCCTCCTGCGCTGCCGAATGCGGGTCACCCGGCCGGATTTCGAGGAAACCCTGAGGACGCTGTGAGGAGCGCGGCATGATTTCCCTCGGCGCTGCCACCACCGAGACCGAACGGGCCTTCGAGGCCACCCTCGGTCGGGTCGCCCCCTGGCAGGGGCGCGGAATGCGCTACCGTCCGGTGCTCGGCGGCATCAGCAACCTGAACTGGCGCGTCGAGATCGAGGGCGAGGCCTCGGCCTATTTCGTGAAGATGCCGGGCCGGGGGACCGAGATGTTCATCGACCGGGCCGCCGCCCGCGCCGCCAGCCGGCAGGCGGAAGCGATCGGGCTCGGGCCCCGCACCTTCGACTACCTCGATTCCGAACACGTGGAGATCGCGGAATTCGTGGATGGCCGCCGCCCGTCCACGAATCGCGACTTCGCCGAGGCGTCCGTCCGCGCCGAGGCCATCGGCCTCTACCGGCGCTTCCACGCGGCGCCGCTCCTGCCGCTCACCAAGACCGTGTTCGATATGATCGACGAGCACGACCGGCAGGTGGCCGAACTCGGCGCGGCGGTCCCGCCGGATCACGGATGGCTGGCACGCCAGACCCGCCTCGCCCGTTCGGCGCTCGAAGCGTCCGGCCTCGACCTCGTACCCTGCTTCAACGATCCGATGCCGGGCAACTTCCTGCTCGGCGCGGACGGCTCGATCCTCCTGATCGACTTCGAATACGCCTCGAACAACGATCGGATCTACGACCTCGCGGTGTGGAGCGGCGAGATGTTCTTCCCCGAAGCGATCGACCGCACGCTGATCGAGATGTATTTCGGGCAGTACAGCGACGCCCTCTTCGCCCGGCTCATGGTCCACAAGGCGCTGGCCGACGTGAAATGGTCGACCTGGGCCATGGTCCAGAACCGGATCTCCGATCTCGACTTCGACTTCTACAAATACGGCATCTGGAAACACATGCGCGCCCGCTCGATCATGAACGACACCCGCTGGCCCGCCTTCCTGCGGGCGCTGTGAGCATGGCCGCCGGTCCCGCGGCCGCCGAGTTGCTGGCCGCCGGCCATGGCGAATGTGTCGCCGAGACCGGGCTCCGGCCCACCGATGACCGCGCCCGCGTCCCGGTGATCGAGGCGGTGGGCGGATGCATCACCGATTGGGACAGCGCCGCGCTGACACGCGGCTCGGTTGGCCGAGTCCTCGCCGCCGCGACGCCCGATCTGCACGGCGCGGCCTTGGCGATCCTGCGGGATCGGGACATCTGATCCGTATCAGCCGCGCGGAGGCTTCGCCATGGCGTATGCGACGACGATCGAGGGGACGCGGTTCACCTTCCCCGACCTGAAGAGCCTGATGGCCAAGGCGACGCCAGGGCGCTCCGGGGACCAGCTCGCCGGCATCGCGGCGGGGGGCCCGGTGGAACGCTTGGCCGCGCAGATCGCCCTGGCGGACCTGCCGCTCAAAGCCTTCCTCGAACAGGAGCTGATCCCCTCCGAGGCGGACGAGGTCTCGGACCTCATCGCCCGGCGTCACGACGCGCAAGCCTTCGCGCCGGTCTCGTCGATGACGGTCGGCGCCTTCCGGGAATGGCTGCTCTCGCCGGACGCCGATGCGCAGGCGCTCACCGCCCTCTCGCCCGGCCTGACCCCGGAGATGGTGGCGGCGGTCTCGAAGATCTGCCGCCTTCAGGATCTCGTGGCGGTCGCGGTCAAGCGGCCGGTGGTGACGCGGTTCCGCTCGACCATCGGCCTGCCGGGGCGGCTCTCGACCCGCAACCAGCCGAACCATCCGACCGATTCATCCGAGGGCATCCTCGTCTCGGCCCTCGACGGGCTGCTGATGGGCTCGGGCGACGCGGTGATCGGCGTGAACCCGGCGACCGATTCGCTGCCGGACTACATCCGTATCGTCGAGCTGCTGGAGACGCTGCGCCTGCGCCTGAACGTGCCGACTCAGCATTGCTGCCTCGGCCATGTCACTGTGGCGATCGACGCGATGGCGCGGGGTGCGCCGGTCGATCTGGTGTTCCAGTCGGTCGCCGGCTCGCAGAAGGCCAATTCCGGGTTCGGCGTCGACCTCGCCGTGCTGCGCGAAGCCTCGGACGCGGCCCGCGCGCTCGGCCGCTGCCCGGCGGGCGGACAAGTCATGTATTTCGAGACCGGCCAGGGCTCGGCCCTGTCGGCCGATGCCCATTGGGGTGTCGATCAGCAGACCATGGAGGCGCGCGCCTACGCGGTGGCGCGGGAGTTCGATCCGCTCCTCGTCAACACGGTCGTGGGCTTCATCGGCCCCGAATACCTCTACAACGGCAAGCAGATCATCCGCGCTGGATTGGAGGACCATTTCTGCGGCAAGCTGCTCGGCCTTCCGATGGGGGTCGACGTCTGCTACACCAACCACGCCGATGCCGACGGCGAGGACATGGATGCCCTGCTGACCCTGCTCTGCGCAGCCGGCGTCAACTTCGTCATCACGGTGCCGGGGGCGGATGACGTGATGCTGAACTACCAGTCCCTCTCCCACCACGATGCGGTCTTCGCCCGGGAGACCCTGGGGCGGCCCCCCGCCCCGGAATTCGAGGCGTGGCTGCGGGAGGTTGGCGTCACCGATGCGCGGGGGCGCCTGTGCGGCGGGGCGGGCGAATTGCCCGGCCGCTTCGCGGACGCGACCCGCCTCCTGCCGGGCCGAACGGCATGAGCAATCCCCCGACCCTGCGCGACCTGCGCGCCCTCACCCAGGCCCGGATCGCGCTGGGCGCCCACGGCGCGGGCCTGCCCACGGCCGCGTCCCTCGCCTTCGGCCTCGACCATGCCCGCGCCCGCGAGGCGGTGTGGACGCCCCTCGATTCGGACGCGATCCGCAAAGCCCTGACGGAACAAGGATTCCAAACGGTCGAGGTCCGCTCGCAAGCGGCCGACCGGGCGGAATACCTGCGTCGGCCGGACAAGGGCCGCGCGCTCCATCCCGATTGCGAATCCCTCCTCGACGGGGCTGGGACGGGCTTCGACCTCGCCATCGTGATCGGCGATGGGCTCTCGGCGACGGCGGTCGCCCTCAATGCGGTTCCAACGGCGGCGGCGCTGGCCGCACGGGCGAAGCGGGCCGGCTGGAGCCTCGCGCCGGTCGTCGTCGCGAGCCAGGCGCGGGTGGCCCTGGGCGATCCCATCGGCGCCCGCCTCCGGGCCCGGGCCGTGGTGATGCTGATTGGCGAGCGGCCGGGCCTCTCGGCTTCCGACAGCCTCGGCTGCTACATCACCTTCGCGCCGGAACCAGGCCTGCCCGATTCACGGCGCAACTGCATCTCGAACATCCGCCAGGACGGCCTGTCCATCGAGTCGGCGACCGCGCAGATGGAGGCGCTCCTGCGCGCCATGATCGCGCAGAAGCTCAGCGGCGTCGGGCTCAGGCGGGACGAGGCCGCCCTGCCCGGCGCTTAACGGCCTCAGGCCGACAGGGCCGGCGCCGTCCGGTACCGGGTCGCCTGCTCGTAATCGTAGGCGAGCGCCAGCAGATCGGCCTCGCTCCAGAGCGGCCCGACGAAGATCAGGCAGAAGGGTGCCCCCGAGGCGAAGGTGCCGGCGGGCATCACCACGCCGGGCAGGCCCGCGATGTTGATCTCGGAGACGGTCGTCTCGTGGATCGTCTCGGGTCCGTGCAGGGGCGGGAGGGTGTCGCGCATCTGCGGGAAGACCAGGGCGTCGAGACGATGCTCGGCCATCACGGCCGAAAAGATGTTGAGGTAGCTCTCCCGGGCGGCCAGGAAGTCCGACAGGTCCGGCGGCGAGAGCGGGTCGGCGCGGCAGGCTGCGAAGGACGGGACGTCGTTCATCCAGTCGAGCACGCCGCCCTTGGCGAAGGGATCCTCGGCCTTCGTGGCGGCGGTGAATTCGGCGAGCGTGCGCAGGGCGGCGCCGGGGCCGAGCCGTTGCAGGTACGCCTGGAGATCGAACAGCACGCTCTCGATGCCACGGGCATCGTAATGGTCGAGGCCCGGCACCGGTTGGCCGATCGCCGCCAAGCCGCTTCCGGCGAAGGGGTCGGGGACCAGGGTGGCGCCCCGCGCCGCGATCTCGCCCTGCGCCCGTTCGTAGAGGGCCGTCGTCTCCGCCGAGAGCGGCCTGTCGCGCCAGCCCGGCCCGTAGAGGCCGAGCCGCTTCCCCCGCAGGGCGGTCTCGGACAGCTTGGACGTGTATCCGCCCTTCGGACGGCGGCCGATGCCCGCCACGGTCTTGGGATCGGCGGCGGTATAGCCCGCCAGGGCATCCAGGGTCAGCGCGGCATCGCGCACGCAGCGGGCGATTGGTCCCACCACGTCGCGGGTGCTGCCGGCCAGCGGCATCACCCCGGCATTGGGCACCAGGGCGAAGGTCGGCTTGATAGCGACGAGGCCCTGCGCGGAGGCCGGGTTCTGGATCGACCCGCCGGTCTCCTCGGCGAGGCCCAGCACCGCGAGGCTCGCGGCCACAGCCGTCGCGGTGCCCGCGCTGGATCCGCCGGGCAGGCGATCGGGCGCCATGGCGTTCAGGGTCGGCCCGGCCCAGCTGTCGTTGGCGTGGCTCCCCGTGGCGCTCAGCACCGGCACGTTGGTCTTGCCGAGGATGACACAGCCCGCTTCTCGCATCCGGGCCACCACGGGGGCGTCGGTGCCGGGGATCAGGTCGGTGCCGCCGGCCTTGGCGCAGAGGAGATGCCAGCCCGCGGTGCTCGGCAATCCGGCGACGTCCATCGTGTCCTTGATGACGACCGGCACGCCCGCGAGGGGGCCCAAAGCCGCACCGGCCGCCCGGCGGGCATCGATTGCCCGCGCCTCATCCAGCACGTGGGGATTGAGGAAGATCAGCGCATTGTAGCGGGGGTTGTAGGTCTCGATCCGCGCGAGGAACGCCCGGGTCAGGGCCTCGGCGGTCACGCCCCGGGCGAAGGCGGCCTGGGCGTCGGCAACCGTCATCTCCACCGGCAGATCGGAAAGGTCGAGCGCATCGTTCACGGCGTCCATCACGGGGCTCCGGGTTCGGAAAGGTTGAGGGATGCGGCGGCCGGCCCCGTCAGGCCATGCCGACGAACTCGTCGATCAGGGCGCGGTCGCGGGCGATTTCCGGCGGCACCTCGCGGGTGATCACGCCCTTCTGGAGGATCAGGATCCGCTCCGAGAGACCGGCGATGAAGTTCAGGTTCTGCTCTACGAGCAGCAGGGCGATGCCGCGCTCGCGCCCGATCCGCTGCAACGTCTCGATGATCTCCTCGATGATCGAGGGCTGGATGCCCTCCGTCGGCTCGTCGAGGAGGAGGATGCGCGGGTCGCCGCACAGGCAGCGGGCGAGCGCCAGAAGCTGCTGCTCGCCCCCCGACAAGGCGCCGCCCGGCCGGTTGAGATAGGCCTTGAGGCGGGGGAAGGTGGCGAGGATGCCGGCGATGGTCTCGTCCTCGCTTCGCTTCGCCAGCAGGCAGCCCATGCGCAGGTTGTCGTGGACGCTCAGCGCGGGGAAGATCTCGCGCCCCTGCGGCACGTAGCCGAGGCCCAGCTGGGCCCGCGCGGTGGGGCTGCGCCGGGTGATGTCGGCGCCCGCGAAACGGACCACTCCTGCGGTGGCCGGCAGGTAGCCCATGAGGGTCCGCAGCAGCGTGGATTTGCCCATGCCGTTATGACCCAGGATGCCAACGAACTCGCCCGCCCGCACCGAGAGGGCGACGCCGCCGAGGATTGGGATCCGGCCGTAGCCGGAATGCAGGTCCTCGACGGCGAGGAGCGGCGGAGCGGCATCCATGTCAGGCCGCCTGCTTGCCGAGATAAACATCCCGCACCCGGGGATCGGCCAGCACCCGCTCCACCGTGTCCTCCACGAGGATCCGGCCCTGGTTGAACACCGTGACGGTCTTCGCGATCATGCGGATGAAGGGCATGTCGTGCTCCACGACGATGAGGGCATGGGTGCGGTTGATCTCGCGGATCAACGCCGCCGTGCGGTGGACCTCGTCGTGGGTCATGCCGGCGGCGGGCTCGTCGAGGAGGATCAGCTCCGGCTCCTGGGCGAGGACGGTGGCGATCTCCACCCATTGCCGCTGCCCGTGGGCGAGCTGGCCGACGAGCCGCCCGGCGATTCCCGTCAGGGCGAGCCGCGTCAGGGTCTCGTCGACGATGGCGCGGGTGCGGGCCAGGGACTTCCGGCGCCCGGCGGCGACGAAGACGTTCTCGTGGACCGTGAGGCCGTTGAAGACGTTGGGCACCTGCGTCTTGATTCCGACGCCGAGCCGCGCGATCGCATGGGGCTCGGCGCCGGTGATGTCGGTGTCGCGCAGGCGGATCCTGCCCTCGCTCGGCTTGAGCTGTCCGGTGAGGATCTTGAAGAAGGTGCTCTTGCCCGCACCGTTCGGGCCGATCAGGCAGCGCAGCTCGACCTCGCCGAGGGTGAAATCGACATCCGCCACGGCGGTGACGCCGCCGAAGCGCATGGTGACGCCGCGCGCCTCGATGAGCGGGCGGAGGGTTGCGCCGGGGGGTGTCATCGCGCGCGCTCCGTGGCGAAGGTGTCGGCCGCCTTGCCCGGCCGGGGCGTGCGGACCCGCGCCACGAGGCGCAGGGCCGCGCTCCGCGCCACCGGCAGCAAGCCCTGGGGCACGAGCAGGACGAAGCCGACCAGCACGAGCCCGAGGCCGAGGTTGGAATCGACCACCGTCTGGCTGCCGGCGGCGATGATCAGCGCCTGGATCAGCACGGCGCCGAGCATCGGGCCGACCAGGGTGCCGAGCCCGCCCACCAGCACGTAGATGATCACCTGCGCCGACATCGGCAGGGCGAAGACCGTCGGGCTGATAAAGCCGCCCCAGTTGGCGTAGAGGCAGCCGGCGAGGCCCGCGACGCCCGCCGCGAGCATGAAGGCGATGAGCTTATAGAGGCGCGGATCGTAGCCGATGAGCTGTGCCCGGATCTCGTTCTCGCGGATCGCCACGATGACCCGGCCGAGCCGGGCCGCCAGCACCGCCCGCAGGATCCCGTAGACGAGGATCAGGGCGCCCATGGCGGCGTACCAGATGCCGTCGATGTCGAGGGGCTCGTCGGGATGGAAGGGCGCGTTGAGGGCCGGAATCGCCGGGATGCCGTTGAACCCGCCGAGTTCCGCCGCGCCGATCCGGTACTGGCTGCCGGAGGTCGCGTTGACGAGCTGGAACAGGATCACCGACACGGTCAGCGTGATGACGCCGATATAGGCGTCGCTGATGCGGCCATAGAACATGAAGTAGCCGAGCAGCCCCGCGAAGGCCATCGGCACGAGGATCGAGAGCAGCACCGGGATGCTGCTGTCGCCCATGTTGATCACCGCGACCGCGTAGGCGTAGCCGCCGAGCCCCAGGAACGCGGCCTGCCCGAAGGACATCACCCCCGCAAAACCCCAGACGAAGCCCTGCGAGAGGCCGAACATCGCGAGCGCCGCGAAGCCGGTGCATTGGACGAGGCCGAACGTGTCGAGGACGTGCGGCGCACCGAACAGGATGGCGAGGCCGATGGCCAGCGTCGCCGCGAACCCAAGGGCGGAGGCCCGGCGGGCGGGGAGAGCGGGGTTCATAGGCTGCGCCTCAGGTAACGGCCGGTGATGCCTTGCGGGAGGACGCGGATCAGCAGGATCGCGGCGGTGAGGAGGGCGACGTCGCCGATGACCGGCGTGGTCTTGAACGAGACGAGTTCGTTGATCGCCCCGAACAGGGTCGAGGCGAGACCGGTGCCGGTGATGATGGCCGGGCCGCCGCCGAGCACGGTGATGAAGGCGCGGGCGATGTAGGCCGCGCCCATGGCCGGCGAGACGCCGGAGATCGGCGCCAGCACCCCGCCCGCGAGGCCCGCCAGGGCGGCCCCGAGGGCGAAGGTCGCCATGTAGATCCGGCTGGGCTGCACCCCGAGGGCCGCCGCCATGCGCGGATTCTGCATGGTCGCCCGCAGGATCAGCCCGAACTTGGTGAAGCGCAGCAGGAGGAATAGGGCCGCCAGGGCGGACAAAGCCGTTGCGAGGATGACGAGGCTGTACAGGCTCGCCCCGTAGCGGCCGATGTCGAAGCTGCCGACCGGGGTCGAGACCCCGCGCACCACATTGCCGTACAGGGTGGTGATCAACCCGATCAGCCCGAGGCTGATCCCCCAGGTGGCGAGCATCGTATCCATCATCCGCCCGTAGAGGAAGCGGATGACGGTGCGCTCCAGGATCAGCCCGATCAGCCCGACCACGAGGGGCGGCAGGACCAGCATGGCGATCCAGATATTCACCCCCGCCCCGCTCGCCATCACCGCCGTGTAGGCGCCGAGCATCATGAACTCGCCGTGGGCGAGATTGATGATGCGCATCATCCCGTAGATCACGCCGAGCCCGAGGGTGATCAGGATCAGGGTGGCGATGCCGGTGAGGACGTTGAAGGCGAGCAGGCCGGCGAGATCCATCGCGCTCAGCCCTTCAGGTCCGGGGTGAACTGCTTGTTGGTCCGCGGGTTCTTGAGGAGATCGCACGCCCCGCCGGTATCGGCCGGGAAGGAATCCGGGAAGGTCGCGAGGATCTTCCACGTCCGGTTCTCGGGCTCGGCCAGATAGGTGTTGCGGATCGTGTGATGGGTCGCCCCGTCCATCGTGACCTTGCCGGTCGGCGATTCGATGGAGAGGCCGCCTTCCAGGGCGGCGATGACCTTGTCGCGCTCGATCGAGCCGGCCTTCTTCACCGCCTCGGCCCACAGCATGATGCCGTCATAGGTGGCGGTATCGAGTTCGCTGAGGTCGGTCACGCCCGCGCCGAACTTCGCCTGCATCCCGGAGACGAAGGCCTTGGTCGCTGGCGTGTCGAGGTTGTTGTACCAGCCGTAGCAGGTGACGATCCCGTTGGTGGTGGAGGGATCCATCGTGGTGAGTTCGTCGCCGAGGCCGAATACGCTCGACCCCACCGGAATCTTCGATTTCATGCCGGCGGCATCCCATTGCCGGTAGAAGCCCGAATGGTTGGCGCCGACCAGGGCCGAGAGCACGAGATCGGGCTGGGCCTGCTGGATGCGGCTGATGGCCGAGGAGAAGTTGGTGACGTCGAGGGGGAAGAAATCGGTTCCGAGGACCGAGCCGCCCCCGTCCTTCATGAACTTCGTCATCCAGCTCGCAGTGATGTGGCCGTAATTGTAGTCCGCCGCGATGACGTAGGCCTTCTTGCCCCAGTTCTTCAGGGCGTAATCGACGATGTGGTTGACGGTCTGGGCCGGGGTCGAGCCGGTGCAGAACACGTTGCGGTCGCAGACGCCGCCCTCGTACTGCGTGTTGTAGAAGTACAGGGTCCTGGACCGCCCGAAGATCGGACGGATCGCCTCCCGCGAGGCGGAGGTGATGCCGCCCTGGATGACGTCGACCTTGTCCTTGAGCGCAAGCTGCTGCGCGTACTGGGTGTAGAGCTGCATCGACGACTGGGTGTCGTAGGCGATGAGCTGGATCGGCCGCCCGAGGAGGCCGCCGGCCTTGTTGAGCAGATCGACGGCGTATTCCGTCGTCTCGATCATCCGCTTGCCTTCGAGACCGAGGGCTCCGCTGCCGTCGAGCAGGCTTCCGAGCTTGATCGGCTCAGCGGCGAGGCCGGTGCGCGAGACGAACGGCATGGCGACGGCGCCCGTTGCGGCCGAGAGAGCCAACTTCAGCGCCCCGCGACGGTCGATCGACCCTGTGCTCATCCTCACACTCCTCTCCGTGCGCCACCTCGGACCCGGGGCCGACGGCAGCAGGCAAAGGAGATGTGCAAGGTCGATGCCAATCAATCCCACACAACGGTCAGAAAACAGGCGCAGTTGACGGCGTGATCGGAAGCGCGCTCGCTGATTGCGCTCGCAGGTCGGACGGAAAACCACAGAACGCTCGTTCCCCGTACGGCGCCTCCACCGACACCGATCCGCCGTGCGGCCCCGAGCGCGATCCGCGGGCTTCTACCAACGCCCGTTGCGACCGAGACGGCGGGTTGAGATCGCGCCCGGAGCCCGCGTGCCCCCTCAACCGCGCGTCCAGGCCATATGAACGGCACCGGTCGCGGTGTCGGGCTTGGCCGCTCCGATGAAGATCACGACCGGACCATGGGCATCGCGCCGGGGATCGTAGAAATCGAGCAGGCCGGGATGGAGGCGCTGAATGAAATCCGGTTGCCGGCCGCTCCGGCGCAGCAGGTGGTCGATGACGACCTGATCGCCGTGCACCGCATTCGGCACGGGGCCGCAGGACCCTGGATTCATCCAGCGATCAGGGTCGGCCGCGAAGGTCGTGTAGAGGTCCCTGAGCTCGTCCCCGGACCAGCGCAGCAGCGCGCTGGAAAGGCGTCCCGCGTGGAAATAGTCCTCCATCGCGGCGAGGCCGGGCTCGGCCAGGGCATCGGCCGGGCCGGTCAGCACCGTATCGAGGTCGCACAGGAGGGTCGGACCCGTGCCGAGATCGGGGCGGAACGCCTCCATCTTCGCCCACCAGGCGGGCCACGCGTGTCGGAGGGGGACCGTCTCCACGCCTTGAACGGCCACCGGCAGGTCCGTCAGGCAGAGGATCCGCTCGAAAGCCGGGGCGTGGCGGCGGATGCCGCCCGCGAGCCGGGCGACCCAGGTCGCGTCGTAGCGGCCGCCGCCCTTCAGGACGGTGATCAGGGTGGTCATGACGCTATCGCTCGGTTGGGGATGGGGGATGCACCCGGAGGCGGCCGGCCGCCTCGGCCGCGGCGAACCACGCGCGCTCGGCCGCCCAGGGGTGCCCGGGCCAGCCGGCGAACCCGAAGCCGTAGGCCTGCGCCGGCCGGGCCCCCGCGGGGCGGCCGAGCAGCAGCGCGAGCGTCACGAGGAAGCCGGTGCTCGGGTTCGGGCGTCCCGCCGTATCGGGAGCCAGCAGGGCGTGGGCCTGCTGGTGCAGCGTCTCGGGCAGGAGATGGACCGGGCGGCCCAGCGGCCGGAGCAGCGCCAGCATCTCGCGGGTCCAGCAGATCGGCTCGGGGACATTGTGCTCCGCCGGCAGCATCGGGAAGGGCAGGATGAAGGCCCGCGCGGCGCGGACCACCGGGCGCTCAAGGAAGCTCCGGTCCGCCAGCCATTCCCGCGTCTGGCCGCCGCGATTGACCAGGGCCAGATGCGTGACGCGGCACCCGGCGGCGGCGCCGAAGCCGGGCGCGTTGTTGAAGCGGACCACGCTGTCCGCCGCATCGATCACGGATCCGCACGCCCCCGTCCCGGGCGCGTTGCCCACGATGGCGAGGGACCCGTCGGCGGGCAGGCCGGCGCATCCGGCGGAGAGGGGGTCGACGTCCGGTGGCACGTGCGGCAGGGGTTCTGGGAACCGCGGAGGTAAGGCGCGGGCCCGACGCATCCAGGCCTCTGCCTGATGGCGGGCGCGGGAGACGGGATCATGCGCCGGTGTTTCGTCTGTGCGGCTGCCATGATCGGGCCCAGCGACCGGACCCTGTCCTACCCGGGTGGGGAGCGCCGTGCCTTCCCGTTGGCCTGCAATGCCTGCGGGGTCCTGCTCGCCGAGGATGGGGATGCGGAGGCGTGCCGCGCGCATCTGGCCCGAAGCCTGACCGGCCCCGTCTTCGCGCCCGACCGGGCGGCGCCCTACGGCCTCGACCTCTACACCCTGCGCAGCGCCGCGACCCGGTGGCGGCTCGGCGTCCGTCCCCGCGACGCGGCCGGCCGCGCGGAACTCCGGCACCCCCACGGCACCCGGGCGGCCGAAGCCGCGCTGTTTTCCCTCGAAACCGCTGACGAAGTTTCGGTCTCTCTCGGTCTCCTCTGCCGTCCGGTCGACCGGGAGGCGGTCCTGGCATCGCTGCCGGCGCAGGCCGGCTGGACGGACGATGTCGCGATCCTGATCGACGGGCCGGCGCGAGAGGCGGCGCCGGTCCCGGTCGCGGGCTTCGCCGCGGGGGCGGTGCGCGTGGCCGCCCGGCCCCTGGACGGGGATTTCGCCGCGCAGCGCAACGCCCTCCAGAGCCTTGCCCGCCGCCGTTGGATGCTCCAGCTCGACGCCGACGAAGCGCTCGACCCGGCGACCGGCCGTTTGCTGCCCGCCCTGGCGGCCCTGGCCGAGGCGGAGGATGTCGTCTCGATCGGCCTCGCCCGGGCGAACCGGGTCGACGATGTCCTCTCGGACGTCTTCCCAGATGTTCAGTACCGGTTGAACCGCACGCATCTGGTCTACGCCGGGCGCGTCCATGAGCGCCCGGTCCTCAATGGCGGCTGGCCCGGGAGCCTCATCGCTCTGCACGGCTGCATCGCGCATCGCCTGAGCTTGGCCCATGTCCGCGCCCGGTCGCGGCACTACGAGGCGCTCGATCCCGGGCGCGGGCGTCCGGAGGAAGAGGCCGCGCTGCTGCGCCCCTACGCCGACTGATGGGCTGGATCCGCCCGGATCCGGATGGCCGTGCTCAGCGGCTCTGCGCCGCCGCGATCGCCCGTTCGTAGAGCGCCAGGGTCTCGCGCCCGAGGCTCGCTCGGCTGAAGCGCCCGGCCGCCGCCAGGGCGCGGGCACGATAGGCGCGGCGCAGGTCTGGATCGGTGAGAAGCGGACGCAGGGCGTCGGCGAGGGCCGGTCCGGTGGCGGCCGCGGCCAAGGGTCCGGCGCCGGGCAGGCCGACGAAGGCGCGGGCGCTGGCATCCTCGGCGCAGGCCACGACCGGCCGGCCATAGGCCAGGGCCTCCTGATAGACGAGGCCAAAGCTCTCGTAGCGGGATGGCGCGAGCACCGCATGCGCCTCGGCATAGGCCGAAGACAGCGCCAAGCCGTCGATCCGGCCCCGGGCGCGGATGTGCCGACGCGCCACATCGGGCAGATCGGCCGGGAGATCGTCCGGGGACACCCCGACGAGGTCGAGATGGAAGGCGGGCAGCGTACCCACTGCCCGCTCGGTGCCGAGGATCGCGACCGCACCGAGAAGCGCGTCGAATCCCTTCCGCGCCTCCGCCCGGCCGACGAAGAGCAGGCGGATCGGTTCAGCGGCCTCTGGATAGGCGGCGCTTCGGGCGGCGGCAGCGGCCTCGGGGGGCAAGCTGAGACCGATCACCGCCTCGGGCTGCCGTCCGGTCAGCCCGTAGGCCCGGGCGATCACCGCCGCGTGCGCCGCCGTGTTGGCGATGAGCCCCGCGCTCCCCCGGGCCTGTCGGCGCTCCAGGCTGTCGGCCGTCCAACCGTCGAGGCGGTTGCGCAGGGTCGCGGCCGGGTCGCGGGTGAAGGCGGCCGGCGTCGAGCTACGGGTCACCAGCGGCAGATCCCGGCGGCCGGCGAGCAGAGCGGCCGGCGCGTACCAGTTGGTCGCCTCGACCACGGCGAAGGGCGCCCGGCGATGCACGTCGAGCACGGCGCGCCGGAACGCGAGCGGCGCGGCGAGATGCCCCGCCGAACCCCAGAGGCGCAGGCGCGCCATTGGGCTTCCGAGCGCCAGGGCGAGGCCCGACACGGCGACACCGCCGATCCGTTCGTGTCCGGCCCGATCGAGGGTGAAGACCGTCACCACCGCACCGGCCTCGGCGAGGCTCTCGGCGATCTCCCGGGCGGCGGTGGAGAGCCCGCTCGGGGATGGCGGGTAGTCCCAGGCCAGGAGGGCTGTGCGCATCAGGCGGCGAGCAGGCGCTGATAGAGGGCCAGGTAATCCCGGGCCATGCGCTCGGCGGTGAAACGCTCCTCGAACCGGCGGCGGATGCCGGCGCGGTCGAGCTGATCGATCCGGGCGAGAGCCGCGACCGCCTCCGCCTCGGTGGAGACGATGAAGCCCGTCACCCCGTCCTCGACGATCTCGGGAACCGAGCCGCGGTCCCAGGCGACCACCGGGGTCCCGCAGGCCATCGCCTCGATCATCACCAGGCCGAAGGGCTCGGGCCAGTCGATCGGAAAGAGGAGCGCCCGGGCGCCGCCCAGCAGCTCCCCCTTCCGGGCATCGTCGACGGGTCCGAGATAGGTCGCGTGGGTGCCAAGCAGCGGACGCACCCGCTGATCGAAATAGTCCGGGTTGCCGACATCGATCGTACCGCCGAGCCGGATCGGCAGGCCGGCCGCGCGGGCGACGCGGATCGCCACGTCGGGCCGCTTCTGGTCGGTCATGCGGCCCACGAAGGCGACATGGGCGTCCGGAGCAGCGCTGAACCGGTAGCGGTTCCGGTCGATGCCGTGATGCACGATGCCGGCGCAGTTGGAGGCCGGGATGCCGGCGGCCTGCGCGGCCGAGATCGCCGCCACCGGCAAGTCGGGGAAGCCCTGAAAGAACAGCGCCCGGTCGAGCTCGTCCACCCGCCAATGGATGGTGGTCAGGCTGTGCCGGCGGCGCTCGCCCAGGAGAGCCGCATGCGCGAATTCACCGTGGCAATGGATGATATCGAAGTCGTCGAGCCGACGGCGCAGGGCCTCCAGTTGCAGGGCGTCCAGAGCCGCAGGCACACCGGGTGCGACGCGCCCGTATTGCCGCTCCAATGCCGCGAGACTCGGGTAATCGCCGACACGCGGCAAGTCTGTCGCACTGTCCGATGGACCAAACAATGTTAGTTCAACGCCCAAGCTTCGAAGCGCCGTGCTAAGATCGTGCACAACCCGCTCGGTGCCGCCGTGATGGGCTGGGGGAACGGGAAATATGTTCGGTGCGACCTGGGCGACGCGAAGCACGACAACCTCTTTACATATGTTAAGCCGAAACGCGGCGATCGCTTTACATAGATCAAGTTTGCCGGAGCGCGCCGTCGCCTCAGCCCGCACCTGATGTTCGTCCTGCACATCGCCCTGCAGGGCTGCCTGCGCGGCGACGGCGTCGTCTACGGGCTCACCGCCGATACCGGCGGCCATATCCGCTATCTGCTCGATCTGGTCGCGGCCTCGGCGCAGGATCGCGATCTCGCGCGGATCGTGGTGGCGACCCGCCTGTTCCGCGGCCCCCTCGGCGCGACCTACGCCGTGCCCGAAGAGGCGGTCGCCGACAAGGTCACGCTCGTGCGGCTCGCGAGCGCGTCCCCGGACTACCGCGCCAAGGAGGCGATGCACGCCGAAGTTGCGTCCTTCGCGGCGAATCTCATCGCCTGGATCGGCGCGCAGGATCGCGCGCCGGATCTCATCCATGCCCATTACGCGGACGCCGCCACGGTTGCGGCCCTGGTGGAGGACCGCCTCGGCATCCCCTTCGTGTTCACGGGGCATTCGCTCGGACGCGTGAAGGCGGCGATGCTGGGTGCGTCCCCCATCCGCCCCGACCTCGCCCGGCGGATCGCCATCGAGGAGGCGGCCCTGGCGCGGGCCCATCTCGTCATCGCGTCCTCGCGGGACGAGGCCGAGGTGCAGTATGCCGGCTATGCCGCCTACGATCCCGGCCGCGTCCGCGTCCTGCCCCCGGGCAGCGACCTCGCCCGCTTCGCGGCGGCCCAGACCCATCCCCGCGTGGATGCGGCGATCGATCGTTTCCTGGACGATCCGGGCAAGCCGGCGATCCTGGCGCTCGCCCGGCCCGTGGCGCGCAAGAACCTTGCGGCGCTGGTGCGCGCCTACGGCGAAAACCGGCCACTCCAGTCTCGCGCCAACCTCGTCATCGTCGCCGGCACCCGCGACGACATCGACACCCTCGACGGCGACATGGCCGCGACGATGCGCGACCTGCTGGTGCTGATCGACCGCTACGACCTCTACGGCCGCGTCGCCTACCCGAAGACGCACCGTCCGGAGGACGTGCCGGCGATCTATGCCTATGCCCGGGCCCGGGGCGGCCTGTTCGTCAACCCGGCCCTCAACGAGCCCTTCGGCCTGACGCTGCTGGAGGCCTCGGCCGCCGGCCTGCCGCTGGTCGCTACCGATAGCGGCGGCCCCAACGACATCGTCGAGACCTGCGGCAACGGCCTCCTGGTCGATCCCCGCACCCCCGGGGCGATCGCCGAGGCCTGCCTGCGGATCCTGGGCGATCCGGCCCTCTACACCCGCTGCGTGGCCGGCGGCGCCCGGGCGGCGGCGGCCTACGACTGGGACCGGCACGCCGCCCGCTATCATGTCCTGCTGCGCGCCCTGCTCAATCCGGAGCCGCCCGCCCAGGCGCCCCGGCAACTCCTCGTCTGCGATATCGACAACACGCTGGTGGGCTGCGATGCGGCACTCGGGATCTTCCGCCGGTGGCGCAGCCGGCAGGCGGGGCTGGCCTTCGGCGTCGCGACGGGGCGCTCCTTCCACAGCGCCATGGCGGTGCTGGAGCAGCAGGCGAGCCCCCGGCCCCAGGTGATGATCACCTCGGTAGGCTCCGAGATCTACCACCTCGACGCCAACGGCGTGACCTACACGGCGGACGCACCGTGGCGCCGGACCATCGAGACCGGCTGGGACCGGCGGGCCGTGCAGGCGGCTCTGGCCGGACTCGACGGGCTCACCCCGCAAGGCCCGCTGGAGCAGCGCGCCTTGAAGCTCAGCTATTTCGGCGATCCGGCCGCCGCGCGGTGCGTCCGCGCGCGCCTCGCCCAGGCCGGGATCGCCGCCCGCGTGATCCACAGCCACGGCCGCTACCTCGACGTCCTGCCTGAGGCGGCCTCGAAGGGGACCGCGGTCGATCACGTCCGGGCGCTCTACGACCTGCCGGAGCACGCCGTGTTTGTGGCCGGCGATTCCGGCAACGACATCGAGATGCTGGGTGCCCGCGTCCAGGCGATCATCGTGGCGAATTATTCCGACGATCTCGCGAGCCATGCCGCCCTGAAGCACTCCTATGTGGCCCGCCGGACCCATGCCCGGGGCATCATCGAGGGGGTCTCGCATTTTCGCCGGATGCTGGCCCATGTCGGCTGAAAAGCCGGCTGATCGCGGGGCGGAATCGGCTCCGAGCGTCCTGACGCTGGTCCGCGGCCGGGCCGACCGCCTGCGCAACCTGATGCGCGGGCTCGCCCGCCAGACCCTGCCCCCGCGCGAACTGATCATCGCCTGGATGCAGCCGGAGCCTGCGCCGGACCTGCCCGATCCCGGATGCCCCGTCCGGCATCTCCACGTCCCGGGCGAGCCGATGCCGCTCGCCGCCGCGCGCAACCGGGCCGCCGAGGCGGCCCGCGCGGACCTCCTCGTCTTCCTCGACGTGGATTGCATCCCGTCGCCCACGCTGGTGGACGCCTATGCACGGGCCGCAGCGACGACCTGTGGTCTGTTCCTCGGCGAGGTCCTCTACCTGCCGCCCGGGGCGACCGCCGGCGATCCCGATCCGGCCACGCTCGACCGCCTCGGCCGGATCCATCCGGCCCGGCCCGTCCTGCCGGAAGCCGGCCTGCGTCCCGAGCCCGATGCGGGACAGCTCTGGGGCCTGTCCTTTGCGCTGCCGGCCGTGTCCTGGTGCGCCGCCGGCGGCATGGACGAGGCTTTCGTGGGCTACGGCGGCGAGGAGACCGACCTCGCGGCCCGGCTCGCTGGTTCCGGGCTGCCGACCTTCTGGGTCGCGGGTGCCCGCGCCTACCACCAGCACCATCCGGTCCACGTGCCGCCGCTGCAGCATTTCACGGCGATCCTCGCCAACGCGGCGCGCTTCCGCGCGCGGCACGGGCGCTGGTGCATGACCTACTGGCTCGGCCAGTTCCGCGCGGCCGGGCTGATCGACTGGCACGCCGACGCACCCGCGATCCGCCTGATCCGCGCGCCCTCCGCACCCGAGATCGCCGCCGCCCTGCGGCCCGACGCCCTGTTCTCCTGAGATCGAGCCCGAACCGCACGCCATGAAGAAGCCGATCGCGTTCTTCGTCCACCACCAGGGCCGGGGCCACGCCAACCGCACGATGGCGGTGGCCGCCGAATTCGCCCGCGACCGGCCAGTCTCGGTGCTGACCGCCGATCCGCGCCTGTTCGACGGATTCAGCCGCGACATCGAGATCGTGGCGCTGCCCAACATGATCGGCGCCACCGTCCCGACCCCACGCCTCTACGCCGAGCCGACGCCGCAGGTGATGCACTGCGTGCCCCTGGGCCTGACCGAGATGCGCCGGACCATGCGGGCCATCCTCGACCACTTGGACAGCCGCGATGTCGGGCTGTTCGTGGTCGACGTCTCGGCGGAGATCGCACTGCTTGCCCGCATCGCCAGCGTGCCGGCGGTGCAGATCCGCATGCATGGCGACCGCTCCGATATCGGCCATGTCGGCGCCTACGAGGCCTGCGTCGGGATGCTCGCCCCCTTCGACGAACGCCTGGAGCAGGACGATTACCCGGCGCGCCTGCGGGCCAGGACCTTCTACAGCGGCGGCCTGTGCACCAGCGTCGACCGGGTGCCGGAGCGCGCGGAGGCCCGCGCCAAGCTCGGCCTGGATCCCGACCGGGAGATCGTCGTGGCGGTGACCGGCGGCGGCGGCAGCGGCACGCCCTACGCGCCGCTCACGGTCGCGGCCCGCGCCGAACCCGAGGCCCTGTGGCTCACCCTCGGGCCGACCCACCGCGAAGGCCACGAGACCGATTTTTCCAATCTGCGCGAACTCGGCTGGGTGGCGTCGGTGACGGATTATCTCGCCGCCGCCGACATCGTGATCGCCTCCGCGGGCGACAACACGGTCCACGAGGTCGCCCGGGTCGGCGGCCGCCTGATCGTGATGCCGGAATGGCGCTACTTCGCCGAACAGACCCGTAAGGCCGAGGCCCTGGTCCGCCTCGGCGCCGCCGTGCAGGCCCCTGCCTGGCCCGGCGATCTCCAAGGCTGGCGCGACCTCCTCGCCCGCGCCCGCTCCCTCGACGGGACCGCCCTGCGCAGCCTCTACGCCCCCGACGCCGCCGCCCGCGCCGCCGGCTGGCTCGAAGGGCTCACAGACGCGCTCTGGGATTGCGCACCGGCCGGGGCCGAAGCCGCCCCGCTTCAGGGCATCGCGGCCGAATGACCGAAGCCCTGCCCCCGACACAACCGGAGCCCGATCGCCGCATGTCCACCGTCTCCGTCGTGACCCTCGCGAAGGGCCGGCCGGCGCATCTGCGCAACGTGCTCCGCGGCCTGGAGCGGCAGACGCAAGCCCCCGCCGCCTTCATCGTCGCGGTGATGCAGGAGACGCCCTACGACCTGCCCGAGGTCGGCTTCCCGGTGCATCAGATCCTGGTGCGGGGCCGCGAGCTGCCGCTGGCGGCGGCGCGCAACCGCGGCGTGGCGGCGGTCGACAGCGACGCCGTGGTCTTCCTCGACGTCGATTGCATCCCGGGCCCCGATCTCGTCGCCGATTACGCCCGGGGGCTCGACGCGCTCGACGGCCTGCTGATGGGTGAGGTGCTGCACCTGCCCGAGCACGCCACGGCGGGCGCCTGGGACTATGACGGCCTCGACGCCGTGGCGGAGCGGCATTCCGACCGCCGCGGCCCCCCGGCCTCCGGCATCGAGATCTGTCACGATTACCGCTGCTTCTGGTCGCTCAACTTCGCGATCCGGCGGGCGACCTTCCTGGCGACGGGCGGCTTCGACGAGCGCTATACCGGCTACGGCGGCGAGGACACGGACTTCGGCAAGATCCTCGACCAGGGCGGGATCCCGATTGCCTGGATGAAGGGCGCACGCGCCTATCACCAGTACCACCCGCACCACATGCCGCCGGTCCATCACCTCGACAGCGTGGTGCGCAACGCCGAGCTGTTCGAGGCCAAATGGGGCTACCGCACCATGGGCCACTGGCTCTACGCCTTCAAGGTGATGGGCCTGATCGACGACACCCCCGACCGGCCGATCCGCATCCTGCGCCGGCCCGACGCGGCCGATCTCGCGCTCACCGGCCAGCAGAGCCACCAGCCCTACACCAACTCGGCCTCGGTGATCCGCGCCATCGAGGCCCGGCAGGATGTCGACGCCGCGGGTGCGCCCGCGCCGGTGACGGCGTGAGGATCGCCCTCCTCGCGCATCTCCGCCACCCGATCGCCCCGCCCTTCGCGGGCGGCCTCGAAGCCTACACTTGGACCCTCGCGGATGGCCTCGTCGCCCGCGGCCATACGGTCACGCTGTTCGCTTCCGGTGACAGCGACGCGCGCTTCGACCTGGATCCTGTGATCCCGGTCCATCACGAGCGCAGCCATGCCGGCCTGGAGCACCGGGGCGATGCGGGGCTGAAGAATCATCTCGATGATGGCTACGCCGCCGCCTGCGACCGGATCGCCGCCGGAGCCTTCGACGTGCTCCACAACAACAGCCTGAGCCGCCTGCCCCTGGAACCGCGCCGCACTGCCGCGATCCCCACCGTTACGTCGCTGCACGTGCCGCCCTACGACGCCCTGCGTTGGTTCGTGCAGGCGAGCCCCGCATCGGGGCACCGGATCACCGCGACGTCCCAGGCGCATCTCGAGGCGTGGTGGCCGGACGGGCCGCCGCCGGAGACCTCGGTGCTCCACAACGGCATCGATCCGGACGCGTGGCCCTACCAACCGCAGGGCGATGGCAGCGCCGTCTGGTGCGCGCGGATCACCCCCGACAAGGGCGCGCCTCACGCGATCGCGGCGGCGCGCCGGGCCGGGCTGCCGCTGACATTGTTCGGCCCGATCGAGGAGCCCGCCTACTGGGCGGCGCAGGTTGCGCCGCTGCTCGGCGGATCGATCCGCTACGGCGGCCAGCTCAGTGGCGCGGCCCTGGCTGCGGAGGTCGGCCGCGCCTCGGTGTTCCTGACCACGCCATGCTGGGACGAGCCGTTCGGGCTGGCGACGATCGAGGCGATGGCCTGCGGCCTGCCGGTCGCTGGGTTCGCCCGGGGCGCCGTCCCGGAGGTCGTCGGGGAGGCCGGATCCCTCGCCGCGCCGGGGGACGAGACCGGCCTGGCCGAGGCCATCGGCGCCGCGCTCGCGATCCCGCGGCGGATCCCGCACGAGCGCGTCCTGCGGCTGTTCACCCGCGCGCGCTGGCTGGACCGCTGCGAGGCCCTCTACGCGCAGGCCCGCGCCGGGGGGTGACCCCGCGGCTCCCACGGTCGTTCGCGCGTCCCGCGCCTCTTCAAGATCCCCCAAGATTGAGCCGAGACATGACCCGACAGGACCTGATCGCCGCCCTGTGGCACGGCCGTGACCCCTTCGCGGATCCCCCGCCGGACCTGCGCGCCGCCGACCTTCAGGGCTGGCGCAGCATCCACCCCTACCTCGAGGAGGCGGTGATCGAGTTCCGGCCCCGCGTGGTCATCGAGATTGGTACCTGGAAGGGGGCGAGCGCCCTGTTTCTCGCGCGCACCCTGGCCGAGCACGCCGTCGCCGGCACCGTGATCGCGGTGGATACGTGGCTTGGGGCGGTCGATCATTGGGCGGACGCGGCGCTGTTCGCCGAACTTGCCACCGAGCATGGCTATCCGAGCCTCTACCGGACCTTCCTGGCCAATGTGGTGCGCGAAGGCATGACGGACCGTATCGTGCCGCTGCCGCTCGACTCGGTGAACGCCGCGGAGCTCCTGCGCCTGCGTGGCGTGACCGCCGATGTCATCCATCTCGATGCCGGGCACGAGGAGGCGTCCGTCGCGGCGGACCTGCGCGCCTGGTGGCCGGTCCTGCGACCCGGCGGCCTCCTGATCGCCGACGATTACGACCGCCTGGGCGGCCGCTTCCCGGGTGTGACCCGGGCGGTCGATGCGTTCTGTGCCGAAACCGGCGTGCAGGGACCGTGGTCGCTGCGCGGCAAGTGCAAGATCATCAAGCCGGATTAGGATCCCGACCCTGCGGTGTGGTGGCACGGGTGGCCACGACGCTGGGAGCGATGGGGAAGCGGCCGGAGTCTCCCTGGCTGCGTCTGCAAGAGGGCGAAGGTCGACCGGTCCCGGACGATAGCGGGCTGGCCGGTCTGGGAGGCTGTCGAACGGCCCGGCGATCACCCGTAGAGGCTACGCGTGGCGCCCGCTCCGGCGCGGTGCACCGGGGCCTACAGCCGCCTGTGGCCCAACGGCGACACAAGTCGGCGGCAGCCTGTGGACGGCGGTGCGTGCCCCTGATCGGTCAAGGTTCAGGAGCGAACATGGATCGTCCTCATCGATCCGGCCTTGCCATGTTCGCCAGCGCGCACGTCTTCGTCCTCTACCATCGCGAGCGCCTCGCCGTGCTCCTATCGTCAGCCCTGTTCCTGGCGGGTGCATTGCCGTTGTTCTGGGCGATCGCCTGACCCTCCAGGCCCCGAAACAGGAAAACCCCGGGCGCGTGGCGCCCGGGGTTTCGCCGGCCTCGCGGCCGGTTTGATCGGTCTGGGGCGGCGGAAGCCTGCCGATCGGCTGACCTCCGGCAGCGGTGAGCGATGAGGACCAACGACTCCTTGCCCGCCGCAGCATCTCCCGGCCTCGCGACCGGGAGACGCCTGATCGGATCTTAGTACGAGCCGAACTTGTAGTTCAGGCCGGCGCGGACGACGGCGAACTCGTCGGAGCGGCGGCCGATGCCGCTGTACACGACCGGGAAGTTGTTGGCGGCGTTGATGACGAACGCGCCCTGGTTGCGGGTG